>ERZ779895.2135-NODE-2135-length-18663-cov-3.284125_pt1 | contig 18663 bp, 19 predicted proteins | sample MGYA00511093_ERZ779895 | MGnify/ENA primary metagenome ERZ779895 (study PRJEB29588, sample SAMEA2142970) | human gut metagenome | biome: human gut; feature: human-associated habitat; material: faeces | place: Denmark | collected 2008/2010 ... | reverse complement strand
CTTGTTGTCCAGTTCCTTATAGGCTTTGGACTCGAATGTTATTATTTCCATAATGGTAACTAATTGATTTGCCGCAAAATTGCATCTTTCTGTAAGATAAAAAATACAAGGTTCTACCAACTTGGTTGAAATTTTTTTCAGGGTGATTTTAGGGGTGAAAAATAGTTTTTATTCCTATTCATGTGCTCCATTTGTATAAAAAGAAAAACTACCACGTTGGTAGTAACTTGGTAGTTTTTCAATCAGCTAAAGTACTTATTTACAAATCATCATCCATGCGCTTTTGCAGTTGCTCCATTATGAATGTGAAAAAAGCCGTTCGGTCTTTCTTCCGGTTTTTAAGGCTAAGATATGTTCGGTAATAGTCGCCCAGCTCTATGTCAAAGGCAGTTTCGACAAATGCCATAACCTCTTTTATTGTAGCGTTGCCATAATTCAGCGTTTTAGCGGCAAACAATCCATATCCCCATTCTATCGCTTCCGATTTTGTGCCAGTCCATTTCAGTTTGAAGTCCGACAATGATATTTTTATATCGTTTGTCAGTTGCTTTTTCTCTAATAACTGTAATCGCTGATTTAGGTAAATACGCAACATTTCATTGGCTAATATCTTGGCTACCGTATAGTCGTACCCTGTTGAAAAATTCGGGTCTTTATCGAATTGTGCGCTATCAGCGCATAGCCGAATATCTGCCTTCCCTCGTACAAAGTAGTATTTATCATACATGGTAGAGTGTGAACGATAATACTGGTAAAAGTCCAAATTCCGATTGAAGAAATAGGTCAGATTATCCAGTTCTGCGATAAGATGCTTTCTGATAACTTCGTTACTCCCATTAGGACATTGCATTTCTATACGACATATTTTGTGGAAATAGAGAAGCCGCCCCAATAGTTCCGGTTTTTGAACTTTGAAAAAGCGTATTTCATCCTCTTGTGTGGGGAAAGTGTAGGTTTGCAATTCATTTCTTAACCCAGTGATGATACTTTGTAAGTGACGTACTATTGAAAGAGAGGTTTCGATAATATCATTGCCGTAGAGGTCGATTTTAGCAATCTCTACATCTATTTCCGATAGGAGTTTATCAAAATCTTCTTTCATTTTATTGAATAACCTTATTCTATTTCTTCTCTTTTTGTAACTCCTTAAAGATACGTTCCAAATCATATCCATGCGGATTGGAAATTTGGAAATGTCCGCTTTCTAAGGGGATATTAATCAGAGGGGCAGTTATCACTGTGTCATTGAAAACGAAAGCGATACGCTTTCCTATACTCTTTTTTGTGGCTTCTCTCCATATAGGCGATTTATTTTGGAGGAAGACACCGGTAATGACCGAGTGTCCAAAAGCATCAGTTTCCAAACGTAAAGTATCGAAATCCTTAACAGTAAGGAAAGGTGTTAGTGAAAGGCTGTCTGTAGTCTGTGATGTTACGTAGTACCAGCCGTTTATCCGGTGAAAAGATTTTGTCTGCATACAAGCTGTCATTAGTAGGCAGAAAAAGAGAATTGTTGAAATCTTCATATCCGCTATTTTTAGGTTAATACATCTTCTCCAATGTCCACACCATCTTATTGGGATTATAGGCTTCCATTACGAGGTGTGTTCCTGTGTATTCCAGCACCGTCCATGGACCTGCTATGTTGTCGAACGTGATGATTTTTCCATTTACTTGGTAAGTAAAATCTGTGTTCCACATATATCCGTCTTCTTCGTTCGTTCTTGTATAAATGCCTTCTGATTCGTTGGTAAATTGAAGAATGGATTGTTTTGTGTAGTCTATCTCATCTTCGATATTGTACACGGTCATTTGCGCTTGCCAAGTAGTTTGCTTCAAGGCTTCGGGGGTGAAGACAGAAGTAGGAGCATCGTCGTTACTACAATTTGTCAGACATAACATGGCGCAAATAATAAATGTGGAAAGCACCATACATAAAGTAATTTTCTTTTTCATCTTATCTCTTTTAAATGATTGGCAATAATTATATGTTTCTCTCCATAGGGATACTAACAATACCTTTATTAATCTCTTTTTCACCCACTTTTTTGAAGCCTAAAGATGTATAAAAAGTTTCTGCATAGGTTGAAGAATTAACTGTTATATAAGTAAAATTACAATTGCTCATCATATAGTCAAATAACAATGTTCCTATTCCTCGCCGATGATAGTGCGGCAAGACAAAGAAGAGGGATATATGTTGCCTTTCCCGATGTACACCGATTATTCCTATCAATAGATGATTGTCAAAAGCACCATATATGTCAAGCGTATTCATCAACGATGTGTCATACACGAAGCTTTTAAAGGTTTCAATACCTTCTTGGGTGAAATCATTCCTTTCCATGCATACTTGATAAGATAAATCGGCAGCATTGTTATATTCTTCTTGTGTTAATTTACGTATCATATCAATATTATTAAATAGTGAATGCAAAATACGGAAGAATAAATAAAAAAGGTCTTGACAATTGTCAAGACCCTAATATAAAGTATGTTAAAGGATAAGTTATTTCTTCAGTTTGCAACGTATACGACTAACAGTTTCCGGTGTGACTTGCAAGAAAGAGGCTATCTCTTTTAACGTAATATATTCTTGAATGTCGGGACATCTGTTCAATAAATCAAGATAAAGTTCTTCCGTAGTTTTACAGTACATATCCAATAATCTATGATACATTAACGAGTAGGATTGTTCGACAAGAGCGCACTTTATTTGTGCTGTCTCGGCATTTGTAGCAAAAAAATCCTCTAACTTTGAATACGGTAGATAGTAAATCTTTGAATCGCAAACAGCTTCAATTGTTACTAATGACGGTTGATTAGGTTCTATAAGTGTACATAAACTTCCTGCAAATTCTTCGGAGAAAGTATATCCTACTATATGTATATTTCCTCTTTCATCCACACGGGTATATCTCAATAAACCGTTTTCAATATAAGCCCCCCGGCAGTTCATTTTACCTTGAATAGAGAACTGTTCGCCCTTTTTGAGTTCAATATAAGTGCCATGTTCCAAAAAGAACAGCTTTAGCTGTTCTAATTTCGAATGGTTGGCAAATTGCAAATTAAATTGTTTCATGTTAAATCATTCATTTATTGAAATCATTAGTTCACACAAAATTATAGCAAATTCGCTAAATGACAAAATTTTTAGTGCAAGGTGCAAGTATATATTTATATATATAGCTTGCACCTTGCACTAATCGCAGAAGATTTATTATCAATGATTTGCGTATTTCAAAAGAAAGACTTATCTTTGAACCCGAAAGTTAGGCAGACAAACAGCGGTCAAAGTTGGACAAGCCCAACGTCTGAAAATCGTTACTGTTTCGTTACCTATTTGAAATTTTGGAATATAAGACATTGTAGCATAAGTGGTTAGAGTTATAGGTTCAAAAACCTGTCTCTCCGCAAAATATTTGTAAGTGATAAAATACATCCGATTTTACATTTTAAATGTAAAATCGGATGTATTTTATATATTTCATTTCTCCATATTTAATAACTGTATCTTTTTAAAACTATTCCGAAAAAGTAAACGTACGCTTTTTTATCTTTTTTTGCACCAACAGACAAGTAGGTAGGGAATATATGCCGGACGGCACTATCTAACATTTCAATAAGGAGTAAACGGCGCGTAAATGTTTGGCAAGACGTTCCGTATCCAGTCCACCGAGAAAAGACATTTCAAAGGACAGCCCCATGTAAACTTGTCGGAACATAACTACTGCATCTTCTACATCCACATCTTTTCTCAATTCTCCGGTATTTATCGCGCGCTGTATGGCGGTACGCCAATAGGCATAATCACCGACTATAAGATTATGGAGTTTTTCTTTGGCGTTAGGGTCATATTGGAGAAGTTGAAACAGAAAATGAAAATATTGGGCATGATATGAAAACTTTCCTTGTACCACCTTATCACTACCTGGGCCTATCAGATTACTCAGCATATCCATTGTTCGTTGTACGCCTTTCACGTATTCATCTATAAATTCGGCAAACGTACCGTTCGTTTCAGTGAATTTGTTTCGTGGGTTTTGCGCGCTAAAACAAAACTTATCCACTACGGCAATGAATAATTCCTGTTTGTTCTTGTAGTATTTGAATATTCCGGCTTTCGACATTCCGAGCATCTTTCCAAGTTCTGCAAAACTGGCTTTTTCATAGTTTACGGACATAAACAGCTTGAACGCTGCTATCAGCAATTCATCACGGGTAATTTTCATTTTGTGATAGTCTTTTATATTTTTCAATCCCGAAAATAGTATTTTATTCTCATACAAGCTACATAACAAGTCATAGATTAACAAAAATAAATCAGAGAGGTCCCTCTAAGATGCTTTAATATGGAATAAAAATCCTTTCACTCTTTCACCTCGTATCTGATTATTTATCAGCTTTTATAGCATTGGAAAGACACAGCAGTTGTTGGAAAAGATTGTGATTCGGTCAGCCGGCCTATATTAAAATGGTTACTGTAAACAATATAACTTATAGTGCGGGAAAAGATATAGGGAAGAATTTGCAGACAGGAAGATTCTCTGTATCTTTGCCGCCATGTCAGAAAGAAGCGAACTACATACAAGAAATAAACACAACGGGCAATACGACTTTTCTCTATTGACGGAGAATTATCCGCCTTTAAAGAAGTTTGTACAACTCAATCCCTATGGTACGCAAACAATTAACTTCTTCAATCCGCAAGCGGTGAAGGCGTTGAATAAAGCGTTGTTGATAAGCTACTACGGCATTCGATATTGGGATATTCCGAAGAACTATTTGTGTCCGCCTATTCCCGGACGAGCGGATTATATTCATTACATCGCAGATTTGATTGGTTCGGAAGCTGTAAGCAAAGATGTGAAAGTGGAAAATGGAGAGATACGGAAATCTGCATACAGATGTCTGGATATTGGAGTAGGTGCAAACTGCATTTATCCGATTATTGGGCATGTAGAATATGGTTGGATGTTTGTAGGTTCAGATATTGACCCCATATCAATAGAAAATGCACGAAAGATAGTTACTTGTAATCCGGTGCTGGCTCATAAAATAGAGTTACGGCTTCAGAAAGATAGCAGAAAGATTTTTGAAGGCATCATTGCTCCCGATGAATATTTTGATGTGACAATTTGTAACCCTCCGTTTCATCGTTCGAAAGAGGAAGCGGAAGAGGGAACGTTGCGCAAATTGAGTAGTTTGAAAGGGGAGATAGTAAAAAAGGCGAAGCTAAACTTTGGAGGGAATGCGAATGAACTTTGGTGTGAAGGTGGCGAATTGCGTTTCCTGCTGAATATGATTGTCGAAAGCCGGAAATACCGGAAAAATTGCGGGTGGTTCACTAGTTTGGTTTCCAAAGAGAAGAATCTGGATAAGCTATATGCCAAGTTGAAAGCTGTCGAGGTGTCGGAGTACAAGGTTATACGGATGCATCAGGGGACGAAAAGTAGTAGGATATTGGTTTGGAAGTTTTAGGTAATGAAAATTAGTTGAATATATTATTAACAAAATGAGTTTGTTTTATGGAAATAATGTTTTTTTGCATGACATACAAATAAAACATGAAAGCTGTTAACCTGAAATATAAGTATATTTTTGCATCTCTTTGCTTGTTAGTTGCCTTTTTTAGTGGCTATCACCTAAAACAATTGTACGGCTCAAATCATAGACAAAAAATATATTTCTCTTGTCTACTCATTCTCTGAAGACGAAATAGGTCATGGAAAATTCGAAGAACTGATAAAACAGGAGTTCAGGAAGCAGAGAATAGAACCTATATTTGATCGGTTTTACAAGAGTGATGAGTTTGAACAGGGGAGTGGGATTTCCTATCTGCAAGATCATTGTTGAAAAATTGTCGGGACGTTTGGGAGTAAGTTCGGAAGTCGGGGAAGGTAGTTGTTTTTCGGTTTATCTGCCTTTGGCGGATGCATAATGCTAATGTTTCTTATTTTTATTTCTTAAAATAGAATCCACTTTTGTATTTTATGAAATTATCATTTACCTTTGAATTGTAAATGATTAGACATAATATGAAATATATACATTTAGGGGTATGTATCTGCATATTTTTATTTGTGCATAACCAAATTCTGAGAGCTGACGAAACAGTAAGTGACGATTCACTATATACCGCCGGGTATATAAATAGTATCTATATTGCACAGCCTGAACGTGCTTTGCAATTATTGGATGAGGCAGAAAATAGAAAAACAATTCCTTTGCGGATTATCAATGAGTTGCGTAGTTTGTCATATAGCAATATGTATATGAATAAATTGGCGTTTATGTATGCAAGAAAAGCTTATTTGCTTGATTCTATATCTCAAAAAGATCCGAAGCATCTGTTGAAAATGACAGTTCATCTAGCGGAATTTTCGGCTATGATGAGCAAGTATAATGAAAGTATGCGTTATGCATACAGCGGGATTAAGCTGGCACAGGAGTTGGAAGATCGAGAAGCCAAAGCCAGATTATTTTTCTGCATAGGTGAGAATAACTGGAGATTGTCTTTTAAAGATAAAGCATATGATTATTTTGACCGTACTATTAAATTATTGCGCGGTTCAAATAAAATGCGGGAGATGATGTTGCTTTCTTACTATTATGGAGCAGAAATGAGCTTTTTAATGAACGATTCACGTGTTAAAGAGGCTTTGGAACTTGCTTTTGAGCGTGAAAAGCTTATAAAGCGGCTGGAGGCATTACCTCAAATACCCGAAGGTTATGTGGACGGACAATATAGTTATTTGTATGCAAAACTTGCCTATATTTATTATGTAGAAAAAAAGAATGCACAGGCGGAACAATATTATCAAAAATACTTGTCGAAGAAAGAATCTCATACCCCGGATGGGAAAATGTACTCTGTTCCTTATTTAATGATTTCCAAACAGTATGAGAAAGCTCTTGAGAAATGTAAGGGTTTCAAGGAATGGATGAGAACTCAACAAGATACTTTGAATGAACAATATCTGACTGTTCTTCAACATGAGGTGAAAGCTTATCTGGGTATGCACCACTATAAAGAGGCTGCAGCGACCCGTGGGACTATCTTAGCTATAACAGACAGCATTAATCGTAGAGATAGAAACAATGCGGCATTGGAGTTGAACGCGATGTACGGTGCTTCTGAGAAAGAAGAATACATTGCCCAACAAGCTTTCCAATTAAGAATAAAGAATATCTCACTTGCTTTCATGGTCTGTATCGTTCTGCTGACCTTGTTTATCTTATGGCGTCTGTGGCGTTTCAATAAAACGATTAAATATAAAAACAGAATGTTGGCTAAGTTGATCAATGAGAAACTTGCCGATAAGGAAAAAAGGGATCAGCAGTCGGAGGAATATGAGCAATTCGCTATATCATCAGAAATAGAACTGGAAGACAGATTGCTCGAGAAGGAACAAGAAGAACAGTGTGAATCTTCGGACGAAGATGACACAGAAGTAGCAAGCGGGGAAAAAGACGAGAATAGACAGATTTTTAAAGAATTGAATCGCATCGTTGTTCAAGATCGTTTGTATCTTTCTCCTGAACTGTCGCGAGAAGACTTGGCGCAAATCGTTCATTTGAACAATGCGCGTTTTGCCCGGATGATAAAAGAATGTACCGGAACTAATTTTAACGGATATATCAACGAGTTGCGTATTGATTATGCTATTCAACTGCTAAAAACACATCCGCACTATACGATACGCGCGATAGCAGATGAAGCTGGGTTTAATAGTGCTCCGATATTATACAGTCTTTTTAAGAAGAAAACGGGAATGACTCCTTATGAATTTAAAAAAGCGCAAGAGTCGCTTTAAAAAACTTTATCGACATCCTTCGGTTAAACAATTTTCGTCTTTCTCGGTTTATTATTATGAGTAACTAAATAAACTAAGAATGATACAGGTTAGGATAAAACGAGTTTACGAAGATTTTTCAGAAACAGATGGATATCGGGTGCTGGTAGATAAACTATGGCCGCGAGGAATGAAGAAAGAATGGCTGAAATACGATTACTGGGCGAAAGATATAGCACCTTCCGCTAGTTTGCGCAAATGGTTTCACGAAGATATTCCCGGGCATTGGAACGACTTTGTCATGCAATATCAAAAAGAACTGGTCGCATCTCCCGCAATGGCTGATTTTCTGATTCTTATCAAACCTCATCCGGTGGTCACACTGCTGTATGCGTCTAAAGAACCTGTCTATAATCATGCCCGGATACTTCGGGATTATCTGGAAATGCATCTGAAAGAGTGAAATTAAAGTAATTTTTATCTGTTTACTCTTTCTGTCGTTCACTCAATTTCCTACCTTTGTAATCTAAATCAAAATCGTGTAATCATGAAGTATAAATTATTGGTTCTTGATGTAGACGGAACACTCCTTAATGACGCGAAAGAAATTAGTAAGCGTACATTAGCGGCTTTGTTGAAAGTTCAGCAAATGGGAGTGCGTATTGTATTGGCATCCGGCAGACCTACCTATGGATTAATGCCACTGGCCAAATCACTCGAACTTGGAAACTATGGAGGCTTTATTCTTTCATATAATGGTTGCCAGATTATAAATGCGCAGAACGGGGAAATCCTGTTCGAACGGCGGATTAATCCGGAGATGTTGCCGTATCTGGAAAAGAAAGCTCGGAAAAACGGTTTTGCCTTATTCACTTATCATGATGATACGATTATTACGGACTCTCCTGAAAATGAACATATTCAAAATGAAGCCCGGCTGAATAATCTGCGGATAATCGAGGAAACGGAATTTTCTGCCGCTGTTGATTTTGCACCCTGTAAGTGTATGTTGGTCAGCGATAATGAAGAAGCGTTGATCGGTCTGGAAGATCATTGGAAAAGAAGACTGAACGGAGCATTGGATGTTTTCCGTTCCGAGCCATATTTTCTGGAAGTCGTTCCTTGTGCCATAGATAAGGCCAACTCTTTGGGAGCTTTGTTGGAAGAACTGGACGTGAAGCGGGAAGAAGTGATTGCTATCGGCGACGGAGTATGTGATGTGACAATGATCCAACTGGCCGGACTCGGCGTAGCTATGGGACACTCGCAGGATTCCGTGAAGATTTGTGCTGACTATGTGACTGCTTCCAATGAAGAAGACGGAGTGGCAATTGCCGTTGAAAAGGCAATTATAGCTGAAGTGCGTGCGGCGGAGATACCTCTCGACCAACTGAATGCACAGGCGCGTCACGCTTTAATGGGAAATTTAGGAATCCAATATACGTATGCCGCTGAAGATCGTGTGGAAGCGACGATGCCGGTAGATCACCGTACCCGTCAGCCGTTCGGCATTCTGCATGGCGGAGCCAGTCTTGCATTGGCGGAGACAGTTGCCGGACTAGGTTCGATGATTCTTTGCCAGCCCGATGAGATTGTCGTGGGAATGCAGGTGAGCGGAAACCACATATCTTCTGCACACGAAGGAGACACGGTGCGTGCGGTAGCAACAATCGTGCATAAGGGACGTTCGTCCCATGTATGGAATGTGGACGTATTTACTTCAACCAACAAACTGGTGTCTTCCATACGGGTAGTCAACAGTGTGATGAAAAAAAGATAACCGACGAAGAAATAAGTAATTTGACAACTATTGATGCATTTATAGAACGGAAGCAACCGTTTGCCGTTTATCGTATTCCCGGGGAGAAAATTCCGTGCCTGGTGACACAGGAGGAGGGGGCAGTCCGTCTGATATACGATTTGCAGGAACTAAACGGGCAGAGAGGATTTGTGATTGCTCCGTTCCGACCTAACGAGACTTGCCCCATTTTGCTGATTCAATCGAATGGGCCGGGGCAACCTTTGCTTCTTGCAGATGATGCGGACGCCGTTCCGCGGGATATTCCGTCAACCGACTATCCCTCCTGTTCCGAGGAATATGCGGAGTGTTTTCGTACATTTATCAGTGCCTTACGTGATAAGACTTTTGAAAAGCTGGTACTTTCCCGTAAACTTACTATCGGAAAACCATCGGCATTTTCTCCTTCATTAGCCTTTCGCGCGGCTTGCCAACGCTATATTCATTCCTATATATACTTATGTTATACTCCCCAAACAGGTATCTGGTTGGGAAGTACGCCCGAAATCATCTTGTCGGGCGAAAAGGACGACTGGCATACGGTAGCATTGGCCGGAACCCAACCTCTGCAAGACGGCAAACTGCCGCAAGTCTGGGATGAGAAGAATCGGAAAGAACAGGAATACGTCTCCTCTTACATCCGTGGCCAACTCCTTTCATTAGGGATTCATTCGACGGAGAACGGCCCCTATCCTGCTTATGCCGGCGCCTTGTCGCATCTGAAAACGGATTTCCGATTCTCTCTGCAAGACAATAAAGGTTTGGGTGACCTCCTGAAAGTGTTGCATCCTACGCCCGCCGTATGCGGACTGCCGAAGGATACAGCCTATCGGTTTATTCTGGAAAATGAGGGCTACGACCGCCGTTATTATTCCGGTTTTATCGGCTGGCTCGACCCGGATGGGCGTACGGACTTATACGTCAATCTTCGTTGTATGCACATCGAAGAAGAACAACTCACTCTCTATGCCGGTGGCGGACTGTTGGCCTCCTCGGAGCTGAACGATGAGTGGCTGGAAACGGAAAAGAAGTTGCAAACCATGAGACGGATTATTGTACCTGCCTCTCTGCACGACCCACAGCCTATCACCTCATAATATATAACTTTACAACTTATCACTGCACTATGTATACAGACAAGAAAAACATACTCCAACTGGTTGCGCTTCTCGAAGCACATGGAATAACGAAAGTCGTGTTATGTCCGGGTAGTCGTAATATCCCTCTCGTGCATACCTTGTCCAATCATCCGAACTTTACCTGTTATCCGGTGACGGATGAACGGAGTGCGGGCTATTTTGCCATTGGGCTGGCTTTGAATGGCGGCAAACCTGCTGCCGTCTGTTGTACTTCCGGCACGGCGTTGCTCAATCTTCATCCGGCTGTGGCGGAAGCATTTTATCAGAATGTTCCTCTGGTGGTTATTTCTGCCGACCGTCCTGCTGCCTGGATCGGACAAATGGATGGACAGACCTTGCCGCAACCCGGTGTTTTTCAGAATCTGGTCAAGAAGTCGGTCAACCTCCCGGAGATTCATACGGAAGAAGATGAATGGTATTGCAATCGTCTGGTGAACGAAGCCCTGTTGGAAACGAAACATCATGGGAAAGGACCGGTACATATCAACGTTCCTATTTCCGAACCTCTGTTTCAGTTTACGTCGGACACATTGCCGGAAGTGCGTGTAATCACCCGTTATCAGGGGTTGAACGTGTATGACCGCGATTATAATGACCTCATTGACCGGATGAATAAATATCAGAAACGAATGATTATTGTCGGTCAGATGAATCTTATCTATCTGTTCGAGAAGAAACATACCAAATTATTATATAAACACTTTGCCTGGTTGACGGAACATATCGGTAATCAAACCGTACCCGGCATTCCGGTGAAAAACTTCGATGCGGCGATTTACGCAATGCCTGAGGAGAAGATAGACCAGATGACTCCCGAACTACTGATTACCTATGGCGGGCACGTTGTTTCCAAACGACTGAAGAAGTTCCTTCGTCAACATCCGCCCAAAGAACATTGGCACATCTCTCCTGACGGTGAGATAGTCGACCTCTACGGAGCATTGACAACAGTCATTGAAATGGACCCGTTTGAGTTTTTGGAGAAAATAGCAAGCTTGATGGACAACCGTACACCGGAATATCCCCGTGTGTGGGAAAACTATTGTAAGATTATCCCCGAACCCGATTTTGCGTATTCGGAAATGGCGGCTGTTGGTGCATTGATAAAAGGCCTGCCGGAATTATGTGCGCTTCATCTGGCGAACAGTTCCGTGATCCGCTATGCACAGTTGTATTCCGTTCCTTCCACTGTCGAAATCTGTTGTAACCGGGGGACGAGTGGTATCGAAGGATCGCTTTCTACTGCTGTCGGTTATGCGGCTGCTTCCGACAAGCTGAATTTTATAGCTATCGGGGATTTGAGCTTCTTCTATGACATGAATGCTTTGTGGAATGTGAATGTCCGTCCCAATCTGCGCATCCTTTTGCTGAATAACGGAGGAGGGGAAATCTTCCATACGTTGCGGGGATTGGATATGTCGGGGACATCCCATAAATTCATTGCTGCTGTTCATAAAACCTCTGCCAAAGGCTGGGCGGAAGAACGCGGATTTCTTTATCTGCAAGCAGAGAATGAGGTGGAACTGGCAGAAACCATGCAAATCTTCACCCAACCGGAAGAAAAGGAACGTCCTCTGCTGCTGGAAGTGTTTACCAACAAAAACAAAGATGCCCGCATGCTGAAAAATTATTATCATCAACTAAAACAAAAATAGATTATGTCTACACCAAGAAAATGGACTACCATTAGAGAATACGAGGATATTCTTTTTGATTACTATAATGGGATTGCACGTATCACTATCAACCGTGAACGTTATCGGAACGCTTTCACTCCGACCACAACTGCTGAAATGAGCGACGCACTGCGTATCTGTCGGGAAGAAGCGGACATTGATGTGATTGTAATTACCGGAGCCGGAGATAAAGCATTTTGTTCGGGAGGCGACCAGAATGTGAAAGGACGTGGCGGGTACATTGGTAAAGACGGTATTCCCCGTCTGAGCGTATTGGACGTACAGAAACAAATTCGCAGTATCCCGAAACCGGTGATTGCCGCCGTAAACGGATTTGCTATCGGTGGTGGCCATGTGCTTCACGTGGTTTGCGACTTGTCCATTGCTTCGGAAAATGCCATCTTCGGACAGACCGGTCCCCGTGTACGCAGCTTTGACGCAGGATTCGGAGCCTCTTACCTGGCGCGGGTGGTAGGACAGAAAAAAGCGCGTGAGATCTGGTTCCTTTGCCGGAAGTATACTGCACAGGAGGCTCTGGATATGGGACTGGTCAATAAAGTAGTCCCGTTGGAACAACTGGAAGATGAATATGTGCAGTGGGCGGAAGAAATGATGTTGCTCAGCCCGTTGGCTCTGCGCATGATTAAAGCGGGACTGAATGCCGAACTGGATGGCCAGTCTGGTATTCAGGAACTGGCAGGTGACGCCACATTGCTTTATTATCTGACGGATGAAGCACAGGAAGGAAAGAATGCGTTTCTGGAAAAACGCAAACCGAACTTTAAACAATATCCTAAGTTCCCCTGACATTCATAATGGACTGTAAAGTAGAAATTATTCCCCGGTTGCTTCATTTCAGGCAACCGGCAGGAACTTCCAGAGGCATATATACGACACGTAAAGTCTGGTATCTTCATCTGACGTCTCCTGATTTTCCGGGTAGGGTAGGGATAGGAGAGTGCGCGCCTTTGCCCGCATTGAGTTGTGACGACCTTCCCGATTATGAAGTTATCCTGGCTAAAGCCTGTCGTCGGTTGGAAGAACGGCAGGGAAGGCTGGATGTAGACTCTTTGTGTGATTATCCCTCTATCCTGTTTGGTTTGGAAACGGCTATCCGGCACTTCTTTGCAGGAAGTTGGGCATTATGCGATACGGCTTTCTCACGTGGTGAGGCAGGGATTCCGATAAACGGGCTTATCTGGATGGGAGACTTTGATAAAATGCTTTCCCAGATAGAGAAGAAAATGGAGGCCGGATTCCGTTGTATCAAACTAAAGATCGGTGCTATCAACTTTGAAGAAGAATTGGCATTGCTTCGTCATATCCGTACCCGCTTTTCCTCTAAAGAAATCGAACTGCGTGTCGATGCCAACGGTGCTTTCTCTCCGGTGGATGCAATGGAAAAGCTGAAACGCCTGTCCGAACTTGACTTACATTCTATCGAACAACCTATCCGTGCCGGGCAATGGGAAGAAATGGCACGCCTCACTTCCGAATCTCCCTTACCGATTGCTTTGGACGAGGAACTCATAGGATGCAATACACTGGAAGGAAAACAAAAACTGCTTTCAGCAATTCGTCCGCAATACATTATCCTCAAACCTTCCCTTCATGGAGGAGTATGCGGAGGAAACGAATGGATATCCGAGGCGGAGAAACGGCAGATTGGCTGGTGGATTACTTCCGCTCTGGAGTCGAATATCGGGCTGAACGCTATCGCCCAGTGGTGTGCTACGTTTGATAATCCGTTACCGCAGGGCTTGGGAACAGGATTGCTTTTTACGGATAATGTAGAAATGCCTCTTGAAATAAGAAAAGATTGCCTGTGGTTTTGTAATGATGCTATTTAATAATATCCGATGATATTCGACCGACAACAACAACATTTGCTATTGGAAGGAAAAGAATATACTCCTGAAGATATAGCCCGGTTTATAGCAGAAGGAGCAGAAAATACTCCTTCTGCTTTATGGGATTTATACCTTTTCCTGAATGAGTGGTTTAATGATTCTCCGGTCATAACAGTTCATACTTCCGGTTCCACAGGTACGCCCAAAGAACTGATTGTACGTAAAGACCAAATGATGCAAAGTGCACGCTTGACTTGTGAATTTCTGAACTTAAAGCAAGGAGAATCGGCATTGTTATGTATGAATCTCCGGTATATCGGCGCGATGATGTTGGTGGTGCGTGCTTTGGTTGCGGGACTGGATCTCATTGTGCGTCCCGCTTCCGGTCATCCGCTGTCGGATGTGAAACAGCCTTTGAGATTTGCAGCAATGGTTCCCTTGCAAGTTTATAATACCCTTCGGACTCCTGAAGAAAAAGAACGACTCAAGCAAACGGAGATTCTGATCATAGGTGGCGGAGCGATCGATGAGGCTTTGGAAACAGAAATAAAGTCACTTCCGGGGGCTGTCTATTCTACTTATGGCATGACCGAAACCTTGTCTCATATCGCCCTCCGTCGTCTCAACGGAACAGCTGCTTCCGAACGTTATTACCCGTTTTCTTCGGTAAATCTGTCTTTATCTCCTGAAAACACGTTGGTGATTGACGCCCCTTTAGTTTGTGACGGAGTATTACAGACGAATGATATCGCACGAATCTATCCCGATAAAGGTTTCATTATCCTGGGGCGCAAGGATAATGTTATCAATAGTGGCGGAATAAAAATCCAGGCGGAAGAAGTAGAGAAGCTGCTCCGTCCTTTTATTTCCGTACCGTTTGTCATTACTTCAGTGCCCGACCAACGATTGGGACAGGCTGTGACCTTATTGATAGAAGGACGGGCGGATACTGAAGAAATAGAAAACAGGTTACAGACAATATTGACACCCTATTATCGTCCCAAGTATATTCTGACAACGGATTGCATACCGCAAACGGGAAACGGAAAGGTCAATCGCGCGGAATGTTCCGACTTAGCCAGAAAAAAGTTAGTGACGTTTTTACCCTCATACCCTCACTAATTGGCACAATCTCTTTATTCATCCTACTTGTAGCTATGAGGGTAACTGCTGATAGCTGCCTGAGAGTATATATTTACCCTCATAGTACTTCGTCCAGATTCCGGTGGGATTGCCCTGTTTCCCTTTGTATATAATATGCAAATACTTAGGGATTCTTAGGCAAGTACTTCTTGTTTTGTAAAGGCTCACATTAGTGAATAAGACTGTTTACAGCCGTGAATTAATTTATTCATAGATGTTAGCCTATTTGCTTACATTAGTGAGCCTTTGCTAACTGTTAGGCAAAGTCGTATAAACAATAGGGATAATACATATCAGATGCGGGTGTTTCTCAGAAGATAAGCATATATCTGGAGTGAGGAGAAATCATGCACGTAATAACAACAGGAGGAACAACGGTAAGTAGTCTTTCAGTTCATTTCGCAAAAGTTCCATAGTTTTTTGTTTGTACCGGTTGATAGATTTCACGCTGAGATTTATACCTTCTGCGATCTCTGCGTGTGTTTTTATTTGAATATTTCTTATAATAAAGAAAGGGAGAATGCCTCTTGTTATGGAGGTTTTCTCTCTTTCTTACCTAAAACTTAAATCCTTATTATCAAGTTACTTGCTATTATAAGCCGTCAACATCCAAACTAATTTTTCCTGTTCTTTCAGATAATCGCTCATCATCGAAACGGTAACTTCGTCTCCGGATTGTGATGCAATAGAAAGAATTTTTCGTTCTTCACCGATCAGATAGCTGATAGACTGAAGGATGTTGTTTAGTGCCTGTTCGCCGTTACTTATTTTATCTACTTCGTTGATGTTGGCAACCTTCAGGTAGTCGCTGAACTTATTGGCAGGAGTGCCACCCAGCATGAGGATACGTTCTGCTATTTCATCTACTTTTTCAGCAGTGTCATCATACATTTTTTCGAATTGGCTGTGGAGAACAAAGAAGTCGTGTCCTTTGATGTTCCAGTGGAAACCACGGAGATTAGTGTAATACACTTGGAAGTCAGCTAAGAGTTGTTGCAAAGATGCTACTACGTTGTTTGCTCCTGATTCATTCAATTTGATAAGTTCTAAAGTTTTCATATTCTTTTTATTTTTAATGATTTATACTTGTTTCCTTTTTTCTGTATTGCAAAGATAAGGCGGAAAATGCTTGTTGTCAAACTGAAAATTTCTATCTTTGCATAGAAGAAATCTATGACTTAATATGATTTGATAGATGACAATACAACAATTGGAGTATATATTGGCTGTTGATCAGTTCAGACATTTTGCACGGGCAGCCGAATATTGCCGTGTGACACAACCGACTTTGAGTGCAATGATTCAGAAGCTGGAAGATGAACTGGGCGTAAAGCTATTCGACCGGACAGTGCAACCTGTTTGCCCGACAACTATCGGACAGAAAGTAATAGACCAGGCTCGTGTGATTCTGGCGCAGGCGGCCCAAGTGAAAGATATTATCAGTGAAGATAAGCAGTCGTTGTCAGGTGTCTTTCGTTTGGGGGTATTACCTACTATTGCTCCATACCTACTTCCGCGTTTCTTTCCTCAATTAATGGAGAAATATCCCGAACTGGATATTCGCGTCACAGAGATGAAAACGCAGGATATTCAGCAGGCATTACATGCCGGAGATCTGGATGCGGGAATTATAGCCAGCAAATTGGAAGACTCATTTCTGACCGAAGAAACTCTTTTTTATGAGCAATTCTATGCTTATGTATCCCGCAAAGAACCGTCGTTCAAGCATGAAGTAATCCGTACTTCCGATATAACGGGCGAACGTCTCTGGCTTTTGGATGAAGGGCATTGTTTCCGTGACCAGCTTGTTCGTTTTTGCCAAATGGAAGCGGTGAAAGTCAGCCAAATGGCTTATCGGCTGGGAAGTATGGAAACGTTTATGCGAATGGTGGAAAGCGGGAAGGGGATTACCTTTATTCCCGAACTGGCAGTGACACAGTTGACAGAGGAACAACGGCAACTCGTCCGTCCGTTTGCCATTCCTCGGCCTACGAGGCAAGTGGTGCTGGCTACAAATAAAGATTTTATTCGCCACAGCCTTTTATCTGTTTTGAAAGAAGAAATAAAGGCGGCAGTTCCTAAAGAAATGTTGTCATTACAATCTATTCAATGTTTGTTGTGAGCTGATACTGATATTTGTCGGACTATTATGTTTGCCGGAGTTTGTTCTATGCTCCGGCTTTTGTTTTCTTGAACCATTCACTTATTTCGGTCCCTTTGAAATAGATAATCAAGGAGCTGACGATCACGACCATTCCTGCAACGGTACTAAAAGTCGGATATTCGTCAGGGAGCATGATCCAGCTAAGGACTGCACCCAGAATCGGATTGATCAACCGGCACATATTGATGTCGCTGACTTTGGCGCCTTTGCTTTGTAAGGCGATAAACCAGAAGCTGAAGGCGAATACAGATATGAATACCAGTATCGCAAGGCTGGCATAAAATCCGCCGGGTTTTCCGATAAAAGAATGATAACCTTCCGTGCCCAAGCCCACCATATATATAAGCAGACCTCCGAAGAACATCTGCACCGCATTCAGGAAAATAGGATTCACCTTTCCTTTGTCTTCTGAAACGGAGATAGCAGAATACCCTTGAAAGATAATACTTAACAGTAAAAGTACGATTCCCGTAATTCCTTTCCAGTCGAGTGGTGCACCGTTGCTTCCCATTCCGATAATCAGGAACAGGCCGATGAGGCTGACAATAAGACTGATAATCTTATGAGTGTTCAGTTTGTCATTACTTGCGAGCAAGTGCGCTAACAGGACATTAATCAAAGGTGTCATTCCCATAATAATGGACGATATAGCTCCGCTTACAAAGTCTACACCGAAGTAAAAAGCAGTATATCCCATAAACATATTGATAAGAATCAGATTCAGGAACAGTTTACTGTGTTGACGGATTTCCCGCCACATACCCTTGTGCCAGGTATAAGCGAAAAGAATAATCCCAACAGTGGTAAAGCGGATACCGGCGAAGTTCATAGGGGTGAAGTCATAGCTCAATCCTTGTTTGATAAACGGGTTTACAATAGCCCATAGGATAGAAGCCAATATGGCGTAAAAAAGTCCTTTCTTCATTTTATTTGCTAGTCTTTTATTCAAAAATGCTGCAAAGATACAAATAATTAGGTAGATGCGTTTTGTTTCTTTGGGATAATTCTTTATATTTGGCAAATCAACCATTTATATAATAGTTATGAAAAAGTACATTGCAGAAATGATTGGAACGATGGTGCTCGTTCTTATGGGA
>ERZ779895.2133-NODE-2133-length-18673-cov-5.732517_pt1 | contig 18673 bp, 16 predicted proteins | sample MGYA00511093_ERZ779895 | MGnify/ENA primary metagenome ERZ779895 (study PRJEB29588, sample SAMEA2142970) | human gut metagenome | biome: human gut; feature: human-associated habitat; material: faeces | place: Denmark | collected 2008/2010 ... | reverse complement strand
TGGCGTGGCGGTGGGCCCGGGCCTGGTACTCGCCGGAGAAGTTCAGGTCGATATCGGGCACCTTGTCTCCCCCGAAGCCCAGAAAGGTCTCGAAGGGGATGTTGAAGCCGTCCTTCACATAGGGCGTCCCGCAGACGGGACAGACGGCGTCTGGCATATCCGCGCCGCAGCCAAAGCCCGCACTGCGCTCAGACGCTCGGCCACAGCGTCCGCCGCCATAGGGTAAACCGCGCCGCAGCATTGCCATTCCGGCAGCTCCTCCAACGGAAAGCCCAAAGCCTCGGCGCAGCGCCGCGCCGCAGCGTCCAGCTTTTTGGCTTTCGTGGAAAGCGTACAGCCGGGATAATAATTATAAATCATTCTTCTTCCCTCCTTGCTTGAGGATAGCAAAACAACCTTGACCAAATTGTTTTCCTTATTACTATTCTACACAAACCGTAAATTTACTGCTTGTCTCATAAAAATATTTACAAAAATACGGCAGGCAGGTTTTACCCCGCTCGCCGCATCTATTTTGTCAATATTTACAAAACATTTTTCGATTTTCCGCCAGTCGCTAAGATTACGATATTTTTTAAGCTTTACATACGCCATACCTGCTCTTCTTCACCAGATAAGCATAAAAAATAACCGCCCAGTCGACCAAACTCGCGGTTATTTTTTACTAAAAGTTTGAGGGACAACCGCTTATCGGTAGCACCTTTTTGTATTTACATTATAGCATTAGGCGATTGAAAAGTCAAATAATGCTTGAATCACAGCTTTGCCAAACGCCGCGCCATTATTTCTGCCAATAATCCAGCTTTTGCGTAATGCCGATAGCCGCGGCCTTAAACACAGGGTTCTTACCGGCCTTGCGCTGCGCTACGTAATCGTCCAGCGCACGCAAAGCGGGCGTGCCCAGAATGCAAATAACCGGCAGGTTGATGATGGCCATGCAGCCCATCAGCACGTCGGCCAAATCCCACATCAAGCCCATGCTGGAACCTGCGCCGATGAAAATAACCACGCAGGCGATAACGCGATAGGACAGGACGAAGGTTTTACCCGGCAAACGCTGCAAAATATAAGCGAAGCAATTATCAACATAATACAGATTGCCTAACAAGGTAGTAAAGGCAAACAGTACCATGGATACAGTGATGAACGCTTTAGCGTTAGCGCCCATGCTGGCAGCCAATGCCTCCTGCACATAGGGAGCACCTGCCAGTTCCGGAACGGGAACAACGCCGGAGGACAGGCACATAAAAGCGGTAGCCGTGCAAATCATCAGCGTATCGATAAATACGGACAGCATTTGCACCAGCCCCTGTTTAACTGGATGGGACACGTCCGCGGCAGCGGCAGCGTTAGGAGCGGAGCCCACGCCGGCCTCGTTGCTGTACAGGCCGCGCTTAATGCCGTACATCATGCAGGAGCCGGTCAGGCCGGAGAAAATTGCCTGAAAATCAAAGGCTTCGCTGAAAATATTAGCCAGCACGCCCGGCAGCAGGTCGATATGCAGCAGGGTCAGCACAAAGGCCACGGAAATATAAATAACGCCCATAATTGGGACTAACGTAGAGGTAGCTTTAATCACACGCGTGCCGCCGCCCAGCAAGCACCAGCCTACCAGCACAGCCAGCACTGCGCCGATAATCCACGGCGTAGTAGCCGGGTCGTAGAAGCTGTAAGCAATAAATGTAGATTGCAGATTATAAGCGCACAGCATATTAAAGCCAACGCCGTAAGTAGCAATCAGGGAAATACTGAAAATAACCGCCAAAGTGCGGCTGCCCAAAGCGGTTTCAATATAGTAAGCCGGGCCGCCGTAGCTGCCGTGTTCGCCGCGTTTTTTGTAAATCTGCGCCAGAGTGCTTTCAATGAAAGCGGAAGCGCCGCCAACAACGGCAATAACCCACATCCAAAACACCGCGCCATAGCCGCCCAGGCAAATGGCCGTAGAAATGCCGATAATATTGCCCGTGCCTACGCGCGAAGCTGTGGATACCATCAAAGCCTGAAAGGACGAAACGGCGTGCTCGCCCTTGCCCACCGGTTTTTCCAAAATAACGCGAATCGTTTCCCCCAACAGGCGCGCCTGTATCAGCCGCGTGCGAAAAGTGTAGTACAAGCCCACGCCGATAAGCATAACAATCAGCAGATAGCTGTACATAAAGCCGCTGATTGCTCCAATAATTTCTGCAAACATAGAATCTCCTCCTGCCATTAAAATCCCCTAACATATAGTTTAATTATAACATACAAACGCCGCCTTCGCAGGCGAAAAGCATCGCTGCACTCGAGGTATTTCTGTAAAGGCAATGCTTGCAGCGAGGATAAATGTGCAAAAGTAAAAGAGCCATTCCCACAGGAACGGCTCTCGGAGTAAATTCTAAACGTTCTTCAATTAGAAAGTGAAGGTCAGGTCAGCCCAAACGCGTTGGTCGTCGTCATGGCTGTCCAGTTTATTTTCAGTATCGTAGTAAACTACGGTGCCGACAATATTCTTAGCAAAGGTATAGTTTACGCCTACGCCGTAGCCCTTGAAGCCAGCGCCGTCAAATACATTGGCATCTGTGGTATGCGCTACATAGGTTTGACCGCCCTGGTCATAGTAATTAGCGAAAATGCCCCAGCTATGCGGAGTATCTGCTTCTGCGCCCTTATAGGACAAACCGATTACATAACCGTCGTCGTCTAAATCTTTATCATCCTTGTCATTATGGCTCAAGTCGCCTTTCAGATACATAGCGGACAGGTTTACATCCTCGCCAAAGGTATAATCAGCGCCTACATACCAAATCGCATTATCCCAGCCATCACCTTGTCCAGTAGAAGCAAGGTCTTTAAAGTTTAAATAGCCAGCTGACAGGTTTAATGCGCCGACAGAGCCGCTCAGCTCGCCACCTGCATAATTACCGCCCTCAGAGCCATCTAAAATAGTCAGCTCGTCGGAAGCTTTGCCAGCAAAGCCGGTTACCTTAACCTTATCGCCGTAGGAAATTTCTGCACCGTCAACGCGGGCATCATAGATATTGCCGTTAGCGAAGAAAGCGTTGTAACGGCCGGCAGTTACGTTCAAGCCGCCCAGCTTGCCTTCAACATAAGCGCGTTGGAAGCTGGTGTCCTCATTGCCGCTGTTATCTACAAAATCCTGAGTATTTTCAATCATACCGGTGTAGGACCAATCGTCGTTTACCTGACCGGTAATCCAAATACGGGAACGCAGATCATTTTCAAAGCTTTTATCGTTATTAGAAGCATCAATATCTTTGCTCATGTATTTATAACGAACTTCGCCGGTGATCTTTACATTGTCGGCTTTCTTTTCCAGCTTTGCAACGCGAACGCCCAGAGTATCCAGCTCGTCGGCAAATTCAGCAGCCAGCTTATCTACGTTAGCGCCTTTGGCCATTGCTTTCGCAACGATTTGCGCCATTTCATAACGGGTCATCAGCTTGTCGCCGCCGTAGGTGCCGTCGCCATAGCCATCGATTACGCCGGCAGCAGCCAGCTTGTTAACGCTGTCATATGCCCAGTGACCGGCAGGAACGTCAGAAAACGGATTTGCAGCGTAAGCAGAAGCAGTTACGCCCAATGCCATAGCCATTGCCAGTACCAAAGATTTTTTCATAATAAAGTCCCTCCTCAGGAAAACACTATAAATGCTTTAGCCCTGCCATTCCGCTTAGCCGCGGCCTTATCCGCTGCACGTAAGTTGCCTTGTTTCCTTGCGTTACGTTTAAAGCTCTTGCTAATCGTTAATTGCAGTTAGCTTATGCATTTGCATATATACTATAACACAAACGAGTAAAAGTTGCAAGCGTTAATGGGTATACACATTAATTACTTCATTCGGCTATTAGTATTTAGTCTTATTATAGTACATATATTGTTTCTCGTCAAGACAAAAGAAGCGCCGCGACGAGCGACGCCTAGATATTATTGCCAGCCTGCAAGATTCAATTTAAAACGATGCCGACGGTTTATCAAAACTTGTCAATTTTGACAAATTAAAGGCGGAGGCCGCAGCCCCCGCCTCGTACTTTGCATTTTATTTTTCCCGCAGCGCCCGGTCTATTTCCTGGCGCACAGCGCGTCCAAACTCCTCGTGCTTCCAGTCCCAACGAGCCGTCAGGCTAACGTCGATTTCCTTATCGCTCTTGAGCTTATGCTCGTAGAAAGCGCCGTTCAGACGGTTGTACGCCACAGCCTTGCCCTGCAAATTCAGCTTGGCAATTCGCTCGCCCGGCAGTTGGCGTTCGCGCTTGCTCAATTCGTCCAGCTGCAAAGCGAAAACAATGTCCACATCGCCGTCCCTGGCGATTTGAGCTAAAGCGGCCTGACCGGGCACGGCATTGCCCACGCCGGCCTTTTCTATAGCGGCGGTCAGCGCGTCGTTTTCCACCAGCACAAAGCCCTTTTTGCTTTTCAAAGCGTTAATAGCTTCCTTGTAATAAATCTGAGCCGCTAATTCGTCGCCAGCCACGTTGTTGATTAAGGGCAGCAACGCCACCGTTGCCGCTTCGGCGGCGCCCAAAGCAGGCAGGCTGAAGCACAGCGTCATCAGCGTCAGCAATAAGCAGCGCAATACTTTTCTCATAAACGAATCCTCCTTGAGTAAATTATGTTTCTTCTATTGTAACATAAACCCGCCCCGCCGCCCACAGCCAGGCGAAAATTTCACAACGCCAACGCGCGGCATGGTACAAAAAAGGACTGCCGCAGCAGTCCTTTTTGTAAGCTTCTAATAGTTATCAGAAGAAGAAGAACAATTCGGTGAAGACGGATTGGTCGTCGTTATTGCCAATCTTAGCTTCGGTGTCGTAGTAGTTTACGCACAGTTGAATGTTCTTAGCTAAAGTGTAATCAACGCCTGCGCTCCAGCCTTTGTAACCGCCTTCATCCAAGAACAAAGTGGCGTCGTAGGTCGGGGACAGGATAGCGTTAATCGGTTGATCGTAGTAAGAAGCATGTACGCCCCAAGTATTTGCTACCTCAGCGTCAGCGCCTTTGTAAGCCAGAGTTGCAACAAAGCCGTCTTTGGAAACTTTCTTGTTGTATTTCTTGTCGCTCCACATATATTCGTAAGCCAGGTTCAAATCCTTAGCTACGTCCAAGGAAATACCTACATTATAAATTTCTTTAGAATCAAAAGCGGACTTACCTTTATCAAGAGCGCCATCTTTGTCAAATTTAGGATCAGTTGCAGCATTATCAGCTTTGAAATAGTTAAAGTAACCGTTCACAACGCCAACATTAGCTTCTACACCTGCAACATAAAGACGATCGCCCTCGTCATAAGTCAAGCCGCCATCAATAGCGTCGTAGTCAGCAGCTTTAGCTGCGATACCATAAACCTTTACTTTATCGCCATAAGAAACTTTTACGCCATCTACATAAGAATCGAGGATAGCGCCGGTGGAGGTAACTTCGTCCCAACGGCCTGCATGTACTTGCAAACCGCCGATACGGCCATCTACATAAGCACGAAGGAACTCGGTTTTTTCATCGCCGTTATCGTTATCAAAGTTTTGAGTATTTTGCAGCATAGCGGTGTAGGTCCAGTCGTCGTTTACCTGGCCAGCAATCCACAAACGGGAACGCAGGTCGCCTTTATCATCGCCATTTTCATGGGATTGATAACGGAAACGGGCTTGACCGGTAATTTTTACGTTGTCAGCTTTCTTTTCCAGGTTAGCAACACGAACGCCCAAAGTATCCAGCTCGTCGGCAAATTCAGCTGCCAGCTTATCTACGTTAGCGCCTTTGGCCATTGCTTTCGCTACGATTTGCGCCATTTCATAACGAGTCATCAGCTTATCGCCGCCAAAGGTAGCGTCGCCGTAGCCGTCAATTACGCCGGCAGCAGCCAGCTTGTTTACGCTGTCATAAGCCCAGTGGCCTGCGGGCACGTCGCTAAACGGATTGGCAGCGTAAGCGGAAGCGGTTACGCCCAGCGCCATAGCCATTGCTAAAACTAAAGATTTTTTCATTGTTAATTCCTCCATTTTGGGGTGTGATTTAAAAATCTTACCTGCGCTTTAGCTTTCGCCTGCCAAATGCACATCAGCAGTTTTCCGTAAGAGTTGCCTTGTTTCCTCTACTTTACTCCCGCCAATACGCCTTCAGCCTGCTATTATTAAAGCTAATGTAAAATTTTTATGGAGTTATTGTAACACACTTTAGTATTGTGCGCAAGTCCTTGACGCATGTATACAATTTATTTTCGCGTGACAGTGTACCTCTATACATAATTTATGCACAATTAGGAATTTATCCGCATTGTAAAATACAGACGCCCCTCTTTCTGTCCGCAAAACGCGCACATCAGCGCGTAAGGCCAAGCTCGTTAAGCAAAGCGTAAAAAAAGAGGCCGCCGCAGCGGCCCCTGAAAAAAATGATGCGTTTATTTTTTTATTTGTCGCGCAGCATACGGTCGATTTCTACGCGCACAGTACGGCCCCACTCTTCGTGTACCCAATCCCAACGGCTGGTCAAGGCTTCGGGAATAACCTTGTCGTTGTACAGGCGGTGCTCGTAGGCTTTGCCGGTCAGCTTATTATAAGAAACGGCGTAGCCCTGCAAATCCAGCTGCAGCTTGCGCTCTTCGCTGGAATCGATAATACTATCCTTCAGCTTGTCCAGCTGAATAGCAATAACGATGTCCACGTCGCCGTCCTTAGCGATTTTAGCTAGGGTTGCAGCATTAGGAACCTTATTGCCAATCTTAGCGGCGTCGATAACAGCGGTCAGCTTATCGTTTTCTACCATGTAGAAGCCTTTTTTAGCATTGATAGCGGCAATAGCATTTTTATAAAACACTTGATTTGCCAGCTCATCGCCCTGAACATTATTAATCAGGGGAATCAACGCAATACCGGCTGCTTCTGCCGCGCCAAAACAAGGAACGCTGAAGCACAGAGCCATAACAGCCATCAACAAATAGCGATACAGTTTTTTCATTTTAATTCCTCCAGACGCATTATTAGTAAATGCTAAAATACATACTTATTGTAGCACAAAACCGCAGTAAAAGACAGTATTTCAGAAATTTTTTCTGACTGAACAGTCAATTTCCTGCTCTCCTATCCGTCGTCCGCCATAATTTCATAACAGGTAATTGCAATATTGAATCCATGCCTGAGGTACGGTATAATTGATTGCAGACATCACCAAGCATAAGCTTTGGCTGCTTTGCTTACCCGCTAATTATCTAAAAGAAAGAAGGTTCCTAATATGCCAGAAGTTTTGCAGACGGGCCTTACAGGCTCCGCCGTAACCGCCGTTACCGACGCCAACACCGCCGCCGCTATGAAAAGCGGCAATCTGAAAGTTTTTGCCACGCCGTCCATGTGCGCTTTGATGGAGGAAGCGGCCTGCGCCGCCGTTAACGGCCATTTAGAAAATGGCAGCGGCACCGTAGGCGTCAGCCTGAATATTACGCACGACCGTGCTACCGCCTTAGGCGATACGGTAACGGCAACAGCAACGCTTACTGCGGTAGAAGGCCGTAAGCTGACCTTCAGCGTCGAAGCTAAAGATAGCAAAGGCGTCATCGGCAAAGGCTCCCATGAACGCTTTGTCATCAACAACGCCAAATTTATGGCGAAAGCAAAGCAGTAAAAGCCCGGCAAAACATGATTAAATCCTGTGCTTGTATCACAAGTACAGGATTTTTCTTTTAACTATTTAAGCAAACGCCCGCCCATATCGCGCACCAAAACATACATCATCATATACGCGCCAAATTCCGCCAGCTCCTCGCCAACCTGCCCGTGGAAACCGCTGAAAGCTGCTTTCTCGCCAACCCAGGACATAAAAATAAAGAGCAGCAGCAAAACAAAGGATTTAGCAGGCAGCTTAACGAACGCCAGCGCCCGCCAAACCTTCGCCTTATACAGCGCAACCAATAAAGCCAGAATCAAAACCGCGACCATGGGATGTACCAGCTGGCCATATAATTCCATTTCACTATATTGGATGCTGCCGCCGTTCGCTCCCGAAAAAAACACGCGGCCCCAGTTGACCTCGCGCATAATTAACAGAAAATAATAAATCATGCCCGCATTCCACAAAGAAAGAGCTCTACCCCCCCAATTTTCCTGCGGACACCTTCGCATTTTATAACAATAATACAGGCCGCCAAAAAGCCACAGCATCTGCAAATTTTCAATAATTCCGTTCTCATTGCCAACCCACTCCGGCAATATCGCCTCCAAAGCGAACATGACAATAAAATAACACCAACCTGCTTTAAACCAAGTATCCTTACGAAACATTCTTCTCCATCCTTCACTGACTGATAAGTCAATATGGGTATATTATAGCATAGAACGTTTATTTTGCCTACAAATTTCTTTAGGAAAGCAAAACGCCTGCGGATAAAGGCTGCATTCGCGCCTATACCCGCAGACATTTTAACCTGCAATTTATTTACTTCACGATAGCCTGATAGCATTCCGGCCGCCGGTCGCGGAACAAGCCCCAGCTCAAACGATCCTCCGCCAAAGCGTCCAAATCGTATTCTGTCAGCAAAATTTCCTCCCGGTCGCGGCTGGCGTCCTGCACCAGCGCGCCCGTGCCGTCCGTCATAAAGGAGGAGCCGTAAAATTCCAAAGCCGAACGCTGGCCGCCGTTAGCCTCGCAGGGCTCCACCCGCTCCAAGCCGATACGGTTAGCCGCAATTACCGGCATTAAATTCGCCGCGCTATGGCCCTGCATCACCCGCCGCCAATGGGGCATACTGTCCGTTGCCAAAATAGGCTCCGAGCCGATAGCCGTAGGATACAGCAGCAGCTCCGCGCCGCCCAACGCCAGACAGCGCGCCGTTTCGCTGAACCATTGGTCCCAGCAAATGCCGATGCCGATTTTGCCGTAACGGGTCGCAAAAGCCTTAAAGCCGGTGTTGCCCGGTTTGAAGTAAAATTTTTCCTGATAAAAATGATCGTCGGGAATATGCGTTTTGCGGTACACGCCCAGCACCTCGCCGCCCGCGTCGACGCAGGCGATGGAATTATACAGCTGATTTACGTCCCGCTCAAAAAAGCTGATGGGCAGAACAATCTGCAGCTCCTGCGCCAAGCGCCGCCCCAGCTGCACCGCAGGATTTTCTGCCAGCGGCAGCGCGTACTGGTAATACTCATAACGGCGCTCCTGACAAAAATAGAGCCGTTCCCACAGCTCCGGCAGCAAAACCAGCTGCGCGCCCTGAGCCGCAGCGCTGCGCACCAGCTCTTCGGCATGACGCAGATTATCCTCCACGCTCGCGGCACAGCGCAGCTGTACCGCAGCCACCTTAATTTTTCTCATAAGCCTGCTCCTTCCGGAATTTGCTGCGTAATACAATGGATGTTGCCGCCGCCGGTCAAAATCGCCCGCGCCGGCAGCTGCACAATTTTACGCTCCGGGCACAGCCGCGCCAAAATAGCCGCCGCCCGCGCGTCGCTGGCAGCATTCTCGCCGCCAAAGGCAGGCAGCACCACGCTGTCGTTGCTGAAATAAAAATTTACATAGGACGCCGCCAGGCGTTCCCCCGCCTCGCGCATATCCTCGCCCTCGGCAAATTCAAAGCCCGCCACTTCGTCGGCCTCGACGCACACCGGCACGTCGGGAACGGGCAGCTTATGCACAAGCAGCCTGCGCCCTTTAGCGTCCGTCTCCTGTTCCAAATAACGCAGGCAGGCTTCGCTCAAGGGATACTGAGGATCGTCCTGCTTATCCGTCCACGCCAGCACCACCTCGCCCGGACGGATAAAAGCGCAGACATTATCCACATGCTCGTTGGTTTCATCATTATAAATGCCGCGCGGCAGCCACAGCACCTTTTTAGCGCCCAAATAAAGCTTTAATTTTTCTTCTATTTCTTCTTTAGTAAGTTCGGGATTGCGCCCGGCGCTCAAAAGGCAGGCTTCCGTTACCATAACGGTGCCTTCGCCGTCGCAGTGAATAGAACCGCCCTCCAACACAAAGGGAGCTGCGTCGTACAGCTCATAGCCGACCTTATCTGCAAAAGCCGCGGCAAAAGCGTCGTCCTGCCGCCAGTCAGGATAAAGGCCGTCCACCGTGCCGCCCCAGGCGTTAAAGCTCCAGTTGACGCCGCGCACCTGCCTGCCGCCTGCACTATCGCGCACCACAAAGGTGGGACCTATATCGCGGGCCCAGCTGTCGTCCGTTGCAACGGGCAGCAATGTAACATTATCCACGCCGCTGAGCATGGCCTCCGCCCGCGCCCAATGCTCGCGACCGCAAGCCACATAAACCTTTTCGCTGGCAGCGATAGCCTTAATCACCGCCGTAAAAGCCGCGCAGGCCTTCTCCGCGCCAAAGCTCCAGGAGCCGGGGCGCTGGGGCCAGACGATGATGCAGCCAGCATGGCGTTCAAACTCGCCCGGCATATGGAAGCCGTCGCCTTTGGGCGTAAATTTTTTATCGATCATGACAAACGTCCTTTAAAATCCTCATACCCGAAACGGCGTACCACCTCAGTGCTGCCGTCGGAGCGCAGCAGCACAATATCCGGCAGTGGCAAGCCGTTGAAGGTGTTATTCTTCACCATAGTATAAATCGCCATATCGGCAAAAACCAGCTTATCGCCAACCTGCACCGGCTCTGCAAAGCTGTAATCGCCAATCACGTCGCCTGCCAGACAGGTCATGGACGACAAGCGATAGGTATAGGGCTTTTCACCTGCGGCAAAGCCGCCCAACAGCGGCGGACGGTAAGGCATCTCCAAAACATCCGGCATATGGCAGGCAGCGGAAGCGTCCAAAATCAGGATATCCAGACCGTTATGCACAATGTCCAGCACCTCCGTCACCAAATAACCGGCGTTCAGTGCCACCGCTTCGCCCGGCTCCAGGTAAACCTCTACGCCATAGGTCGCTTTAATATACTTAATCAGTTCCAGCAAAGCCTGCAAATCGTAATCGGTGCGGGTAATGTGGTGCCCGCCGCCCAAATTCAGCCATTTCAGTTGCGGCAGGAATTTGCCGAAGCTTTTTTCAAAAGCCTTAAAGGTAGCAACTAAATCATCGGCATTTTGCTCGCATAAGGTATGGAAGTGTAAGCCGTCAATCCCCTCCGGCAGCTCCTCAGGGAAATTGGCCAGCGTTACGCCCAGCCGCGAGCCGTAAGCGCAGGGGTCGTAAATAGCGTGCTCGCCGCCCTGCGTCGAGCATTCCGGGTTGATGCGCAGGCCCATGCTGACATTAGCCGCAGCGCATACTCCCTTATGCTTCTCAAACTGCGCCAGCGAATTAAAAATCACATGGTCGCAAATCTGCACCAGCTCCCGCATATCCTCGTCCTTAAAGGCCGGTGCGAAAACATGGTTTTCCTTGCCCATTTCCTCATGGCCTAAACGCGCTTCGTAAATGCCGCTGGCCGTAGTCCCCGCCAAATACTTCCCCATCAACGGGTACAAACGGAACATAGAAAAGCATTTCTGCGCCAGCAAAATGCGGCAGCCCGTTTCCTGCTGCACATATTGCAGCAGCTCTAAATTTTTTATCAGCTTGGCCTCGTCCACAACGTAACAGGGCGTGCGCAAATCTTTCAAAGCCTGCATTTTATTCTACCACGGTCGGGTTTTCATCGACTACCCACGGCAGGCCGTATTGATTGAGCATCTCCATATACGGATCGGGGTCGAATTCTTCCACGTTAAATACGCCCTTGCCCTGCCACTTTTTGGTAACTACCAAAGCCGTGCCAATCATAGCCGGTACGCCGGTAGTGTAGCTGATAGCCTGAGAGCCGACCTCCTTGTAGCATTCCTGATGGTCGCAGACATTATAAATGTAGATAGTCTTTTTCTTGCCATCCTTCGTGCCGGTAAAAATGCAGCCGATATTGGTCTTGCCCACAGTGCGGGGGCCCAAAGACGCCGGGTCGGGCAGCAAGGCTTTCAGGAACTGGATGGGCACAATTTCATGGCCTTCATAATTGATAGGCGTAGTGGACAGCATGCCCACGTTCTCCAAACATTTCATATGCGTCAGGTAGCTTTGACCAAAGGTCATAAAGAAACGGATACGCTTTACGCCGGGAATATTTTTAGCCAGGGACTCAATTTCCTCGTGGTGCAGCAAATACATATCCTTCATGCCTACCTGCGGGAAATCGTACTCGCGTTTAATGGACATAGCGGGGATTTCCACCCACTTGCCGTTTTCCCAATAGGAGCCGGGAGCGGAAACCTCGCGCAGATTGATTTCAGGGTTGAAATTGGTAGCGAAAGGATACCCGTGATCGCCGCCGTTGCAGTCCAGAATATCGATAGTTTCAATTTCGTCAAAGTAATGCTTTAAAGCGTAAGCGGAAAAAACGCTGGTTACGCCCGGGTCAAAGCCGGTGCCCAGCAGCGCCATAATGCCTGCTTCCGCAAATTTTTCTTTATAAGCCCATTGCCAGGAATAGTCGAAATAAGCGGAAAAGCCTTCCTCCTCGCAGCGCTTGTCATAAACGGCGCGCCATGCGGGGTCGTCGATATTTTCCGGCTCGTAGTTAGCGGTATCGATATAGTCCACCTTGCATTCCAGGCAGGCGTCCATAATGGTCAAATCCTGATAGGGCAGAGCCACGTTCAGCACTGCGTCCGGCTGATAAGCTTTAATCAAAGCCACCAGCTCATCCTTCTTATCAGCGTCCACCTGCGCCGTAGTAATGACGGTGGAGGTAGTGGGCTGCAATTTTTCCTTAACAGCATCGCATTTTGCCTTAGTACGGCTGGCAATGCACAGCTCCGTGAATACGCTGCTGTTCTGGCAGCATTTAGCAATAGCTACGCCGGCAACGCCGCCGCAGCCGATAACCAATAATTTACTCATAATCTTCATCTCCTTATCTTATTTAAATTTATGTATATTGGGTAGAACAATACTCCCTCAGTCATTTTGCTACGCAAAATGCCAGCTCCCTCAAAGAGGGAGCAAAAATATAATTGAAGTGCCAAATACAACGCTCCTACTTCTCAAGAGCGGTCAGAAGAAGGCAGATACGCAAAAGGGCGACGACGGCAACTATACTGCAATCCTTACAACGCACATTAGAAGTGCCGGATAACAAGGAACAGCGCGGTGGATGCAGCGAAGGCGTACTAAAATGTACGTCGAGCAAATCCACAAGCTGTGACGCAGGAAGACGGTGCTTATAATGCGCGTTGCTTATTTTTCTTCTTCTTCGAGCATATCTTCAACATATTTTGGAAGCATAAAGGCTCCCTTATGCAGATTGGCCGAATAATACCAGGTCTTAATGCCCCGCGCCTTCCACTTCACCGGGTCAAAATCCTTCAGCGGATGATATTTTTTAGAAGCGAAGCCAAAGAGCCAGTACCCGGAAGGACAGGTAGGAATAGCCGCCTGATAAACGCGGCTGATGGGAAAGCTGTGGCTGGCCTTGCGGTGCATAGCGCGGCAGGTTTCCTCGTCCTCATCGTAGAAGGGACTGCCATGCTGATAAACCATGATGCCGTCCTCCTTCAGCGCGCGGTAACAGTTGCCGTAAAATTCCTTGGTGAACAACCCCGCTGCATGGCCTAACGGGTCGATAGCGTCGTTGATGATAAGGTCGTACTCGTTGACCTTCGCCCGCAGAAAGCGCAGGCCGTTGGCGTTGAACACCGTCACGCGCCTGTCGTCCAGACCTATGGCGTTGTCCGGGAAAAAGTCGCGGCAGACATCGATAAAAACATGGTCCGTTTCCACCACGTCTATGGCCTCGATTTCAGGATAGTGGGACAGCTCGCGGGCCACGCCGCCGTCGCCGCCGCCGATAACCAGCACCTTGCGCACGCCGGGATGCACGGCCATGGGCACGTGCACAATCATTTCGTCATAGACGAACTCGTCCTTTTCGGAAAAGACGATGCTGCCGTCGCAGCTGATGAAGCGGCCAAATTCCTTGGATTCAAACACGTCGATGCGCTGAAAATCCGTATCCTCGCCAAAAAGCTGCTTTTCTATTTTTATGTTCAGCTTCACGTCGTCCGTATGGAAATCAGAAAACCACAGTTCCATTTCATCACAACCTTTAAATCAAGCTTTGCCAAACGCAGCGCAAAGCAAATTGCAAGCGGCGCTTGAGCAGGGATTTATAAAAGCACGTTGATATTATTTACCTCAGGGTCCTCGGGGCCCTGCATGGAGCATCCCTTTTCCTTGGCGTAAATAATGTACTCGATAATCTCCTTGGTAATTACCTCGCCCGGAGCCAGAATAGGAATCCCAGGCGGATAGCACATAACGAATTCACTGCAAATGCGGCCCGCCGTCTGGCGCAGCGGCAGCGATTCATCCTTAGCATAAAAGGCTGCCTGCGGCGACACGACGACCTGCGGCGCAATATATTCCGTGTTCAGCATCAGGGACGGGTCGCGGGAATACAGCCGCTTAATGTCAGCCAAGGCGCCCACCAGCCGCTCGATATCCTGAATGCGGTCGCCGATGGAAATATACGCCAAAATATTGGCGATATCGCCAAATTCTATCTGAATATCGTACTCGTCCCGCAGCAGGTCGTAAACCTCGATGCCGGCCAAACCAATATCGCGTGTGTACACCGACAGTTTGGTAACGTCAAAATCATAAATACTGCCGCCGTTTTTCAGCTCGCGGCCGTAAGCGTAAAAGCCGCCGATGGAGTTGATTTCCTCGCGGGCATATTCCGCCATTTCCGCTACCTTGGCAAAGGAGCTTTCTCCGCGCATATACAGATTGCGGCGGGAAATATCCAGGCTGGACAGCAGCAGGTAAGAAGCGCTAGTGGTCTGGGTCAGATTGATAATCTGGCTGACGTACTCCCAGTTCACATTGGGACCTGTCAGCAGCAGCGAGCTCTGCGTCAGGCTGCCGCCTGATTTATGCATGGACACCGACGCCATATCCGCCCCGGCAGCCATAGCGTTGACCGGCATATTGCGGCCGAAATAAAAATGTGTGCCGTGAGCCTCGTCCACCAGGCACAGCATATTATTATCATGGGCCAGCTTAACGATGGCACGCAGGTCGGAGCAAATGCCGTAATAAGTGGGATTATTAACCAAAACCGCCTTAGCGTCCGGATTAGCCTTAATGGCCTTTTCCACCTCGCCTATTTCCATACCCAGGGAAATTCCCAGCTTGCTTTCCACCTGCGGATTGATATATACGGGAATCGCGCCGTTTAAAACCAGCGCGTTAATAACGCTTTTATGCACATTGCGCGGCAGAATAATCTTATCCCCCGCCTTAGTAGTTGAAAGCACCATGCTTTGTACGGAAGAAGTAGTGCCGCCCACCATAAAGAAAGCGTGCGCCGCGCCGAAAGCTTCTGCTGCCAGCTGCTCCGCGTCACGAATTACGGATACCGGATGGCATAAATTATCCAAAGGCTTCATGGAATTGACGTCCAAATTAACGCATTTTTCCCCCAGCAGCTCCCGCAGCTCCGGGTTGCCGCGGCCGCGCTTGTGTCCCGGTACGTCGAAGGGCACCACGCGCTTTTTACGAAAAGCTTCCAGTGCTTCGTACACCGGCGCCGATAATTGTGATAGCTTTTCCATAATCTTCTCCCAAATAAAAAAATAAAGACAGGTGCTCCATCACCTGCCTTTGTGCATCTTGCAATATGCCGAACCTGCTGTACCGATTCAGCGGCGCAACTTACTTTCAGAGTTTGTATAGCAAATATTACTGTTACTACTCTTATTGACCGTTTCACAAGTGATACTTAAATTGATTGCTAGCAATCACCTTATAAAATTTGAGCTTTCGCTCAATCAATAATGTGGCTCCAAAGCCACGCCGGCAGCAGTCCCGCCTGTCCGTATGGGCTTAACTATTCCAGGAATAGTGGACTAATATTTGCATGAAAGCAGCCTGCATTCATGTAATTTTATTGTAACATCTTTAACTTGTTTGGGCAAGAGCTTTCAGAAAATAAAAGGTACGCCGCATAACGCGGCGCCCTGCGGCAGGCAGCGCATCTGCCAGCCTTTAAACTCAATTCTTTTTCTCAAATTTAACAAAATCGTTAATCCCCAGTCCGGGAGCCACCATGGGCTGCACCATATTGGCCGGGTCAAGCGTAACCTCGATCAGATAGGGAGCGTTCGTCTGCATAGCGCGCTCCAAGGCGGCAGCCAGCTCTTCCGGCGCAGCCACATGCTCGCCCTCGATGCCGAAGGCCTGCGCATATTTGACAAAATCCATATAGCCCGGCATTTCGCAGGCGGTAAAGCGTTTGTCAAACTGTACCGTTTGTAACTGACGGATCATGCCCAAGCCGCTGTTATTAAAGACAATGGCGATAACCGGCAGCTTATTGCTGGCAATGGTGAACAGCTCCGAGCCCGTCATCTTAAAGCCGCCATCGCCGCTCAGGCTGATAACGCGGCTCTTGGGACGCGCCAGCTGCGCTCCCATAGCGGCAGGCAGACCAAAGCCCATGGTTCCCAAACCGCCGCTGGTAATCCATTGACGGGCGAATTGAATCTTCAAATGCTGAGCCGCCCACATCTGGTGCTGGCCTACGTCCGTAGTAATGATGTAATCCTTATCCTTAATAACCGGGTTCAGCGCTTTGAAAAACTCCGGCGCTTCCTCCTGCCCCGCATCGTCGTCCATCCCCGGCCAGGAGGCGATTCGCTCCCACCAGGCCGACAGGTCGTGGGGGACGCTGCCCTTTTCCAGCTGGTTCAGCGTCAAGTTCATGCTGCCCGTAATACCAATGCTGGAATCGATATTTTTATCCAGCTCCGCCGGGTCGATATCTAAATGAATAATAGTTTTGTTGGCGCTGTAGCTGCTGCGTTCTCCCGTCACACGGTCGTTAAAGCGGCTGCCCACAGCTAAAATCAGGTCTGCCTCCTTAACGGCGTTGTTGGCGCGCTCGTGCCCGTGCAGGCCCGTCATGCCCAAAAACAAACTGCGGTAAGCGCTGATCGCGCCCAGGCCCATCAAGGTGCTGACTACGGGAATCCGCAGCTTTTCGCACAGGTGCATGGCGTCGTATTCCGCATCGGCGTTAATAACGCCGCCGCCTACCAGCATCACCGGCCGCTGCGCCTTGTTGATGGCCGCTATGGCTGCGTCCACCTGCGCCTGGTCGGGCAGCACCGGCGGCAGCTCGCGCAGCTTATCCGGCGTATATTCCAAAACCGCCGTCTGCACGTCGCGGGGCACGTCTACCAGTACCGGGCCAGGGCGTCCCTCCTTAGCCAGCTGAAAAGCCAAACGCAGCGTCTGTGCCAAGCTTTCCGGCTTCTTTACCAAAAAATTATGCTTGGTGATAGGCATGGTAATGCCGGTAATATCCACCTCCTGAAAAGCGTCGTGACCAATCAAGGCGCGCTGCACCTGACCGGTAATCGCCACCACAGGCGTAGAATCGAGAAAAGCCGTCGCCAGCCCGGTCACCAGATTAGTAGCTCCCGGACCGGAGGTGGCAATGCACACGCCCACCTTGCCGGAAGCACGGGCAAAGCCGTCCGCCGCATGCGCAGCGCCCTGCTCATGCGCCGTTAAAATATGCTGTATCGAAGATTCGCGTAAAGCGTCGTAAAAGGGAAGAATCGCTCCTCCCGGATAGCCAAAAACGGTACTTACACCCTCTTCGGCCAAAATTTTGACCATAATTTCTGCGCCGGTCATCTGCATAAGCACACATCCTCTCCTGAATTACCGCTAAAATTATATCGCCGTATGCTGGTCGTCCACTGCCGGCCATTGATAACGGGACTGCTCCACCGACAGGGAAGCGTCGCCGCGCTCCAAAGCTACCAGACCGGTTTGTACCATTTCGGTAACGCCGTAGGGCCGCATAATATCTACAAAAGCCTTCAGCTTGCCCTCGTCGCCCGTCGCTACAAAAATCAGCGACTCACCGGTAACGTCCACGGCGTGAGCGCGGAACACCTCCGCCAGCTGCAGCAGCTCCATACGCTTAGCGCCCGCATGCACTTTTACCAAAACCATGCTGCGGGTAGCGCTGGATTTAGGCGGCAGCACCTTAACGCGCTCCACCTCCACCAGCTTGGCCAGCTGCTTGCACACCTGAGTTATCGTAGGCTCGTCGGCCTCCATTGTAACCGTCATACGGGAAAATTCCGGATTCTGGGTAGTGCCCACAGCCAGACTGTCAATATTAAAGCCTCTGCGGGAAAACATACCGGCAACGCGCATCAAAACGCCGGGCTGATTGCGTACAACTATCGACAATATCTGTTCCATACTGCGTCCCTCCTAAAAATAACGCCCCCATCTGCATAGGCAGACAGGGGCAAGCCTGTTGAGATAATTATGCCAAGCGGCTTTTACTTTGTCAAGGAAATTTGTAACAAAGAGATGTATTTGCGTTTTAATAAGCGTTATATTGTTAAGTTTTATACAAATGTGATGATTTGTAGAAAAGCGCGCTAAGCAAACTTGGTACATTTTTCTAACTATCCATTACGGATTATGATTTTCCATAAGGCGCCGACTTCTCTTCCGCCAGCATAGCCTGCCATTTCGCCTTATATTGAAAAGTGTTCACAGAGGCAGATGCTTTCTGCCCTGCCGTTGCGCCTCCGGCATGTTCCTCGAAATTCTGCACCTGGTCCATAACTTTCCTAAAGACTTCCGGGCTGTACTGCGGCGAATAACTGGTGTGGTATAAAAAAAGTTGACAGCTTATTCTCAAGGATTTCATAATAAAACCAAGAGAATAA
>ERZ779895.2126-NODE-2126-length-18742-cov-6.967089_pt1 | contig 18742 bp, 17 predicted proteins | sample MGYA00511093_ERZ779895 | MGnify/ENA primary metagenome ERZ779895 (study PRJEB29588, sample SAMEA2142970) | human gut metagenome | biome: human gut; feature: human-associated habitat; material: faeces | place: Denmark | collected 2008/2010 ... | reverse complement strand
TGAAGCTTTTCTATGATTTCGTGAGCTATTTTTTCATTTTAACTTTACAGTGCCAAAATTATAATTTTTCATCCGCTTTTTTGCGGCAGTTTTCGCAAAGATAATTTATCCGCAGCACATACGATATCACCGGCTGACCGAAACTCTTTTCAATGTCGGGCGCTAAGTCACGCATTTCCACATCGCACAGCTCACCGCAGCCGACGCAAAACGCGTGATCGTGCCGTCTTGTCCCGTCGAATCTGTCCGGTCCTCCGACACCGGGAAGTCTTATTATAAGCCCCTGCCGCTCCAGAGAATTCAGATTGTTGTAAACCGACGCCTGGGCAATGCCGGGAGCCTGCTGCTTCATTTCCATGAATACCTGCTCGGCAGTGGGGTGATACCCCTCACGCAGCACAATGTTCAGTATCATATCGCTGTATTTTGACATATGATCATTCCTTTTGAATTTGGAATTAGAATAATTGTAATTTCTGAAATTAATATACCATATCAAAGTACGGTTTGTCAAGTATTATTTTAAAAATTTCAAATTTTTTGGTTTAACATAAATATCCTGCACATAATAGCTTCAGGCAAGTGACGGCTCAAGTATCAGCCGTCTGATCTGTGACTGCTTATTACAGAGATGAAAAAGGAGAAAAATATGCCGGATATGTTTTGTTTTCAATGCCAGCAGACCGCAGGAAATAAAGGGTGCGTGAAGGTAGGAATATGCGGAAAGCAGCCCAAAACCGCCGGGCTTCAGGACGCTCTTGTAAATGAGCTGATCGCCCTTGCGTCTGCCGCAGAAAAGCACGGAAAATATTCAGACGAAATAGCGAGACTGCTTGCAGACGGTCTTTTCACCACACTTACGAATGTAAATTTTGACGACAACGCGATAGAGCAGCAGATAAAGCGCGCAAAGGCGGAAAGACTCGCAATAAGCGACGAGCAGTACGAACCGATGGAGCTTTTTAAGGGTGAGACCGACATTGTATCCCTGCGGTCGGCGCTGCTTTTCGGAATGAAAGGCATGGCGGCGTACGCGCACCATGCGATGAACCTCGGATATCGCGACGACGAGGTGTTCCGCTGGTTTATAAAGGGGCTTTCCGAAATAAAAAAGGAGCACACTGTTGAGCAGTGGCTTGATCTGCTGATGGAATTCGGCAGGGTCAATTTCAAATGCATGGAGCTGCTTGACAGCGCCAACACCGGTACCTTCGGCAATCCGGTTCCCACAAGGGTCAACACCGATATAAAGAAAGGACCGTTTATTGTAGTTTCGGGGCACGATCTGCTTGATCTTTATGAGCTGCTGCAGCAGACCGAGGGCAAGGGAATAAACATCTATACCCATTCTGAGATGCTGCCTGCACACGGCTATCCGGGGCTTAAAAAGTTTCCGCATCTTGCAGGCAACTTCGGAACGGCGTGGCAAAGCCAGCAAAAGGAGTTTAAAGACATCCCGGCGCCGGTGCTGTTTACCACAAACTGCCTCATGCCGCCGAGACCGTCATACGGCGACAGGGTCTATACGACCTCGGTTGTCGGATATCCGGGGCTTTATCACATAGCGGCTGATAAAGACGGTCACAAAGATTACACGCCGGTAATAGAAAAGGCGCTGGAGCTTGGCGGCTACGAGCACGACCGCAGCATGAGCGGCATCAACGGCGGTCATATGCTGACCACCGGATTTGCCCATGACGCCGTATTAAAAAATGCCGACAAGGTAATAGAAGCCATAAAGTCTGGCGCCGTGAAGCACATTTATCTGGTAGGCGGCTGTGACGGAGCACATCCGGGCAGGAATTATTACACCGAATTTGTGAAGCAGACGCCTATGGACACTCTTGTTTTGACACTTGCCTGCGGAAAATACCGTTTCAATGATCTTGACTTGGGCGAGATAAACGGGCTGCCGAGGATAATGGACATGGGTCAGTGCAACGACGCGTACAGCGCCGTAAAGGTAGCGCTGGCGCTTGCCGACGCGTTCGGCTGCACGGTAAACGAGCTGCCGCTGACGCTTGTTTTATCGTGGTACGAGCAAAAGGCTGTATGCATATTGCTGACTCTGCTGTCGCTCGGTATCAAGAACATGTACCTCGGACCGACCTTCCCGGCGTTTTTCTCAGAGACAGTGACCAAGGTTTTGGTAGACACCTTCGGTCTTCAGCCGATAACAACACCAATGCAGGACATCGGTTCGGATTTAAACCTCTAAGTACGCCGCGGTAAGGGTTTGTATTTTATCAGTCAGCCTAAAATGCAATACCGGATCTGAAAAAAACTATCGCCAACAAAAAAAGCAGGAGTTTTATCTCCTGTCTTTTTTATTTTTATAATGATGAATTTTAGTTTATAGGTGAATAGCGTTCTTATAATTAATTGACAGACATAGGTCGTTCCCTACAAATGCACAATTAGATTTTCGGTTTCTTACGCTCATAAACTAAAATTTACCCTTTTGCAGTCTGAGGACGGTAAAGCCCAGCGCCTCGACCGTAACGGTGCCGTCAGAGGCTTTGCGTCCGAACAGCGCCTCGGCTCTGTCCCACTCATTGCCTGCATAAAAGCTGTCGTTTTCGTGCCAGCGGTTTGCCGCTATCAGTATTTTTTCAGTGTCACATTCCCTTACAAACGCAAAAAGTCCCAAAGCGGTGTGCACAGGTCTGAAGCTGCCGTCCTTAAAGGCAGGCGACGACCGTCTGATCCTGCCGAGCGTTTTGTAGAACGAGACAAGGTACATGTCCTCTTTGCCCCACGGGTAAAAGCCGCGGCAGAACGGGTCACCGTAACCGGTCATGCCTGCCTCGTCGCCGTAGTATACCGACGGTATACCCGGCAGTGTGAACTGCAGCAGTGCCGCGATATAAAGCAGCTTTTTGCCGCGCGCAAGCTGTCCCTCGTTCATACCGGCAGCCGACTGCCACGCCCTGCCGCGACCCATTTCCGGCTCTCCGCCCAGCACGGTCAGTATACGCGCGGTGTCGTGTGTGCCTATGTGGTTCATAAGTACGTCCACAACCGTTTTCGGATAGTTTTCGCATATGGTCATGACCGTGTTGCACAGCTCGTCGCCGTTGCCTCCGGTGACATACTTTACAATTGCAGCGGCGAACGGATAGTTCATGACCGAATCGAGCTGCCTGCCGCGCAGATATCTGCGGCGGACGCCGTAGCTTATCTTGTCGGTCGCGTCCTCCCACACCTCGCCTATTATCAGTGCGTCGGGGTTCTCCGCCTTTATCGAGGAGCGTATTTTGTCAAGAAACCGGTCGGGCAGCTCGTCAGCCACATCAAGCCGCCAGCCGCCGGCGCCAAGCCTCAGCCAGTGCCTGAGCACGCCGTTTTCGCCCGTTATAAACTCTGAAAAATCCTTGTTATCCTCGTGGGTTTCGGGCAGGCTCGGCACGCCCCACCATGCGCTGTAGCTGTCGGGCCATTTCGTGAATTTGAACCACCCGAAATAGGGCGACGATGTGGAATTATACGCTCCGCAGCTGTCGTACCTTTTGTAGCGGTTGAAATAAACGCTGTCGTCGCCGGTGTGCGAAAAAACGCCGTCAAGAATTATTTTTATACTAAAATTTGCGGCGGCAGCGCAAAGCTCTTTGAAATCCTCCTCGCTGCCGAGCAAGGGGTCGATTTTCATATAATCCGCCGTGTTGTAGCGGTGGTTTGAATGAGCCTCGAATATCGGGTTCAGATATATGATACTGACACCGAGTGACGCAAGGTAGGGCAGCTTTTCCTTTATTCCTGCAAGATCGCCGCCGTAGTAGTCGTTTCCGAGCGAGCAGGGACCGACATTTTGACGGTACTCCGGCACGGCGGAGCGGTCGTCCCTTATAAACCGGTCGGTCGGGACGTTGCTTTTGCTGCTGCCGGAGCAATAAAACCTGTCGGGAAATATCTGATATATAATTCCGCCTGCGGTGTCTTTCGGCACCTTAAAATCCCGTTCGTAAACGGTCAGCTGCCAGTCGTCCCCGTCGGGCGATATTATGCCCTCGCCGTTTTTGAACCGCGTTATCTGCTTGGTGCCGTAATCGGAATTGAAGAAAAACGAATACCAGTAAAGCCCTTCGTCAAACGACAGCCTGACCTCGTACCAGCGAAAATGCTCGTCGTAACGGCCGGCAGGCAGCATTGCCGCGGTTTCTGCGGCTTCGCCGTCCCTTCTGTACCGCACAAACGCTCCGGTGCAGCGCGCGTCATCATGCAGAAGCAGACGCAGCGTCACCTCTTCTTTGTCGGCGACTGCGCCGAACGGCTTTTTATACAATTCGTCTCGTGATTCGAAGGGAAGATATTTCATATTAATGCTCCGATAACAATAAAATCAAATATATAACTTATATTACTATATTTTTATTTCCGTTTCAAGAGGGTGAGCGTTATACCGCCGTTTACATCATTTTTAAAAGCGCTGGCAGAGCAGCCTCCGCTTCTTATTTCGTCATTTGCTGCCGCCGCGATGATGCTGGTCAACGGCTGGACCGATGCTCCGGTGGCTATCGCACCGGCGGTCAATTCGGGCGCCGTAGGATTTAAAAAGGCGGTCATGATGGCGGCTGTGTGCAACTTTGCAGGTGCCGCGGCAATGATGGCGGCAGGGAACAAGGTTGCTGTCAGCATATACGAAATATCCGGTCTGTCGCCGGGCGGCAGCGGCTCCGGGCGAGCCTTTGCCGCTGCTATGGCGGCGGTGGTCATATGGTCGCTTTTTGCCCTTTATTTCGGGCTGCCCACAAGCGAGGGCCACGCGCTGATGTCGGCGCTTGCTGGCGCTGCGGCAAGGATAGGCAGTCCGGACGCCTTTGACGGAGCTTTGTGGGCAACGGTAGCCTGCGGTGTGTTTCTCTCGACCGTCCCGACGGCTCTTGCTTCGGCAGCCGTCGCAGGCGGTATTGAAAGGTTTATCGCCAAAAAACGAGTTTCCGGCTTCCGGCTTAAAAAGTTACAGGTGACCGGCGCGGCGCTGACCTGCTTTGCCCACGGGGCGCAGGACGGTCAGAAATTTGCCGGAGTATTCACGGTGGCGGCAGCCCTTTGTATGCGAGCGCCCGAAAAGACCGTAACCGTGCCGCTCTGGACGGCGATTTTGTCTGCACTGCTTATTTCGTCAGGCATGCTGCTCGGCGGCAAAAAAATAGTAAAATCAATGGGTGCATATACGCCGGCGGAGCCTGCTGCCTGTATCGCCGCCGACATCACGGCATCGTCGGTGCTGATATTGCTGTCAGCTGCCGGAATACCGGTCAGCACGACACACGCCAAGGTGTCCTCGCTTATGGGAGCCGACCTTTCAAAACGCCGTGGGAGCGGCAGATGTCTGTCCCTTTATTTTAGGACCGCCGCCGTGTGGCTGCTCACCTTTCCGGCGTGCGCCGCGCTGGGCTTTTTGCTTGCCGGCAAAATAGGGTTTGAGCTATAGTACAAAGTCCGTGCCTGCGGCGTCAGCCAAAAAACCGCAAACGGCGGCTCGCACCCTCATGATGCGAGCCGCCGTTACAGGCTGATCTTAGTCAGCCTGAATGTTTTAGTTGTCCTGCTTACTTTGACCACTTTACCGGCTCTGCGTGCCAGATTTTCTTTGCATAGTCGTAAATGGAACGGTCGGCTGAGAAGATGCCGGCGTTGGCAATGTTCACAAGCGACATGCGGTTCCACTTTGCACGGTCGGCATAAAGTGCGGACGCCTTGTTCTGCGCGTCGCAGTAATCCTCAAAATCGGCAAACGACATGTAATAGTCGGTGTTTTTTAGCGAACGCACAAGATCGGGGAACTGCACTCCGCCTATTCCTGCCGCAATAAAATCGACCGCGCGGCGCAGCTTCGGATTGTTGTCATAGTACCTGTGCGGATCGTACTGACCGCGGAGAGACAGCACCTCGGGCGTTTTCATGCCGAATATGATTATATTGTCGTCGCCCACCGCCTCGTGTATCTCGACGTTTGCGCCGTCCTCTGTGCCAAGCGTTATGGCACCGTTGAGCATCAGCTTCATATTGCCGGTGCCGCTGGCCTCGGTCGAGGCAAGCGAAATCTGCTCCGAAATATCGGCTGACGGGATCATAAGCTCGGCAAGCGATACGCGGTAGTCCTCAACAAACAGTATCTTTATTTTACCCTTTACCGCCGGATCGCTGTCGATAACCTTGCCCAAAGCCTGTATCATCTGAATGATCTGCTTGGCGAGGTAGTAGCCCGGCGCCGCCTTGGCGCCGAAAATATAGGTTTTGGGCGTAAATTCGGCGTTGGGATTGTCCTTTAAATAGAGGTAATCAGATATTATGTGCAGCGCGTTGAGGTGCTGCCGCTTGTACTCATGCAGGCGCTTTACCTGCATGTCAAACAGCGAATCGGGATCAAGCGACACGCCGTACTGCTCCTTCACATAGTTGCCGAAGGTGACCTTGTTGTCACGCTTGATCTTTTCGAGCGATTCCAGCACCGTTTTGTCGTCGGCATATTTAATAAATTCCTTGAGCTTTTCGTTGTGCAGTATAAAATCGGTGCCGATGTGCTCGGAAATAAGGGCGGTAAGCTCCGGATTGGACTGGCAGAGCCAGCGACGGAATGCAATACCGTTGGTGACGTTGGTGAATTTTTCGGGTGTCACCCTGTAGTAATCGTTGAAAAGGGTGTCCTTCAATATTTCGCTGTGCAGCTTTGACACGCCGTTTACACTGTGGCAGGACGCAACGCAGAGGTTAGCCATCTTGACCACGCCGCCCTCGATTATAGCGGTTCTTGCGACATATCCGCTGTCGTGGGTCTTTTCCCACATGCTTGCCCTGAAGCGGTTGTCTATTTCGGTCACTATCTGGAATATACGCGGCAGAAGGTTTTTGAACATGTCGATCTGCCAACACTCAAGCGCCTCGCGCATGACGGTGTGGTTGGTGTATGCCGTTGTGCGGACCACGATATCCCAGGCGGTCTCCCACGAATAACCGCATTCGTCGAGCAGGTAACGCATAAGCTCCGGTATGACAAGCGCCGGATGGGTGTCGTTTATGTGTATCGCCGCCTTTTCGGGCAGGTTGTCAAGCGTTCCGTATTTGCGGAGATGACGCTGCAAAATATCCTGTACGGACGCCGAAACAAGGAAATACTGCTGACGCAGGCGGAGCGATTTCCCCTCCGGGTGATTGTCCTCCGGGTACAAAACCTTGCTGATGACCTCAGCCATTGCCTGCCTTTCGAGTGCGCGCACATAGTCGCCCTGATTGAAGGCTGCCATATCTATAGCCGGGGTCTCCGAGCTCCAGAGGCGCAGCACGTTGACGCTTTTTCCGTCCGCTCCTGCCACCATGAGGTCATACGGCATGGCGCGTACCGACGTGAAATCTTTAAGCTGGACATTGTGATGCTGACCGTCCCACGATTCCTCAACTCTGCCGCCGAAGTTTACATCGACCGCCGAAGCCTCACGCTTTACAAGCCAAACGCTGCCGCCGGGAAGCCAGAAATCGGGCATTTCGGTCTGCCAGCCGTCAACGAATTTCTGACGGAAGATACCGAATTCATACTTTATGCAGTAGCCCATGGCCGGATATCCGCCGGTGGTAAGACCGTCAAGGAAGCAGGCGGCAAGCCTGCCCAGTCCGCCGTTGCCGAGTCCTGCGTCAGGCTCAAGCTCGTAAAGATTCTCAAGCTTTACGCCGTATTCGGAAAGTGCCTTGCCGAACACCTTGTCTGCGCCGAGGTTGTAAAGATTGTTTTTAAGCGAACGTCCCATGAGGAATTCCATCGAGAGGTAGTACACCATCTTGCTTTCCTCTTTTGACACCTCGTCCTTGAATGCGGCGCGGCGCTTTGTCATTATATCGAGTACGGCGAGCACGGTGGCTTTGTAAAAAAGCTCACCCGACGCCTGATCGGGCGAGACGCCGAAGTTGTGCTTCAGCTTTTCGCCGATAAGCTCATGAATTTCTTTGACTGTGTACATAAAAGCACTCCTTTCAAAACATGGAAATCAAAAGTTTACGAAAAATACATTGATATTTACATCACTATACTTTATTATAATAATACAAAGGCGATAATATTGCAATAGGCTTCTATTAAAAATTATTGCCTCAAATTTATGCAGATTTTATAATCTTTTTGCACTTTGTTTCGGTATTGGGCTTTAAATATAGCAAAGTGCACAAATTAATGCCGATTTGATGCGGTAACGAACGAAATATGATCCTTGCGAGGTGTTTTTATGGAAAACAATAACAGCAACCAGCCGGAGAACCGCGGTCCGTACAACGGGCAGGGCGGCGCCGACAGCGGCAGCAAACAGTCCGCTATGCAGCCCCAAAATCCATATACAAATCCGTATTATAACGGATTTGACGGGGGACTTTACGGCGGATATCAAAACAACGGTAATCAAAACAATGCCCCTTATAACGCCGGTCAGTACGGCACCGGCGGATATTATGATCCGAATAATCAGCACGGTGCCCAGAGCGGTGCGCCGGGCGGCGCTTATCAGCAGCCGGACGGCAGCGGACAGAAATATGTCTTTATAAACGGACAGATGTATGTCAACGGTAATTACAGCGACGAAAAAAAGAGCAGGCTGAAAAAAGCATACCGCAGGCTCGGCAACAGCATCGGGCTGCCGCTTTGCCTGTTCTTTCTGGGCGTTCTTATTCTCGGCTATTTTGTCGGTCAGATATTAGAGGCAATATCGACCATCACCGGACATAACACGAAGGTGCTTCTTAACGATCCCGATTTTACATATATTTTAAACGCGGTTTTGTCAACAATACTTTTCACCGTGCCGTTTCTTGTGACCCCGGCTATGACCGGATATAAGTGGAGCGACACCGTGCCGCTTAAAAAAGCGCCGCTCGGGAAATCGACTGCGGTAGTCATGCTCGGTCTCGGTGTGTGTGCACTCAGCAACATAGCGTCCTCGGCATTCGGTGTGATATTCAAAAATATTACCGGAGATGATGTCGTTTCAAACGATATCGGTCAGGGTGAAGGTGTTGTTTCATTTATTATAATGCTGCTTTGTGTAGGCATTCTGCCGGCGCTGGTCGAGGAATTTGCCTTCAGGGGCGTCATCCTCGGGACGATGAGGAAGTACATGAGCGACGGTGCCTCGATATTTTTGTCGGCAATGCTTTTCGCACTGCTCCACGGAAATCTGGTGCAGATACCGTTTGCCTTCGGCGTTGGTCTTGTTCTCGGATATGCCGCCGTTTACACCGGCTCGATGATACCCGGCGTGGTGATTCACGGCATAAACAATGTCATGTCTGTTGTGCTGTCTTATGCTCTGGCAGGAGCGTCGCTCACGGTAAACGGTATTATATCAATGCTTTATCTTGTAGTGCTGCTGCTTATAGGCGCATGCGGACTGATCATGCTTTTGAAGATTGACCGCGACGCGCTGCGTCTGTCTAAGGAACGGACCGAGGACTCGGAAATGAAGGTCAAATACTTCTGCTCGTCCGCATGGATTATAGTGTTTTATGTGATCTGCGCTTTGGAGGTGTTTATCACCCAGAGATTTGCCGGGATGTCGTCATGACAAAATATATGGAGCAGGCGATCCTTCTGGCGCAGAAAGCCGGTGCCGCAGGTGAGGTGCCGGTCGGCGCGGTGATAGTAAAGGACGGCAAGGTAATAGCTGTGGGGGAAAACCGGCGCGAAAGGACGAAAAACGCTCTGGGACATGCCGAGATAGAGGCAATAGACAAAGCGTGCAGGGCGCTCGGCACATGGCGGCTTGACGGCTGCGAGCTTTACGTCACCCTTGAACCGTGCCCGATGTGCGCCGGAGCCATAGTAAATTCAAGAATAAGCAAGGTTGTGTTCGGCGCGTTCGATCCGGCAGCCGGAGCCGTTGATTCGGTGACCGACACGGTCTCCCTGTTCCGACCCGGCACCGAGGTGTGGGCAGGCATTGAAGAAGACCGCTGCAAAGCGCTGCTGACCGGCTTTTTCAAAAACATACGCGAATAAAGGGAGAAAAACATGCCGCTTGCAGACAAACCGATGTATATAAGAGAGCCGGATCCGCTGCAGTGCGGACAGGCAGTGCTGGCGATGCTGACCGGCAAAACGGTTGACGAAATGATAGCCGCCGCCGGCACGGAACGCGAGACGACACTTGCCGATATGTTTTCGGTGCTCGAAAAAGAGGGGATAACGGTCGTCCGGCAGAGGATACCGGTAAACGACAGGTCAGAGCTGCCCGACGTCTGTATTCTGAGCCTCGAAACGCCGCGCTGCTGGCACTGGTCGCTTTATTTTGAAGGAAGATTTTACGATCCTGAGCACGGAGAGTCGGACGACTTCCCCGTGGCGAACAGGAAATATTACTGGGAGATCAAACGTGCAGGTGATGACAGATGATAATAATGTCGGTCGATGTGGGAACGGCAAGGACCGGAGTCGCACTGAGCGACAAAGATGAGGGCTTCGCTTTTCCCAAAGGCGTTATAACAGAATATAACCGCGAACGGCTGATAGAAAGGCTGGCACAAAAAGCAAAGGAGCTCGGCGCCGAAATGATAGTTGTGGGACTGCCCCGCAACATGGACGGCAGCGAGGGCTTCAAGGCAAAGGAATGTACCGAGGCGGCAGAGGCGCTGAAAAAAGCCACGGGACTGCCGGTTGAGTTGTGGGACGAGCGCTGCACAACGGTCAGCGCCCACACGGCGCTGAATTTTACCGATACGAGGGGCAAAAAGCGCAAGCAGGTGGTCGATGCGGTGGCTGCCACGATTATTCTGGAGGATTTTTTAAGGTTCCGCAACAGATAAAAGAAAAAAGCACTTGTCAGCCGTATGGCTTTGTGCTAAAATATTTTGGTGAGTATTTTTGCCGTATCCTTTGTGCGGCGGAACGGAGTAAAATATATGTCAGGTCATTCAAAATGGAGTACCATTAAAAGAAAAAAGGAAAAGACCGATCAGGCAAGAGCCAAGATCTTCACGAGAATAGGGCGTGAGCTTGCCATGGTCGTCCGCGCAGGCGGTCCCGACCCCAACGTAAACGGAAAGCTGCGCGATGTTATCGCCAAGGCTAAGGCAAACAACGTGCCCAACGACAATATCGACCGCATAATCAAAAAAGCAGCCGGTGAGCAGGGCGGCGCGGAATATGAGCAGCTGATATACGAGGGCTACGGCCCGGCAGGCGTCGCCGTTATTGTTGAAACGCTTACCGATAACCGCAACCGTACCGCAGGCGATATGCGCCATTTCTTTGACAAATGCGGCGGAAACCTCGGACAGTCCGGCTCGGTCATGTTTATGTTTGAGCATAAGGGGCTTATCGTCATAGACGGCGAGGGTCTTGATGAGGACAAGGTCATGGAGGACGCGCTCGAAGCCGGCGCAGACGACCTTAATTTCGACGGCGAGGTGTTTGAGATATCCACCGACGCAAATTCGGTCGGCTCGGTAAGTGAGGAGCTGTCGAAAAAAGGCTACGGCTTTATTTCGGCTGAGCCGGTATATGTTCCGGCGACGCTTACCGCCATTGACGATCCCGAACAGGCGGCAAAGATGGAAAAGCTGCTGGAAATGCTTGACGAGAATGACGACGTGCAGAACGTCTGGCACAACTGGGACGCCCCTGCCGACGAAAATTAAGCTTAGCCGGGTAAGAGTTTCGCAACTTTTATTTTCCTCTTGCTTTTTCACATTAAATGTGTTAGCATAACAGTGTACAGTGAAACTGAATAAGATCTACGGAGGTGTGTAAAATGGCATATAAGATTTCTGACGCCTGCATCCAGTGCGGTGCATGTGCTGCTGCTTGCCCCTGCGAGGCTATAAGCGAGGGTGAGACCCAGTACGTTATCGACGCAGACAAGTGCGTTGATTGCGGAACATGTGCAGCCGGCTGCCCTGTTGAGGCTATAGCTGAGGCTTAAGTTTTAAAGTAACATAAAATACCGGTTCGTGTAATCACGAGCCGGTATTTTTTTGCGTGTTGTAACGGTAAATTTTAGTTTAGCGGTGTAAAAGACGGAAATCCAATTGGTACGTCGTAGGGAACGAACCCCAGGTGTCGTTTCTTAAAAAGTCCATTGAGCCCGCGCAAAACGACTCTCGTCAGCCTAAACGAATCCCGGCGCGACAAAGACGCACCGGGATTCTCCTATCTGCCAAACTGATTTTTTGCGTCCTGGGCAAGCTTTTTCAGCTTTTTGTTGCTCGACTGTATCATGGCATCATATGCCGTGTTGCTTTTGCCCCATATAGTGGAGTCAAGATCCTCCTTGTGCCCGGCAAGGAACGGGCAGGTCGTAAGGATGCTCAGCCGGTTACCTTCCAGATAGCGGTCGATCGTGTTTTTATAGACATCACGGTCAAACGGATCCCATGCACTCATAAGGGCGAGCGTTTTTTCCGAATACATATTGAACACCGTGCTCACTATGCGGTTGAGGTACACATAGGTCTCGCCGTCCTGCTCCTTCAAAGACAGCACCTTTACGTTTCCTATGTCCGCCATTATGCCGGAAAACGCATCCCAGTCGCTGTTTTCGGCGGTGTAGCGGAGTATCTTTTTGAACCTTTCGTCAAAATCCGGCGGAAAAAAGGTGTCGTCCTCACAGATGAGCAGCTTTTTATATCCGCAATCAAGCGCCCGTTTGGCAAGGAATTTATAGCTCAATCCGCAGCCTACCCAGCCGATGTTATGCTTCAGTCCCGGCATGACGGCAAAGCCGTATTTGTTGTCGTCGTCGAAAGCCTTGCGACGCTCGACCGTTTCGGGCAGACTGAGGCAGAGCCTGTCGGTATCCATCGTCACAAAATCGCCCGACTCATTATAAAAATCGTCAAAGCTCAGCCGGTCGTTTGCAAGCAGGAAGCGGTTGAAATAGAACTTCATCTGGTTCGCGCGGCTTTTTAAAAGCTCGTTGTTCTGTTCCACCCTTTTTACTCGCTCATCCTCGTGCGACAGCCAGTATGATATACGCTCCTCAAGCGCCGCAACATCGCCCTCCGGCACAAAGTCTACTATGCCACTGAGCCTTGCTTCGGCATCGGCGTCGCAGCTTCGCTCCGAAACGATAAGGCTGGTGCCTACCGACAACGTTTCGTGCAGCCTGGTCGTTTCAAGCATGGCGTTTTCGTAGTAGTGTATGTTGAGCACGATCCGCGCCTTGCTCATTTCTCTGTAGAGCGGTTCGCCGAACAGGTTGCTTTCGACCTTTACATTGAATTTTTTCGAAAGCCGGTCAAGTATCATCCTGCGGCGCTCAATGTGCGACGCCCCGTAAAACAGCACGTCGTACTCTTTTTCTGTGCCCGGATCGGGGCTATAGACCGGCACGGGCGACACATCGACCGGCAGGTAGTACAGCTTGCTCTTTATTTCGGGATCCTTTGAAAAATATTCAAGATTGACGAGCGAATAGTCAAACACCGCATATGCGTTGCGCAGTATTTTGAAATACTGCTCGGTCATCCATCTCGGATCGATGGTCTGCTCCATCTGGAACGCTATATAAAGCGGCGGAAACTTTGTAAATATCTGAGGGCATATAATAATGTAGGGTATATCCTCGTAAAGCTCCGGCTGTTCGTAAAGAATATTACATTCTATGCCGTGTGAGACAAGCATCTCTTTAAGTATCCCGGCGATATATTCGGTGTGTCCGACGGTTAAGATATCGATGCGCTTACAGTCCCTGAGCTTTGCCAGCCCCTGCTCCTTTGTAAGGTATTCGGTGCCGTCTATCATGCGCTCGGCTCTTTTTGCCTTTATTTTTTTCATCGGAATAAGTATCGGCAAAAGCAATGTGCGGATGACCTTGACCCTGCGGCTTCCGGGCGGCAGCAGCCGTTCCCTTAAGCGGTAATATTTCTTGACAAACGAATATCCGCGTGAGCCGGTGACCTCTTTGAGCTTTGCTTTTGTCTCGCGCAGCAGAGCCGTTGTCTCCTGCAGTCTCGCTTTATACTGATCATTGAGCTCTGACAGCTCGCTTATCCGTTTTTCATATTGCTCAGGGGTCAATACGTCGGTATCTTCCCTTTTAAAATTATCGTTCATAAAGGCGGTCTCCCTTTTGTTTATCATACCAATTTTACTTTATAGGACCTTTAAAGTCAATAGCCATTAAAGCGCGGCGCTTTGTCGGGATTGACTTTTTTTTATTAGTGTATTATAATGAAAAGGCTGCATTGACGGTCTGCCGCTTGCCGGCTGCCGGGAATTAATTGTGCAATGCCTTATGGAGGTGTCCTGCTTGGAAAACCGATCAGGTATGAAAGGCTTCTTTTATAACTTCAAAAAATATCTGCCGTTGCTGCGCAATCTTGCCGGCAAGGACTTTAAAATAAAATACCGCCGTTCGGTGCTCGGTGTTGCGTGGAGTATTCTTAATCCGCTGCTCACCATGCTGGTGCTGACGGCAGTTTTCAGCATGATCTTCAAGGTCAGGGATTATCCCGACATAGGGGATTTTGCCGTTTATTATATCGTCGGCGCTTCTATATGGAACTTCTTTGCGGAGGCTACGAGCAGCTCCCTTACCTCGATACTCGGCTCGGCAGGTCTGATAAAAAAGGTGTATATTCCGAAATACATCTTTCCGCTTGAGAAAAGCCTTTTTTCGCTTATAAACTTTGCGCTTTCACTTATTGCGGTTGCCATAGTCATGGCGTTCCGGATGAGCCACATAAATCCGGGCTGGACCATCGTACTGTTCCCGATACCGGTGTTTTACTGCCTGCTTTTCGTTATCGGAATGAGCCTTATTCTGTCGGCTGTCAGCGTTTATTTTCAGGATGTCATCCACCTTTACGGTGTGGTGCTGACGCTTTGGATGTATCTGACGCTGCTGATCTATCCGGCGTCGCTGCTCGACAGCTATAATAAGGACTCCGCGCTCCAGACCGTTGCGGTCGCGATAGTGCGGTACAATCCCATGACAAAGTATATACAGTATTTCCGCGATGTTGTGATATATAATACATTGCCGTCGCTTACCGACAATCTCATGTGCCTCGGATACGGGCTCTTGTTCCTTGTGATAGGAATTTTCACCTTTAATAAACTGCAAAAAAAATTCATCCTGCACATATAATCAGCAGGTTACGGAGGAATACCGATGCCCGACAATTATGCGGTTGAACTTAAAAATATAGAAATGCATTTCAACATGTGCAAGGAACGGCTTCAGAGCCTTAAGGAATATTTTTTGAAGCTCGTAAAGCGCCAGCTCATGTTCGAGGACTTTGTTGCACTCAATAATGTCAGTCTGAACATTGAAAAAGGCGACGTTTTTGGTATCGTCGGTCTGAACGGCTCGGGCAAATCGACCCTGCTCAAGATCATTTCCGGAATACTTACCCCGACAAAGGGCACGGTCGTGACACGGGGCGTTATAGCGCCGCTGATTGAGCTTGGCGCCGGCTTTGATTTTGAACTGACGGCAAGGGAAAATATTTATCTTAACGGCTCGGTGCTCGGCTTTTCGAAGGCATATATGGACGAGCATTTTGACGAGATAGTCGAGTTTTCCGAAATGCAGGAATTTCTCGACGCGCCCATGAAAAACTATTCATCCGGTATGGTGGCGCGTATAGGCTTTGCAATTGCCACAATGACGGTACCGGATATACTTATAGTTGACGAGATACTTGCCGTGGGCGACTTCAAGTTTCAGGAAAAATGCGAGCGCCGCATAAACGAAATGCTCACCAACGACAAGACCACGGTCATAGTGGTCAGCCATTCGCTCGAGCAGATCGAAAGACTGTGCAAGCACTGCGCGTGGCTTGAGCGCGGAAATCTCAAAATGGTGGGCGACACCGAGGCCGTATGTAACGCCTATAAATCGGCGTACTAAAGAGCGGCGCGGCTGCTTCGGCAGGCGCGTGGGGCTGTGGATAATAGCGCCGGGCTGCATAAATAAATGCGGCAAACAAAACCGTACAGTGGTCTTTCTCCCGTCAGTCTATCATAAAAAGCAGTATTTTGCAGCAGAGGCTTCGCCCCTGCTGCATTTTTATATACACAATGCAATAAATTCAGTTTATCTACCTTTACGCAGATAAACTAAAATTTACCGGTGTGCAAACATGCAAAGCGGCAGAGCGGAGTCTATGTCACATGTTCGTTAATGCCGAATTTGTTGCAAAGCCTAAGGTGAGTTCGAATACCCTCCTTAGGCTTAGGCTGACGAAAGCCTTATTCTGCAATTCACCTGCGGCTGCGGCGGAAACCGGCGGTCAATCGGTACACGATCCTTCTGACCGATGTCAGTATCGACGACAGCATGTTTATAATAGTGACCCCCACAAGGCTCAACCTCTTATGTGCAGCAGGTGGGCTATTGACGGTATGCTTTCGCCCTGCATACAGGCGGTCGGCGACATAAGCGCTCCGGTGGCGCAGAAAAGAATGTTTTTAAGCTCACCGTTTCCGAGTTTTTTCAGCAGATATGAGCAAAGAACCGATGCCGAACATCCGCAGCCGGAGCCGCCCGAATGAACGTCCTGCCGCTTGCGGTCAAATATCATCATTCCGCAGTCGTTGTGGTTCGAAAGCTCTATGCCGTCCTTTTGCAGCAGCCCATGCAGCAGATCCGAACCTGTAAAGCCGAGGTCGCCTGTTATTATCAGATCATAGTCAGTGGGTGCTGTGCCTGTATCCTGCAAAAACCTTTCGATCGTGTCGGCAGCGGCAGGCGCCATTGCGGCACCCATGTTGTTCATGTCGGTTATATCCATGTCAATTATCCTGCCCACAGTCAGAGCCTCCACGGTCGGACCTTTCAGACTGCGCCCCAGCTGTACCGCGCCGGCGCCGGTGACCGTCCATTGCGATGTCGGCGGTCTTTGACCGCCGTATTCAAGCGGAAATCTGAACTGCCTTTCAGAACTGCAGAAGTGCGACGAGGTGACGGCTATCGCCTTGCCTGCCGCACCGCTGTCAACTGCAAGCGATGCATTTATGAGGCTCAGCGCCATGGTCGAGCACGCGCCGTAAAGTCCCACAAACGGTATGCCAAACTCGCGCAGTCCGTATGCGCTGCCGATGCACTGATTCAGAAGATCTCCGGCAAATATCAGATCGATATCGTCGGCAGCCGTGCCGGATTTCGAAAGTGCCGTTTCCACAGCCGTTTTCTGCAGACGGCTTTCCGCCTTTTCAAAGGACTTTTCGCCCAGCATCTCGTCGTCGAATGCTCTGTCAAACCACGCGCCGAGAGGTCCCGACTTTTCCTTTGGTCCCACCGCCGACGCGTACGATTCGATATAAACCGTGCCGGACGGCACAATAGTGTGATTGCCTTTTCGTTCAGCCATTATCTGACCCCCTCACAAAATTCTGCCGACCGCCCAGAGAATCAGCCCGTATATAGCCGAGGCGGTTATTCCGTAGACCAGCACGGGCCCGGCTATTGTAAACATTTTTGCACCGAGCCCCAGTATCTGACCCTCTGTCTTGTACTCTATCGCAGGGGACACGATTGAATTTGCAAATCCCGTTATCGGTACAAGGGTTCCGGCACCGGCGAATTTCGCTATGTTGTCGAAAACGCCGAGGCCGGTGAGTACGGCTGCAATAAAAATCAGCGTTACCGATACGAGCGACTTTGAGGTTTCAAGGGTAAGCTCAGTGGCTTTAAAGGCGGTCAGAAGAAGCTGCCCCAGCACGCATATGCCGCCGCCGACAAAAAACGCGGCAGCCATGTCCTTGACTATCGGTGACGGCGATGAAGCGTCCGAAACCATTTTGGAGTATTGTTCGTTTGATATATTCATAAATTTCTCCTCCTGCATGTAGTTTTTGCAGCATCAGGGAAATTTATGCTCAAGTTCTCATATCGCCAACCAAAGTTTTGTAAGTGTAACAGAATTGATACCAAACTGTAATAGCATTGATACGACTTTTCACAATATACTGTGTATAATGTAATTAAAGAGAAATAGATATGGTGGCGATGAAAATGAAAAAAACAAGATTTTTGTGTGTATTATCTGTTGTTTCGACAGTGTTTTTATGCGCTGCGCTCATTTTCCCGACCGCCATTTTAGGCGCTGCCGAAAGCGAAAGCTATGTCACCTCGCCCATCGCGGCGGACGGATATAGGACCGGCACCGAGATAACCGGTGAGGAAGCCGATGCTGCCGATACCGACGCATATCGGGAAGAGCCGTTTAGCGACCGGGAATTGAGCGAGCTGTTCACTGCGATGCTCAACGCGAATTTCTGCTATAATGAGGCTTTGTCCGACGAAAGGGCGCTTGCCGGGGCGACCGCGGCGGTGCTTCGTGATTATGCAACCGATTTTGCCGGATACGGACTTTGCGTCAGCTACGACATGGTGTCATGCCTTGCGAAAGACCTGTACGGCGTAACGCTGCCGGAGCAATCTTCGGGGCTTTGGGATGCACCGGACGGATATGTTCCCGTGCCGACAGACGGTATGGGTACGCAGTTCCACAGACAGGTGTCGATGAGTTCCGACACGGGGAGCGGAAATTATGTAACCGTGACCTGCATGACAACCTATTACGGCGGAGACGATGAAGAAACATGTCTTGTACGGACGGTTTTCAAACCAGACCGGTCATCGCAGTTCGGATTCGTGATAATATCCTCCGAAACGCTTTGATGATAAATCAAAACGATCTTGTATGTTACCGGACGGCAGGGATTTATTCCCTGCCGTTTTTAATTTACAGGTAAGCATTATAAATTTTAGTTTATAGGTGAATAGCGTTCTTATAATTAATTGACAGACGTAGG
>ERZ779895.2125-NODE-2125-length-18752-cov-5.016259_pt1 | contig 18752 bp, 30 predicted proteins | sample MGYA00511093_ERZ779895 | MGnify/ENA primary metagenome ERZ779895 (study PRJEB29588, sample SAMEA2142970) | human gut metagenome | biome: human gut; feature: human-associated habitat; material: faeces | place: Denmark | collected 2008/2010 ... | reverse complement strand
ACGGCGGGCACGGACTATGCGCTGCGGCCGACCACGCGCAAGGTGACGCTGACCGCCTCGGGCTGGAACAGCAGCACCAAGCAGCAGACGGTGACATGCAGCGGCGTGCTCTCGGACGCAACAAAGCAGCTGCTGATTCCGACGCCCGCGAACACGGCGGCGGGGAACCCTTACGACGAGGCGAGCATTCAGATGGTCGCGCAGGGCGCGAACAGCGTGACATTCTACGCCGACACCGTGCCGACGGTGGGCATCGACGTCTACGTGACAATTTACCCCATCAACTATCTCGGGTAAGGGGGGCAAGGACATGATCTACAACATGAGGCGAAGGAAGAAGAAGAAAGTAAGCCTGAAATGGTATTTCAATTCACAACTAAGCATTCTTGAGAATCGCACATATACTGCAAATTTTACATCTAATGGAAGAACATTTATCGAGCTAATCACTAATATATCTTCCTGGTCGGGGGGATTTGCATACGGTTTTTATGCGTATGGTGGCAATAGAAGTGATATTGTCTATAGTAACAAGACACACACATGGAAAGCCGAAGCGTATCGAACCGTCGAATTTGACGAAGCACCCACCGGCGAGCTGCTGGCGTTCCTGCAAAAGAACGCCACGCCGCTATGAGAAAGGAGCGCACTATGAACCTTAGAAACGCCCTCAGATATATATATATATATATATATCGGCTGAACCTTGCGAAAGCGGGGTGGGAGCATGATCTTCAACCCCGTGAGAAGTGGAGGAAGAAAAAGCCAATTTCAGGTGGAGATCACCGGGACAACATCGTCTACACGTTACGTTATAGTTAATGGCCAAAGGTACAAAGAAAATGCTATAGTTGTAGCTCCTAAAAATGCAAACATTACTATAGTAGTATACAGTGGTGATTCTGTGCAATTTAACGGTGTCAACTGTTTTATGAATGTTACGAGCGACAATGCACTGTTTGCAGTTCCGTTGCTGACGGATTACAAGATAGAAATCAACTACAGTAAAACAACAATTACATCGGAATAGCAGAAAGGAGCACACATGAGCGCTATTTTGAAAGCAAACAACACCGAAACGCCGTGCGAGGCGGCGGAACACTACCGCGACAGCGCGTGGGGACGCCCCACCTGCACGGTGACAATCAAGGCAAGCGCGGCGGAGATCGCCGCCCTGCTGCCGAACAATGCGACGTGGTCGCTCATTGAGCGCGAGGACGTGCTGGACGAGAACGGCGCGCTTACGGGGCAGACCGTCGACCACGAGCGCGACATGAGCGAGTACAGCCTGTCGGGCGACATCACCGACCACCGCGACGGCACGGTATCTATCAAGATGGGCAAGCCAACGGAAACCGAAAGCGCCAAAGCGACCGTCACCGCCCTTGCGGGTGATCTGGTCACATACGCCCGCGCGGTGAAGCTGCGCCCCATTATCGAGCAGGCGGCGGTCAGCCTGAGCGACGGCGAGGCGGCGAGCGTGCCCGAACTCATCACGGCATGGGCGTACCCCGTTGATTACGCGGAGGGCGACCGCAGAAGCTACGGCGGCAAGGTGTGCAAGTGCCGTCAGGCGCATACCTCGCAAGCCGACTGGACGCCGGACAAGACCCCGAATCTCTGGGCGGTTATCGACGCCAAGCACGCGGGCACGCAGGCAGACCCCATTCCCGCAGCGCGCGGCATGGAGTACGAGTACGGCAAGTATTACCTCGACGGTGAGGACGGCAAGGTGTACCTCTGCGAGCGCACGGGCGAGCAGGCAGGCGGCAAGATCACGCTGCAATATCTGCCGCACGAGCTGGTGGGGAATTATTTCAAGGCGGTGTAATACGCCGCAGAAAGGGAGCGGGATATGGAAGATTTGGCAAGGGTCGCGTCGGTGTGCTCGGAGATCACGGTTATTCTCGGCGCGCTGGCACTGCTTATCAAGCCGCTGCGCAACAAGATCCTCGGCCTTGACAAACTGGTGGATGCGCTCAAGTGCGAGCTGCGGCACGACATGCTGCATACATACTATCGGCATAAAGAGGACAAATTCATTCGGCAGTACGAGCTTGAGGACTTTTTGTACCTTTACAGGGGCTATAAGGCGCTGGGCGGCAACAGCTTCATTGACAAAATCAAGTCCGAAATCGACGAGTGGGAGGTCAGAACGTGAAGCGCACAAAGAAGCTCAAAACACGCAACCGTATCCTCTGCGCGGTTGCTGTGTTTATGAGCGTGTTCATCGTGTATACCGTCGTGTTCTATAGCATCAAGGGGTGGCAGTGGGATTCCATGTTTCCCTACGTGCTGGGAGTGGGCGGCATTGTAGACGTGATGACGGCGGGCGTCGCCATCGCGGATAAACTATCTGAACGAAAGGAGAAAAACAATGGAACTAATCCGTAAGAGACTGGCAAACCTCATGAGCGTCAAGAGCATTGTTACGTTGGTGCTGACGGGCGTTTTCGCCTATATGGCCGTCACGGGCAACATCTCGCAGGACTTTATGACGGTCTATGCAGTCATCATCGCGTTCTACTTTGGCACGCAGTCGCAGAAGGCTCAGGACGTGATCGACGGCAAGGGTGACAGCAATGCTTAAAAGCGGCGATATTAAGTATCTGCGCGAGGACGTGCGGGCAAATTGCCTTATCTTTCTGGATCTGTGCAAGCAGGCGGGCTTGCCCGCCAAAGTTACGGACACGGTGCGGGACGACGAGTATCAGCGCTATCTTGCGCGCATGGGCTACGCGTCAAAGACCGCGACGCGCCCGACGTTTCACAGCGTCAAGGCGGGGCTTGCGTTTGACATCTGTAAAAACGTCAAGGGGCATGAGTACGACGATCCGTCGTTCTTTGCCCGCTGCGGGCAGATCGGCAAGCAGGTCGGCTTTTCGTGGGGCGGGGACTGGAAGAAATTCCCGGACAAGCCCCACTTCCAGTGGGACGACCACGGGAGATACGGAGGCAGTTCGATTTTGACGGGGCACTACCCGCCGGAAATGGAGGAGTACATGGATCAAGCAACATTTAACAAGATGATGGACGCATATTTGGCGCAGCTCGGCACCAAGCCCGCGGCAACTTGGGCAAAGGCAGACTGGGACAAGGCCAAGGCTGCGGGCATCACGGACGGCAGCGCGCCGCAGAGATTTATCACGCGGCAAGAAGTCGCGACGATGATCCAGAGAGCGACAAAATAACGGTGTCCGATTTGGGCACAGGAAGGAGCGGGCGGCGAAAGCCCACGCGCAAGCGCCTCTGCAAGCCCTACACGGGCATGAACAGTCAGCACAGGTCAATCCGCGCGCAATTATCCTCTATGGCCCCCAAGCGGGCCGTGGCGTATATTTTATCTTTCGAGCTGCCAGCAGACGAGGCGGCGTGCATCATCGAGTGCGACGTGCGGCGCAAGAGCTACGCGCAAGTGTGTGCAGCGCTGCACCTGTCGCCGGAGGCAGTCAACCGCTGCCGCAGGCGGGCATACAAAAAAATCGTAGATGGGCAAAGAGAGCACCGAAATTAATCGGTGCTCTCTTTTTACATTTACATAAGGTCTTTTGGATTTACGCCAAGAACGTCGGCAATGGCAATCAGGTTTCTGGCCGTCAAATTCCCGGCGTCGGATTCTCCCAGCTCCACTCGCTGGATTTGGCGGATATTCACGCCGGACTTTTCGGCGAGGTTGGCTTGCGTCATCTCGGCCATGCGGCGGGACCATTCTAATTTTGATATCGCGCGGTTGTGGCAGTCGCGTCCGCAGTTGACCAAGGAGCAGGCGGTGCAATCTCCGTCTTCTCGCTGGCAGTCGCTGTATTTTCGTCTCATAATTTAACCCCACATATGCTCCGCCGTGTATTCGGCCCATTCGGCCTTCATGGCATTGATGGCCTGCTCGTAGTCCTCACCGTTGATGATGGCTTCCAGCGCTTTCTTCCCGGCGGCGGCCTTGACGTAGTGTTCTGCGTTGGAGTAGTCGCTCGCCTCGAGGTATGCCTTCGCGCGGGGGTACTTGGCATAGAGACCGGCCATATCATACTTGGGCTTGGTGCGGACGCCAACGCTGCCGCCAGCCTCGCTCTCAAAGCTTGCGGTAAATTCCTCGCGCCAGCGCTTCGTATCTTCCTGCGCGGCCTTAATCTCACGCAGGCCGGGGATAGCGTTGATTTTCGCCTCGCGCTCGGTGCGGGCGCTTTTCTCAGCCTTGCGCTCCTCCATCAGGACGGCAAGGATATCGGACTTTTTAGCTTTAATCTCGTCTAATTTCCCATCGCGCTTGCAGGCGGCTACCTCGCGGATCGCCAGCATGCCGGTAAGTTCCCATCCCTTGTCGGTCAACTTGGTCTGCAGGGTGATGTTGTACTTTTTAATGAGATCCTGAACGGTCATGATTCGCTCCTCCTTTTTGGTCTTAGAAGTCTTCGCCGGCAATATACACGGCGACACAGATCGGATCGACGGTGGGATCGCCGTCCTCGTTATAGTGACCGTCAATCTCGGCGATCTGCTCATAACCATTGGACTTGGCCATCTCAACGGCCTTGTCCCAATCAAAGCTACCGGTGCCCCAATCGTTGTCCTCAGCGTCTCTCTGGATCGCGTACCAATTTCTGCTGTTCTCCATCTTTTTATCCTCCTTGGGTTTCCCCTCTCTTTATGCTCTTATTATACGCTAATATTAGCGTAGTGTCAAGGGCTTTTTGAAATATTTTTTGACCAAACTATGACCAAACGATGACCATTTGTAGGGCGCGATCCACGGTATGATTGAGGCAACAAAAGGAGGTGCGCAAAATGTACGAGCGACTTTTAGCTTGTGGATTTACCGAGCAGATGGCAATGGACATTTTGACACTGTTTCCTGATCCTGACGAGCTGCGCACTTACGTCTATTTCGCGGAGCTTTTTTATGTATAGCTATTTCAACCCCAATCCCGCGGGGCGCAATGTGTCCGATTGCACCGTGCGCGCGATCTGCAAGGCGACCGGCAAGGACTGGGGCGAGGTTTATTTGTCGCTGTGCATACAGGGGTACTTGGACGGCGACTTGCCTAATGCCAATGCCTGCTGGGGCTCTTATCTGCGGTCTTTGGGATACCGACGCTATATCGTGCCGGACACCTGCCCCGACTGCTACACGGTCGGTAAGTTTGCCGATGAGCACCCGCGCGGGGTGTATATTCTCGCGCTTTCTGGTCATGTGGTCTGCGTGCAGGACGGGACGATCTATGACAGCTGGAACAGCGAGAACGAAATCCCGCTTTATTACTGGGTCAAAGAAACGGAGGAATGAACATGGCATATCCCTATTTCAATCCCTATTATCCGCAGCCGATGCCGGACAATCTGATGCAGATGCGGCAGCTGCAGCAGCCTCAAATGCAAGCTCAGATGCAGCCCCAAATGCAGATGCAAAACCCCATCGCGCAGGGCGGCGTGCAGTGGGTAAACGGCGAGCAGGAGGCGAGAGGGTATCTCATCGCGCCAAACTCTGCCGTTGCGCTGTGGGACAGCTCCGCGCCGACTGTATATCTCAAGCAGTCCGACGCAAGCGGCAAGCCGACGCTCAAGATTTATGACCTCGTAGAGCGCGCAGAAACGCCCCGCACAGCGCCGCAGGAAAAGGGCGTGGAATTTGTCACCCGTAAAGAGTTTGACGCGCTGGCGGCGCTTGTGTGCGAAATAAAAGGAAAGAAGAAACGCAAGGTCGAGGAGGACGAGGACGATGAGTAATCCCTTTTTTGGTGCGCTCGGCGGCGGGAACGGCTTCATGCAGATGCTGCAACAGTTCCAGCAGTTCAAGGCAAATTTTCAGGGCGACCCTAAAGCGGAGGTCGAAAAGCTTTTGCAATCTGGAGCTATGAGCCAACAGGAGTTAAACCAACTTCAATCTATGGCAAAGCAGTTTGAACACCTATTCCACTAATCTTATCGTGGCCGCGATTTGATAAATAAAAATCTTTCAAAGGAGTGATACTATGTCTCTTTCCGACGGTGCTCCCATGATGACTATGCCGGTCGCGCCCGCGAACAACTACGGCGGCATGGGCATGTGGGGCGAAAACTGGATCTGGATCATCGTTCTTTTTCTCTTCGGCTGGGGCCGCAACGGATTTGGCAACGCTGGCAATTCCGGCGGCGTGGTCGACGGCTATGTGCTGACCTCTGATTTTGCCAATGTCGAGCGCAAGATCGACAGTGTAAATCAGGGCCTTTGCGACGGATTTTACCAGCAGGCGCAGCTTGTCAACGGAACCAATATGGCGATGGCAAACGGCTTTGCACAGGCCGAGCTGTCCCGCAGCAACCAGCAGGCGGCGCTTATGCAGCAGCTCAACGCCATGCAGATGCAGGCCGCTGAATGTTGCTGCAACACCCAGCGCAGCATCGAGGGCGTGCGCTACGACATGGCGGCGCAGGCGTGCGACACGCGCAACACCGTACAGAACGCGACGCGTGACATTATCGACAACGCCAACAGCAACAGCCGCGCAATCCTCGACTTCCTGACGCAGAGCAAACTCTCTGACCTTCAGGCCGAGAACCAGGGCTTGAAGCTGGCGGCAAGTCAGGCGGCGCAGAACAGCTATCTGGTCTCGCAGCTGCGCCCCTCTCCCATTCCGGCCTACACGGTGCAGAACCCCTATTGCTGCACCCAGTTTGCGGCTTGCGGCTGCTGACAACTGCATAGCATAGCTTTTTGTTGACAATGTTTTGTTGACGTCAACAAAATGTTCGGCCCCGTGCCGATACTGACAACAACGCGGCGGGGCAATAGCTCCGCCGCTTATTTTAACCGGGTCGAAATCGACCCCTTTAGAAAGGACTGATTATTTTGGCAGAGTACACAAACGCGAATATTGTGAGCGTAGCCGCAGGCCAGAACGTTCCCCTGACCGAAACGGCGGTCAATAGCAAGCCCTGTATCGTGCATCGTCAGGGCGCAGGCATTGTCACGCTGCGCGGCCTCACCAATCAAAACCGCGCCCTGTTTAGGGTCTCCTTTGGCGGCAACATCGCTATTCCTACCGGAGGCACGGTCGAGGCCATCACGGCGGCGCTTGCCATTAACGGAGAGCCGTTGACCAGTGCAACGGCGACCGTCACGCCTGCGGCGGTAGAAAACTACTTTAACATTTATGTTTCCGCACAGGTCTGCGTCCCGAAAGGCTGCTGCCTGACGGTCGCAATGGAAAACACCAGCACTCAGGCCGTCAACTTTGCCAACTCGAACCTGACGGTTGAGAGAATTGCGTGAAAGGAGAATGGACATGAGTAAGAAAGCAATGTATGAGCTTCGCAATATGCTTTGCGAAGAACTCGACGAGCTGGCGCGCAAGGGCGACCTGGGCGCGGGCGACCTTGAGATCGCGCACAAGCTGACCGATACCATCAAAAACATCGACAAGATCGAAGCGATGGAAGAAGATGGCTATTCCAGCCGCCGCGACGAGTACGATATGCGCGGCAGAGGCAGACGCGGCACGAACTACGTGCGCGGCCACTATTCCCGTGATGGCGGCATCGACAACATGAAACGCCAGTTGCAGGAAATGTTGGACAACGCCGACGATGACAGCATCCGCAGAGCCATCCAGCGCTGCATGGACACGATTGAGGGCTAAAGGGGGTGCGCCCCTATGGTCGACGAGAATGAGGTCAAGCGCTGGATAGCCCGCCTTGAAACGGAAGAATCAAGCTGGACAAACTATGAGCGCCTTGCCGTGCTGTATGCCATCCGTGACCAGCAAAGCGGCAGCAGAGAGAGAGCTTTGCCAATGGCATACTCTGCAGCACCCGCGCCGGTCAACGTCGAAACATACGGCGACAGCGATTTCCTGCGCGCAGTGGCAGATGTTCCATCGGACAAGGCATGGGAGATTATGGACGAGCTGATGGACAGCTTAAAAATTGTAAACGAGCGCGTCTATAATAGCGTCATGCGCAAACTGGAAAAGTAAATTGCAGACGGAATTGCAGACGGTGTTCAAAAAACCTTGCAATATCAATGCTTTTGCGGATTTGGTTGCGGGTTCGACTCCCGCCGCCTCCACCATAAGTCCCGCCGTGATTTTAGTCAAATTGCGGCGGGCTTTTTGCGTTGACACATTGATGTTTGAATTGGACAGGGAGTGTATTGCATGAAAAAAATTCTGTCGGTATCAATAAAAACGATCATCTTTTTTGTGGGTTGGGCCGTATGCGTATCGGTTATCCCGATACCGGATACAGCAAGTGCGGTGATCTGGAGATTTTGGGCAGAACTGATACCGCTTTTGTCCGTTATTGCGATCACATTTATTTTCTGGCTGGCAGATCAGAAAAAGATACGATTACATCTGACCGGGAAGCCTGTTTATAACGTCATATTGGGCGGCGTAACAGGGACGATTTGGCTGGGGGCATCTGTTGGCATCTTGTCTATTATCGGAGTTGTACAGATAGAGGGCAAAAATCAAATCGATATGCTGTGGTTGTGGCTGATTTCGGCTCTTCTCAATACCGCTATGCAGGAAATGCTGGTTCGCGGCTATTTATACCAGATGATAAAAAGTAACGGCAGCATCGCCGCCGCGATTATTGTGTCTACGGGCTTATTTGCAGTTGCGCACGGCGGCGCGTTCGAGGCAGGGATCCTTCCTGTGCTCAATGTCATCACAATGAGCCTTTTTATGACGGCGGTTTTGGAATACACAGGTTCCTTGATCGCGCCGATCGTGATCCATTTTTTGTGGAACGGTGTGGGCGCGATCATTCTGGGAGGAGTCTCTCTGGCGGAAGATTATCCTCACTTGCTTGATATGACGATTCACAGCAATCCGATTCTGTCCGGCGGCAGCTGTAAAATCGAAGGTAGCATCATTGTGCTTTTTATGAATCTGGCGTTCTTGATTGGGTTTGTAGCCGCAAAAAAGAGAAGAGAGAGGAATACATAACTTCCAATTTGCTGCAAAGAACTGTTCCTTGCTAAAAGCATGGTCCGATGATATAATAAACTATTATGTTATGTCAAAAATCGTGGAGGTAACGAACATGAAGAAAAGCGGTGTGAGCAGAGTCAGAAACAAAATGGTACTTGTTCTGGTTATTGCAAATGCGATGCTGTTTTTGGCCAGTGTCGTGACGAAAGCGACCAACCTGATGAATCTCTCCGTTCTGCTGTTTCTGCCCATTATGGCGCTGCTGATCGCCACAAACCGCTGCCCGCACTGCGGAAAGTACTTCCGCGGCGTTTATTGGGCGAAGGAAGCCGGAACGTGCCTGAAATGCGGCATGAGACTTTACTTTGACGATGAGATGGGGGAATAACAGCTTCCGCCTTGCTGCAGCGTTTCAGCAGAGAGCAGCGAAAGGAAAACGCTGTCCCTGTTAGATTCAGCAGTTGTTGTTCAAGACTTAAAAAGTCCGCAATCGATCAGATTGCGGACTTTTTTGATGCCCTGATGCTGCTGTGATCCTGGAATAATGTCATGCCTGCTTCATGCTGAGACTGATGCGCTTTTTCTTCTCGTCTACCTCAAGCACCACGACCTTCACAACATCACCCACGGAGACGACCTCGGAGGGGTGCTTGATGAACTTGTCCGCCACCTGCGAGATGTGAACGAGACCGTCCTGATGCACACCGATGTCTACAAACACGCCGAAGTCGATGACATTGCGCACCGTGCCGGTGAGTACCATGCCGGGTGTCAGATCCTTCATTTCCAGCACATCGGTGCGCAAAATGGGCTTGGGCAGCTCGTCGCGCACGTCGCGGCCGGGCTTTAAAAGCTCACTCACGATGTCGCGCAGCGTGGGAAGTCCCACGCCGATCTCTGCCGCCGCCTTTCCCTCGCCGTAGGACTTGATGCGCTCCGGCAGATCGGAAATGCGGCTCTCCTTCACATCTGCGAGCGTGTATCCTGAGAGCGCAAGCAGCGCTTTTGCGGCCTCGTAGCTCTCGGGGTGGACGGCGGTATTGTCGAGAACGCTTTTGCTCTCCGGTACGCGCAAAAAGCCCGCGCACTGCTGAAAGGCCTTGGGGCCGAGTTTCGGTACTTTTTTGATCTGCGCGCGGGAGGTGAATGCACCGTTTTCCTCGCGATAGGCGACAACATTTTTCGCTGTGGTCGCGTTCAGACCGGAAACGCGCTGCAAAAGCGACGGCGAGGCGGTGTTGATGTCCACGCCGACGGCGTTGACGCAGTCCTCCACCACGCCGCAGAGCGCATCGTCGAGCTGCTTTTGCGGCATGTCGTGCTGGTACTGCCCCACGCCGATGGCCTTGGGGTCGATCTTCACAAGCTCGGCGAGCGGGTCCTGCAAGCGCCGCGCGATCGACACCGCCGAGCGGAGGTTCACGTCGTACTGCGGGAACTCCTCGGCGGCGAGCTTGCTTGCCGAGTAAACCGACGCACCTGCCTCGGAAACGATCATGTAGCTCACATGCGCGCCGGACGCGCTTGCCTGACGGATCAGCTCCACGGCCATCTGCTCTGTCTCGCGGCTGGCAGTGCCGTTGCCGATGGCGATATGCTCCACGCCATGCTTTCTGATGAGCTTGAGTAGTGCGGCGATGGCCTCACCTTTTTGCCGCTCGCCGTAGGTGGGGTAGACCACGGCGGTATCGAGCACCTTACCCGTGCCGTCCACGACCGCGACCTTGCAGCCCATGCGGTAGCCGGGATCAAGCCCCATCGTCACCTTGCCCTTGACCGGCGGCTGCATCAAAAGGGGCTTCAGATTCAGCGCAAACTGACCGATAGCGCCCTCGTCTGCCTGTTCTGTGAGCGAAGCGCGCATCTCGCGCTCGAGCGAGGGGTAGATGAGACGGTCGTAGGCGTCCTCGGCGGCGGCTTTGACGAAATCCATGGCGGCAGAGCCGGGCTTCACCACGGCGCGGCGCAGCAGAGGCAGCGCCTGCTCGCGGTCGAGCAAGACGGTCGCGCTGAGCATTTTCTCCTTTTCGCCGCGGTTGATGGCAAGGATCTGGTGGCCCTGCAAGCGGGAGAGCGGCTGCTCAAAATCGTAGTACAGGCGGTAGACACTGTCCTCCTCCGTCGCGGCGAGCGAGCGCAGCGTCCCGCGCTTTTCCAGCATCTCGCGCAGCGAGCCGCGAATGGCGGCATTGTCGCTGATCCACTCGGCAATGATGTCGTTTGCACCCTGTAAGGCGTCGGCGAGCGTTTCCACGCCCTTTTCCGGGTCGATAAAGCCACGCGCGGCGTCCTCGGGACGGGGACAGCCGCGCTCCTGCGCGAAGAGCAGCGATGCAAGCGGCTCAAGCCCTTTCTCCCGCGCGGCGGTCGCGCGGGTGCGGCGCTTTTGCTTATAGGGGCGGTAGAGGTCTTCTACCTCGGCGAACGTTTTGGCACTGTCGATGGCGGCGGCAAGCTCATCTGTGAGCTTGCCCTGCTCGCTGATGGATTTTTTTACCGTCTCGCGGCGCTCTGCAAGACCGCGCAGATATTGAAGCCGCTCTTCGAGCGTGCGCAGCGCGGTGTCGTCCATCGCACCGTGCAGCTCCTTGCGGTAGCGAGCGATAAAGGGAATGGTATTGCCCTCGTCCAGAAGCTGCACAACGTTTTTCACGTGCTGCGGATTTTTGTCAAGCTCCTGCGCAAGCGTTTGAATGATGTCCATAGAAGGTTCCTTTCGATGGCCGGACGCAGCGTGCTGCGTCCGGCGGGATCTGTGAGAATATCGGACGTCTGCCCGTAGATGGGCGAACGAATTTATCTATTATACCGCATCGGAGCGTGCTGTGCAAAGCACTTTCCGCGGCGGGGGGATAATTTTCACGGCAATGAGAACTCGCGCTGCTCACGGTGAAAACGGTTCTCGATGGACCGGAAAGGGATTCCTCTTGCCATTTTTCGCGGCTCGGGCCACAACAGGAACGGATTTGCGTAATGCTTTCTGTGAAATGTGAAGAGGGAGAAAAGAACAATGTCAAAAATTATCAATGAGGCAAAGATCAAAAACCCGCTTGTGGTCAAAATCCGAGAGCTTTTGGAGCACCGCGCCTTCTGGCCCTACCTTTTGACGGACGAGGCGGAGAAGAGAGGGCTCGATCCAACTGATTTCGCCTCGGCCGCGATCTCGAGATGCGGCATTTCTCAGGGTACGGATCTTGTGAAAAAGGGCGGCACCAAGAGCCTCAAGGGGCTGAAAAAGACGCTTTTCACCAAGGCCGCGCGCTGGGCCTTTGAGATGGACGTGGTGGAGAGCACGGACAATACCCTGTATCTCGACTTCCACTAAGCTCCACTTGACGGTCGATTTCTACAAGAATTTGCTTGAGCATTACCGCTGAGCGGTCTCCTGCTTTTCGGAATGTGCGAAGAATTTCAAATAGCAAACCCTATAAGGCGAAGCAGCGTTTTCTGCTTCGCCTTTTTCCTGCAAAAGAGGTGAAAAGGGTGCGGGGCGTGCGCTAAAGCATTAGAATCTGCACGTAATCTTGCAAATTCGGCTTTTTTAATCCGGATTCGACGATATTCTTAAAAATAAACGGTGAAAAATTGACGGAAATGATTGCAGGAATGCGACGGCGGGAATATAATGCATCTTAACTACGTTCGGAGGCGGCTGACCGCCTCCGGTAAGGAGCAGTATGAATTACAAAGAAGCAAGAGTATATTTGGACGAAGTTTCCAAATACGGAAGTGTGCTTGGCTTGGAGAGCATGAGAGAACTGCTGCGTCGTCTGGGCGATCCTCAGAACGAGTTAAAGTTCATTCACATTTCCGGTACCAACGGAAAAGGATCGGTTTTGGCCTATCTTTCCACGATCCTGTCCGGCGCGGGCTACCGTACCGGACGCTACATCTCTCCCACGCTGTTTTCCTACCGGGAGCGCATTCAGGTGGACGGGGAGTACATCGAAAAAGAGTCGCTCGCCTGCCATGTGACGGCCATTGCCGCCGCTGCCGAGGACATGCAGAAAGCGGGCCTTCCCAGCCCCACTGTCTTTGAGATAGAGACCGCCCTGGCGTTTCTTTATTTTAAGGAAAAGCGCTGCGACATCGTGACGCTGGAAGTGGGCTGCGGCGGCCTTCTGGACGCCACCAACGTCATCACCACCACGCTGATGGAGGTCATTGCCTCCATCAGCATGGATCACACAGACCTTCTGGGCGATACGCTCGCCAAGATCGCCGCGCAGAAGGCTGGCATCATCAAGCCGGATACCATGGTGGTTTCCGCGCAGCAGAAGAGCGAGGCTGCACAGGTCATCGAGAATACTTGCAAAGAGCAGCACTGCACCCTGCAAATGGTGGACGAGAGCAAGATCAGCAACGTGCACTACGGCGCGGAGGGACAGACCTTCTCCTATAAAACGTGGGAGAATGTCGCCATTTCACTTGCGGGAAGCTATCAGATCAAAAACGCCGCCCTTGCGCTCGAGGGCGTGGAGGCACTGCGAAAGCTTGGCTACGCGCTCTCCGACCAGCAGGTGCGCGAGGGGCTGCTGCACACTGCCTGGCGCGGCCGCTTCACCACGCTGCGCCGCGATCCCACGGTCATCATCGATGGGGCGCACAATCCCGCCGCGGCTCTGGAACTGAAAGAGTCTCTGGAACGGTATTTCCCCGGAAAGACGCTCTATTTCGTCATGGGAATGTTCAAAGACAAGGACTATGCGCAGGTCATCGACCTGACCGCGCCCCTTGCAAGGCACATCATCACCGTGGAGACCCCCGGCAATCCCCGTGCCATGCCCGCCCGCGAGCTGGCAGAGGCAGTGGGAAAAGTGAACCCGAGTGTTGAGTGGGCCGACAGTGTGGCCCATGGCGTCGAAAAGGCGCTTGCAATGGCCGGAAAAGAAGATGCAGTGATCGTCTTCGGCTCCTTGTCCTTCCTGGGCGAGGCCGCGGATGCAGTGAATGAAAAGTGAGGCGCAGAGCATGGATTCGGAAAAGATCAAAGAAGGTGTTCGCCTGATCCTCAGCGGGATCGGCGAGGATATCAACCGTGAAGGTCTGCTGGAGACCCCCGACCGCATCGCGCGGATGTATGAGGAGCTTGCCGGCGGCTATACCGATTCGGCGGCGACCCACCTGCAAAAGCGCTTCCATGTGGACAACAACGACATGGTGCTGGAAAAGGATATTCATTTCTATTCCTTCTGCGAGCACCACATGCTGCCCTTCTACGGCACGGCGGCCATCGCCTACATTCCCAACGGGGAAGTGGTGGGCCTGAGCAAGATGGCACGGACGGTGGAGGTATTTGCCAAGCGCTTCCAGCTGCAGGAGCGTCTCACCGCCCAGATCGCCGACGCTTTTATGGACGAGCTCAAGCCCAAGGGCGTGATGGTGCTCGTGCAGGCCGAACACATGTGCATGACCATGCGCGGCATCAAAAAGCAGGGCGCAAAGACTGTGACGGTCGTGACGCGCGGCGTATTCGACGATGACGAGCGCCTGCGCACCGACTTCTACCGGATGCTGGAGCACTGCTGAGATGGAGCGCGTCAATGCCATCTGCCGCCACCCCCTGTGGCGGGAAAGCGTGGATGAGATCGCCCGCCTCGAGCAGGACAGAGCGTTCTGCCGCCACGACCGCGCTCATTTTCTGGACGTGGCGCGGCTTGCCTACATTGAAAACCTTGAGCGGGGGCTGGGGGTAGACAAGGAACTTATCTACGCCGCCGCCCTGCTGCACGACATTGGCCGCCACCTCCAATACACGCAGAACATTCCCCACGACGAGGCCGGCGCGCAGCTTGCGGAGATCATTATGGCGGACTGCGGTTTTTCGCCCGCGGAGCGCGCAGAGGTCACACAGGCGATCTTGCAGCACCGGGGCGATGGAGACCGGTCGCGCGACGGATTGGCGGCGCTGCTCTACCGGGCGGACAAGGCCTCGCGCATGTGCCTTTTCTGCGCGGCGGAGCCGGAGTGCAACTGGAGCCGAGAAAAGAAAAATATGACATTACAAGCATAAGGAGCCATTTACGATGATGAAAATTGGCAATCGCTTTTTTGATGTGGAGCATGACTGCTCCATTATGGGTATTCTGAATGTGACCCCTGACTCCTTCTCCGACGGCGGACGCTGGAACAATCTGGACGATGCCCGCCGCCACACGGCCGATATGATCGCCGAGGGCGCGGCCATTGTGGACGTGGGCGGCGAGTCCACCCGTCCCGGCCATGTGCAGATCAGCGTGCAGGAGGAAATCGACCGCGTCGTTCCCGTCATCGAGATGATCAAGAAGGAATTCGACGTCCCCGTTTCCATCGACAGCTACAAAAGCCCGGTGGTGGCGGAGGCGCTCAAGGCGGGCGCTGACCTTGTCAACGACGTCTGGGGCCTCAAGTACGACCGCAAGGTGGCGGACCTCATCGCGCAGTACAAGGTCCCCTGCTGCCTGATGCACAACCGCGAGAAGGCGGAATACAACAATTTCCTCGATGAATTCTGCGAGGATATGCGCGGCTGCCTCTCTATCGCCAAGGAAGCCGGCATCGCCGACGATCAGATCATCCTCGACCCCGGCGTGGGCTTCGGCAAGAACTACGAGCACAATCTCACCATCATTCATCATTTGGAGCGTCTGTGCGACATGGGCTATCCCGTGCTTCTGGCCACCTCCCGCAAGTCCTGCATCGGTCAGGCGCTGGATCTGCCCACCGATCAGCGCGTGGAGGGCACGATGGTGACCACTGTGATGGGCGTGCTCAAGGGCGCAGCCTTCGTCCGCGTCCATGACGTGAAGGAGAACCTGCGCGCGATCCGCATGACGCAGGCAATCCTGCGCGACGGAAGGAACGGCTGATATGACGACGCTGCCTTATGATGAGATCCATGTAGAGGATCTGGAGGTCTTTGCCCGCCACGGCGTGTTCCCCGAGGAGAACCGCCTGGGGCAGAAGTTTGTCATTTCCCTTGTCCTCTATGTAGATACCCGCCCGGCGGGAATCGCGGACTGCCTTGAAAAGTCCGTCCACTACGGAGAGGTCAGCGCCTTTCTCACCGACTATATGCACGAGCATACCTTCCAGCTCATCGAAACGGCGGCGGAGCACATGGCGGAGGAAGTCCTCCTCCACTATCCGCTCGTGAAGGGGCTGACGCTGGAACTCAAAAAGCCGTGGGCGCCGGTTGGCCTTCCTGTCAAGACCGTGTCGGTGAAGATCACGCGCTTCTGGCACACCGCCTACATCGCCCTCGGCTCCAATCTCGGGGACAAGAAGGCGTATCTCGACGATGCAGTGCGCGCGCTCGATGCGCTTCACGGCTGCAAGGTCGAGAAGGTGTCCTCTTATCTCAAGACCGCGCCCTACGGCGGGGTGGAGCAGGACGATTTTCTCAACGCCTGTTTGGAGCTCAAGACCTTCCTGCCGCCGCACGAGCTGCTCGATCGTCTGCATGATATCGAGCAGGCGGCGCACCGCGAGCGCCTCGTCCACTGGGGGCCGCGGACACTGGATCTTGATATTCTGCTCTACGATGACCTTGTGATGGACGACGATGATCTCATCATTCCTCACATTGAAATGCACATGCGGGACTTTGTCCTGCTGCCGCTCAAGGAAATTGCCCCGGGCAAGCGCCACCCCCTGCTGCACAAGACCGTCGCCCAGCTGGCGGCGGAGGTGTGCGGGGTGTAAGGGTACCGACGGGGAACGACCCTGTGTACCAACGCGGTATGGCTACCGTTCAAGGAGACTTTTTATGAACAAAAAAAGATTTGACATCAGCGCAGCAACGCTGCACATCTTAGCGATGGCGTTTATGCTGTGCGACCACCTCTGGGCGACGCTCCTGCCTGCGCAGGAGTGGATGACCTGCGTGGGAAGAATTGCCTTTCCGATTTTCGCCTTTATGGCGGTGGAGGGCTATTTCCACACGCACAACTTCAAAAAGTACGCGCAGCGCATGCTGCTCTTTGCCGTTCTTTCCGAGCTCCCGTTTGACCTGATGTACGGCGGGACGTGGTTCTATCCCGTCCACCAGAACGTCATCTGGACGCTGCTGCTGGGCCTTCTCGGGATCCGGGCGATGGAGGCTGTGCGCGAAAAGAAAAAGACCTGGCTTTACATCCTGACCTGCGCGGCAGTCTGCGTGTTTGGCTATGCGATCGGCACGCTGGCAATGCTGGATTATTACGGCATGGGCGTGCTGACGGTGTTTGTGTTCTACTTTTTCCGCGGAAGGAACTGGTGGCAGTTCCTCGGGCAGGTGCTGGCGCTCTATTGGATCAACGTGAACCTGATGGGCGGGCTGCTGTATCCCATCAGCATCTTCGGCTTCAACTTTGAGCTTTGCCAGCAGGGACTTGCGCTCCTCGCGCTCATACCGATTTGGCTCTACCGTGGGCGGCAGGGGTATCACAGCAAGCCCTTCCAGTATGCCTGCTATGCGTTTTATCCCGTTCATATCCTGATCCTCGGGCTGATCCAGCGGGCGCTGTAACAGAATAGAAAATGCCGACAAGCGGCCGCCTGCTTTACGGGCGGCCGTTTCTTATGCGCAGTTAAGAAAGAATTTAAGAGAATGTTTCTTGCCGTGGGAGAAAACGGTGGTATAATAGAGAGCATACGGGGCTGAAAACGGCCCACCGCGAAAGGATGCGGAATTTATGAATTGGTTTCAGGAATTGCTGTCGAACGGTTTTTTGCTCGTTGCGCTCTCGTCATGGTTCTGGGCGCAGCTCATCAAAACGGTCATTCATGCCATCGTGACAAAGAAGATCGACTTTACGCGTCTTGTCGGCGACGGCGGGATGCCGAGCGGACACTCGGCCACCGTCTCCTCACTTGCAACTGCGGCGGCGATCGTTTACGGGCCGGGGTCGTTCCAGTTTGCCATCGCGTTCATCTTTGCCATCGTTGTGTGCAAGGACGCAATGGGCGTGCGCCTTGAAACGGGAAAGCAGGCGGCCATCATCAACGACATTGTGGAGTCGTTCAACGCGCTGATGTCAGAAAAGCTGGCGGCCGCAAAGCTCAAGGAATTCGTCGGCCATACGCCGCTTCAGGTCATTGCGGGCATTCTGCTCGGTGTGGTGAACGCATTGATCCTCTTTAACGCGATACTATAAAAAACTCCGTCAGGAAGTCCTGACGGAGTTTTTTTAAGTGTTTGCCTTTTCGTCCCAGAGCGTTAGCGTGCCGGACGCGAGCGTTTTCCGAACGTCGATGATGCGCTGATTCGATGAGCCGCGGAAGCGCAGCGAAATGTCGTGGAGCGCCTCCACGAAGCGGCCGTCCACCAGAACGTCGAGCAGGGAGAGAAGCTCGTCGGTCACCTCGCAGCGGGGATAGGAGCCGGGCGTATGCAGCTCTTCCCAGGTAAAGCCTGTGAACGACCAGATGTTCTTTTGCGGCAGTTCTTGCCGCACGCGGTGTAAAAACGGCAGCAGCGCCCGCTGATTGTCAGGCTCAAACGGCTCGCCGCCGAGCAGGGTGAGACCGTTGATGTAATCGGGGGCGAGAAGGCACAGCAGCTCGTCCTCCGTTTCCTTTGTAAAAGGGGTTCCGTAGTTGAAATCCCACGTCTGGGGCTGAAAGCAATTTTCGCAGTGGTTGGTGCAGCCGGAAACGAACAGGGAGATGCGCACGCCCTCACCGTTGGCGATGTCGCAGTTTTTGATCTCACCGTAGTGCATAAAAGTGACCTCCTCAAGAAAAGAGTTGGGAGCGAGAATTCGCTCCCAACCTCAGTTTGATCGGCAATGGAATCTTACAGGTGCAGCACGCGCTCGCGGATCTCCTGCGTGCGGCCCTGATTCCAGAACTGGGTGCCAATGTAGCCGCAGGTGCGGCGGG
>ERZ779895.2124-NODE-2124-length-18753-cov-9.377099_pt1 | contig 18753 bp, 9 predicted proteins | sample MGYA00511093_ERZ779895 | MGnify/ENA primary metagenome ERZ779895 (study PRJEB29588, sample SAMEA2142970) | human gut metagenome | biome: human gut; feature: human-associated habitat; material: faeces | place: Denmark | collected 2008/2010 ... | reverse complement strand
ATATGGAACTTGAGTTGCGTAACAGCGAGCATGCCGACGAAGCACTTGAGGATTGCGCCGATCCGCTGCTGCGTTTCTACAATGTGCCCAAAACCGGTGTAATCAATCGCAATGCGGAAAATGCGTCGAGCTGGCAGGAATCGTCGCCGGAAAACAGTGGTGTGATGAGCGCCGTCGCCTACTATTTCGCACGTAAACTACGCGCCGAACTCGACTCCGATCTGCCGATTGGCATTGTTGACTGCTATATCGGCGGCACTTCGATTACGTGCTGGATGAGCGAGGACGCGCTGAATTCCAGCGATGCCGGCCGCGATTACTTGACGCGTTACCAGCGGGCGATCGCCGGCAAGACGCAACAGCAGTTCGAACTGGAAACCAGCGAATGGGAATCGCAAGTCGACGAGTGGAATGCGAATGTCGCTGCCGCGCGCGAAGCCGATTCGGATATTGCGCAGGAAAAGTTGAACGAACAGTTCGGTGCATGCCCGTGGCCGCCGCCGCTCACGCCCACGTCGCAGTGGCGTCCGTGTGGCCCCTTCCACGCCATGCTGGAACGTATCATGCCGTATTCGCTGGCCGGTTTTCTGTGGTATCAGGGCGAGGAAGACGAGCAATACTGCGGTTTCTACCGCGAGCTGCTCGGCATGATGATCGGCGAATGGCGTGCGCTGTGGAGCGAAAATCTGCCGTTCCTCATCGTGCAGTTGCCGCAATGGATCAACGGCAAGACGGCTGCGGACGGCAACGATCCGATGCGCTGGCCGGTGCTGCGTGAGGCCCAATGGGACGCCGCGCAGTCCATAGACAACGTGTACGCCATCTGCACGATCGACTGCGGCGAATACGACAACATCCACCCGCTGGACAAGCGCACGCCCGGCGAACGCCTTGCCAATTGCGCGCTGCGGCAAATCTACGGCATGGATCGCGTTCCGGTGCACGGCCCGACGGTGCTGGGCTTCCGATGCGACCCGAACGGCCGCGTACGCCTGTTCTTCCGCTATGCGCACGGTTTGCATTTCGAAGGCACCACGCCCGGCGGCGACGACGATGATTTCGATGGCCAGCTGCCGACTTTGGTGCGCGTGCCGGAATGTTCCGGCTTCGAACTGGCCGGTTCCGACGGTATGTTCCACCCGGCGACCGCCGCGATTTTCGTGGATTGCGACATCGATGATCTCGTCAATTCCAGAGTGAACGTGGTCGATTACAACGCCACGGAATTCGGCATTCCGATTAACAGCCGCAGCATCGGCACGATTACGCTGGCGACTCCGGATGTGCCGGAGCCGGTGGCGATGCGATACGCCTGGCGCAGTTGGGGTCCGGCTCCGCTGTTCAACGATGACGGTCTGCCCGCGCAGCCGTTCCGTCTGGACCTGACCGACCATACCGCCCCCGTCGAGTCCGCCGAGCCCGTCACCCCCGACGGCACCGCTGACTGAGGCCGTCGGTCTGGTCGCGCCGGTCTAATCGCCCCGTCTAATCGCAAAAACGGCATTCCCATCCGGCTTTTGTTACCGTAACCAGCCGATTCGGGTAACAAAAGCCGGAAGAGGAGGCCGTTTTGTGTTTCTTGCGATTACTCAGCGGTTGCGGCAGGCGCGTCGACAATCACCGCCGCGTCCTCGCCACGTTCGCTGCCGGACTTGCCAAGCGCAAGCTGGGCGGCGGCGAACAGCACCGCCAGCCAGATGACGCCGGCGATCACGGCGATGCGATAGCTTGCGGAGAAGCACATGAGCACCACAACCAGCAGCATGAACGCGATCACCACATACGGCGTCACATTGGCGAACGGCAGCTTGAACGCGATCTTGTCGAGCGCTTCCTTGCCCTTCAGCCCCTTAAGTTCGGCCGGGCCATCGCCAGCCGCAACCATGCGACGGAACTTGATCTCCGTGATCATGATCATGATCCAGTTGATCGCAGCCGCGATCGTGGCGATCGACATCAGGTAATTGAACGCGAATTCCGGCCATACGAACACGACGACAACGGCAATCGCAATAATTATCGCGGAAGTGATAACACCCCCGACCGGCACGCCTTTCTTGCTGAGCTTACCCAGGTAAGCCGGCGCGTTGCCCTGCTTTGCCAGCGAATACAGCATGCGGGAGTTGGCGTACAGGCCGGAATTGTAGACGCTCATCACGGCGGTCAGGCACACGAAATTGAGGATGCCGGCGGCCGCGTGCACGCCGACGGAATCGAAGATCTGCACGAACGGGCTGGAATCGCCGTCGATTTTGCTCCACGGAATCACCGCCATGATCACGCCGAGCGCGCAGATGTAGAAGACGAGAATACGCCAGATGATGCCGTTCGTGGCCTTCGGAATGGTGGTGCGCGGATTCTCGGTTTCGCCGGCGGTGATGCCGATGAGTTCGGTGCCGCCGAAGCTGAACATCACCACGACGAGCGCCATCAGCAGGCCGGTCCACGTGCCGTCGGCGTTGCGGGTCATCAGGCCGTGCGGCAGGAATCCGCCGTCCACGGTGAACCAGTTGGCGAAGCTCGCGCGAATGCCCGAAGCGGTCGGCACGTTGGCGATCACGACATACAGACCGCCGAGAATCATGGCCAGCACGGCCACGATCTTGATGATGGCGAACCAGAATTCGAATTCGCCGAACTTGTTCACGCCCATGAGATTCAGCGCCGCGATGGCCACGAGGAACACCGCCGCCGACACCCACTTCGGAATGTTCGGGAACCAGTAGTTCACGAACGAGCCGACCACGGCAAGCTCCACCATGGCCACCAGCACGTAGTTGAACCAGTAGTTCCAGCCGGAAATGAAGCCCGCTCGCCGTGACCAGTAGCGCGTCGCGTAGTAGCTGAACGCGCCAGCCTTCGGATCCTCGACCGCCATCTCGCTCAGAGCGCGCACGATCATGAAGATCGCGAGACCGCCGACGAGGTAGGCGAGCAGAATGGACGGGCCGGCCAGCTGGATGGATTCGCTGGAGCCGTAGAACAGGCCGGTGCCGATGGCGCCACCCAGCGCGATGAGCTGGATATGGCGGTTTTTCAACGATTTACGGAGCGTCGGCGGAACCGGTACATCGTCGGTTCCACGCGGCTTCTTTGCGGCGGTGACGTCGCTCATGGAGATTTCCTCTTCTCTGTTTCCTTGCGATTGCGCGTTGTGCGTTGCGCTCGCTGCTTGCGTTGCGTGCTGTTGCACGCTTGCATGTGCTTGTTTTGCTTGCTTTTTTGCGATTCGCCCTTTGTGAGGGAACGTTTCCGATTGTAGCGGGAAGCGGCGGGCAAAGTGTTGGTTTGTTCGTTCCGGAATGTCTGGTTTGCTTAACGGGTTGTTTGGTTTAGAAGTTCGATTCGCGCGATTGCTGTGCGATTCGAACGCGCGATTTGGACACGTGTTGCGGATGTGCGGTTTGGCGCGTCTTTCCAAGCTTCATGGTGTTCAATGGAATGAGGGGCTACGAACGGAGGTCGACATGGCATTCGTCAAGGACATGCTGCGAATGTGGGCGCATTCGTGGAAAAGATTCATTTCCATCGCCATGATCACGTTGCTCGGTGTGGCCGTGCTCACCGGCATTTACGCGGGCTGCCGTGACGCGTTCCGCAGCACCGATCGCTTTTTCGACGCGCAGGGCCTGCACGACGTCCAGGTGCTGTCCACTGCGGGCCTGTCGAACGGCGATATCGCCGCGTTGCGCAAGGTGAACGGTGTTGCGAAAGTGCAGGCGGAACGGTCGCAGGAAGTGACGTTCGATTTGGACGGCCGCAAGTCGGCGACCATGCAGGAAATCGGCACGAACGGCATTGACCAGCCATACTTGCAGGAAGGGCGCATGCCGAAGAAAGCCGGCGAAATCGCGGTAACCAGGAAATTTATTCGCGATTCGGGCAAGCGTATCGGCAGCCGCCTCACCGTAATCCCCGAATCGGCTTCCTCCGATACTTCCGATACGAACGATACGAACGGTGCGGACGGCACGAATGAAACGAACGGCACGGACGAGGCGCCGAGCTTCCCGACCAAGCTCACCATCGTGGGCGTGGTGCTCGATCCGCAGAACCTGAGCAACCCGGACGGCTACTCCGCCATGACCTCGTTCCGTTCCACCGCCACCACCGACTACACGTTCTTCGCGCCGTCCGATGGCGTGACCGGCACCCTCTACACGTCCGCCACGCTGCTCGTCAAGGGTGCGGCCGCCGAAAGCACGTTCGACGAATCGTACGAAAACACTGTCAAGCAGGTGACCGACCGCATCGACGGCACCGTGAAAACCGACCGCCAGAAGGCCCGTCGGCAGGAACTGCTCGACGCGGGCAACAAGAAGATCGCCGACGCGCGTGCGGAAGCCGACAAGAAGTTCGCGGACGCGCAGTCGCAAATCGACGCGAATCGGCAGCAATTCAACCAGCAGGTCGACCAGATTGTCAGCATGCAGGCGGGCGCGGCAGCTGCGGGAGCTGCGGCAAACGGCGCGAACGCAGGTGCGGCGGCGGCCGCAGGTGCAACTACCCCCCAACTTGACGAAACCACGCGTGAAACAATGCGTGAAACCATCATCGCCGCTAGTCCCGAACTGACGCAAGCCAAGCAGCAGCTCGACCAGGCGCAATCGCAATTGAACGAGCAGAAGGCAAGTACCGAACAAACGCTGAAAACCAAGGAAAACGAGCTGAAAACCAGCATTCCGCAAGTGCGCTGGTATGTGCAGGATCGGCAGTCGCTCGGCGGGTTCAGCGCGCTCAAATCCGACCTCGACTCCATCCAGTCGCTCGGCAACGCGTTCCCGATTGTGTTCCTGCTGGTGGCCGTGATGATGAGCCTGACCGCCATGGCGCGCATGGTCGAAGAGGACCGCTCGCTCATCGGCACGTACGTGGGGCTCGGCTACGGGCGGCTGGCGGTCGCGTCGCGCTACCTGCTGTTCGCGTTGCTCGCCTGCCTCATCGGCGGCGGCCTCGGCCTGATCGCCGGCTTCCTTGGCATTCCTGCGTTCCTGCTGGTCGTATTGCAAGGCATGTATGTGATGCCCGGTCTGCGGCTGGAATACGACTGGCTATACGGCTCGCTCGGCATCGCGCTGTTCGTGGTCGGCGTGCTCGCCGCCACCATCTACGCGTGCGTGCAGGAAATGAGGCAGACGCCCGCCTCGCTGCTGCGTCCGAAAGCGCCGCGCGCCGGCTCGCGCATTCTGCTGGAACGGATTCGGCCGGTCTGGAATCGCATGGGCTTCCTCAGCAAAGTGACCGCGCGCAACATTTTCCGCTTCAAGTCGCGCCTCATCATGACGGTCGGCGGCGTCGCCGGCTGCACCGCGCTGATCGTCTGCGGCCTGGCCATCAACGACACCGTCGCCGACCTCGGCATCAAGCAATACCGCGACATCTACCAGTACGACCTGATGGTGGTTTCCGACGATTCGGACGCGTCGGCGATGCGCACGAAAGTCGCGTCAGACGGGCGCGTCACGTCATCGCTTGACGTGCGCATAGAGTCGGGCGATTTGACGGTTGCGGGCAGTGGCGACGGTGACAGCGGCAAGGCCGGCAGCAGCGGCAGCGAAAGCATCCAGCTGGTCGCGGTGCCGGAAAAGCATCTGTCCGATTTGGGCGAAATGGTCACGTTGCAGCCGGTCTCGTCCGGCATACTGGGCACGTCCGGCGTCGGCAAAACCGGTTCGCTGAAACTCGATGACGATGGCGTGATCGTCGCGCAGTCGGCGGCAAGCGCGCTGGGCGTCAAGGCCGGTTCCAAGGTGCGACTGACCAACGGCGACGGCGTGCAGGCGACGGCGAAGGTGAGCGCGGTGAATCGCAACCTCATCGGCTCGGATGTGTATGTAAGCGAAACCTACTACGCCAAGCTTTTCGACTCGAAAGACGCGAAGAACACCAAGAATTCCAAGAGTTCCGAGGATTCCGAGGCTCTGACGTGGAACGCCATGCTCGCCAAGCTTTCCGGCTCCGACACTTCGCAAACCGACTATGCGGAATCGCTCGAAGAGGACAATTCGGTGATGAAGGCCGTAAGCTGCGCGCACATGGCCGACAGCTTCAAATTCGACCTCATGGGCGCGGTGGTGGCGCTGATCGTGGCGCTTGCCGGCGGTCTGGCACTGGTGGTGCTGTTCACGCTCGCCAATACGAACGTGTCGGAACGCGTGCGCGAGATGGCCACGCTCAAGGTGCTTGGCTTCTTCGACCGCGAAGTGCACCATTACGTGAACCGCGAGATGATGATCCTCACCGTCATGGGTGTGATACTGGGCCTGCCGCTCGGCCGGCTCGTCGGCGGCATGCTGACGATGGCGCTCAACATGCCCTCGTTGTATTTCGAGGTGGAGGTCAAGCCGCTGAGCTACGTGATCGCGGCCGTGGCGACCATGGCCTTCGCGCTGCTCGTGCAGCTGTTCGTCAACCCCGTCCTCGACCGCATCGACCCCATCAGCTCCCTCAAGTCCGTGGAGTAGCGCCCCTCCGAAGCACTCTCAGTTCTTCGGGTAGCGGTAGCTGTGGGGGAGTTGGGTGGTGAGCTGCGGGTCCAGGCCGAGTTCCTTGAGTTGGCGGTCGATTTCGAGGCGCGCACGTTCCACAAGTTCGGCGCGACGGCTGTCCAAACCGTTCAGCCCCTCCTGCTTTTCCAGCGATTCCAACGTCTCCGCCATACGCTTGAGCCGGTCCTGATGGTGCAGCAGCGCACGCACCTGCGCATGTTCGCGTACGATCGTCCGCCAATCGGATGGCGTGTGTGCAATCTCCCGAACCGCGGTGACCGGATGCACGTCGGCCACCTGATATGTGATCGAGCCAAGGAGTGGCATCAGGAACACTGTAATCGCGCCGGCTGCGACCAGTGTTGACGCGGTGTCGCCTTGCATGGTACCGACCTTCACCGCCAGTGACGTGACGGCGACGATGATCGGCAGCGCGGTCGTGCAATACAGCGCTACGGTGACGCGGTGATGCGATGACAGCGGATTCTCGCGTTTATCGAGCGATAGCGCAACATATACGGGCACCGCGCGAATCAGCATGAGCATGACGATGAATGCGACGAGCAGTGCAGGCCGGCCTGCCACGGCGCGCACGTTGATCGCGGCGCCTGACACCACAAAAAACACAGGAATAAGGAAGCCATAGCCGACACCCTCCAACTTCATTTCCAGCGACTTGCTGCCGTCGGGAATGATGTAACGCAGGATAAAGCCTGCGGCGAACGCGCCGAGCACCGCGTCAAGTTCGAACAGTGCGGAAATGGTGACAAGAAAGATGAGCAGGAATGTGGTCAGTCGCATGAGCGTTTGCGATGACGTGTTCGCATTTTCCGTAAGGAAACGGTACAGGCGATGGCCGGTTTTCAGTGCTTTCGTAGGTAGCATCGCGCACAGTAGGCAGATGGCAAGGAACGCGCCGAGCACGAGCATGGTTTGCCAGCCGGTTCGGGTGGATAGCAGGATAGCCATGGCAAGGATTGGGCCGAGTTCGCCCCACGTTCCGTACGAGATGATGGCGTCGCCGATGGGGGTGCCTTCGAGGTTGCGTTCCTTGAGAATCGGCATGAGCGTGCCGAGCGCGGTGGTGGTGAGTGCGATTACCGTGGCCACGCCGTTGATGCCTTGCTTGGTGAAGAACGGAAGGAATGTCACAACCAGCCAGGCGAGGCCTAGCGTGATTCCCCATGTAAGCAGTCCGACTTTGCCTTGATGTCCGGCGAGTCGTTTCGGGTCGATTTCATAGCCGGCGAGCAGGAACAGGAACGCCATGCCGAGCTCGTTCAAGAGTTTCACGGCGTCGTTTACTTCGATTATGCCCAGTCCGTACGGGCCGAGCGCGGTTCCGGCGGCGAGCAGCAGCACGGTTTGCGGAATGAACCTTCCCGGAATCAGCTGCGCCACAATCGGGCTGACGGCCGCCACCGCCATGATGATGGTCAGGGAAACAAGCTCTTGCGTCATACCGTCGAGCCTAGTGAGCCATTGTGACCGGAGGTTGAAGAATGTGATTTCCGCTATCTGTGGCAGGTTTCTTCGGGGAAACCGACCTAGGGGGCATGATTCCTACCCCCTAGGTCTGGATTTGCTCAAGGAACCTGCCACACATAACGCAAATCGTTTTCTTGTGAAGGGCGAATCTGCCACATATAGCACGTTTCACGACATTAAGGGGGTCGGTCGCGTTTGCGAGGAGGCCAACCCCCGGTTCTCGTCCGCCGCGCGCGCACCACCCGCCCGCCAAATGCTATCTAGCTTATAGATGGCGGATGGTTCGCCCCATTTGCCAGTTCGGGGGTATAAATCATACCCCCGAACCGCCTATTCTCGTCTAGCACCCGCCATCTATAAGCGAAATACCTTTCCGCAAAGCCCCAAATCCGCCATCTATAAGCCAGATAGACCCATCAGTTTGACCATGGATAGACTCGGTTAGAGATGCTCTTGGCAAAAATGCCAATTTCGGCCTCCTGCAAGGGTTTTGCTGGGGCTAACCCGCGATTTGCATAAAACCTAACCCACGATTTGCGTAAGTCCTAACCCATGATTTGCGTAAAACGTGGTTCGCTCAGAGCTGTGGCCGGAGACCGTCCAAGTTCGACCGACATTATCGGAATCGTCAGGGAAGAAGGCACGCGGGCGGAGTGCAATATAATGTTCCCTATGGCTGGCAGTTCAAGGGGGCAAGACTGATGGCAGTTTTTCCGCATGGGAGCGCGCGCGGCGGGTCGAGAAGCGACGGTCCGCAGCAAATTAAGGACTTACGCGCCGACGATTTTTATGGCGATTCGCACGATGGCAACGACGGCTCGCGCGGTTCGCACGACACCACGCGCAACACCCGCACCTACACTTTCCCGACGTTCGCCGAGGCGACCGACGCGTCCGAAGCGATGCGCGAGCGTCGCGCGGATCGCAACAAGTCCATTGCCATGCGCGTGCTTGCGGCGGTGCTGATTTTCTCCGCAATCGGCATTGGTCTTTTCCCGAAAGTGCTGCAATACCAGTCCGCGCAAAAGCTGGCGAGCACGTCCGCCCGTTCCGAGCAGAGCGTCGCGGGCTGGCCGTATCCGCAGGCCGACGAGGCGTTCGCCGCAGCTGGGGCGTACAACAAGCGTCTCGCCGAATCGGGGCAGCCGGTGATTGGCGAGGCTGAGGATCCGCTCGCCGAGTTGTACAACAACAATCAGTCCGACTCCAGCGACGGTTCCGGTTCCAGCTCGACGGGCGCAGGCGCCACTGGTGATGGTAACAAGGATTCCGCTAGCTCCAAAGACGCGGAATACCAGCGTTTGCTGGATACTGGCGATGGCGTGATGGGTTCCATCCGCATTCCAAAGATTTCTGTGGATTTGCCGATTTACCATGGCACGTCGGAGCAGACGCTTGCGTCCGGTGCGGGGCATTTGTATGGCAGTAGTCTGCCGGTGGGTGGCAAGGATACGCATGCGGTGATTACCGGACATCGGGGTTTGGTTGAAGCCTCAATGTTTACGCGTTTGGATGAGATACGGGTTGGTGATTACTTCTATATCGATGTGATGGGCCATACGCTTGGCTATATGGTGGATCGTATTACCGAAATCGAACCTAACGACACATCGCAATTGAAGATTACCTCTGGCGAGGATCGGGTCACGTTGATGACATGCACTCCGTACGGTGTGAATACGCATCGTCTGTTGGTTTCGGCATTACGTTCCGCCATTCCCGAAGAGATTCCCGCGGAGGATGATGCGGCAAAAGATGTGCGTGTGATTGCGGGCGTGGTGTCAGCTGCCACGTTGCTGGTCGGTTTGTTGTTGGTTTGGCTGCTCCGCTGTCCGTGGTATGTCCGTAGGCATGCCGCTTGGTGGCCAAAGCGCAACTAGGGGTTGATGGCGTTAATGTTGCACTTGACAGATGCTTTTTTGTCGGGGAAAATTCTGAAAGAGACATGACAACGTTTGCTTATAGTTTTTGCATCGCGATTTACGGGGGTAAGAATACTCTAGAATCGCGATGATATGTGCGATTTCAAGGAAAGTATATCCCCTTGATTACCTCGTTGGGAGGGTATGTATCCCTCTGTTTTTCTCCTTAAGGTTTAGGCAACGAAGCGATTGTCGGACGGTATGTGAAGCGAAGACGCATCAAATATACCGGTCGAAGGAGGAAGGTATTTCCCCGATCGCTTAACGGTACAAGGGGGTAGGCGTATGAGACACGTCTTTGAGCGAAACAGGGCGAGGGGCACAGGTCTGTTCACGCGTCGTGTCATTGCGGCCGTCGCGACGGCCGCAATGCTCGCCGGCGTGGGGTGCGTCACTGCTTCGTCAGCGGCGGCGGAAGATGCCACGGGAGCCTTGGAACAACAAATCGAGCAGCCGGTATTGCAAGAATCTGGGCAAGAGGATTCACAGCCGGTGGAACAAAATTTGATGGTGGGAGAAGAACAGCCGTCAGAGCAAGAGCAGCCGTCAGATCAAGAGGCTTACCAGCAAGTCGAACAAGAAACGGAACAAGAAACGAAAGAAGAGACTGAGCAGTGGGTTGAGCAGGAGGTTGAACAACAATCTGAACAACCTGATGAGCAGCCAGTTACGTTGTCCGCTCAACCGATTGCGCGAGCAAATCGGGCGCAGTCGGTTGCGCAGAACGAGACTGGTTCTCAGTTGGGCGCTCCGGAGAAGCATAAGCGCATCAAGAAGAACGATAATGGCAGTTACACCGTGAACGTGGATGTGAAGGGCGCCGTCAACAGCACCACGGTCACCACCACCCAGCCGATCGACTTCACGCTGGTGCTGGATGTGTCCGGTTCGATGGACGATCCGATGAGTAAGACGGATCGGACCAGGCGGTTAGACGCACTGAAAGAAGCGGTTAAAGCATTTCTTGATGAAGCTGCGAATACTAATACGGAGGCCGGTTCCGAACTGGTTCACGTTGGACTGGTGAAGTTCGCCGGCGATAAAACGGACAAAATCGGGGATGACACGTACCGAAGTGGTAGGTACACCTACAACTACTCCCAAATCGTTAGCGATCTGACTGCGGATATGAACGGTCTGAAGAACAAAGTCAGCAAACTCAAAGCCGCTGGCGCCACCCGCGCCGACAATGGATTCAATCGTGCGGTCAAGGTGATGGGCAGTGCTCGAACCGATGCGAAGAAGGTCGTTATCTTCTTCGCGGATGGTTCGCCTACATCGTCTAATGGCTTCGAGGATAAAGTGGCAAATAAGGCCGTCGAAGCTGCCAAGGGATTGAAAGATGGTGGCGCCACGGTGTATTCCATCGGCATCTTCGCCAGTGCCAACCCGTCCTCGCTCTCCAGCAACGAGAACCAGTTCATGCATGCGGTGTCCAGCAATTTCCCAAAGGCAACGAAATACTACCAGCACGGTGAAGGGAATATCAAAGCCGGCTATTATAAAAGCGCGACGAACGCTTCGGAGCTGAATGCCATCTTCGATGAGATTCAGAAGAGCGAGACCACCACGTCCGCGTACACCAATGTGGTGATGGAGGATACGCTTTCCGGCTATGTCGATCTTGCGGATAGCAACTACAAGGTCGTTGCCAAGGATGCTTCCGGCAAGGTGGTCTCCTTGACTAAGAATGTCGATTACACCTTGACGTATGACGCGAGCACGAAGAAATTCACGGTCGCATTCCTGAAGCCTCTGGTCAACAACGTGACATACACGCTGGAATACAACGTGAAACCCACGCAGAAAGCGTATGACGAGTATGCCGCCAACCCGAACGCCGGTAAGGATGGATATGACGGCGTAAAGGGTGACGCGAACACCGATCTGCCGGGAAACGCCACGTCCTCGAACCAGCCGGGTTTCCATACGAACGATTCCGCATGCTTGACCTATACGGCCGATGGCAAGACTCATGAGTGTAAGGACAATCCGTACTCTCATCCGGTAATCCAGGTGGTCTCTTCAACGTTGCACATCGATAAGAAGTGGAACGGCGACGGTCCGAAGCCGGAAAACATCACGGTGGATATCAAACAGGGCAACGATACCTATAAGACGGTCATGCTGAAGCGTGACGATAGCGGCAAATGGTCCGCCGACGTGATTATTCCGGCAGGCGCCCAAAAGACGTACACGGTGACGGAAGTCGAACCGGACAGCCACTTGTGGAAGGCTTCCTACCAGAACAAGGTCGGCGATGGAAATCTTGCTAATAGCAATGTGGTGACGGTACCTAAATCCGAGGCATCGCAGAACGCCACAGTAGTCATCACCAACACGTTGAAGCAGGCCACGTTGAAGAACGCGATTGGCGTGAAGAAGGAGCTGGTCGGCCGCGATTGGAAGGATTCCGACGAGTTCACTTTCAAGTTGAAGGCAGACGATTCCAATCCAGACGCGCCGATGCCGTCCGACTGCAAGGGCAAGTCGTCCTGTACGGTGACGGTGAAACACGATTCGTCTGACAATCACGTTGCTTACTTCGGCGACATTACGTACGACGCAGGTGAAGCCGAGTACACATATCTTGTGACGGAGAACGCTGGTAATGCTTCCGCAATGTATTACTCGCAGGCGGAATACCGGGTGGTCGTGGGCGTGATGAAAGACGGAACGTCCGGTGAATGGAAGGCCGTTGTCAAATCCGTGACCCAGCTGAAAACCGATTATGGTGCCGCTGGTTCGAATTGGGATAGTACCCGGCCAATGCTGTTCACCAACAAATACATTTCGGCATCGTCGCTGCCATTGACGGGCCGCATGGGCGCGGAACGATGGTGGCAACTGGCGGCGAGCGGGATTGGCGTGCTGGCATTGCTCGCCGTCGCTGCGGCCGACCAGTGGAGACGCAAGAAGCGGCTCGGCTGAACAACACAGGATTTGCGGATCGCGGGGGCATGTTGGGTTCCCGCCTCCCGCGATTGCAGAACACGGTAACCAACAATTAGGAAGAGGAGATTCTCATGAAGATGAGGAAGCTTTTTGCAGGGCTGGCCGCCGCGGCAACGTTGCTGAGCGGCATGGCCATCGGCGTCGCCGCCGCACAGGCTGATGATGCTCCATTGCTGCAAGTTAACCACGCACAGGAAGACCATACGTACACGCCATACAAGTTTGCCACGTTCGAGAATCCTGGCAATGGCTCGGTCGAAGTGAAAACGGTTGACGCATGGAAGGGAGCTGTGACCACCGCTGCTGACGCGGCTGATGGAAGTCACAACGGCATCCCGACAGAGTACAAGGATAATCCAGCCGCCTATGTGGCGACGTTCACTGCGGATCAGCTCCGTGTCTTCGCCAAGACCTTGGCTGGAATTACTCCGCCGGCAGGACCTGATGGTACTGGCCTGACCGTAACCAAGGAGCAGGCAAATACGAGCCAGGCGGTCAATGTGGACGGAGAAGGCTGGTATCTGGTGAAGGATACGTTCACCAAGGCTGGCGAAACGACTGCGACGTCGGGAACTCCGGCTGTGGTGGCCACCACCGTCAATGGACTGTCCAATCTGAGGATTGCTGCCGATGCGACGACCGGTCAGGGCAACATCACGACTGAAGGCCAGTTCAACGCGAAGAACGCGAATCCGACCGACGAGCCGCTCAAGTTCGCCCGGATGAATGACGTGGATGTGAACGGTCAGAGCGTAAAGGTGGGCGACACCGTGGACTTCACTGTGGCCGCGGAGGTTCCTCATGCTGCGGCTGGCTGGGATGCGTACCCCTTTACCATTACCGATATCGCGTCCAAAGGTTTGCGGATTGCGGAAACGAGTGACTTCAAGGTCCAGTTCAGAGATCATACTACTGTGAATCCCGATCTGTACACGATAACGCAGGAAGGCAATGCTCAATCCGGCACCACCACGACCATCTATTTTGCCGATGCCACAACGCTGGCCGGTAGGACGATCGTCGTGTCGTACCAGGGCACCGTCACCAAGGATGTGTTGGATGGCTTGAGCGGCAGTGTGGACAACAAGGCCACAATCACCACCAAGGATGGTACCAGCGGTGAAGGCAAGACTGTCCTTAAGACCTACGGTTTCCAGTTCACGAAGATTGGCAAGGAAGGGAATGAGGCCAAGCCTCTAGCCGGCGCCAAGTTCGTTGTCAAGAATGCGGAGGGCAAGTTCCTTAAGCAGGCTGAGGACGGTGCGTGGTCGTTTGTTTCCGATCAGAATGATGCCAAGACGTTCACTACTGAGAATGATGGTTTGGTGAAGGTCGCGGGTCTTGCGGCAGGAACCTACACGGTTGTGGAGACTCAGGCTCCGACCGATTACGCCCAGAACTTCAGGGTCACTTTCAATGTGGAGATCACAGATGAAGGTCTCATCACCTTCGAGCCGGATGCCCTTCGTCAGGTCCAACCGGTCAATAACACCACTGCGAATGCCACCGCTGCCGTGCTGAACGTCAAGTCTGTCACTCAGCTGCCGCTGACCGGTGCCGCGGGAACCGTGTTGTTCACCGTCGTGGCGCTGCTGGTGGGTGGCGCTGGCGTGGCTGTGGCGGTCAAGAGTCGTCGCCGCACGTACTGAGCGCATGCGTTCGGTGTGAGTGAGTTGTGAATTGACTCACTCACAATAAAAGTCAATGCGGGCGGTTGTGGGTATTCCATAATCGCCCGCATTGACGTGTGGCCGATCGGTTGAAGCAATATACGGTCAGCAATATTTGAAAAGCTGCTTGTGAGAAGTCGGATATACACTTGCTTCATCACGGGGTATAGCAAAGGGGGTAAAACGATGCGCGGTGGAGGATCATTCAGCATGGACGAGCTCCAAATGTTGCGGGATCTGCCGGCGGTGGCTAACGTGTCGAAAGACCGCATCACGTACTCCAACGCCTTCAAACAGGTGTGTGTCATACGGTATCTTGCGGGGGAATCGCCGACCAAAATCTTCCGCGAGGCGGGATTGCCGCCGGAACTGATTGGGTATAAACGTATAGAACGAAGTGTGGCGCGTTGGAAGGCTGCCGTCCTCAAATCCGTGAGTGGTAGCAGTGACATGAGTAACGGCGAAATCATTACGGAGCTCGTCAACCTGTATGTTCATGCGGTGACGCGCAAGGAGAAACTCGACGGCATCGCAGGAATCGCCAATTCCGATAAGGCGAACATTGGAAATGCTCCGCATCCGCTGGACAGGGCGAACGTGTCGGGGGGGGTATATCCGCTGACGTGCCCGTCCCATCCGATGCGGCTGCCATCGCCGTGCCGCCTGCACCTCTCAGCGCGAGCAGCGGCCTTGACAGCGAGACGGCGCTTGTCATCATCAAACAACAGGCTCGGCGCATCGACGAGCTGGAACGCGAAAACGAATCGCTCCGTGGCAAGCTGAAAACCTTGGCAAGCTGACTCCACCCGTCGCAAAGCGTTTTTTGGAAAAGATGCGAATCTGCCACATATAGCGCATTTCGCGGTGCGAACAACGGCGGAGATTGTGCGGTTGGCGCGGTAGGGTGTGAACATTATGACTTTTGGGAATACGAAAACCGGAAAAACTGGTACAAGCACGTCCGAAGCGACGGAAACCGCGCATATCAAATCCATCGAAAGCCTCGACAAAGACAACGACATGGAACGCGGCCTGAAAAACCGCCACGTCCAGTTCATCGCCATCGGCGGCACCATCGGCACCGGCCTGTTCTTAGGCTCCGGCAAGTCGATCGCGCTGACCGGACCGAGCATCATTTTCGTATACATCGGCGTGGGCCTTATCATGTTCCTGCTGATGCGAGCCATCGGCGAAATGATGTACAGCGACCCGAGCCAGCACACCTTCATCAACTTCATCACCCGTTATCTTGGACGTGCATGGGGCAAATTCGCCGGCTGGACGTACTGGATTGTGCTCATCCTGACCGGCATGACCGAAATCACAGCCGTCAGCACCTATTTCGTCACATTCTTCGGCACGTTCGGCATAGACCTCAACGCGTGGAAATGGCTTATCGAACTGTGCTTCCTTGTGGCGCTCACCGGCATCAATCTCATTGCCGTGAAAGTGTTCGGCGAGGCGGAATTCTGGTTCTCCATGATCAAAATCACGCTGATTGTGGGTCTGATTGTCACCGCCGTGGTGATGCTGTTCCTCGGTTTCAGCTACCCGGCCACGCATATCGAAGGCGTGGACGGCACGGTCTCCGGTGCCACTGTGAGCCTTACGAACATTACCGACGGCTTCCAGCTTGCGCCGAACGGCTGGATGAACTTCTTCATGAGCTTCCAGATGGTGTTCTTCGCCTACCAGCTCATCGAATTCGTAGGTGTGACCGTATCCGAAACGCAGAACCCACGCAAAGTGCTGCCGAAGGCCGTCAACGAGCTGATCATGCGCATCCTCATCTTCTACGTGGGCGCGCTCGTGGCCATCATGGCCATCGTGCCGTGGCGCAACTTCCATCAGAACGCGGACGGCTCGTTCGGTTCGCCGTTCATCATGGTGTTCAAATACGCTGGGCTCGACTGGGCCGCCGCGCTCGTGTTCTTCGTGGTGATCACCGCAGCCGCGTCGGCACTCAATTCGCTGATCTACTCGGCGGGCCGCCACCTGTACCAGCTTGCGCAGGACTCCGAATCGCCCGCTATGCAGCGCCTCGGTGAGGTGTCGGATCACAAGGTGCCGGCGAAGGCGATCATCGTGTCCGGCTGCATGATCCTGTTCTCCCCGCTGATCAACGCGATTCCGGGCGTTTCCGGCGCGTTCGTGCTGTTCGCTTCGGCCGCCAGCGCCGTCGTGATCTTCATCTACATCCTGACGATGCTTGCGCACCGCCGCTACCGCCAGAGTGCCGACTTCCTGCCGGACGGCTTCGTGATGCCGGCCTGGCAGGTGTGCGACTGGATTGCGATTGCGTTCTACGTGTTCGTGTACGTCACGCTGTTCCTGTCCGCAGATACGCGCGGTTCCGCCATCGCCGGCCTGCTGTGGCTCGTCGTGTTCGGCGGCTACTGCCTGCTGCACGAGCGATTCCAGAACCGCGACCTGAAGGCGGCTCTAGGGAAGTAGACGTATTGCCTGTCGCTGCGGTATGCGTGGCATGCGCGTGTTGCGCTACGTGTCGCGCATCCGACGAAAGAGGGTCGGTGGAAACCTTGCGAAAATGTGCGTTTCCACCGACCCTCGTCGTGTAATCGCAATAAAACAGTGCGAAACGTTAGTGCACGAATCGTACGAAATCGGCGCGAATCAGCCGATGTAGTCGGCTTCGTTCGTCGGGCTGGACGGCACGGCGTGATCTTCCGTCACCTTGCCCAGGCCGGACAGGTACGCTTCACGGCCCGCCTCGATCGCGTTCTTGAAGGCGCGCGCCATCAGCGGAATGTTGCCGGCGGAAGCGATTGCCGTGTAAGCCATCACCGCGTCCGCGCCCATCTCCATGGCCTCCGCGGCCTGGCTCGGACGGCCGATGCCCGCGTCGATGATCACCGGAACGTTGGAATTCTTGATGATCACCTCAATGAAATCGCGTGCGCGCAGGCCCTTGTTCGAGCCGATCATCGCGCCGAGCGGCATCACGCATGCCGCGCCCGCGTCCTCAAGACGCTTCGCCGCGATCGGGTCCGGGAACATGTACGGCATGACCACGAAACCTTCCTTCGCCAGCTTTTCCGTGGCCTTGATGGTCTCCTCGTTGTCAGGCAGCAGGTACTTCGACTCGTGCTCGATCTCCACCTTCACGAAGTCCGTCTGGCACACCTCGCGCGCGAGACGTGCGATGCGCACCGCCTCCTCCGCGTTGCGCGCGCCCGACGTGTTCGGCAGCATGGTGATGCCCTTCGGAATGTAGTCGAGCAGGTTGTTTTCGGTGGTGCGGCAGCGGCGCAGCGCCATGGTGACGATCTGCGTGCCCGCGTTCTCGATGGTCGCCTTGATGAGGTTCAGGTCGTAACGGCCGGAACCGAGGATGAAACGGCTCGTGAACTTGTGCCCGCCGAGGATCAGCGGGTCGGCGTCGCCGGTGGCGATCTCGTCGTACGCGTGCGCGTCCGGCTCAGGCAGGATCGCGGTGTTCGTGGTGGTGCCGACCAGCTCGTCGAGCGTGGCGTTCGGCGCGGCCGCGACGTCGGCGGTGGTGATGGTGTTTTCGGTGCTCATCGTCGGTTCCTTTCGTTGGGGTGTTTGGTGTTGCTGTTGTTGCGATTGCTGCGCTGCTGTTGTGTTGCCGTTGCGTCGCTGTTGTGTTGTGTGCAACGTGCGTTTGTAATCGCAATAAAAAATTCGATTACGGCAGTGGAGTAACGTAGCAGTGCGTCAGGCGTCTTCCTCGCCGAGGATTAGTCGCGTGATCATATTGGCTTCGTGGCAGGCGACCACGCCCACGCGCGGCGCCATCAGGCCGGCACCCGGTACCGGAGCCGTCTCGCCATCGCCACAGAAGTAGAAGTTCTTCGAAACGCGACGCGTGCTCACTAGGTTGGAGCTGCGGAAGCCGGCCATGCCGGACGCGCTGACGAGCTTCTTGCCCGGCAGATTCTCCAGCACCGCGTTGACGAGCATCGTCTTGTTTTCCGGCACGTCGAACGCCTCGCAGATGATGTCATCGTTTTCGAACAGCGTCGGCACGTTCTCGTCGGTCACCTTGACGGTGTCGATGGTGATGTCCGTGAACGGGTTGATCTGGCGCAGATTGCTGCGCAGCGCCTCCGTCTTGTACTGGCCGAGGTCCTTCAGGAAATACTGCTGGCGATTCAGATTCGTCATATCCACGCGGTCGAAGTCGATCAAGTGCAGGTGGCCGACGCCGATGCGGGTCAGCGCCACCGCGATGGTGGAGCCGAGGCC
>ERZ779895.2086-NODE-2086-length-18928-cov-5.630742_pt1 | contig 18928 bp, 20 predicted proteins | sample MGYA00511093_ERZ779895 | MGnify/ENA primary metagenome ERZ779895 (study PRJEB29588, sample SAMEA2142970) | human gut metagenome | biome: human gut; feature: human-associated habitat; material: faeces | place: Denmark | collected 2008/2010 ... | reverse complement strand
GAGAGCGTGTCTTGAATGTTTTTGTTAATTTTGAACAATTTAAAGAAGATTATGAGGAGTTTCGCAATTGCCTAACTAGGAAAATAACAAAAAAGGAGAATCATTATGGAAGCAGCAATTATCTGGATCGCATTGATTATTATATTTGCAGTGGTGGAGATCATCACGGTAGGCCTTACCTCCATCTGGTTTGCAGGCGGAGCAGTGGTGGCATTGCTTGTAGATGCAGCCGGGCTTGGACCGGTATGGCAGTTTGCAGCATTTGTGGTCGTGTCGGTGATCCTGCTTGTATTTACAAGACCATGGGCATTAAAATATATGAAGCCGCGTCTTGTGAAAACAAATTATGAGGCAGCAGTAGATAAGAACGTATGCCTGACAGAGGCGGTAGATAATATTAAGGGAACCGGAACCGCCGTGTTAAATGGACAGGAATGGACTGCGCGCGCTTACGAAGATGGAAAAACTTTTGAGGCCGGCATGATCGTGAAGGTAAAAGAAATCCGCGGCGTGACGCTTTATGTGACAGAGAGCGATGCAATGCCGAAAAAAGCAGAGGAAGCAGAAGCACCAAAGGAATCAGAACAGTAAACAAAAATCAGACAACATGGTATAACAGAGAGATAGAAAGAAGTGAAAAAAATGAAATTAGGAATGGTATTTGAAGGCGGTGCGAGCCGGACAGCATTTTCCTGTGGTGTGATGGACGCATTTCTGGAAGAGGAACTGATGCCGGATTACTTTATCGGTGTCTCGGCAGGAATCGCATTTGGTGTGTCGTATCTGTCAAAACAGAAGGGACGTAACCTGAAACTTTTAGAAGAATATATGGCAGATAAGCGGTACATGGGATTGAAATATCTGTTTGACCGCAAAAAGAAGAGTTATTATAACATCGGATTCGTTTTTGACGAAGTACCGAATAAGCTGCTGCCGTTTGACTACGAAACTTTTGCAGGATACAAGGGTGTCGTGGAGGCGTGTGTGACCAATATCCATACCGGAAAAGCAGAGTATCTGAAAGTGCCACAGAGCGTGGAAATGAAAGATACGCTGGTGGCAAGCTGTTCCCTTCCAATTTTATTTCAGCCGGTCAAAATCGGAAGGCATTATTATCTGGATGGAGGAATCGCAGATTCTATCCCATTCCGGCATGCTTTGGAGGAGGGCTGCGACAAACTGATCGTCGTGCTTACCAGAGAGCATGGTTATGTGAAAACGACTGAGAAAGCGATCCGGATCACGGACAAACTTTACAAAAAGTATCCCAAAATCGTGGAAGCCATGGATACAAGGGCTGAGCGTTACAATGAGGATGTAAAAAAACTGGATGAGCTTGAGCAGCAGGGAAAAGTTTTTGTGATCGCACCGGAGACAACGCTCGGTGTTGGACGTACAGAGTCTGATCCAAAGAAACTCAGGGAACTTTATGAGGAAGGCCGACGCATCGGTCGGGAAAAAATGAAAAAACTGAGAAAATATCTGGAGTGTCAGGATTTATAGAAAATAGACAATTGCGAAACTCATGAAAATTTAAAGAATGTGATGAGGAGTTTCACAATTGTCTATTTATGAAAATGATAAAAGGAGTAAACAAAAAGATGAAAATCGTTTTTTTAGATGCAAAATCCATTGGAGATGACATTGACCTTTCGGGTTTTGACCAGCTGGGAGAAGTAGTAAAGTATGGATTCTCCACACCAGAGGAAGCAGGGGAGCGCACGAAGGACGCAGATGTTGTCATTATCAATAAAGTACAGATCAACGAGCAGACGATCGGCAGGGCAGATCACCTGAAACTGGTCTGCGTGACTGCTACCGGTACCAATAATCTGGACAAGGAATATCTGGCAAAGAGACAGATCGAATGGCGCAATGTCGCAGGCTATTCCACAGAGACCGTTGCGCAGCATACATTTGCGTTATTGTTTTATCTGTTGGAAAAATTGAACTATTACGATCAATATGTAAAATCAGAAAAATATATCGGAGATACGATTTTCACACATTTCTCGAACGTATTCCATGACTTAAACGGCATGACATGGGGAATTGTCGGACTTGGAAATATCGGCAGACGTGTTGCAGATATCGCAAAAATGTTTGGCTGCCATGTCATTTACTATTCAACTTCCGGTAAGAATAACCAGGAGGGGTATGAGAGAGTCGATTTTGATACTTTGCTGACAACTTCCGACATTATATCCGTGCATGCGCCGTTAGATGCCAACACACAGGATCTGATGAACGCCGAAGCCTTTGCAAAAATGAAGAAATCTGCGATTTTCTTAAATCTCGGACGAGGACCGATCGTGGTGGAGCAGGATCTGGCAGATGCATTGAAAAACAATGAGATCGCAGCGGCAGGACTGGATGTGCTATGTGTCGAGCCGATGAGTGCAGACAACCCACTCCGTGAGATCAAGGACAGCAATAAGCTGATCATCACGCCTCATATCGCATGGGCGAGTGTTGAGGCAAGAACAAGACTGATGAATATCATTCTTGGTCAGGTAAAAGAATATTTCAAATAGTGCAGTCTAAACCACTGTGAAAAGAGGCGTTTCCATAGTCTTTCAAAAACTCTTCGGTCAGAAGTGATGCTTTCGGTGAATGTATCCGTTCCTTTAACAATGCAGATAATTCAGCGAGACAATGGAGATATTTTTCTTCGGACCGCCCATAGAGATCGAAGAAAGATTCCACAGATGAAATGGATGAATCCCACGGGTTCGTCCATTTTTTGTGCTGCATGTTAAAAGGATCAGTGCGGAATAACAGCGAGTCGTTGGCGATCAATGGTGAAAATACCGGGTAGCCAAGTGTATGCTTTTCTGCAAAACGGAACAGCACTTTTTTCTGTCCGGTGCTGTCGTATAAAATCCGGAAACCAAGCTGCGTTGCAAAAATCGCCATAAAAATCGTATAGCGGCTCACAAACAGACCGTGGTAAGTGTGCTGGTAAGCGTAATGGAGCATACGTGCGACGATCCATTTCTGACGAGGTGTCAGCATGATCGTATTTTCAATATGAAAATCGGCACGCCGTCTGTGGTATTTCAGCTCAAGCAGGGAGGTGTCAATCTCGGTCTCTAAATAAGCGTGGCGGGAAAAATAACCTCTGTCATTTTTTTTATAATGGGTGCGTCCATAAATAAACGGATGGCAGATGGAATCTAATATATAATGTCCCAAAAATCCTTCCAGATAAGCATTTGCGATCTGCAGATCTTCCGGCTTCTTAAAGATACTGCGGCTCTCTAAAAGTGCGGCATAAAAAGCGCCGGTATTTTCGGTGTGCGCCATGTCGCCCAGATTGTGTCCGTGCAGTACGTAAGCCGGCAGATAATAGAAAAAAATGTCAGGTCCCTGATGCCCTAAGGCATAAACCGCCCTGTTTTTATATAAATTGTTTTTCAAAACCGGATCGTTCAATTTCTCATACATATCACGACCAAAAATATAATGTGTCACGTAACCGGGCATAAAGTCATCTCCTAAGTAAAAGTATTTCATTTTCAGTACATTTTTATTATACCCACAAAATCAGGAGCTGTTAAGCGGAGAAGTCATTATTAAGAAAAATATAATAACTGTGCAAAAATGTGGATAAAATTATGACAATGTTTATAATAAAAGTAATATGCGAAAGAGGAGAAGGAAATGAATTTAAATACAATAGGGGAAATTTTACGATTTTATCGAGAAAAATATAACTTTAAACAGAGCGATGTTTGTAATGGAATATGTTCATTTATGGAGGAAATATGAAAAAACAAAAGATATTTTTAAAAAATAAACAATTATTAGGATTTTATCTGGTGGTGGGAGTTCTTTTTTCTGTTATCAGTGTTGTTGCACCATCTATATCCGGAGAACTGGTAAATGCGGTTATTTACCGTCAGGGAGATGTGAAAGTATATTTGTTTTTACTTGTTTTAACATATATACTTTTACTACTGTTTTCCATTGCGGATCAGTATTTTTTTCAGTATTTCCAGATTAAGGAAAAGAATGCAATGCGAAACGAACTGTTTCAGGCATCCCTAAAGAGAGGAAATCAGGAAAAAGAGCAAATTGCAGCATTTACATCGTTTGTGAATAATGATGTGCCGAATATTGTAGAGAATTATTATGGTGGTACGGTTGATATTATAAAATGTGTCTGTATCATCATTTGTGTTGCATTAGAACTTTTTCAGATTCATTGGCTTTTGGCGGTAATTATTTTTGGAAGCAGCATATTGATTATTATGATTCCGAATATCATGCGTGGATATGCGTCGAAAAATCGAAAAAATTACGGAGAAGCACTCGAAAAATTTAATGCAGTGCAACAATCGCTGTTAAGCGGAGCAGAAACTGTAAAGGTGTGTTTGTATAGAAGCAATGCCAAAAGAATGATAGAAAATAAGAACAATGAGATTGAAAAAGAGGAAAAACGTTTGCGAAACTGTCAGGTAAGTGTTTACGGGCTTGCCGGAGGTATGCAGATATTGAAAAGATTTTTAATTCTTGCGGTAGGCGTGTATCTAATTTATAGAAATATCATAAAGGTAGGGGGACTTTTGGTAGCAGTCCAGTTGGCAGAAGTACTGGCTGCACCAGCAGAAACACTTGCCTATCTGTTAAATGCAAAAAATGAAGCAAGACCACTTGTAGAAAAATATGAACAGCTTGCAGAAACAGAAGAAGACCGGGGAAAAACAGATATCAACGATATAGAAGATATTTGTGTGGAACACTTATCCTACGGGCGAAACGGAGTAAAAATAATCAAAGATGTTTCTTTCACCTTTGAAAAGGGCAGAAAATATATGTTGACTGGATCAAGCGGAAGTGGAAAATCAACGTTTTTGAGATTAATAGGAAAACTACAGGAAGGTACATATCAGGGAAATATCCGCATCAACGGCATTTTACTGGAAGAGATAAATATGGATTCTTTATATGGAAAGATGGGAATCGTATTTCAGGAGCCGTATTTATTTGGATTTTCACTAAAAGAAAATATTATTATGGGGCGCAATGTAAAAGACAGCGATTACGAAGCAATTTTGAAAAAATTAAATCTGGGCTATTTGTTGGAACGCTTCTCAGATGTGGAACTTGACACAGAAATGGTAGCAAAATTATCGGGAGGTGAAAAGCAGCGGATTGCATTGGCAAGAGCGATGGTTGGAAAGCCGCAAGTGTATCTGTTAGATGAGATTACTTCCTCTTTAGATGAGCAGAATGCCCGGGAGATGGAAGAAATACTGTTAGCCGAAGATGCTATGGTTCTTTATGTGTGTCACAAAATCATACCAGAACTGAAAGGACAGTATGAAATGCTGACATTTTAGGAAAGTAAAGGAAGCCAGAAAAGAATAATCCGTAATCATACGGTTGACTTTGAAAAAAACAATGTTATAATGCATATAGTATTAAAAACTACATATCATAATATCTATATTCAATACGGCGGTTTCTGTATATAGATGATAGACAATAAGTGGAAAATGTATATTGACATGCGACAAAGAAAAATTTTTGCATATTTAAAAAAAACATGAAATTTCATATACTTTCCACAAGTAAGAGAGAATATAGTTGTGAGAGCCTAAATATCTATACAAAAGAGACAGATAGGTTGATTGGTGTGGAAAACGGAGGATTAAGAGATGGCAAATTTAGTAGAGACAATGGAAAGAAAAGCATTTGGTGTCGCAGTCGATGCAACATTAAAAAATCTGAATAAGGATCGTGAGAAAGCACTTCTGCAGATTGTTGACCTTACAGAGAAATTTATGGGAAACAACTTCAGCAAAGAAGCGTATGATGGCGCGAGAGCAATGATCAAAAATCCAGATCATAAATGGATGAGATATGTAAACCGTCTTTTAGACGAAACAGATCCACACGTTGCTAAAATGACAGCATTAAACCTTGGTTTTCAGGCTGCATTTTTAGGAACAAAGACAATCCGTAAGATGAGGGAAGTGCACAACTGTAACATTCCGTGGCTGATCTTAATGGATCCTACTTCTGCATGTAATCTGCATTGCACCGGATGCTGGGCAGCAGAGTATGGTAATAAGTTAAACCTGACATTTGATGAGATGGACAGCATTGTCACACAGGGAAAAGAACTTGGTATTTACTTCTATATGATGACAGGTGGCGAACCACTGGTACGTAAGGCAGATATTATCAGGTTATGTGAGAAGCACAATGAATGTGCATTCCACTGCTATACAAACGGAACGCTGGTAGATCAGGCCTTCTGTGACGAGATGAAGCGTGTCGGAAACCTTTCCTTATCTATTTCTCTGGAAGGATTCGAAGATGCGAACGATTTCCGTAGAGGAGCCGGTGTATACGATAAAGTGCTTCATGCAATGGATCTGCTCCATGAAAATGGATTGATTTTTGGTAACAGCGTATGCTATACTCGTAAAAACATGGACGCAGTTACTTCCGACGAATTCTTCGATCTGCTGATCGAGCATGGCAGCCGTTTTGCATGGTATTTCCATTTGATGCCGGTTGGTATGAAGGCAGCTCCGGAACTGATGCCTACAGCAGAACAGCGTGAATATATTTACCACAGAATCCGTGAGGTCCGTGCAAAAGAAGGCGGAAAAGAAATCTTCGTTATGGACTTCCAGAATGATGGTGAGTTTGTCGGCGGATGTATCGCAGGCGGCAGAAACTACTGCCACATCAATCCAAAGGGAGATGTTGAGCCTTGCGTATTTATCCACTACTCCGGTGCCAATATCCGTGAGAAATCATTGCTTGAATGTCTGAAACAGCCATTATTCATGGCATACAGGGATGGTCAGCCATTCAATGACAATATGTTAAGACCATGTCCAATGCTTGAGAATCCGGAATTGTTACAGAAAATGGTACATGAGACCGGAGCACATTCTACCGATGTGGAAGAGGCTGAGCCGGTAGAACATTTATGCGGAAAATGCGAAGCATATGCATGTGAGTGGAAGAAGACTGCGGATAAACTGTGGGAGGAGCATCCTTATCATCAGAAAGGATACACAAATTTCAAGAAGAAATAAGAGGCGAGACCAATTAGTAAAAAGCAGAAAAATCTTTTGAAATGGCTATTTGTAATTTTAATTATAGGAGCGATCGTATATACCTTCCGGGATACAGCGGGACCAATCTTAGAGCAGTTAAAAGAAACGACACCGTCTGTTCTCGCAGGTATATGCGTGATGTCAGGGATATATTGTCTTGTTGAGGCACTGATCACTACAGTGCTGGCAAAACAGTATAACCCTGATTTTCGTTATCAATGGGGAATAGAAAACATGTTTTTCTGTTCCTTTTATCGTGTTGCGACACTTGGAAGCGGCTCCGGTGTTGCAGCGATCATTTATCTGAATGAACACGGTGTTGATTATTCGAAAGGATTTGGAATGTACATGCTCCAGTATGCATTTCATAAGATCAGCATAGCGATTTATTCGGCGATTTTCTTTTTTCTAAGCTGGAATTATATGTGTGGTCATTTTGGTGCTTATACCTGGCTGCTTCTGGCGGGGTATGCTATTACTATGGTGATCACACTGGCACTGATCCTGTTCTGCTGTTCCACAAAGTTCCATCAGCTGATTTTTGCAATGCTTGATTTCTTTAATAAAAAGGGAAAGTATGACGCATTGGAACACCAGTTGAGAGAACAGTGCGCAGATCTGGAAACCGCTTCTAAATATCTTCTGCATAAGAAGAAAATGGTCGCAGGTGTGGTCGGTCTAAACCTGTTAAAACTCTGTTTCTGGTATGGAATGCCATACCTTCTTTTTGCAGGAGATAAAAATATTAATATGGTGGAAACCATGGCGATCACCGCATTGTCTGTTATGCTTGCTGCCGTAATTCCGGCACCGGCGGGGATTGGTTCCACCGAGTTTGTATTTACCGGACTTTTTGCCGGGATTGTCGGGACAGGCATAGCCGGTTCGGCGTCTCTGTTATATCGTTTTGCCACATTTGTTTTTCCATTTCTGATCGGTGTAGCTGTGGTGATCACACGAAAGATCAGGGAACGGCGGGCAATGGAAAATCTTTAGGCGCAAAATGAAAAATTTTTAAGCAAAAAATGTAAAATCTTTAGGCTTCACAAAATTGACAAATTTTTATGGGATGATAGAATATCGTTGGTAAAGTGTAAAAAGTAAGTAAAGTCAAAAATACAGGGAGCTTAAAGATGAAAATCCGTCTGAACTTTGAAAAAACGAATCTGATACGTCTTATCGTGGCAATGATATTTGCTGCGGTGCTATATTATAAGGTAGCATTTCCGGTTTATGTGCTGGCAGGTTTTGGAGTCAGCTACTTTCTGATCAAGAGTCTTTCCGTCGAATTGAACAATAAATGGTTAAGACTGGCGCTTGGCATTCTCATGCTTGGCGGCAGCAGTGTGATGACTGCTCATATGGTGCAGTATCTTTTGCTGGATGCGGAACTTCGGGCAAGGATCATGGACAACAAAATGTTTTTGAACGTCCTGTGCTGTCTGGTGGTGTATCTGGTGGTTCAGGTGTTTACAAAAAATGTGGGGCTGACCTGCGTTATCTCTCATATAGCACTGATGACTTTTGCGGGGATCAACTATTTTGTCTATCTGTTCCGTGGAAATGAATTTATTTTCAGTGATCTTCGTTCTATTTCCACCGGATTAAGTGTGGCTGGAAATTATGAGTTTGTGCTGGATGACCGTGCGGCGTATGTGGTATTGCTGTCAGCATTGTATGTCGCATTTGTGCGGAAAATCCATGTGATGTTTGAAAAACGCATCTGGATGGCGGCCGTATGTATTTCCGTTGTGATATGCTGCTGTGCCTATATTGGGACAGAGACGGAAGGGACAGTGACCGAGACCTGGGAGCAGAAGGGAAGTTACCGGAACGGATATCTTTTAAATTTTGCCCTGAGTGTGCGTGACAGTTTTATCGCAGAGCCGGACGGATATTCAGAGGAAGTGATCTCGGAGCTGGAGGATCAGTACAGCGGCGACGGAGAAAGTTATGTAAACCAAGATGTAGAGAAAAATCCTACGATCATCGTTGTGATGAGTGAATCGTATGCGGATCTTTCCGTGGTGGGAGATTTTCTGACGAATGAACAGGTCACACCGTATTATGATTCCCTGCAGGACAATATTATGAAGGGACATGCCCTTTCCTCCGTTTTTGGTGCGAAAACGCCAAACTCTGAATGGGAGTATATGACTGGAAATTCCATGGCATTTCTGCCGAGTGGTTCTGTCGTGTATCAGCAGTATATCAGTGACACACCGACATCCATTGTCTCGAATCTGAAAAATATCGGTTATACCTGTGTGGCGATGCATCCTTACTATGAAACGGGATGGAGCCGCAATGCGGTTTACCCGACTATGGGATTCGATGAGACACATTTTATAGATGATTTTGACCAGACCAAACTGCTGCGGAAATATATTACCGACCAGGAGCTTTACGAGAGCATTGTAGAGCGGTATGAGAGCAAAAAGGCAAATGAAGACCTGTTTATCATGAGTATTTCCATGCAGAACCATGGCGGTTACACGGAAAAATACCCGAATTTTAATGAGCAGATCCGGACACTCGGAGCAAGTTATTCCGATGCGAATCAGTATCTGTCGCTGCTTCATGAGAGCGATAAGGCGTTGGAATATCTCATCAGCTATTTCCAGAGCGTGGATGATCCGGTGGAGATCGTCTTTTTCGGGGATCACCAGCCGAGTCTGAACACGAATTTTTACAAAGGGCTGAACGGAAAAGGTTTGTCGGGGCTGACAGAGGATGAACTGGAGAATCTTTATACTGTGCCGTTCTTCATCTGGACGAACTATGAGACAGAGACAGAGGAAGTTCCGATCACAAGCCTGAATTACCTCTCCACGATGGCGCTGGAGCGCGCCGGGATCGCACTTCCGTCTTATAATCAGTTTTTGGCTGATATGCAGCAGACGATTCCTGCAATTAATTCGAGGGGATACTATTCTGTTTCCAGTGGCTGTTTTAAGCATTTGGAAGAGGCGACGGGAGAAGAGGCTGAGTGGATCGATCGGTATCAGATTTTGCAGTATAACAATATGTTCGACAAAAAGAAGCAGAGTAAGGTTTTCTTTCCGTATTTGAAGGAATAAAACCATAGCTTATGTATGGCGAAACTCAATTTAGGTAATGTAGATTATGAAAAAGCAGCAGGTGCATAAGAAAACACGCTTTCACTACGTGTCGCTCGCAACGGTACTAAGAACTCATCTCCTGCATTTCATTTCTGATAAATCAGAATGAAATACAGAATCTGACTTCTAAGGACCGGCGGCTCCCTAGTGTTTTCTTATGCACCTGTTGCTTTTTCATAATTAAATTTACTTTATAGGGGAGTTTCGCTATAAAGCGATAGGTGGTATACTGGGAAAGAAAAGATGATGGCAAACACCTACAAGACGATAGACAGGTAAGGAGATACAGAAGAATGGAAATGGTAACACTTGGAAAGACCGGGATCACGGTCAATAAGAATGGATTCGGGGCGCTCCCGATACAGAGGATCAGCATAGATGATGCAGTTGCACTTGCCAGAAGGGCATATGAAGCGGGCATGACTTTTTTTGATACAGCAAGATTTTATACGGACAGCGAGGAAAAATTAGGCGAAGCTTTCGACGGAATGAGAGAGAAAGTCTGCATCGCCACAAAAACGGCTGCCCAGAATGCGGAGGACTTCTGGAAAGATTTAGAGGTTTCCCTGCATAATTTAAGAACTGACTATATCGATATTTATCAGTTCCACAATCCATCTTTCTGCCCGAAGCCGGGGGATGGCACAGGATTGTATGAAGCGATGTTGGAGGCAAAAGCACAGGGGAAAATCCGCCATATTGGAATTACAAACCACAGGCTGGCAGTGGCAAACGAGGCAATTGATTCCGGGCTGTATGAGACATTACAGTTTCCATTCTGCTATCTTGCAACAGAAAAAGATCTGGAACTTGTGAAAAAATGTAAGGAAGCAGATATGGGGTTCATCGCTATGAAGGCACTTTCCGGTGGACTGATCAATAATTCTGCTGCAGCTTATGCTTTTGAGGCGCAGTATGACAATGTGCTCCCTATCTGGGGTGTGCAGAGAAAGTCAGAGTTAGAGGAATTTATTTCCTATATCGATAATCCACCGGTGATGAATGATGAGATCAAAGCACTGATCGAGCATGACAGAAAAGAGTTAAGCGGAGAATTCTGTCGTGGCTGTGGCTACTGCATGCCATGTCCGGCAGGAATCGAGATCAACAACTGTGCGAGAATGTCGCTGATGCTGCGCCGTGCACCGTCAGAGGCACAGCTTACACCACAGATGCAGGAAAAAATGAAAAAGATTGAGAATTGCCTGCACTGCAACAAATGTAAGAGCAAATGTCCGTATGGACTTGATACCCCAACTTTGTTGCAGAAGAATTATGAGGACTACAAGAGAGTGCTTGCCGGTGAAGTGAGCGTGAAATAAAAAAATCTGTAATTGTAAACTATGGCTTCATTTTCAACATAATAATCGTGTGAAAAGTGAAGGTTTCACCATCATAGTACATCTGCATATTTCCGTTATAGTTATGAACAATTTTTTCTATGCTCTTAATACCAAAGCCATGTGCCTGTGGGTCAGGTTTGGAAGAAACAAGTTCCCCATTTGGAGAGAACGGATTGCAGGCACATGAGTTAATAATTGTAATAATGATAAATGGTGTATGTTCTCTTTGGGTGGCAGAGATTTCTATATAGGGATCTTTGATGCGTTGTGACGCTTCCACCGCATTATCCAACAGGTTACAGAAAAGAGAAGTAACATCTGAATCCGAGAGGAAAGTAGTGGTATTACTGCGGATATCTGCGTGAAATGCAATATGCAGATCATTACACACTTTTTTATAGCGGCATAAAATATTATTTAATATTTTGTGATCACATATCTTAGAAAATTCCAATAAATCAGAGGACTGCATTAGTTGATCAATGTAAGCTCTGATTTTTTCATTCTCGTTATCTTCATTTAACAGTGCAATGGATTGAAGATGTTTTTTCATATCATGGATTAAAATACGCTGATTTTCATTTTGTGCAATGAGCATTTTATAATATTCTGCAGAATCATGTTCTTTTTGTAATTGCAATTGCATTTCTGTAAATTCAAGATGTTTTTTCTGGTTATATTGATTCAGACCGAAAATCAACAGATTAACGATCAGAAGGAAAAAAGCACTGGTGGTAATCAGACGGTTTTGGGTGGCTGTCATTGCGGTAGAATCACAGACCGCAATAAGAATCAATACGATTATCTGTGCAATGAATGGAATTAAAATCGTAAAGAAAACAGATTTATCATACTGTAAAAAAGGTTTTTGGCGTTTCTTCAACCATAACAGAAGTACCGACATTACAGCAAAAAAGAGAGTTTTGCTGATAACGGCAAAAAGAAGCTTTAAATGAAAATCAGCAGCACGCAGGTTTGCAGAAGTAAAAAAAGTAGACAGGAAACTGTATACCGGAAGTTCACAAGCTCCTGTGAGTACTTCAAATAGGAGTGAATGAAAAAGTGCATAATACCAGCTGGTCTTATAGAGAAATATAAGGTAGAGAAAACAAACTGTAGTGTACAATATACAATTCAATAAGAATATATTATGTAAACTAAATAAAAAGAGAATAAAAAATCCGAAAGATAAACAAACGAAACGGATTTTGGCACTGCATTTTGGAACAAACAGGATAGATACATAATTCCAGAATACAATTCCCTCTATCAAAAAACTAAAAAAATAACATATTCTTTCATCCATGGATATTACCTCATACTTTCCAGATAAAGCAGATAAGCATCTTTAAAAGTGCGGTATTTACGCCGCGTCAAATAAGCAGTGAGCTGATTCGTTAAGTGAATCAGTGTGTGGTCAAAGTCTGTTATATGCCCAAGATTTATAATAAAACTCCGGTGTGTCTGAAAAAAACAGCTTTTTGGGAGTGTATCCAGCCAATACGCCATATTTCGTACAGACTCGTAATTTTTCTGCACAGTGTAAACCATAACTTTGCGTTCCGCAGCTTCAACGACAATAATATCAGTAGCAGAGATGGCATGGACGCCGTTTTTGGTTTCCACCGGTATCAAAAGGGTGGATGTATGATAGAGGTTGACCGCATCCTGCATATTACGGAAAAAACGCTGCTGTTCCAAAGGCTTGGAAAGATAACGGAATACGTGAAAACGCATAGCCTCATCCAAATATTCAGAGTAAGATGTGACAATAAAAATAATCACAGCAGGATTACTTTTCTTTAATTCGTTTCCTACATAAATACCATTCATGCCCGGCATTTCAATGTCCAGAAAAACAATATCCTTATTTCCAGTGTCATTTAATAAATCCTCTCCGCAGGAGTAAGAAATAACTTCAGGACATTTTATATGTTTGTATGTAAAAAAAGATTTTAAATTTTTATGGATCTGTTCAATTGCCAACGGATCATCATCACATATTAAAATTCTCATGTTGGTATTCCTCTTGCTTTTTCTTCTATTGTACCATGAAGCACAGTTCACCGTGCACGATATATACATACATCAGCATGTTTGGTCTGCATATTCCCGATTGGCACTGTTCATTGCTTACGCACATTATATCGGGAAAGATGATATTTTGCAAAAGCAGTGCATGAAAAGACCAAAATGGAGCGAAATATGTCGTTTCAATCCGGAACTATCGCTTTTATCTGAATAACAATTTAAAATCATATTGTGAAATTCAATGACAAAAATAAAGAGAGGAGAAGCACAATATGAAAAACAAGATATTAAATGTAATATTAATAGGTTATATAATAGTACTTATATGGTTGTTATTAGTACCAAATGTTTTTAGGGGAGAACAAACATGGTATAGTAATGTATTTTCATATCAGCATTTTGTAGATTCTAATTTAATTCCATTCAGAACAATAATAATGTATATTTATTGCTTAAAGAATGGAAATATAAACATAGATATACCAATAAAAAATGTATTGGCAAATTTTTTCATGTTTATGCCAATTACAATTTTAATAAAAATAAAGATCCCTCGGTTGACTTTAAAAAAGATTTTATTATATATTATCTGTTTTAATCTTGTAATAGAAATATTGCAGTTTTTAACTTTGCAAGGATCATTTGATGTAGATGATATCTTATTACGTTTATTTGGTGCATGGATTTCATATGCCGTTTATAGTAGTTTTCGCAGAAAAACATTTAAATAATTTTTAAGAAAATAGGCGGCAGTATCAAGAAATAAGCTTTAAGAGTAGCATAAAAAATTTTTGCCGCAAGCACAATGGCTGCTATGTTGATGCTGCCAACATATGGGGCAATGGCATCTAGTGTAAAAAAGGAGATTTATGAAAAAGAAAGTGCTTATAAAAAGGATCATTGGCTGTGGCATGCTCTGCATGATGTTACTTGTATTATGGAAAAGGACGCATATAAATTATGATGAGTATTCAGATAAAACTTCTGATATGCAACATGAAGAGGTAGAAGAAATCAAATTTCCGGATTATATCAATGAAAAAGTGAGTGACGGACTGGTGTTTGATGCAGAGGTTCTAATTGGAGAAAATTTTGATCCTGATAATTTTTATGTGAGTACGGCAAGGATTATGAAACCGGATGAAGAAAAATGGAATACGTTATCTGTATATGAAATGTTTTTTTATTTGATATAGGGGTTGACAAGGTAAAATTTGCACCAATTGACAACATTAAAGAATGCATCAAAAGAAAATATGGAAAAACGTTAGATGAGAACTGTATTACTGTAAAAAAAATGGTATTGGGTGTCTATCCATTCGCAACTGATAAGGAGAAAAATGCAGTTGTTCCGGTCTGGATATGTTTTTTAGAGCGAAAAACAAAAGGCAGTGAGTATGTAGAAAAATTATATGTTCCGATTAATGCGATTACAGGAGAGGAATTTTACGATATGGAGGGGTAATGTGAAGTCATATTTGAAAATGGATTTTTATCGTATGTTAACATCGAAGTATTTTGGAATTGGAATATTAGGTGTTGTTGGTGTATATGGACTTTCACTGATGCAGTTAAAAAGTCAGGATGTATATTTGCTAAATTATTACATTAAATTCTATAGTACATATATGCTTTTGCTGATATTTGGCGCTGTTGCATATTCTAATGCCATGATGGAGGATTTGGAGTATAAAAACTACTATTTGCAGATACAAAAGGGAAGTTTTAGAAAATATATTTGGTCTAAAGTAATTACGGCATTTATCTCAGCTGTTATCGTGATGGTACTTGGAACATCCATTTTTTGCTTAATGGCTCATTTTAAAATGCCGCTCTTGTCCCCGGATAATGATATGCTGGAATATCTTGCTGATGGTGATTATCTGAGTCAGCTTATTACGCCAGAAACAATATTTTGGTATCTGATAGCGGATGCGGCAATGACAGGGCTAATGGCTGGCATTTTTTCTGTATTCGCTATGTGGTTGTCTTTATTTGTAAAAAATCAAATGTTTACAGTTATGGTTCCTATAGTAGGGTTTTACTTTTTTGTCAATTATTTTACAAGAATATTTGGAGAGAATGATTATTTTAAGTTGAATGTGATCTATATATCAAATGGAAAAATATTTGAAAAATCCTTTAGTTGTTTTTGCTATGCACTGTTCGTCGCAGTTGCAATTGCAGCAATAACAGGAAAGTTAATATATAGTAAAATGCAAAATGATATATGGGGTGACAGGAATGTGGGGAGCAAATAAATTAGGTATTATAAAATATAGAATAAAAAATGTAAAAATATTTTTGATTGCCATTATCTGGTTGTTTATATTGGATGTATATTTGGCTGATTACAGATCAATGGCAATGACATTAGGGTTAAAAGATAGTTTTGCAATATTGCCACATGTCCAGAATGATTTTTATTTTAACAAAATTATGTTGCTTGGTGGCATGATTTTTTTTGCAGATATTCCCTTTATGTCAGGAGAAGAACTTTATGTAGTGCTTAAGATTGGGAAAGAAAAGTGGTCACAGATTAATTGCTGTTATATCGTCTTGAGTGGTGTATTACTAAGCACATTGCTTACGGTGCTTAGCTTGTTGACAATTTTACCTGCAATTAGTTTAAAAAATGAATGGGGAACATTGTATCAGACATTTGCTTTTTCAGGAACGGCAGGTTGTGTGATTATAAATGCAAGTGCAATGAGTTATTATTCACCCTATGCGTTAATGCTGAATATTTTTCTGATTGATGCGTTAACCTTTGCATTCATGGGAATGCTGCTATATACATTGAGTTTGTTTGTGTCGAAAATATGGTCATATGTCATTGTTGTTGTTTTAATTTTTTGGCAATCTGTTTTTGGAAAAATGGGGTTAGTGTAGGATAATTTCTTGCCATTTTCATGGATATCTGCTTCACATTGGAGATTTGGATATGATAGGCACAGACCGGACCTTATTTACATTTACACGGCGTTTTGTATGTTATTATTTCTACTGGCTGTAATCAGTGAATGGAAAATAAAAAGAATGGACTGGGTGAGTAAGGAGGAACATAGATGACAGATGATGTTGTAATACAAGTTAATAATGTGTCAAAGAAATTTAAATCGCAAGTTGTGCTCAAAGATATAACATTGCAATGCAGAACAGGTAGGATTTATGGATTTGTAGGATACAATGGATCTGGGAAAACAGTTCTTTTTAAATGTATATGCGGGTTACTTTATGTAGATGAAGGAGAGATCAGAGTCAACGGAGAAAAAATTGGACACGAAATGATAAAAAACGCAGGAATTATCATTGAAGAACCGGCATTCCTTGGAAATGAATCCGGAAGGAAAAATCTTGAGCTATTGTATATGTTAAGGCATAAACGCGATAAAAAAAGGATTGCAGATGTTATGCAGATGCTCGGATTAAATTCAGAATCTAAAAAGACAGTGAGACAGTATTCGTTGGGAATGAGATAAAGGCTTGCATTAGCCCAGGCATTAATGGAAGATCCGGATATATTGATTTTGGATGAGCCAATGAATGGACTGGATAGGGATGGAGTAAACGAAATACGTCAGTTATTATTGAAACTAAAAGAACAGGGAAAAACAATACTACTTGCAAGCCATAACAAAGAAGATATAGAGGTTTTATGCGATGAAGTATTTGAAATGGAACATGGAAAACTGCAGCAAATTCGGTGATTAATAATGAAAAAAAAGATACTATGTATATTCACAATAATTCTGACCATTTTAGCAGGATGTGCTAAAGAGGAAAAATCCAATATAGAAGTGTCTGATGATGAAGTTGGCATAGAGATAATGGAGGGCATGAATTATTTAGTGGCGGGCAATGATTATGGATTTTATTTTGATGTATATTCAAAATCAGGAGATAAAAAAAATAATGATTCAAAAATTTCTGTAAATAATGGCAACGATAATTTGTACTTTATGATTGAAAATGCCGGGGAGGACAGGCAGATTGCAGTACAAATTTTTATTGATTATATCCAGGTGCCAATGATAATTGAGGGAGAAACGTATCAGACATTTTTTGTGGATACTGATAAAAGTTTTTCAAAAGAATTTTGTTTTCAAATAGCGGAGACGTTGGATGAAAGTGTTGATCATAAAATTATGGCTGCAATGACAGTATATTCTGATAAGCATGTGAAAGATTCAGAACTTGAATATACTACGAATGGATATTCTATAGCACTTGATGCAGTTTTAGATATAGCAGGAAATACAGACCAATTCATTATGAATAAACTTTACAATTACGAGAATCCCAGGGAATCATATAAAGATATGTGGTATGGAGTGCTGATAAATACTGAATTACAGGATTTCAAAAGGAGAGTACCAAACAAAGAAATAATTGCACAAAAAAATGAAAGAAAGGACTTTGTGTATCATGTTGGCGGATATGATGATTGTACAGAAGCACTGGTTATTTTATGCATGGGTATGGAACAAGTTGATGTGAATCAACAAAAATATATGCTTTTCAAGCTGGAAAAAGGAAAGATACAAGATGGATTAGTAACAATTACAATGCCGGATGAGCAAGGGAGTTACGATTTGACAGGATGGATTATTAAGAATCCATTTTCAGAAGAAAAAACAGAAATCAATTCAGTGAGTGATACGTGGAGATTTACAATCAATGTGACATAATTAACTACACTAAAAAATTATCCAGACCTTTGGTCTGGATAATTTTTCGTTAGAGAGTTTTTTCAAACAAAAAAATAATACATAATAAAATGAATTTATTGAAGAAGCATAATATTTTTCGTATAATCAAAGATACATCAGGGATACATTTTTGGCAAGTGTCGGAACTGGAGGCATATTATAAATGCTAAATATTTATTTTGGGGATATGGAAGAAGCAATTTATAATCCGGCTGTTTATTTTAAAAATACTTATCAGGATAGTTGGATTACAAACGAGCGTTCAAAAGCGATGATAATCAAGTGTTTAATGCGTCAACATGTGGGGATAATTGTGCAAAATGGCTCTTAAAAATGGGGGAAGAAAAAGATATCACAATTAATTTAAGACATCTGATGGATTTTGGAGAGCAAGAGTTTACAATCCACATTTTAAATACAGATGAGATCGTTCATAATATGGAAGAGCTTGTTGTGATTGCTGGAATGTTTGTACGATAGGAGGATAACCATGAAAAAGACAACTGTAGTTTTTGATTTAGACGGAACATTATTAGATACGTTACAGGATCTTGCAAATGCAGTCAATTATGCACTGGAACAGCAGGGAATGCCAAAGCGTACATTAGAGGAAGTGCGTCAATTTGTAGGAAATGGCG
>ERZ779895.2070-NODE-2070-length-19049-cov-7.684743_pt1 | contig 19049 bp, 19 predicted proteins | sample MGYA00511093_ERZ779895 | MGnify/ENA primary metagenome ERZ779895 (study PRJEB29588, sample SAMEA2142970) | human gut metagenome | biome: human gut; feature: human-associated habitat; material: faeces | place: Denmark | collected 2008/2010 ... | reverse complement strand
ATGTCCATGACAGCGTGGCCTTTGATGAAGTTTACGACAAAGTAACGGAAAATTTCCCACAGGTAGAGGCCATTGTGGCCGATTCCGCCTACAAAACGCCACAAATCTGCAAGAAAGTGTTTGACGATGGCAGAGTCCTTTCCACAGCCTACAAGCGCCCGCAGACCATGAAGAATGGACACGAGTGGTGGAAGTATGTCTATGATGAATTCTACAACTGCGTGATATGTCCCGAATACCAGCCCTTGAAATACAGCACGACGAACCGTGATGGATATAGGGAATACAAGAGCGATCCGAATATCTGCGCGGCCTGTCCGACCAGAGAACGGTGTACGCATTCCAGGGACTGTATCAAAACGGTGCAGCGGCATATCTGGAAGGACTATGAGGAATTGGCGGACGATGCCAGATATACGCCTGCGTACGCACAGCTCTATAAGCGCCGAAAAGAAACCATTGAACGGGTCTTCGCGGACGCCAAGGAAAAACACGCGATGCGTTATACGCAATACAGAGGCTTGGCTCAGGTCACAAACTGGGTGAAGCTTAAGTTTGCTGCCATGAACCTGAAAAAGCTGGCCGTATGGAAATGGAACGACCGCTCCCGTCTCTCTCTTTTCCGCTTTTTCTGCCCCGTATACATCAGAAGCCCGGCCGCCGCTTAATGGGCAGCCGGGTTTCTCGACAGACTGTGCCCCGGGTCTCTGCAAGAGACCTGGGGCAAAAATCAGGGATTCCGCTGTTGGGAGCATATCAGGACTCAAAAGCTCAGTCCTCTGCGCCGCTCGGGCGAAATACCCAGCGCTCCGACTCCGCGGCGCGGTCGGTACCGGACGGAAACAACGGAAAATCTATCGAGCAAACAACGCTAAACGGTGACCGTCAAAGCAGGCGGCGCGTAAAAATCAGGCTCTCCCGGCGCACAAGTCGGGAGAGCCTGATTTCGTTATCATTATGTCACTGCTTTGCCAGGAGCGCAGTCCTTGGGCGTGCTTCATACCGAGCTGTGCCGCGCACAACCGGCTGCGCCTCGCAGATCGAGAGAAGAGCGGACGGGCTTGGGAGGCATTGCGTAAAAAAACGGTTTCTTTTATTCGGTGTCCATGCCGTCCTGATAGAACTCGCCGAAAAGCTCCTGCAGAGAGGGCATATCCTCAGGAATAGGACGGGCGACCCAAGTGTTGTTCATGTAATGTTTGAGGGAAATGTTCTCGGAAACGATGTTGCCGCCCCAAGTGCCGCAGCCCATGGAGGACGTCGGTGGCATTCCGTTCGTAGCGCTGCCCGCATTACCCTTGTTATTCGGCTGACGGACCATGATACGGGTGACCGGAGCCATCATGGCAAGGCGGTGAATGTGGTCATCATCAAAGGAGTAAATGCCGCAGGAATGGCCCTTGCCGCCAACCTCATAAATTGCGCGGACCATGTCGAGCGCATTCTCGAACTCACCATCATATTTGAACAGGGCCATCAGAGTGGTCAGCTTCTCGCTGGAGAAGAGATGCTCCTTGCCGATGTTTTCGCGGCCGCCGCCGGTAACGGCGATGAACTTACGGTCAGCGGGAATCTCAAAGCCGGCCTTCTCGGCGAGCTTCTGGGGCGCAATTGCGACGGTGTCAGGCAAGCGATGACCGTTTTCATCCCACATGACGAGCTTGAGCTTTTCAGCCTCGTCGGCGTTGGCAAGATAAGCGCCTTCCTTGACCAGAGCCTTGACGAAATCGTCATAGACGGAGGCGTGGCAGACGATATTGCCGTCGCAGGAGCAGCCGGAGCCAAAGTCGGAGCACTTGGAGATGCGGCAGTTCTGAGCGACCTCAGCAATACGCTCGGGGGTATTCGCGGTCTCATCGATGACCTCGGTGGCATTACCTGCGCCGGAACCGAACGCGGGCGTACCGGAGGAGTAAGCCGCCTTGACCATCGGACGACCGCCTGTGGCGATGACGAGGTCAACACGCTTCATCAGTTCCTGAGACATGGCAATGCTGGGATTCTTGATGCCCTGAATGATATCGGCGGGGGCGCCCTCCTTCACGAGAGCCTCGCGAATGATGTCGATGCACTTGTTGGTGACATTCTTTGCGCGAGGATGAGGGGAGCAGATGAGCACATCACGCGCCTTGATCGCGTAGATGATCTGGCCGGCAGGCGTCAGGCAGGGGTTGGTAGTAGGAACCAGCGTTCCGATCACGCCGACAGGCTTGCCGTAGCGGACGAGACCTTTTTCTTTGTTTTCCTCGATGATGCCGACGCTGGGCTGGCGCAGGCAGTCGCGCAGGATCAATTTGAGCTTGTTGCGTTTATTGCGTTTGCTGACCTTGTCACCCAGATGAGTCTCATCGACCGCATCGTCAGCGAGCCCGCCCCACACCTTCAGCGGATAGAGCGCAGCACAGACCGCCTGGCAAAGGTGGTCCACACGGGCCTGATCATAATTCTCGATAATTTTCGCGGCTGCACGGGCGCGTGCAACGAGCTCTTCGATCTCAGCAACCTGCTCGGCAGTGATTTCGCTTGCCATACCATATTCTCCTTTTCATTTTTGTATAATTTGTAAATACTATAATGGGCAGCGCTGTTTTTTACTTGACAGATTTATTATAGCCGGCATCATTCTGCCCGTCCAATATCGAATATCTTCTGTTCAATAGATACCCTCTATCGTTTTTTCCTTGCTTTTTTGGAAAATATAGATACAATGAGTATGAAGATGCAGTAAAGAAGGAGATAATCATTATGACTCTCGCACAATTGCAGTATTTTAAAACATTGGCGCATATTCTGCACTACACGCGGGCCGCAGAAAAGCTGCATATTGCCCAGCCAAGCCTGAGCTACTCTATCAACGAATTGGAAAAGGAACTTGGAGTTAAATTATTTGTCAAGGAAAACCGGAAAATTTCTCTGACGATCTACGGCGAGCAATTTCTCCCTTATGTGGAAAACGCACTGGCAATGCTCGATGATGGAACGGAAGCTCTTCGGCAAATGGCCGGCTCAGCGTATCAAATTGTGCGCCTTGGGTATTTCCATTCCATCGCAGCATCTTTTATTCCTCCCTTGATAGAGGATCTTTATCAAATCGAGGAGAACAGGCGCTTGCGCTTTCAATTTGTTGAAGCGGTCTCCTTCGATTTGCTCAACCAACTCAAAAACGGAGACCTGGATATTTCTTTCTCCCTTCACAAAGACGAAGCGGTTGAATCTGTGCCGGTATTTGAACAGCCGCTTTTTCTGCTTGCACCTGCAGATCACCCGCTCGCAGGACGCGAGCGGGTGACCTTTGAGGAAATCGCGCAAGAGCCGATGGCTATGCTTGATAAAACCAGCAGTCTCCGCAGCTTTGTAGATAATCTCTTTTCCCAACAAAATATTACGCCCAACATCATGTTTGTCGTGCGGGAATGCAATGCGGCGGTCCAGTATGTTTCCCTGAAGCTTTGCACCGCTATTCTGCCGCAGGTTCCTGCATTTGACTCAGACAAAATTCGGGCCGTTCCAATTAACCATAATGCCAAGCATCTTTCCCGAACGGTCTATTTTTCATGGGTCAAAAACCGCCCTCTGTCCGCGGCTGCCCGCCGTGTGCGCAGCTATATCGTGGGACACTACGCGCTGGAGGAATCAAATGTCTGAACTTCTCAGCGCAGCAGACTTCTGGTATAGATTTGCAAGACCTCATCGTATCCCGCCGGTTCAGGGTGGCGAACGAAGCGGTGCTTCTGCTCCGCAAAATCTTTTGCATACTGCACTAACTCCTCATAGCTCACCTCGACATCGATTTCGAGGATACTGCTGATGAAATCGGCAAACTCATCAACAGAGCGGAATCCACACAGTGCAATGATACGATCAACGCGGGACCGATCCTTGAAGATACGCAGATACTCGCCCTCAAGCAAGCCGCAGGCCAGACCGTGCGGAATGTGCTTATTATGCGTAAGAGCATAACTCATGCCATGCGGCAGGCAGGTTCCGGTCTGGTTATTGGCCATTCCTCCAAGCATGGAAATAAACATTTGCTTTTCGCGGATCTCATAAGGAAATTCGCCCTTGCGCAGCGCGTCCACAGTGTCGGAAAAGGTTTGGAATGCAACCTCGCATAAGCCTCGGGAATAGGGATTACCAGCCGTGGAGACATAAGACTCGATGCAATGCCCAAGTGCATCTAACGCCGTCGCACGGGTCAAGCGGACAGGCATGCTCATTAAGTAGGAAGGATCAAGGAAGGAGTAACGCGGATAGACCCACGGTTTAATAGCTTGCTTAGTTTGAGTATCAAAGCGTGTAATGACCGACCAGTGTGCAACCTCGGCGCCAGTACCGGCAGTTGTTGGAACGGCAATGATCGGCAATGAAGTCAGATCCTCGCGAGAAAAGAGATCGTACGGTTCCATATCGGGATTATTCATCATGATGCCAATGGCCTTGGAGGCATCGATTGGCGCACCTCCTCCGATTGCGACCAGAAAGTCTGCCTTCTCAGCAAGCCCTTTTTTTGCTGCGCGTACAATTGTTTCCACACAGGGGTTTTCCTCGATTTCTGTCTCGATGAAGTAACTCACCCCCCGCTCTTTGAGAGCCGCTTCAACATCTTCGAGCGCATAGTGGCGGCCTGGCAGTCTGTAGGTGATCACATAGGCTCGCTTTCCGCATTTTCCAAATGCTTCGCGGTTCTGTGTAATACAGTCCTTGCCGAAATAAACTTGCGTAGGCATGAGAAATTTGAAGCTTTCCATAACATCCTCCCTGTTTTGTAAATCTATCGAAAAGGTACGGAAGGGTATCCCTCCGCACCTTTCTGCCTTATTTTACCGCGCTATGAAAACGGCGTCCAATACAGAAATTATCGCTTGAGATAGAACGCGCCTATCAGCTCAGCCGTTCTTCCGCGCTACCAACGCGACCGCCTTGGCCACAATGCTGTCAACATCCATACCATGATCGCGGTAAAGAAGCTCGGGGTCGCCAGACTCACCGAAGCGATCCTGAATGCCAACGATATTCATTGGGACAGGAAGCTCTTGACAGACTATCTCCGCTACAGCAGAGCCGAGTCCGCCGTAAATCGTATGATCCTCGATTGTCATAACTGCGCCGGTCTCTTTTGCGGCACGGACAACAGCTGCCTTGTCCAACGGTTTAATCGTCGGCATTTCAACCACACGCACGCCAATTCCTTGAGCTTTGAGGATCTCAGCGGCATCCAATGCTTTTTTAAGCAAAATGCCAGAGACGATCATTGTCATGTCATTGCCGTAATTGCGGACTTCATAGGACTTTCCAATTTCAAACTGATAGTTTTCCGCATCGTAAATATCGGCAACCGGATTACGGTGCAGACGGATATAGAGCGGGCCGGTAAAGTCCACAGCCGCACGCGCAACAGCACGCGCAGAGACGGCATCAGACGGCTGCACAATGGTCATATTGGGGAAGGAACGCATAATGCTGACATCCTCAATTGCCGCGTGTGTTGCCCCGTCGCCGCCAACTTGAAGCCCCGCGTGCGTTCCAATAATGGTAACGTTCAGATTTGGATAGCAGACAAAGGTACGGACCTGCTCGCAAGCGCGCATACTGGCAAATACTGCAAAGGTCGCGAGAAATACCTTGTTGCCGCAAGCTGCCATACCAGCGGCAGCTCCGACAAGATTTTGCTCTGCAATGCCAAAGCTGAATTCACGATCGGGAAAAATCTTTGCAAACTTTTCAAGGCCGCAGGTCTTGGTGTCCGCGTTGCACACAAGAAAATCCGTACGCTCCTTTGCAATGTCGATCAGTTCCTGTCCGAACGCCATTCTTGTAGCAATAATACCCATGATTAGTCTGCCCCTTTCTCAATGTCTTCCATAGCCTGCGCAAGCTGCTCTGCATTCGGCGCGGCACCGTGCCATGCGGCTTGATCCTCCATGAATGAAACGCCCTTTCCCTTAACGGTTCTGGCCAGAATGACTGTGGGTGAGCGCATCGTCCGCGCTTCATGCAAGGCGGTGAGCACCTCCCGGATACTGTGTCCGTCAATATCAATTACATTCCAGCCAAATGCTTTCCATTTGTCAGCAAACGGCTCCTCCCGCATAATGTCATTGACCCAACCGTTGATCTGCACTCCATTACAGTCCACAATGGCAACAAGGTTGTTCAGATGATAGTGACTTGCGGCCATGGCAGCTTCCCAGACCATGCCTTCCTGACATTCGCCGTCGCCAAGCATGACATATGTCATGTAATCCTGCCCCTTGTGCTTCGCGGAAAGGGCCATACCCAAGCCGGCAGAGAGTCCATTGCCCAGAGAGCCTGCGGTCATATCCAGGCCGGGCACCTTGTTCATGTCGGGGTGCCCCTGAAGAATAGAATGATATTGGCGCAGTGTATTGAGAATTTCTTTGTCAAAAAAACCGCGCTCGGCCAACGCCGCATATAACACAGGACATGCGTGCCCCTTGGAAAGAACAAAGCGGTCACGGTCTGGCCAATCAGGATTTTGGGGGTCAATGTTCATCACATGAAATATCAGAGTAGTAACTACCTCCACAGCCGAAAGCGATCCCCCCGGATGGCCGGCTTTCGCCGTATAGATCATATTGAGGACATCATGGCGAATATCTATTGCCTTGTTCTCCAGCATTTTGACATCTTGATTGGTGAAATAGTTGTGGTTCAAACCAATTCGCTCCTTTACTCTTTATTTGGCCTTTTCAGTGAAATTCTACCCGTTTACACTTGCCGGAGCAATCTCAATTGCCGACCCGATTTATTAGCAAAAGTGATAAGTTGCGCCTGTTTTCGCTTGAAAAAAGAAAAAAACTAATGTAGACTAAGCAAAGGACGGTGATACGATGAATTTTCACCAAATGGAGTGTGTTTTGGCTGTAGCACGCTATAAGAGCTTTTCAATTGCAGCGGAGAGCTGCTATCTCAGCCAATCCTCTCTTTCTCAGCAGATCTCAAATCTGGAGAAGGAGCTTGGCACACGCCTCTTCAATCGCAGCACACGAAACATTCAGATCACAGAAGCAGGAAAAGCCTTCGTTGAGCTTGCAACAGGCATTCTTCATGATTGCAACTTACTTCAGCAGAAGATGTTTTCTTACTCAAATATGCTTTGCGGTACGATTAACATCGGAGCAATTACTTCACTCGAGAAGCTGCATTTCAGTGACCTGATTGCCGAGTTTTATTCAGACTATCCCAATCTGACGGTCAATGTTCTGCGCGGGGACAGCATTTATCTGCTGGAGTCCCTCGAGAAGTCCAACATTGATGTTGCTTTTCTTACCAGGCCCACGATACAAGGTTATCCAAACCTTGACTTTCAGACAGTTGGCTGTGATGAATATGTGCTCGTCGTTCCGGAAAATCATCCGCTTTCTCACAAAAAGGTGGTCGATCTTGCGCAATTTAAAAATGATCGGTTCATTCTTCATCAGCCAAGCCAGTCTATCAGTGGGATTTGCCTGCAGGCCTGTAAGGAAGCAGGCTTTGAGCCGAATATTGCCTGTCAGGTTGGAGCATCTTCAATTTCCCTTAATCTGATCCGCAGGGGACTTGGGGTCGGGCTATTTGCCTCTGAAGAGTTCGGTTACTACCGGATCAATGGGATCCGAGCCTTGAAGCTGAAGAATCCAATCAAAAAGGAGATCGTTATGGTGCTCTCTCGCAAGTACGAACCGTCTCCGTTAACAGATGCTTTTGTTGAATTTGTCCTTGCACACACGCAGGGGGCGGAATCTTCTCCCATCAAGAAATGTGGAAAAGAGTAACACCGCAAGCGCTTAATAACCGTACGGGATAAAAGACAGCCGAGGGATCTCGTTAGAGATCCCTCGGTGCATTGATGTTTGTTTTCAGCTCCGTGCAGGCAGCCTGCATGGTCTTGGACCACGGGAGAAACTGCATCAGATCCTCCTGGCTCGGAGTCTTGCCCCAATAGGGCAGTTCTGTCAAAAGCAGTTTCAGATAACGATACGGTTCCAGTCCGTTCGCCTTGGCAGTCTCTACCACTGTGTAAACAATGGCACTGGCGTCTGCCCCCTTCGCGTATCACAGAACAGCCAGTTTTTTCGCCCTACGGTGAACGGGCGGATCGCATTCTCTGCGTAATTGTTGGAAATATCTACCTCGCCATGCTCCAGAAAGGAATTCAGGTATTCTTTCTGATTCTTGGCGTAGGTCACAGCTTCCGCCAGCTTGCTGCCCAGTGTGGGCTCCAGCGTATTTACCCACCACCAATAAGCCTCAAGCAGAGGCTCCGCCTCCACCTGACGCGCTGTCTTTCGCACCGAACTGCTCAAATGCGCATATTTTCGCTCTGCGGCGAAGAGCTTGCTGCAATAGTCATAGCCTACTGCTGCCTTGGAATTCTCCTTTGTCGCACCGGGCGGCATGGCTTCCCGCCATTTGCGCCGCATATGCGCCCAACACCCGCATCTTGTAACGCCTTCCACCTGATTGTATCCGGCATAGCCATCTGTCACAAGACAGCCATGGAACCCCCTTCAGGAAGGCTGCTGCGTGCTTGCCGCTGCGGTTGGGCTGATACTCAAAGTACCGCACCGACTGACCGCTCCGCTCGCTGCCGGCATAGACCCACATCCGCGATTCTGAGACCGCTGCCTTTCCATCCTCCTTCAGGACCTGAACAACGGTCTCATCCGCATAAACGGTACTGCTGCCGAGCAATTCCTTCTTCAGCGTGCGGTATAGCGGCTTCAGCCAAGTCTGTGCCGTCCGAATGACCCAGTTGGCCATGGTGGCGCGGGACAGAGCAACTCCTTCGCGCGCCCAGATCTTTTCCTGGCGTGCCAGCGGCAGACCGTCCACATACTTCCGCACCATAATATCCGCTACTGTGCTGGCCGATGCCAGACTGTGCTTGAGCAGGAAGGGCGGCGTTACCGTGGTTACCAAATGGGCATACCCGGTCTTTTCCTCACAGGGCTTACAGGCATAGGTCACCGCATAATACTCCAAAAGACTGCACTGACGCGGAATGACCTCCAGACGTCTGGATACCAGCTTTTTCCCGATCATGGCCATTTTACTGCCGCATACATCACAAATGAGTTCTTCCTCCGGCAGGGTGATAAGGATCTCCTTTACCGGAAGACCGGCAGCCAGCTCGTCCATCGTCCGCTTCGGCTTGCGGGTATGTGCCGGCACGAGGATCGTTTCTTCCGTAGGCTCCGGCGCCTTTGGATCCTGCTCCGCTTCTGCTTCATTGAAAATACCGACCTGATTCGGCATGACATAGTCCTGCTTCTCGCTGGACGAACCGAAGCGGGCACGCTGCGCGTTGAGCAGGAGTTCATTCATTCGCTCGAGCTTCTGGCGCAGATCCCTGTTTTCCTTTTTCAGTACATCGTTCTCTGCCTGCAGCTGCGAAAAAGCGGCAGTGTTATTGGCTGCAGAAGGACTTGTTCTGCCCATTTAACACCACCGCCTTTTCTCTCATTTCTTGGCCATATTGTACCATAAAATGAGCTTAAAGTACAGCACTTTCTCTAAAATAGATCTTGTTTTTTACACTTTTGGATGGCCTTCGGCTGCTCCGGCTTCAGCCCCTCCATGAGCCACCGAAAGCTTCACTTATCCAACAACCGAAGCTCCTGCTCCGATCTTGGCCACTGAAACGCACCATTGTTTAACCGCTTGTAGAGCAGTACATACCCATCCCCTGAGAAATACAGCGCTTTGATCCGGTCTGTCTGCCGCCCGCAAAACAGAAACAGGCTGTCCTCACACAGCGGCGCCCCGAATTGCTGTGACACGATGGCGGCAAGACCGTCTATGCCCCGGCGCATATCCGTATAGCCGCAAGCCACATAGTATTTCTCTACCCGACTCAGGTCTATCATGTTTGCTGCAGCGAACGCAGGACTGCGGCGACTGCATCGATGTCCACATGTCCCGGCAGTACCATGCTGGCTCCATGATACTCTATCCGCAGTTCATCCGGCTTCTCACGATCTTCTAACGCCACAAGCTGCGGGATCCCGCGTTCCATTGCGGACTCGCGCAGTTTTTTCAGCCAATAGTAATAGCTCTTTTCGCTGATCCCTTGCTGCGCACAGAATTCCCGATTATTCAAGGGGCTATCTCTGCGCTGCTGCATAAGCTGCCGCCACTGTTCCACTCGGTATGCTTCTCGTACTTGCATGACTTCTGTCATCCCTTATTCCTCCCATTCTCTCGAAAAACTTACCGGAAGTTTTTCGACATATAGGAAGATTTTCGCACACCTTTCTTCTTTGTTCCAGCCGTGCCATTATTGAGCGCTTACGGTGAAGATATAAAAAGCGTCATGCTCCGATAAAGCAAAGCTCCGGGAAAATGCAGAGGATAACAATCATAAGTGCCATAACTGCAATGTAGGGGAGAACGCCTTTGATGATCTCAACAAGCGGAGTTTCCTTATCAATGCCCTGGATCACAAAGAGGTTAATGCCCATCGGCGGCGTAATTTGACCGAGCTCCAGCAGGATGACCAAAATCACACCGAACCAAATCGGGTCAAATCCGTACTTGCAAATAACAGGGAAAAGTACCGGCAGAGTAAGGTACTGCATGGAGTTGCTCTCCACAAAGCATCCGAGAATCAGGTAGATGATACAGACGATCACAAAGAAGCCCCATTTGCTGAAGCCAAGACCGACCATCCACGAAACGAGTTGGGAAGTTGTACCGGTCGCCGTCCAGACATAGGAAATCACCTGCGCACCGAGCATAATATAAACCAGCATGGCAGTCGTTTTAGTTGCGCTGATAAGAGATTTCTTCATGTTCTCCCACTTGACCTCGCCGAAAATTTTGGCAAGAATCAGCGCAAGAACTACACCAACGCTGGCTGCCTCAGTGGGCGTGGTAAATCCACTGTAGATGCCGCCAAGCACACCGCCGATAAGAACGACCATCGGCAGCAGGCCCAAAAAGGCATCTTTCCATGACATATCCGCAAGCGTGGAGATATCAACATCAGCAAAATCCTGCTTCTTGATGATGGCAATACCGATATTCAGCAGGATATAAAGAAAGGCCAGAATGAGACCGGGAACCATGGCAACTTTGAAAAGAGTCACGATGGAGGTCGAGGTCAGATTGCCGTAAATAATCAGCGCGATGCTGGGCGGGATCAGAATTCCGAGTGTACCGCCCACAGCGAGGGAGCCGGCAATATAGCGGGGGCGGTAGTGCAAGCGCTTCTGTTCCGGTATTGCTGCAGACCCGATTGCGGCAGCGGTCGCTACGCTTGAGCCGCTGATTGCAGAGAAGATTGCGCAAGAGATGATGTTGGCGATCAGCATACCGCCCGGCAGATGTTTGGCAACTTTTGTAACGCCGAGGTAAAAGTTCCTGCTCATGCCGCTGTGAAGAATGATCTCACCCATGAGGACAAAGAGCGGAATAGAGGTGAGCGTATAGCTGTTTGATGTGTTCCATGCAAGGTTGCCAAGAACGATGAAGTTTCTTGCATAGCCGCTGATGATCAAGCCGATGATGCCGACTGTGGTCAGGCCGGCACCAATCCAGTAGCCGGAGAGAAGCAGAACGAGGGTACAGCCGAGCATAATTAGAAATAGTACATTCCACTCCATGAATCAGTTCTCCTTTTCAGTCGCTTCTTCCGTGTCGTCCTTTTGGAAGAACTCAATGATGCGGAAGACCAACACGAGTTCAAGAAGTACCAGACCGATAGCCATCATTAATTTAGGATAAGTCAACGGCGTCTGGGCAATGGTCGCAGCTACATCGCCGCGCTTGATGGTTTTAAGCGTGTTGCCCCATGCGTAATAAGTTACAAAACCGTTTCCTGCCGCAAAAAAGATGGTAAAAACAAAATTCGCAACTCGCTTGGTTTCTGCGCTGAAGCGGTCAAAAACCGCGTCCACGCGGACAAACTCGTCGTCGATAACCGCACATACCGCGCCCCAGTAGGCCAGAACGACCATAAGATAGCCGCAATATTCGTCAACGATCCGCAAGGAAGAACCCAAGATTTGACGAACGAAAATTTCTGCTACTGTCAGCGCAACCATTATGATTAGGGCAACAGAGGTCGCAGCCTGACATGCTTTATAAAGCCCTTTTTCACACTTTTTGAGCATAGCATGATCCTTTCTCGCTTGATTAAGCCTGTCTCAGCAGGGAGTATACCTCCCTGCTGAGATGTTTTTGAGAGGGAATACGAAGCAGTGATATCGTGCCTACTTGCCGAGCGCCTTAACGATTGCGGCGAGATCTTCAGCGGTGTTGCCGCCCTTCTTCTCACACCACTCGTTCCAATAGTCCTTGCACATTTCGACCTGCGCCTCGCGCTCACCCTCGGGCGGCGTAACCAGTGTCAGGCCAAGATCGACCAGTTCCGTCTGCATCTGCTCGTCATAAGCACCGACGCGCTCGGGATAAACTTCAGTTGCATACTTGTTGGCGATCTCAAGATAAGTGGCACGAATGTCATCGGGCAACTCGTTGAGCAAATCATTGTTGACAACAGTGTAGACGCCAATGTACTGCATAGAGCACAGATAGCCCCAGTCAACAACTTCCCACCAGTTTTCACCAACCATGGACTGCTTTGCCGTCACGATACCATCGATGATGCCACGGGAAACAGAGGTGGTAACCTCAGAGGCATTGACCGTAGTGGGAACAAGACCATTCATTTCAAGCCACGCAGACTGTTCAATGCCCTGTGCGCGAACCTTCAGGCCCGCCAGATCTTTAATGGAAGCGGGAACAGCGCCCTTGCCCCAAACCTGTTGACCCGGGAACGCGTAATAGCTTGCCATGCTGGTGTTAAACGCAGCAAGTTCATTGTTGATGGGGTCCTTGAGCACCTCGAGCGCTGTGTTCAAATCATCAAAGTTCTCGATAAGCATGGGCAGCGCAATAAGAGCGCCGGAGGAGAGGTCACCGGAAATCGCACTGAGCAGGCAGTCCGCCATCGCGATGCTGCCGTCGCTTGTTGCCTGCAAATACTCAGAAACCGCATAGGGCATTTCGCCAGCAAGACGAACGGTGATGTTTAACTGACCGTTTGTGGCAGTCTTAATTTCCTCTACCATCTCAGTGGCAATCTCGGTCATAAGCGTCTTACCGCCAGTCATGCACCAATCCCACTCATAGGTTTTTCCCGTATTAGGAACTGATTCATCGCCGGAATTAGCAGAAGGGGCCTGTTTGTTTCCGCACGCAACAAGCGCGAGAGCCATAGCGATGGCAAGGATGAGAGCGAGTGTTCTTTTCATGATAAATTCCTTTCTTCTCTTCTTTTTTGTTTAAAATGTGTGATATATTCACAATTGAACCATTAAGAAAGCGCATCTACGCGGAAGGGGGTGTAAAGAAACGAGCGATTTGCGCCAGCAAAAACCTGAGTATTGGGCGCAATTGCGTCTGCGTACCTGAGGTAAAGCTCCAAGTCTTCAGAACCGGGTGCATAGTGAGTGGGGATTACTACATCGGCGCCAATCATTGCTGTGGCGTGTGCGGCCTCACGCGGTGCCATTTCGCAGGGGAACTGCGGCTCAATACGGGAAATACCGACTGCCATCACATTGGGTTTATACAACTCATGGATCAGCTTCATATCACTGAACAGGCAGGTGTCTCCGGCGTGGTAATAGGTGACGCCCGGTTCAACCTCAACGACAAATCCAAACGGGAAAAACACGGTGCTTACGCCGTTTTGGACCGTATTGGACGTATGGAAAGTGACTGCAGTGTGTACCTTTGTCGTACCAAACGACTGCTCATCACCGTAAATCGTGCTCTTCACACGCTCGGCAGGCAACGGCTCATCAAGCTCCTGATTGACCAGACGAATCACATCGGCACCGGCCATCAGAATCGCATTGCTGTTCTTAATAATATCCGCCGTGTCGCCATAGTGGTCAAAAGCCGCATGTGTGACCAGAACAAGATCGACATCATAAAGCTCCTTCACATCCACATCTGTCGCAGGGTTTTTGGAAATATACGGATCACACAAGATCTTGTATCCGTCACTGCGTTCGACCAGAACGGCCATACCTCCAAAGTAAGTGAATTTTGTAGACATCGCAAAAGCCCCTCTTTCTTTCGTGAATTTTTGACAAAACAGGAAGAATAGAAATATCTTATTTCATCAAAATCATATCATTTACAACTATCCCCAACAAGTCAAAAACCTGATACCATTTATCGGATACGCGAATAAATTATTGTGCAGGTTCCCCTTACTTTACCGACCGCCCGCAGTATAGAATACCTCGCCTGTAATGAATGACGCATCCGGAGATGCAAGGTACTCCACTGTTGCAGCAACCTCATCCGGGTCTGCGTTGCGGCGGACATGATAAAGGTCTAATGTTTTTTGATTCGGCAGCGGAGCGTTGGCAACCAACGGAGTACGCATATTGCCGGGTCCAACGCAGTTGCAAGTCACCCCATATGAAGCAACCTCAGCGGATACATGGAGAGTGAGCGCCTCTACCGCACTTTTCATCGGCGTATAGTGAATGGTCGCTCCGATGTTGGCGCGAATCCTGCATGAGATCGAGCTGATGTTGATAATGCGCCCCCACCCATTCCGGCACATTGCAGGAACAAGCGCCCGCATGGTCCGCACAACACTCATAAAGTTCAGTTCATAGGAACGAAGCCATAGCGCATCATCCGCGGCATCGGGATCGAGGAAATGGACGCGCTTAAAAAGCGCCCCGGCGTTATTGACAAGAATATCCACGGTACCGATTTTCTGTACCTCACGAAGCATACGCTCCGTATCCTCCGGCGAGCAAAAATCGGCGCCAACCACCCATGCCTTTACACCGAGTGCGCAGACTTTTTCCGCAACATTCTCTGCTTTTTCCCGACTAAGGGCATAGTGTATAATAACATTTGCCCCGTCGGCAGCAAGCCGCAGCGCAATTTTCTCACCAAGCCCCCCCTCGCTTCCGGTAACCAGCGCGAGTTTTCCGTGCAGATCAGTATTCATTGGTTTCTCCTTATCTCATCAGTCAAAGATGTACCTATTCTGCTGGGCAATGTATTCGTCCATACCAATAAATTTCTGATACTCATCAAAGGTCATAAACTCATTGCACAGAGATGCATCGGTTCCTTCCCGCTGCACGGCCTCAAGGTAACGCATACAGGTTTTGGCGTACATATAGAGCATATTAAGCGGAAATGTGATAAACTTGTACCCCATCTGGCCTATGTCATGCGCAGTAATTCCGGCATTGACATTGCTCATAAAGCCAACATGCAGCGGTCCCTTTACGCGTTGCGGCCAAAGTTCCAGTTCTTTCATATTTTTAGGGATCGGCTTAATCAGATCAGCACCGGCTTCAAGATACGCCTGTACACGCTCCACCGCCTCGTCAAAGGGCGCGTCTGTGCGAGCAACAATTACAAAATCCGGATCGCTCCGTGCCTCTACAGCAGCACGGATCTTCCCACACATCTGCTCTATGCTGATCGTCTCTGCCTTTTTTATAAATGGGCAATTCGGCGGAAGCTTTTGATCTTCAATAAAGATGCCGGCAACTCCTGCTTTTTCAAACGAACGAACAGTTCGAATTACATTCAGCGCATTGCCGTACCCCCCTTCCGCATCGCAAAGAACAGGGATACCGATTGCATCTGCGATTTTGCCGCATTCCTCGACCATCTCATTAAACGCAAGCAGCCCATTGTCCGGCTGCCCGATCATTGTGCCGTGCATTCCCTGCCCTGTTGTTCCCGCAACAAGAAAACCGCTTTTTTCAATCGCTTTCGCCGACAGCGCGTCAAAAGCACAGGGCGCGATGAGATAATCATTTTCCCTCATAAGCTTACGCAAAATCGTTCCAGCGGATTTCATAAGCCGTCCCCCTTAATAAATGGTGTGTTTTATTTTACCGCACAGACCAATTCGAACTCCAATAGAAGATTTTAATGGAATGATAGAGTCTCCCAATTTTGTTTGAATTTTTCCGTTTTCAAGACATTTTCACCCTTTTGCTCAACATCTCTATAGGCATATCAAAAACTTCTATTGGAGTTTCATGCTCGCGGCGGCTAAAATAAAACAAACACTACCATAGGAGGCCGATTATGTTTACTCCCCTTTCTGTTACGCTCTGTGAAGTTGGTCTGCGCGACGGCTTGCAGAATGAGCGGTCAACACTTTCCACCGAGAAAAAACTTTCTTTGTTGAGACAACTGATTGATGCCGGTTTCCCTGTGATTGAGGTCGGGTCGTTTATGAGCCCCAAGGCTGTTCCGCAGATGGCAGATACCGATGAATTGTTTCGTGCTATCGGTGATATACCGAACGTCGAACTTCGCGCCCTAATTCCGAATGTACGCGGTGTGCAGCGTGCGATTGACTGTGGATGCAAAAAGGTCAAGCTTAATGTGTCCGCCAGCCGGCAACACAATCTTCGTAATCTCAACCGCACTCCTGAGGAGAGCGTGATTAGCTTTGCTCCCTGCGTGGAATTGGCAAATGCCAACGGTATCGAAATATCTGGCTCCATTTCTATGCCCTTCGCTTCTCCTTGGGAGGGGCGTACCCCTGTTAAAGATGTAGACGCAATCATTGAGGCGTATCTCGCTGTCGGCATCAGCGAGATATCCTTATCTGACGCTTCGGGCATGGCGGTTCCCAATCAGGTACATGAGTTGTGCAGACATGTTCTGGAAAAGTACTCCCAGGTAAGTTGGTGGCTTCATTTCCACAACACGCGCGGTATGGCAATGGCCAATATTCTCGCAGCAATGGATGCCGGCATGACTCGCTTTGACAGCGCGTTCGGCGGTCTCGGTGGTTGTCCGTTTGTTCCCGGCGCAGCCGGCAACATCTCTTCGGAAGATGTGATTCATATGTGTGATGAGTCCGGCATTAAAACAGGTGTGGATATAACAAAGGTAATGTATGCCGCCAAAGAACTGCGCGAGCTGCTCGGTCACGATTTGGAAAGCTATGTGTTGCGCGCGGGTCGTTCCTGTGAGCTATTCCGTCAAGAATAAGGTTCGTTTTTTAATTAAAGAGCTGCATAAAATTGCGACGGCAATTTTATGCAGCTCTTTTTGTTTGCAAATGTTATCAATTTAATCGACTTGCATATCGCCCATCTTTTCGTAAAGGCGGATAACTTCGATCGAATCGTCATTCGCAGGAAACTGACGTACAGACATATTGAACAGCTGCCGCGCGACATTGCCGAGCAACGCCGGCGCGCCGACAGACTCTGCCGTTTTGCAGGCAATATCTGTATCCTTGAGTTGAATAGTCAATGTACTGCGGATGGAGAAATCGCGATCGATCACAAACTGGCCGCGGTTCTCGAAAATTCGCGAAGTCCCTGCGCATGTGCGGATTGTATCATACAGCAATTGCAGATCCAGATTGCATTTGCGCGCCATAGTGAACGCCTCCGCTGTTGCGCACATATGAATGCCGACAAGAAGTTGATTGACAGCCTTGAATGCCTGCCCCTGTCCGGTTTCTTTGCCGACATGAACCACATTACTGCAATAGCTTTCAAGAATCTCTTTATGCTGCTCAAACAGCGCATCGGGACCGGCAGCCATCATCGTCAGCGTTCCGTTTTTGGCGCCTGCAGTACCGCCGCTGACCGGGCAGTCCAGCATAGATATGCCATGCGCAGCAGCCATCTCAGCCAACCTTTTAGCATCATCCATGGCGATTGTGCTCATATTGACAACAGTCCCCTTGTAGTCTGTCTTAAGCAATCCCTGCATAATGCTTTCGCAGTTTTTGTATGCGTTTACGATCATCAAAATTGTGTCAGCTTTACGACTGAGTTTGTCGAGACTGTCGACAGCCTTGACATTTGGCCCAAGCAGATCTGCGTAGCATTCAGGCCGCAGATCATACACGACCAATGGAATATTGTGTTTGATAATGTTCTGCGCCATGCCGTGACCCATCACGCCAAGGCCAATCATACCTACTCTCATTTCAATTGCTCCCCCTTTTTACAGCCAATCCGTAAAGCAGTTTATCTGCCGCAGAGATTGAACCATTGTCATGTGTTCCGCCTGCATAAATAATTTCCTTCATTGCTTTTCCTGCCTCAAAAAGCAGAAAGCTGTTGCAACAGGACATATAAGGTATTATAGTAGATTCTTTGTTTGCTACAATTCGTATTTTCACTCAATCGTATCTGTTTTCCTAATAATTCTCAATTCCCCATTCTGTTCATAGCAGAAGCAAATTCTCTCTTGCATTGAACTGAGGCAACTTCAATTTCCCACTTCATTTTTCACAAAAACCGTGGTATACTGTTTATGAGGTGAAGGCTGTGCAGTTTCGACCGTTTGTTTACGATGCAATGAATCGACAAGTGCCGGTGGCTATTGAGCCGATAACACCGCAGGATGCCATGACAACGACAACGGAGCGCGGTGGCAGACGGATTGGACCAGCGAATATATCTCAAAAGGCAAATTTGATGTCTATGGGCTGAAAACGCGGGTTGGCGAATTGGTGACCTTGGGAGCTTGCGAGATCAGCGAAGATGTGGTTACCGTCTACATTGTCTATATGGAGAGTCAGGCGCGGCACCGCGGTATTTGATTTGTGACGAGGCTGCCAGAGATATTTTTGTATCTTATTTAGAGGAGGGCTGACTATGGAAGATGCGAAATGGTACTTCACCCATGAAACGGAAGAAGACAGATTATGGTATCGTATCTTTTTTGCGATGTGCCGGAAATTCGGCGTGTCATGGTCGAAGGCCAGCGAGGAGCAGAAGGCTTTTATTGAAGAGATTACCCGAATCAATTATGAGAGAGAAACGGCCAAACGGAATATGACGGCGAAGCCCATCCGTGGTTTCTTTGACGCAGAGGTGTCTGTTTGACCCACACCGAGACCCACACGGGGAAACGAGCGGACAAAAACAATGGAGAGGATAGGACGTACCTCCCGCAATATACCGAGCGGAAAGGCTCCAAAATCCCTGAAAACCGTCAGACGGAGCACCCCGATACACTTCGTAATCAGCAGGTCATGTGTTCGAGTCACACCACCAGCTCCAAAA
>ERZ779895.2069-NODE-2069-length-19052-cov-4.572511_pt1 | contig 19052 bp, 18 predicted proteins | sample MGYA00511093_ERZ779895 | MGnify/ENA primary metagenome ERZ779895 (study PRJEB29588, sample SAMEA2142970) | human gut metagenome | biome: human gut; feature: human-associated habitat; material: faeces | place: Denmark | collected 2008/2010 ... | reverse complement strand
GGGCCGGGAGATTTTTCGATGGCCTGCATGGGGCAGGTGCAGGACACAAAAAAAGAGGAACGCTGCGGAGCGTCCCTCTTTTTTATGCCTCATGCGCGGGCAGGGAAAGGCGTTTTCCCGCACGGCCCGCAGGCGTCGCGGTCAGGGCCGGATGACCTTGCCGGCCAGGGAAAGGCTGGTCACCACATCCATCATGTTGGTGGTCTCGCCCACCTGCTTGGCTTCCAGCAGGTGGAAGAAGTTCAGGCAGGTGCCGCAGACCAGGATGCTGACGAGGTTGCTGCTGTCCGGCAGCTTACCGAAAACAGCCAGGTCACTCAGCCAGCTGAATGCGGCCATCATCACGGTGAACAGCACTACGCACAGGTTCCATACCTTGCCGAACTTCTCAAAATTCTGGTGCTTGGGGTCGATTTTGCGGATGACCTCAAACAAAATCAACATCGCAAACGGCAGCGCGGCCAAAATCAAAACCGTGGATTTCGGCCCCCAGCCGTTGACCTGCCCGCTTGCGCCCCAGTGGGTAGGCACAATGTCCGGCAGGGAAGGGTAGAAGTACAGGTGCGCGGCAAAATTCAGCACGCAGACAACGGTTAAAATCCAGAACAGCTTATTCTTTTTCATTGCTATCGTCTCCCTTTACAAGTCCGCAGTCATAAAACCACTTCATCAATTCCTGAAATACGGTCAGATTCACACTGTACACAATGTTCTGGCCGCGGCGCTCATCGGTGATAAGCGCCGCACTTCTTAAAATGTTCAGATGGTGACTGACGGACGGCTTTGTCATATCAAAATGTGCGGCGATCTCCCCGGCGGTCAGATCGCCCTGTGCCAGCAGTTCTAAAATGCGCCGCCGCGTCGGGTCGGCCAGCGCCTTGAAAGCATCTCCCAAACAGAACAACTCCTTTCCTGATAAACAATTAGATAAACGTCTAACTGTCTATGCCTTTACTATACTCCTATGCACCTGCCGCTGTCAATAGATATTTTGAAAAATATCTAACTATCCGTTCTCCTCCGACTGTTTCTCCAACTTTTACCAATGATTTTTCCTGCAAATTCACAATTTGTTTGCAATTTTCCTATTGACATGGTATGCGAATGTGCTACAATGTTAGCAGTCGAACAGATAGAGTGCTAAAGAAAAACGAACACACAGAATTTGCGAAAGCGGATTCTTGAGCTGCAAAATCCAAGCACTTTACGTGCCAGACTGCCAAAACAATGCGCTATCTGCACTAAAGGAGGTACGCACTATGAACATCGAACAAATGACACAGAAAACCCGTGAGGCTTTGCAGGCTGCACAGCGCATCGCGGTGGAATATTCCAACAACGCGGTGGAGCAGGAGCATCTGCTGGCCGCCCTTGCCCAGCAGCAGGACGGGCTTATCCCGCAGCTGCTGCAGACCCTTGGTATTGACGCCAATGCCTTTTCCCAGGCGGCCTTGCAGAAGGTCGAGGCGCTGCCCCGCGTGACCGGCTCGGGCCGTGACCCGGAGAAAATTTACATCTCCAACGATCTGGACCGCGCCCTCAACGCCGCCGAGCAGCAGGCCAAGCAGATGAAGGATGAATACATCAGCGTAGAGCATGTATTCCTCGGAATTTTGCAGCGGCCAGGCAAGGCTGCCAGTGAAATCTTCAAGACTTTCGGCATCACAACCGAGAAATTTATGAAGCAGCTGAGTACGGTGCGTGGCAATCAGAGGGTAACGAGTGATAATCCGGAGGACACCTACAACGCTCTGAAAAAGTACGGTCAGGACCTTGTCGAGATGGCAAAGGCGCATAAGCTTGACCCTGTGATTGGACGCGATACGGAAATTCGCAATGTCATCCGTATCCTGTCCCGCAAACGCAAGAACAACCCCGTGCTGATCGGTGAGGCCGGTGTCGGTAAGACCGCCATCGCCGAGGGGCTGGCGCAGCGGATCGAAAGCGGAGATGTGCCCGAAAACCTGAAGGATCATACCGTGTTCAGCCTGGACATGGGTGCGCTGGTCGCAGGTGCAAAATACCGCGGCGAGTTTGAGGAACGCTTGAAGAGCGTCCTCAACGAGGTCAAGAAGTCCGAGGGCAAGATCATCCTCTTCATCGATGAGCTGCACACCATCGTCGGCGCGGGCAAGACCGAAGGCAGCATGGACGCCGGCAACCTCTTAAAGCCCCTGCTCGCCCGCGGCGAGCTGCACTGCATTGGCGCAACCACGCTCGACGAGTACCGCCAGTATATTGAAAAGGACGCCGCCCTCGAGCGCCGCTTCCAGCCCGTTATGGTCAACGAGCCGACGGTCGAGGACACCATTTCCATCCTGCGCGGCCTGAAGGAGCGCTATGAGATTTATCACGGCGTGCGCATCCACGACAATGCGCTCGTCGCCGCCGCGACGCTTTCCGACCGCTATATCACCGACCGTTTCCTGCCGGACAAGGCCATCGACCTTGTCGATGAGGCCTGCGCGATGATCCGCACGGAGATCGATTCCATGCCCGCAGAGCTTGACGACCTGCGCCGCAAGATCATGCAGCAGGAGATCGAAGAGATGGCCCTCAAGAAAGAGGACGACCAGCTCTCCCGCGACCGTCTCGAGGAGCTCAAGAAAGAGCTTGCCGATGAAAAGGAACAGTTCAACGCCATGAAGTCCCGCTGGGAGGCGGAAAAGAGCGGCGTGGACAGCGTGAAGCAGCTCAAGAGCCAGATCGAGCAGATGAACGGTGAGATCGAGCGCGCACAGGCGAACCTTGAATATGAAAAGGCCGCCAAACTCAAGTACTCTGAGCTCCCTGCTCTTGAAAAGCAGCTCAAGGACGCCGAGGCCGCAGCCGAAAAGCACACGGGTGAGAACTCCATGGTGCACGACACCGTGACCGAGAACGAGATCGCCGACATCGTGGGCAAGTGGACGGGCATCCCCGTCAGCCGCTTGATGGAGGGTGAGCGCGAAAAGCTGCTGCGCCTCGACGAGATCATTCACAAGCGTGTCGTCGGTCAGGACGAGGCCGTGCGTCTCGTGACCGAGGCCATCCAGCGCTCGCGTGCAGGCATCGCAGACCCGAACCGCCCGATCGGCAGCTTCCTCTTCCTCGGCCCCACGGGCGTTGGCAAGACGGAGCTTGCAAAGTCCCTTGCCGACTGCCTCTTTGATGATGAACACAACCTTGTGCGCATCGACATGACCGAGTACATGGAGAAATTCTCCGTCTCGCGTCTCATCGGTGCCCCTCCGGGATACGTCGGCTATGACGAGGGCGGCCAGCTCACTGAGGCCGTGCGCCGTAAGCCGTACAGTGTCGTGCTGTTCGACGAGGTCGAAAAGGCGCACCCGGACGTCTTCAACATCCTGCTGCAAATTCTCGACGACGGCCGCATCACCGATTCGCAGGGCCGCACGGTGGACTTTAAGAACACGATCATCATCCTGACCTCGAACCTCGGCTCTTCCGAGCTGCTCGACGGCATCCAGCCGGACGGTAGCATCTCCGAGAGTGCCCGCGCTGCCGTCATGGGCGAGTTGCGCCGCGCGTTCCGTCCGGAGTTTTTGAACCGTCTTGACGAGATCATCCTGTTCAAGCCGCTCACGAAGGAAAACCTCAGCAGCATCATCGACATCCTGATGGAAGGCCTCAAGAAGCGCCTTGCCGACAAGACGCTGAGGCTCGAAGTCACGGATGCGGCCAAGAGCCTCATCATCGAGCGCGGCTTCGACCCGATCTACGGCGCGCGTCCGCTTAAGCGCTACCTCCAGAGCGCAGCGGAGACGCTGATCGCCAAGGAGATTTTGCGCGGCGACCTCGCCGCGGGCAGCACGCTCGTGCTCGACGCCGAAAACGGCGAGCTGAGTTGCCGCAAGAAGTAAATACAGCAAAAGGACCGGAGAACGGATTTTCGTTCTCCGGTCTTTCTGCGTCTGACGCTATAAGATTGCACAAGAACCGTCTCGTTTTCCTGTGCATTTTGTCTATGCCTAAGTCATGTTTTTGGGATTTCTGACTCAAAACAGGACTTAGGCATATATCATTTCATGGATAAGCGTGATAGAAAAAAATTGCTGAGACAAAATGGCGAAAAATCGACTTCCTTTTTAGAAAGGAGAGATGCAATGCGTTTTCCGTTCGGCGCAGGTGATCTGGAGGCACAGGCACTGAACACAGCACAGGAGACATACAATGTGGCAAGCAGAGCGCGGCGCGTTCTGTAAAAGGCAAAAAACAAAGAATAGGAGGAAAGAAAATGAAAGGTCACAAGTTTTTGAAGATCACCGGAATCTTGATGATCGTTTCCGCTGCGATCTCCATTCTTGCGGGCGTGTTCGTCGGCGGGCTTGGCGCGTTGGCGGCAGGACTCGGCGCAGCATCCGGCCTGACCTTCTCCTACTGGGCGGCGCTGTTTCTGACGCTGGTCGGCGGCATCTGCCAGCTGATCGCCGGTGTCAAAGGCGTCAAGCACTGTCAGCGCATCGAAGAAGCCGGAAAGCTCATCATCTGGGGCGCGATTGTGGCAGTGTTCTGCATTCTGAGCACAGTCCTGAGCATGGTCAACGGCGGCGAATTCAATTTTATGAGCATCTTGACAGGCGTAGCCGTTCCGGCTCTGTACATCTACGGCGCAGTGCTGAACAGCAAGACCGAGGACGAGTTTGCGGCATAAAGAAAAAGAAGCAAAACAATGAAAAGAAACGATCTTTTGTATGCACTCCTGCTGTTTATCGGGATCGGGTTGGGTCTATTGGTTCTCAGCAGGTTGGTGCGTTTCCAAAACAATTTGGGAGGGAATTATGAAACAGTCTAAGATGAGAATCCTTTGCCTGCTGCTCACGGCAGTGATGCTGCTCAGCCTTACGGCCTGCGGCAAGGATAAGAAGGAAGAAAATAGCAATGTGATGAAGTTCGATGATTGCGAGCTGGTCTACAAGAGCGCGTGCATCATGGACGATTTCGACGGGAATGATGCGCTTGTTGTAACGCTGGACTTTACCAATACCAGCAGTTCAAATGAGTCGTATCTCTGGACACTTTCCGAAACGGCCATACAGAATGGCGAAGAACTGGAGATCGCCACGGTCTATGTCAGCGAGGATTCCTTCGATACGGTGATCGACAGCCAGTTTGATGACGTGGCTCCGGGCAAGACGCTCGAAGTGAAAGCCGCCTTTGTGCTCAAGGATATGAGCAAGGTCGAAGTGACCTTTGAAGAGAGCTTTGGCAGCAAGAGCAACAAGATCACCATCGACCCGTCCACGCTCAGCCGCGGCTCGGCCTCGAGCACGTCCAACACGGGCAAGAACCCGACGCAGACCGGCTCGGAGATGAAAGACTGGTGGAACGGCGACTGGTACGGCTGGTGGAAGATGACCGAATGCGCAGGCTATTATGAGGGCATGGACGATAGTCGCTGGGATATCTGCGGCGTCATTGACATCAAGTCTGACAACACCGGTACCGTTACCCTCTGGGACGAGGATTATTCGAAGAGCAACCCCATGGCTGAGGCGAGCGTCAGTCTGCTCGACGACGGCATGGGCGAGCACGGCACGATGATCTCTAAGAGCGGCCGCTTTACGAACATTGACCTGTCGCAGGAGGACTGGGTCGTCAATCCGGTCGCAATGGAGGTTGACGATCTGATCTGCATCGACGGTTATTACGAAAACGGCGAAGATGAATTCTACTATGAGATCTACCTGCGCCCATGGGGACTCTACTGGGACGAGCTGGATGCAAATTCCCGCCCCGCGTACTATGACAGTTGGTACGTGCCGATGATCGAGTCTGGCGAGTACATGCCGGACTCCATCGGTTGATGGAGTTCAGGCAGCCATCGGTGAGAGAGAAAAACGGCTGATCCGATCAGCAAAACAGGCTCCCGCCCCAATTTAGGGCGGGAGCCATGCGCTTATTGATGAAAATTGGGAAAGATTTTGAACAGTTCTGAAAGGAGTGACCATGAAAACGACACTGAAACGAGTGCTCTCGCTTTTGCTGGCGCTGGTTCTAATGCTGTCTCTTTGCGCCTGTACGCAAAAGTCACAGGAGGACTCTGATGAACCGGACAATACCGGCGGATTTGCGCTCCCGACAAAGAACGACAAAGAAAAAGCGGGGAAGCGGCCGACAAAGCACACCGGAACGGCAGAGGGGAGAAACTCCCTGATGTGGCTGCGTGATCGGATCGATGTTCCGATGACGATGTTCGGCGCGGCATATCTCGGCTATGCCGATTACCTCTTCGAAGAGGAATTTGAGGAGGAACTTCCCGCGTGGCTGTGGGAAAACAACGAAGCGATGCTGCGAGAATATCCTTTTATCGCGGAGATCGACGAAAACCATATCATTGGCGGCACAGGTTATCTGTACTGTATCGTACCGGTCGATGAAAATGCCTCCGTTGCGATCAACCGCGTGAAGTGGGACAACAAAACAAGGTCGGAGAAGGTCACGGAGGTCCTTTACCGGTCGGAGAACGGTGAGCCGGTGCTGCTTTTTGCCAACCTGGACGGCGTCGCCTATGAGGTCGACACGCAAGTCATCATCACCGACAGCAGTGGGAATATCTGCAAGTGGTATCCGTCACTGGACGCAGACAGCTACCTTGCCCCGTGCATCACAGACGAAGGAGAGTACCTGCTGTGGGACTTTACGGAATACGCATGGCAGAGCGCCTCGCCCGACCTTGCCCTTTGGCTTGCCGACGGTTGGACCGGAATGACAGCGCTCGGTCTGGCCGGATCACAAAGTACGGGCACGGGCTGGTTCATAGAAACAACGAGGGAGTTCGTTGAGAGCAGCGCATATTTTTCCCTGCGGTTTTATCTCGACGATGAAACAGGCGGTTCCGTCGATCTGGACTGGGCCTATGAGGACTCAGACGACTTTGAAGAGATGTGGAGCGGGTTCTGGACGATCGAACCTGTTCTCGACGGGCCGAGCTACGTGACCATCAGCCTCTCCCTTGTGGGCGGCAAAAACTACGCCCTCATGGACGGCCCGTCATACATGAGCGAAACCTATCCCTGCCTGATCAGTCCAAGCGGCGATGAGCTGCTCATCGGCAGGGGCGAAAACGGCATCGCTCTGCCGTTCATGTCGTGGGACACAACGACGTGTATGCTGACACAGGCCGTTGGATAAAATAAAGATAAGCAGGATCGATACGGAACACTTTGATCTCTCGCTATATGGAGAGAATGGTACGGCGGTCGTCAGCACCACAGAATACACCGACGTCTCCGACGGGAAGGAACGCGAATATACGCTCATTCTGTCGCTTCCCGAGCAGACGCTCTACTTCCGCGCAGACTGGAGCAAATCCTAATCATCCGGCAAACAGCCGCCCGTACGGGCGGCTGTTTTCGCTTCGCTACCGATAGTAGCGGAATACTTGGTGGACTTTTGCGGCAAAAACTGATACGATAACGCCATCAAAGCAAAGGAGACCTAATTATGGACAACGAACTTGGCACGCGCATCCGCGCGCTGCGCAAGGAACGCGGGCTGTCGCAGGAGGCGTTGGCGCAGGCGCTTGAGGTCTCGCGGCAGGCGGTGACAAAGTGGGAGGACGGCTCATCGCTGCCGGGCACGGCGAATCTCTTCGCGCTCTCGGGCTTTTTCGGCATTCCGCTCGCAGAACTGACCGGTACGCCAGAGAGAGCCACTCCTCCGCCGCCGAGCACAGCAGCCATATCAGAAAAAACATGTGCCAAGCGCGTAAAAGTCCTGCGCATCGGCGCGTGGGCGCTGCTGGCCGTTAGCGTACCGATTCTGCTTGTATGCGCTTTGCAGTATTTTACTGCGGGGCCGCCTATTCCAGAGGATATTTCGATTGTTGGCGGCGCTGATATGGCGACAGGTATCTACATCATAGGCCGGTTCCCTTCGCACCTTTTTTTGGCTGCACTGTCGCTCTTTGCTGTAGGGTTCAGCGTGCTGATCGGATTGGAAATCAAGAAGTGGAAAGGGAAAACACATGACAGATAAATGGAAGATTTCGCTGTCGCTGCTGCTCATTGCCCTGCTCGTCGGCTGCGGCATCAAAACGGACGACGGTCTGCACATTGAAAAACACGACTGGACATCGACGCAGGCCATCGACAGCGCAGGTCAGCCGCTTGCCCTCCCTGCCCTCACCTGCGCGGCGCAAAATGGTGCGCTGACGATCACCGACGCTGACGGCAATGAACAGAGCGGAACTTACTCACTTGTGCAGCGCGATGCAAACGGTGTCCTTTACGATCTCTCGCTATATGGAGAGAATGGTACGGCGGTCGTCAGCACCACAGAATACACCGACGTCTCCGACGGGAAGGAACGCGAATATACGCTCATTCTGTCGCTTCCCGAGCAGACACTCTACTTCCGCGCAGACTGGAGCAAGTCCTGATCATCCGGCAAACAGCCGCCCGTACGGGCGGCTGTTTTCTGTAAAGTGATCTCACTTTATCAGTCTTGCGATCTCTTCCTCTGCAAGCGCAGTCACGCCCGAAAAGTCGATACAGGGACGATAGACCGCTTCCAGCGTGTCATGGGCGTTTGCGGCATCTGTGAGCGTCCTCACAGCCTCTTCCAGAAGAGATGTTTCCACGCGGCGGATAAATCGCAGCTTCGCTTTCTGTGCGCGGGTGAGCCGTTCCTCCGCCATCGCATCGAGCCGCAGGCGGCGGTAGGGCTTCCCCTCATAGAGCATGCGCGCATTCGTCGTGACGAAGGCAAGGCCGCGCTCGGGAATCAGCACATGCTGGCATTCTTCCGGTCGGTCGGGATTGGGGCAAATGATAACGTCGAACCGTTTCTCCTGCGCCGCCTGCGCAATGGTTTGCAGCATTTCATTCCCCAATCCCGCGCTGTCGCAGAGCGCGTAAACGCGCGGGCAGAGTTCCTCCACCGTGTCAAAACGGCAGATATCGCCGCACTTCGTCACACCGCCGAGAAAGGCGCGAACCACGCGCCCGCTCCCCTCTCCCTCGCTTCTCAGCTCGCGGGCGAGGATCCCGCTTGTGCGGCGGCGGAGCTTTGCAAAATCCATCTGCGCGTGCATCGCCACGCGGCGTTCGCTCTCCACCTCGCCCATCGCGCGCAGCGCGCGGTAGGCGCTGCGATAGTGCGCGCGATACTCATCGCTCAGCGCAATGATCTCTGCACGGCGCGCCTTGGCTGCGTCCAGATCGTAAAAGCGCGTCAGGTCGACATATCGCTCGCAGGCGGCGGCATAGCTTGGTTCAAGCACATGTGGCGCGGTGCCGTCCACGATGGCGGCGCGCCGGTCTAAGAAGATCGCTCCGTCGAGCGAATCGGGGTCGCCCGAGCAGTTGATATATACGACCCGCTCACCCGTGCGCTCCACAGCCGCACCCACGCGGCGCATAAAGGTCGATTTGCCGCTGCCTGCGCCGCCCTTGAGGATCAAGAGATCGTCAAATCGTCCGTCCAAGAGCTGTTCATAGAGCGAGAAAAATCCCTCTTCGCTGTTTGCGCCAAGGAAAAAGTGCAACGGTTGCATAGCGTTCCCTCCAAAATCAATCTTTTCGTTTTCAGCTTATGCGGAAACGTCCGTTTGCGCGCTTCCCTTTTGCAAAAAAATATGCTATGCTCTCTTCAGCCGCGTACCGCGGCAAATTCAGGAAGAAAGGACTGATCTGTTATGATGATGCAGCGTGTATGGAGGGTCCACACTTCCTGACCCTCCGAAATTTTACTTTGGAGGACGACAATGGAACATCTTATTTTCATTCGTGAGGCCATCACGGGCAGCGAGATCGCACGCTTTTTCGAGAAACTGCATTGCTATCACCGGCGCGATATCTTCCCCGAGATTGAGCAGGCCGAGGATCTCGCCTATTTTCTCAGCGATGAGTACCTCTCGCAGCTCAAGTCACTGCACAGGCGGCAGGAAAACCGCCTGCACTTTCTCTTTTTCGAACGCGGCGGGCAGGATATCGGTTTTACGATGCCGGTCATCTATGGTTCAGAGGACGACAAGTGCTTCATCATGGAGTTCTGCGTCTACCCGGAATTTCGCGGAAGCAGTACAGGTCACGCCTGCGGCGAGACGCTGCTCTCTTGGGCGCGCGAACGCAGGGCAAGCTACTTTGAGCTCAACTGCGACACCGCGCCGCGCGAGCGCTTCTGGGGCAGACTTGGCTTTCTGCCGAACGGCTGCGACGAGTGGAACATACCGCTGATGCTGCGCCCGCCGGAGGAAGACGCCCCCATCACCGTCCGTCAGTTCGTCCCCGGTGCGGACGGCTGGCAGCTTTGGAAACTCGAAAACGGCTATCTCGCTGAGATCGGTGAAACGCCGCTCGACGAGAGAAAGCAAGCGCAGCTTTTGCAGGCCATTCAAGAGGAACGCATCACCTTCTTTGCCGCCTACCGCAAAACACGCATGGTCGGAATGTGCAGCGTGAGCCGCGTATTTTCGACATTCGCATGTGCGGACATCGGTGTCTTTGAGGATTTCTTCGTCGAACCGGTGTTCCGAAAGCAAGGCGCCGCGCGGCAGCTCGCGTCTGCGGCGCAGGAATACGGTAGGGCAAATCACCTTGCCAGTCTTGCCGTTACCTGTGCTTTGTGCGACGAGGGAATGTACCGCGCGCTGGGCTTCACCGAAAAGCTTGGCACGACCCTTGTCTACCTCAGCTGACAGCAAAATAAAGAAAGGCTCTGTTTGGGAGAACCCAAACAGAGCCTTTTTATGTACTTATCTTACTCCGTGAAGATCTTATCCTCGGCGCGGCGCGTATAGTCGCGCTCGAGCATCGCGCGGTGCGAAAGGAACGCGGGATCGTCGAAATACTTCGCACCCATCGGGCAATTGCGCACGCAGGAGTGGCACTTGATGCAAATGCCCGCAACCTCCGTCACATCATCGGGATTGATCGAGCCCATCGGGCAGAGAGAGGCGCACACGCCGCAGCGGATACACTTGTCGAGATCGGTCTTGGGCTTGGCTTTCAGGAAGACCTTCGGCTCGCCGTCCAGTCCCAACGGACGGTAATAGGGCGCGTCCGCGTCACCGTCGACCGTGACAGGCGCAGGGAAATCCGTCATCTTCACGATGCGGCCCACGACCGCCGAGCCGAGCTTAGCAAGCTCCGCCATATCGTCGGAATCGGGTCTGCCGTTGGCAAGCGCGTCGGTAAAGGCGTGGCGGCAGGCAAAGGCGCCCGCGCCAATGGTGTGGAAGCCGTCCCCTTCAAGGCATGCGCAGAGCTCGGCAAGGGAATTATCAAAACTGCGGTTGCCAAACGTCACGACCGGCACAGCCAGCGCGCCGTTTCCGTGAAAGCCGGACTTCACAAACTCGAGCAGCTTATTCGGCAGCTTGCCCGCGTAGGTTGGCATACCGAAGACGACAAGGTCGCCCGCGGCAAACTCATACGCTTCCTCGCGCGCGGCGGGCAGCGTGAAATCGCGCACCTCGAGCGGCACGTCAAAGCTGACGGCAAGCGCGTTGGCAAGCGTGGTGGTCACCTTTCTGGTGTTGCCGGTGGCGCTGAAATAGACTGCGTAAACCTGAGAAATGTTCATGGGAATCGGCCTTCTTTCTTTATTGTTCGGGGCGCTGCCCGACCTTACAGGGAAAAATCCTCGGAGGTATACTGATCGCGCAGTGTGGCGGGTCTCGGCGGCACACGCTTGAGCGGATCATAGCAAAAGTGACGGCAGTGGTCAGCGGAATCGACCACGCCGCGGCGGGAACAGATGACCTGCCCTTCGCTGATGACAGATCCGCTCTTGCAGTAGGCGCAGTGCTTTTCAATGTCCTTGCGGAACAGATGGAACATGGTCTTCCCTCCCCTTTCCTGGTCACATGCTGCGCACAACGAGCTTGCCGTCCTCCATCGACGCACGGATCTGCGTAACGGGATGCTCGTAGGAATCAATGATCTGCGCGGCCATGGTGTCTTCCAGATCCTTCTGGATCGTGCGGCGCAGGTTGCGCGCGCCGTAGGTCGCGGAATAGGACTTTTTGACGAGATATTCCTCAACAGCCTCGTCCCACGTAAAGTGCAGGCCCTTGTCCTCGAGGCTCTTTTGCAGCTCAGAGAGCATGATGCGGGCAATGCCGGCAAAGTTCTGCTCGTCGAGGCGGTTGAAGCAGATGACCTCGTCCACGCGGTTCAGAAATTCCGGACGCAGGAACTCACCGAGCGCCTTCATCGCGCGGTCGCGGTTCTGCTCGTTCACCGTGTGGCCAAAGCCAACGGTGCCCTCCTTGCGTTCGCTGCCCGCGTTGGACGTCATCACGATAACGGTATTTTCAAAATTCACCTTGCGGCCGTGGGAGTCGGTGATCTCTCCGTCATCGAGAATTTGCAGCAGGACGTTCATCACGTCGGGGTGCGCCTTTTCAATCTCGTCGAAGAGAATGACGGCGTAGGGCTTGCGGCGGATCTTCTCGGTGAGCTGACCGGCCTCGTCATAGCCGACATAGCCCGGAGGCGAGCCGACGATGCGGGAGACCGAGTGCTTTTCCATGAATTCCGACATGTCGAGGCGAATGAGCGCGTCGGGCGAATTGAAGAGATCCTGCGCAAGCTGCTTGACAAGCTCGGTCTTGCCGACGCCCGTGGGGCCGACAAAGATGAAGCTCACAGGCTTATGCTTGGGCGAAATGCCCACGCGGTTGCGGCGAATGGCGGCGGAAACGGCCTCGATGGCCTCGTCCTGGCCGACAATGTGCTCTTTCAGGCGCTTGTCGAGCTCACTCAGGCGGTGGAACTCGTCCTCGCGGATGCGGGAGGCGGGGATCTTCGTCCACAGCTCGATCACGCGGGCAAGGTTGTCCATCGAAAGCTGTGGGTCACCCTGCGCGCAGAGCGCGTCAAGCTCCTCCTGCGCCTTCATGGTGAGGCTCTTGAGCTCGGCGAGGCGCTCAAAATCAGGCTCCTCCGCGCCCTGCAACAGTTCGCGCTCTTTGTCGTAATCCTCGATCTCGCGGCGCAGCTCCATGCGGCGGTTGATGTTCTTATCGTGCAGGTTGAGGTCGGAGCAGGCCTCGTCGATGAGGTCGATGGCCTTATCGGGCAGGAAGCGGTCGGTGATATAGCGCTCGGAGAGCAGCACAGCCTGACGCAGAATGCCCTCGGGGATCTTGACGCCGTGGTACTGCTCATAATAGTGGGCAATGCCCTTCAGGATCTTGAGCGTATCCTCCATATTCGGCTCGTTGACCGTAACAGGCTGGAAGCGGCGCTCGAGCGCGGTGTCCTTTTCGATGTGCTTGCGGTACTCGGTAAAGGTCGTCGCGCCGATGACCTGAATTTCGCCGCGGGAAAGGGCGGGCTTTAAGATGTTGGCGGCGTTCATGCTGCCCTCGGCGTCGCCCGCGCCGACGATGTTGTGCACCTCGTCGATGACGAGGATGACGTTGCCCATCTTACGGATCTCCTCGATGAGACCCTTCATACGGCTTTCAAACTGGCCACGGAACTGTGTGCCCGCGACGAGCGCCGTCAGATCAAGCAGGTAGACCTCCTTGCTTCTGAGCTTGAAGGGCACCTCACCCGCCACGATGCGCTGGGCAAGTCCTTCGGCGATGGCAGTCTTGCCGACGCCCGGCTCACCGATGAGGCAGGGGTTGTTCTTCTGGCGGCGGTTGAGGATCTGGATAACGCGCTCGATCTCCTCCGCGCGGCCAATAACCGCGTCGAGCTTGCCGTCGCGCGCGCGCTGGGAAAGGTTGATGCAGTAAGAATCCAGGAATTTGTGCTTGCTGCCCTTTTCGGCTTTTTTATTGCTGCGAGGGCTCTGCGTCTGCTCGGCCTCGCCGCCCGATGCGTCGTTCGCAGCGGGCGAGCCGCCGAAAAAGCGGCTCAGGAACGGGAACGTAGCGGTCTTGCCGTCCTCGTCCTCATTGTCAGCGTCGGGATCATCGGCGTCGGTCAGACCATCCAGACTCTCCGCGCCGCCGAAGGCGCCCATCATCTCGTTGGAGATATTGTCAAGATCCTCATCGGTAATGCCCATTCGGCGCATCATCTCGTCCACCTGCGGCAGTCCGAGATTTTTGGCGCACTTGAGGCACAGGCCCTCGTTGACGTTCTGCCCGTTTTCCTGACGGGTGATGAACACAACGGCGATATTCTTTTTACATCTGGAACAAAGTTGCGGCTGCATGGTATGTCCTCCTTGGGGGTAAAAATCAAGCTAACAGCGCAGCAAACAGGCTGCGTGGGGTATGGCTCATAAAAAAAGATAAGAGATAGGTGCCTTCATATTCGGTGAAGGCCTTAACGCCGAAGCGCGGCGCTACATCGCAGACGAGAAACAGCAGCAGCGTGCTCTCGATCAGTCCCAGCGCACCGCCGCCAATGGTGTTGAGCGCGTTCAGAACCGGCAAGTCTAACACCTTGTCAATGCCTGCTGTAACAAGGTGAAGCAGCACAGACAGCACGAGGAAGCAGAGCACGAACACGAACGTTCGCACCACGCTGCCGAGCAGCGTGCGCACGGCGGCGAGCGCTGCATCACGCGCGGCAGAGCGCAGCGATTCGCGCACTCTCCCGTCAAGGTCGAAGTGCAGCAACTGCTTGAGAAGTCCCGTCACGGCAAGCGGCGAGGCATACTCCCCCTCTTCTTCCCCATCCGAAACGGCGGGTTCGGTCAGCACGCCGCTTTCCTCCCCTTCTGCCGCAGGAGACTGCTCCGAAGGCTGCGGGATCTCGCCCTCGGCATTCACGTCCCAGCTGCGGAACCATTCCTCCACGCCTTTTTCCGCGCGCGGCATCAAAAGCTCGGTCACGGGCTCTGTGAGGAGGTCGGTCAGAAGCGATGCGCCAATGAGCGCGATCAAGATGGCAGCGAGCGCCATGAAACTGCGGAAGAGTCCCCGCTTTGCACCGAATACGATGCCGAGCACCAACACGAGCGCGAAGGCCACGTCGATCATAAGACCATTATTCACGTTCCTCGCACTCCTTTCAAGTCACAATTTGTAACATTTTTAGCGATTTACAGAAATCACGGAATATAAAGCCAGGCGGACGACGAGCCGACGAGCACCGCCGTACCGTCCGCGCGCATGAGTACCGAGCGGGCATATTCCGTCCCGTCAAGGCGCGCATATTCCTGAAGCTGTGCCGTATAAAGCACCAGACTGTCGCTGTAAAGCACCGCGATGTACTTTCCCGCCGCCGACAGCGAAAGGATCTCCTGATTGCTGTCAAGGCTTGCCATCTCGGTTCCGTCGGACGCGACCGTGACAAGCTTCAGCGTGCTTCCGGAGCGGTAGCGGCTCAAAAGCAGTACGGCAAAGCTGTCTCCGCCCATGCTCGAACCGCGCAGATAGGGATACTCATAGCGATAGCTTCCCGCAAGCGTTCCGTTCGCGGAAAAGAGCGTCAGCCCCTCGTCCGTCAGGCAGGAAAGCGTCCCCGCCACGCTGTCGAGCGAGAGAAGGAGCGAACCTGTCAGCGTATTGACAGAATCCGCTTTTTCGCTGCCGAGCGAGTAGATGTTCACCGTGTCGGCAAACGAGCCGCCCGACTCCCCGAGCGTCACCGCTGCCATGCGCTTGCAGTCGCGCATGACGACCGCATCGATCACATAACGCTCCGAGGAATTGAAGGCGAACACCTTTTCACCCGAGGCGTCGTACACCGTGACGGCGGACTTATATCCGCTTTTTTCGGCATTCAGCGCCAGATAATCCGAGGGATTGACCGAAACCGACAGAATGCTTCCGCTGCACTCGCCGCTCATATCGCGCACAAGGCCGCCGGAGGAATAGAGCAGCAGCGTCTGCCCGCCGATGTCGTAGACCGCGGCGGTCTGTCCGCCAACGGCGATAGCTGGGTTGGTCAGCTTTACGCTCGTGCTGTCCACCACGTCGCCGCTGCTGCCGTAAACGGAAACGCCTGTTGTCGAGGCGACGATCAGGTGGTCGCCGAGCAGCGCAAAGGTGTTGCTGCGGTCATTGCTGAAAGAATAGAGCTCGACCTTGCCCTGCTCATCCTGCGTGACATTATTGTAGGAGAACAGGCGGCGCACACTGTCAAGGCCGCTCAGATCCTTCCACGCCGCGGCGACGACCACCGCCAGCACGGCAATGAGCACCAAAAACACCATCAATACGCGCTTCAGCCCGCTGCCGCGGCGCGGCGCGGCCTGGGAGCGGCGGATCTCCTCGCGGATATTCTCTTCCTCTCTTCGGTCAGTCATTGAGCCGTTCATCCTCATACCAAAGTTTCGTCATGTAGAGACCGCCGGGCGGCACGGTGGGGCCGGCAAGCGAGCGGTCGCCGGAGGCAAGGATCTCGGGAATGTCCTCCGCCGTGAGCTTTCCCTCGGCGGCGTAGAGCACGGTACCGGTGATGGCCCGTACCATATTATACAGAAATCCGTCCGCGCAGACCTTGAGCTCTAAAAGGTCGCCAGAACGCGACACGCGGCAGTAGTGCACGGTGCGTACGGTGGTCTTTGTCTCCGTGCCGACGGAGCGCACGGCCTTAAAGTCATGTGTGCCCTCAAAGGCGCGCGCCGCGCGATCCATCACCTCTTCGTCGAGGTACTTGGGGTAAAAGTAAGCCCTGTTCACATAGAACGGATTTTTGATGCGCGAATTGTAGATGCGGTAGGTGTATTCTTTTTTTTGACACGAGAGGATCGCGTTGAAATCCTCCGCTACTTCAAGCGCCTCGCGCACAACGATATCCTCGGGCGTGTGCGTGTTGATGGCAAAGGGCAGGCGCTCGACCGGGATGCGGGAATCGGTGTGGAAGTTGGCAATGTAGCGCTCGGCGTGCACGCCCGCGTCCGTGCGGCCGCAGCCGACGAGCTTCACATTCCCGCCACAGACCTTTGAAAGGCCCTTTTCCATCGTCTCGCAGACGCTTGAAACCGTTTTCTGCACCTGCCAGCCGTGGTAGGCCGTTCCGTTATACATAAGCTTGAGGGCAATGTTTCGCATAAAAGCGTCCTTTCTCAGCGCAGCACGATGACCGCGGCCACAAGCGCGGCATAAAATGCCAGCACCAGGTAATCGCGCGTCTGATAGCACAGCACGTTGAGCTTCGTGCGCCCCTCGCCGCCGTGGTAGCAGCGGCACTCCATGGCCGTGGCCAGCTCGTCGGCCCGGCGGAAGGCGCTGATGAACAGGGGCACCAGAATGGGCACCAGGGCCCGGGCCCGCTGGAAGATATTGCCGGATTCAAAGTCCGCGCCCCGGGCCTTCTGGGCGGACATGATCTTGTCCGTCTCCTCGATCAGCGTGGGGATGAACCGCAGGGCAATGGACATCATCATGGCCAGCTCATGGATGGGCAGGCGCAGCTTTTTCAGCGGCGACAGCAGACTCTCCAGCCCGTCCGTCAGGGAGATGGGGCTGGTGGTATAGGTCAGCAGGAAGGTGCCCATGATGAGCATCACAATGCGCAGGATCATGTAGATGGCGGAGCGCAGACCCTCCTGGGTAATATGGCTCAGCAGCCAGCCTGTTCCCAAGGGCGTGCCGCTGGTGAAAAACAGGTTCATAATGGCCGTGAAGGCCACGATGATGTAAATGGGCTTCAGGCCACGGGTCAGTGACCGGAAGGGCACCCGGGACACCAGAATGCACAGAACCAGCACCGCCATGACCATGGCGTAGGTTACCACGCCCTTGGCGTTGAACAGAGCCACGATATACAGGATCACCGCAATGAGCTTGGTGCGGGGGTCCAGCCGGTGGATAAACGTATCGCCGGGGAAAAACTGGCCCAGGGTGATATCCTTCAGCATACGCCCGCCTCCCCTCTGACGGAGAGCAGCGCCTGCTCCAGCTCGTCCACGGTGTAGACCGCCGTGTCGATCTCCAGGCCCATCCGGCGCAGAGCCAGGGCAATCTTGGTGGCCTGAGGCACGTCCAGGCCCACGTCCTCCAGATCGTCGGCCCGCCGGAATACCTGCCGGGGCGTGCCGTCCATATACACATGGCTGCCCCGCAGCACCAGGATGCGGTCCACGTTGCAGGCGATCTCCTCCATGCTGTGGCTCACCAGAATGACGGTGGTGCCGCGCTTTTGGTGATAGGCCCGGATCTGAGCCAGAATGGCCTCCCGGCCCCGGGGGTCCAGCCCCGCCGTGGGCTCGTCCAGGATCAGGACCTTGGGCTCCATGGCGATGACCCCGGCGATGGCTACCCGGCGCTTCTGGCCGCCGGACAGGTCAAAGGGCGACTTGTCCAGCTGGTCCTCCGTCAAACCCACCAGGGCGGCAGATTCCCGGACCCGGCGGTCGATTTCCTCCTTGGAAAGGCCCATGTTGCCCGGGCCGAAGGCAATATCCTTGTACACCGTTTCCTCAAACAGCTGGTACTCCGGGTACTGGAACACCAGGCCCACCTGAAAGCGGACCTGACGAATTTTCTTGGGCTCGGCCCAGATATCCTTCCCGTCCAGCAGGACGCGGCCCTGGGTGGGACGCAGCAGCCCGTTGAGATGCTGGATCAGGGTGGACTTTCCGGAGCCGGTGTGTCCGATGATGCCCAGAAACTCCCCGGGCATCACGTCTATGCTGACATCCTCCACCGCGCTGCGCTGGAACGGGGTCCCGGCGCTGTAGGTGTGGGTCAGGTGCTCTACTCGAATGATCGGTTCCAACTTCGTTTACTTCCCTTCCGCGCCATGGAGCGCCTGGAATATGGCGCGGGCACACTCGTCAACGGTAATGGCCGTCAGGGGCAGGGACATGCCGTGCCCGTTCAGCCGGTGCAGCAGCTCCACTGTGTCCGGGGCCGCCAGACCCAGGGAGCGAAGCTCCTCCACCCGGGAGAAAATGTCCCGGGGCGTGCCGTCCATGGCCACCACGCCGTCGTTCATCACGATGACCCGGTCGGCGTCCTCTGCCTCGGACATATGGTGGGTGATGTGAACCACGGTGATGCCCCGCTGGCGGTTCAGCCGGTGGACGGTGTCCAGTACCTCCCGGCGTCCGGCAGGGTCCAGCATGGCCGTGGCCTCGTCCAGCACGATGCATTCCGGCTCCATGGCGATGACCCCGGCGATGGCCACCCGCTGCTTCTGTCCGCCGGACAGCAGGTGCGGCGCATGGCGGGCGAACTCCGTCATGCC
>ERZ779895.2054-NODE-2054-length-19163-cov-4.135074_pt1 | contig 19163 bp, 15 predicted proteins | sample MGYA00511093_ERZ779895 | MGnify/ENA primary metagenome ERZ779895 (study PRJEB29588, sample SAMEA2142970) | human gut metagenome | biome: human gut; feature: human-associated habitat; material: faeces | place: Denmark | collected 2008/2010 ... | reverse complement strand
CACCATTTTTACGGTAATCTTCGGCGAATTTGCAACTTCCCAGCGGGCCGATGTGAGCATCGGCCCCTACATATCCGTAAGCGAACGAGGGCCGATAGAGTCAGGCCCGTCCCTGTAAGAGCATAATCCGTTATCTTCGCAAAAGAATTGCGATCAGATAAAATACCCACATTAAGAAAGGAAACCCAAAAATGAAAAAGTTACTTGCGCTTCTTCTCGTTCTGGTCATGGCGCTGAGCCTGTTGTTGAGGAACAGCCCGTTGAGACTGCCGAGCCCGTCGAGTTGACACTCTTCGCTGCCGCCTCCCTGACCGAGTCCCTGACCGCCATCGGTGAGAAGTACATGCAGGAAAATCCAAACGTGACGATCAGCTTCAACTTCGATTCCTCCGGCAAGCTGCTCACCCAGATCAAGGAAGGTGCTGTGTGCGATCTGTTCATTTCCGCCGCTCCCAAGCAGATGAATGCGCTGGACGGCACACTCAAGGACGACGCTGACAAGAACCCTGACGGTCTTGATATTACATTGCAAAACTCCCGCGTCTGGTCAAAGGCGTTTTAGACGTATTTCTTACACTTCCGCTGGTATTGCCGCCCACGGTTGTTGGGTATCTTCTGCTGCGCGTCCTGGGCCCGAAGCGCCTGATTGGCGCGTGGGTGCTGGAGACGTTCGGTATCCGGCTGGTGATGACCTGGTGGTCAGCCATTTTCGCCACAGTCGTGGTCGTGTTCCCGCTGATGTACCGCACAGTACGCGGCGCGTTTGAAGCCTTTGACGAGACGCTGGCCTATGCAGGCCAGACGCTCGGTCTGTCCAACACCTATATTTTCTGGCACATCCGCATGCCCTACTGCCGTCAGGGCGTTCTGGCAGGCGCGGTGCTGGCATTTGCCCGTGCGCTCGGCGAGTACGGCGCAACAAGCATGATTGCAGGCTACACGCCCGGCAAAACCGCAACCGTTTCCACCACGGTCTATCAGCTTTGGCAGATCAACAACGACGAATTGGCTCTCAAATGGGTCATGGTGAACGTTGGAATTTCCGCTATCATTCTGCTGGTTGTAAACATGCTGGAAAAGAAGAGTTTATCGGCGGCAGGCCGGAAAAGGAGGCAGTGCGCATGAGTTTACTCGTAGATATTGAAAAAAGCTGGGGAATTTTATGCTCCGCTCCAAATTTGAAGCAAGCAGCGGCACTATGGCTCTGCTCGGCGCATCCGGCTGTGGAAAGAGTGTGACGCTGCGCTGCATTGCGGGCATCATGACGCCGGACAGTGGCCGCATTGTCCTCGACGGCGAGACACTGTTTGACAGTGAAAAGCACATTGATCTCACGCCGCAGCAGCTGCGCGTCGCGCTGGCGCGTATTCTGGCCTCGGAACCGCGCGTGATTTTGCTTGACGAGCCGTTTTCCGCACTGGATACGTTTCTCAAGTGGAATCTGGAGTTGGAGTTAGCCGATCTGCTTGCGGACTTTCCCGGCCCGATTCTGTGGGTCAGCCATGATCTCGGTGAATGCTATCGCAACTGCAAAACAGTCTGCGTCATGGAAAATGGCCGTTCCGGTGCAGTAACGGATATGCAGGCGCTGGTTCTCCATCCTGCAACACAGGACGCTGCACGGCTGGCCGGCTGCCGCAATTTTCTTCCGGCGCACCGCTGCGCAGAGGGCGTCCAACTGGACGGCTGGTCGCTCACACTGCCGCTGCAGGCAGAAACAGAGCAGGTTACTATCGCTGTCCCGGACAGCGCAGTCACGCTGCACACAGGGCCTTACAGCGCCGTTGTCTCCCGCGTAATCCGCGATTTGGATGCGTCGATCGTCCTCCTGCGCCCGGAGCATCAGAACACCCCGCTGCTCCGTACCGCGCTGCCCAAGAACGCGCCCGCAGAACCGGGTCAGACCATCCGCTTTGACCTCCGCCCGGAAGCATGCCTCTGCTACCCGTCCGAGCAGGCACGAGCAGCCGCTTTCAAATAATCAAAGCAAACAAAAGCCGCCCCTTGCTGCGCATAGCGCAACAGGGGCGGCTTGGCGTTTCCAAGACACCAAATGGAGCCTTTTGTACGTCAGTCTGCCGACGTGCTGATATCGGCAGGGTTATAACTCAGCAGCACGTCGTCCTGACCGTCCACGTTTTTGGAGTACATGACGCCGTTTTTCATGTCTTCCAGAATGCCTTCATACAGCGCAATCGTCTCGTCGATCTTCTCCTGTGTCCAGATGAAGCTGCCGTCGCTGCTTGTCCATGCCTCTTCGCCGAGCAGGCTTTGCAGCTGCACCTTTTCGTTGTCGAGCCATGCCTTGTATTCGTCATACGTCCACCATTCGACGTCCGGTGTCGGGAAACGCGCTTCAAATTCCGCGTCCGTCATCGGCTCAAAGGTCTTGCCGCCATCGAAGCTGTAATACGTTTTGCCGTCCGACGGATCGACGTAGGACATGAGCGTGTTTTCTGCGGACTCGGGCTCTATAGCGTTCATGTGACGATCCGCCAGTTCACGGCACTGCTGCTTTGTGACGATGGTTACCTCTGAAATACTGCTGCGGCTGCCCCGTATGATATGCAGATAAATGCCGTCCGAGGCTTCCTCATCCATATAAATACTGCCGTTGTCGTCGTAAATCATGGCGATGGGCTGCTTCTGATAGTACCACATGGTTTCCTGTCTGCGAATGCCGGCGGCAGCATATTCCGCGCTCGGCTCCAGCGGTTCGCCGGTTTCGACGGCCACAGAGCCGCCGGAGCCAGCCGCGCTGTTTTGTTCCACAACTGCGCCTGTCCCCTTGACCGGCACACTGGGTTCCTCTGTTTTCGCTGAGGTTGCAAAAACCGTTACCGTTCCGGCTACGAGCAGTGCTGCCAGAAGCAGAGACATGACTGTAATTTTTTTTCGTTTTCATAATTGCTGTGATCCTTTCTTCAATCGCATTTCTGCTGAAGTGATTGCAGAGCGGCGCGAAGCCGCTTCTTGTTTCTTCCATGCTAATCAGAATATTTGCATAGGAGGCTCTTGCGTCGCTGCCGAAACGGCGAACAACGGATTCATCGCAGGACAACTCCATGTCCCGGTTTGCCAGCACATACATGACCCAAACCAGCGGATTGAACCAGTGTACACATGCAGCCGCGATCAGAAGCAGCTTGGAAACCGCGTCGAACCGCCGGATGTGTACAAATTCGTGCTCCAAAACGTATTGCAGCGCCGTTTCGTCGTTCCAATCTGTCTTTTTGGGCATCAGAATGACCGGGTGCAGGACGCCGAAGGTCAGGGGCGACGAAATCTGGTCAGACTGCCGGATGCAGATCCCGCGCCGCAGCGGATGCGTTTGCAGCCACTGCCGGGACGCATCATTGTCCACTGGAAAAGACATGCGGAACTCCCGGCAGCATTTCCAGTAAACCGCCGCGAAAAAGGCTGCGCAGAGAACCACCCCGGCAATCCATACAATGCTCCATACGGAGATTGTCTGCACCGGTGCAGCGTCTATCTGCGGCAGGGCAGCGACAGCCTGCCCCGGCAAAAGGGCCGGAGTTGCCGCTGCGGGCACGTCTACCACGTTCAAGGCTGTCTTCTGCCCCAGCAGTGAATAGATGCTCAGGGTAGAGGACAGCGAGACCGGCAGCACCAGCCGCAGCAGCGCCGCGCCCCAAAGCGCCAGGAACGTCTTTTTCGGCACATGGTTCATCGCCAGCGCACGGAGGACCGTAATTGCAAGGATCATGACGCCGCCCGTGACGCTCATTTGCAGAAGGCTCATACCGGGCACCTCATTCCAGTTCCCCGACGATCTGCCGAAGCCGCTCGATCTGCTCGGCGGAGAGTTTTTTTCTGCCCAGCAGCGCGGCGAACAGCTTGTCGGCAGAACCGTCATAGACCTTGTTGATGAGTTCATCCGTCTCCGCCTCCTGCACCGCTGATTTCGGGATCAGCGCATGGCACAGAAAGCCCGGCTCACTGCGCTCGATCGCACCCTTTTTCATGCAGCGCTTGATGAGCGTATAAGTCGTATTGACATTCCAGCCCAATTCATTTGTCAGCTGCCGCGCGATCTCCTTGGCGGGGGTATCCCCCTCGCGCCAGATCACGTCCATCACCTTCAGTTCAGAGTCAAATAATTTGATGTCCATATACATACCTCTTTTCATAAGACTCCAGTAGTGGCCACGCATACATAATACCACACTCTTATTTTGTTGTCAATACTACTGGAGTCTTAAACACAAAATACGAAAAAAGCCGCCCCGTTGCGAAGGGGCGGTGGTATCGGTAAAGTCGAGCCGGAGAGGTTGTGCAGCAGAGTGTTGCAGACTTCACGTTGATTTTCGGCGAATCTGTATGTACTTGCATCTTCGGTTGTAGGGGATGATTCCCACATTGGTCCGGCAAAACGTACCGATTTTACGGTAGTCTTCGGCAAATTCGTTACTCCCCAACAAGCCGAGTGGGCATTGCCCCCTATGACGAAACGGGTAAGTGCAGTACGAATTTTTCCTTGTTCCGTGGAGAGGCGGCAGTTACTTTTTGCGGTGATAGCCGCAGTCGCAGTAGGGGCCACCGGAGGCAAGGGTATATTCGCGCACGAAGTCGGACGCACCGCCGGCATCGCTCATGGTGTAGTCCAAGCGGCACATAGCAGATGTCAGGTCGTACAGACCCAACTCCTGCATCAGCGTACAGATGCCGCAGCGGTCAAAGCGCGCCTCATAGCCGCTGCCGTCCGGATATTCAAACAGTTCCATGTTCCACGAATAGGGGTTGCGGTCGGCAGCGCGTAGGGCTGCGGTCGCACGCATGGAGGCAAGATCCTTTTCGGAGAACTTGTTTTTCCCGCTCTTGCGGCAGAACCAGCGCATGGGTGCGGTTATCATAGACTTTGCATAGTAATCCGTCAGACGCTGCACGTCCGGGCGCTGCGGCATGCTGAGGACGAACGCGCACAGCATCGCACAGTTCACGATGTTCATTTTGAAGCGGTCAGCCTTTTCAAATTCCGGCAGACCGGCAATGATCTTCCGGTAGCGCGGCTTTGCGTTTTTCGTAATTTCTTTGGCCGCAGCCGCATCATAGCCGAAAACGGCGGTCAGTTCCCTCCGGAACGAACCGGCGAACAGCGCCCACATCCCCATGGGCATCCCTGCATATTTCATAGCTTCTTCTCTCCTTCCGCAAATTCCAGCTGAACGATCTGCATGCGCATCATGCCGTCGCCGACTTTTGCAAGAAACCGATAAAAGCCGGGAACCGACGGGTCATCCAGACTCTGATAGCCCAGCATATAGCCCCGGCTCGACACGCGCAGGCGCGGCGACCAGCCGGAAAGTTCCTTTTTCGCATCGGAAACAGCGAAATATGCGCCGACATCCTGAATTTCAGCGGTTTTGATCCAAGTTTTGAGCATCAGGCGCACCGCCTTTTGATTTGCCGCGTCGAAGACCAGCCTGCTGCCGGGGAACGCTTTCGTCATGGCCTGTACGAGCGCTCTGACTTGCTCCGTCAGGAAATAGTAGAATACGCCCGCGGCAAAGAATACCGCGCCGCCCGACGCGTCGATGCGGCGGAACCACGATGTGTCGTTCAGGTCGCAGGCGATGTTTTCCTCCTGATCCCCTGCGGGCAGGAGTGCGTCGCGCACGGCAATCACGCCGGAAAAGTCTAGATTGTAGATTTTACACGTTCCGTTATCGCAGCTGCGGCCCGTATCGTCCAGTCCGCAGCCGAGGTTGACAACCGCTGCGTTCGGATGCCGGCGCAGATAGTCCCGCACCTCCCACGCAAGGTCGTTTTGGCGCATGGCGGCCTCCAGAAAGCCGAACTGCTGCATGAGGCTCTTTGATTTTTTGGACAGAAGTGAAAAATCGTAATCGATCTGATTGATCAGGCGCAGGGCCGTCTCGTCACGGTAGAGATTCGGATATAATTCCGAGCACATTTTCCGCCCGTAGAGCGGAATAACGAGCGTTTCTTGCACGGTGTTTTTTCAATATGGTATTTCATGGATTTCTCCATATCTGCCAGTTAGTTTTATCTAACCAGCATCCTGCTGAAAAGCCGCCGCAGCGGTTTTCTTTATTTTGACACAAGCTTCGGCTTTTTTCAAGAGGCTGGAACAAATGCGGCATATTTTTTTCAAATCGCTTGCAAATTACGCCCATATCGTGTATAGTAGCAGACGAAAAAGCACAAGATTTTGCTTTTTCCAGCGTCAACTGACGCACAATTTCATATTGCCATCCGATGTACAGTAACCGAGGCATGCCGCTGGGCAGGCTTTGGCGTAAGAGAAAGGGAAAACCACTCGACCGGAGCTGTGCGCACAAGACCGTTCCGAAGCAGCAAAAAGCTGTCTGGGCGAAAGCCAGTCATTGCGGATTGAACCGCGAGAAGACAGGAAACGGGCGCGGAAACAGAGATTCTGCTTCCAAAGTGCAAGTCAGAAGAACTGCTGTCAGCGCCGCATATTGCGGCGAAAAGGATGAATGCGTGGGACGAGCTCTGCCTGTAGCATTCGGGACATGTGCGCCGTTTTTCCTCACAAGAAAAGCAGCGTTTTTTTGTTTCTACAGAGATCCGCCCGCCATTTTGAAAAATGGCGGGTTTTCGTTTCTCCAAAAGCCGTCTGCGCTCCCTGTTTCCGCCCCTACATTATATAAGGGGCTCACGATAGATATTTTGATTCTGGAGGAAAAATGTATGAAGAAACGAATTCTGAGTCTGCTGCTCGTGTTTGTGATGCTGCTGAGCCTGCTGCCCGCAGGCGTTCTGGCAGCAGAGGGCGATGTCAGCGTCACACTGTCCGGTATGCACGACGCACAGGTCAAGTCCCTGAAGCTGTATACCTACATGGACGGCGTGAAGGGCGCGGACGATCTGCTGGCCGCGAAGGAAGCCGCAGACGGCGCGTATACCATCGACCTTGCGCCCGGCGCTTACTGGGCCGACGGTTACGACGCAAACGGCGACTGCAACGGCGGCGTGTCCATCAACGTCAGCAGTGAGAACAACAACTTCAAGCTGCAGCGGATGTACCAGATCTCCGTCAGCCCCAGCAAGTGGGTCAAGGACACAGACTATACCCTCTCGCTGCGCGTCACCGATGCTTCCGGTGCGGAGCGCAAGGCAGCGTTCGGCTATACCGTAAACGGTAAAGGTCAGTCTTGGGAAAGCACTTACATGAGCTGCCTGTTTGTCGTTGGCGATACAGTCAGCGTGACAGCCACGCCGAACGCGGAAACGCATCCGAACTACAACCCGGCTACCGCTTCCAAGACCCCGACGATGAACGACAGCCTCAGCCTGACCTGCAAGGAATTCGTCACGGTCACGGTCACAGCGCCGAAGGGCTCGACCATCGACGCCGGTACGCTCGCAAAATACTATGTGTTCAGCTTCCTTGAGCCGTTCGCGCGTTCCGTCGAGGACGGCACGGCCACGTTCCATCTCGACAAGAACACGGATTACTTCTACCGTGTCCGCCATCCGCAGGGTGCAACATACTGGAACTACGTCAGACTGAGCGCCGACGCAGCGTACACGGTCACGGAAGAGGATCTCGGCCTGAGCGGTGATTTCAGCAAGAGCACGATCTATCATTTTGAAAACAACATCTATGACCGCGCGGGCATTTACCTGAACATCAACACCAAGGGCTATAAAAACATGGCCGTCGGCGAGACGTTTGAACTCAACTCCTTCCGCAACTGGTTCGCGATCGAAAGCTTTATGAACGCCAAGGTCGCACTGCCGGAGATGCACTATCAGGTCATCGATGTGAACGGCAATGCCAGCGACGTCGTGACCATCACGCCGAACGCGCTGAACAGCAACGTCGCTGTGATGGAGGCCAAGCACGAGGGCACGGCAATCGTGCTCGTAACCTATGACGCAATGACCCATATGGTTGGCCAGACCAGCACGGCCTCACATCGCTTCTCCGCCATCTGGCCGGAGTTGACGGGCGTGTTTGTCGTGAATGTCGGCGCGGACGGCAGCGCCATCCAGACCAATATGAATCTTGACCGCATGGACGCGGTCATCGAGAAGGATGAGGCGCGGCAACTCGATGCGGAGCATGACATTCTGTTCTACACTGGAACAGAGGGTGCAAGTTACAGCTTCAAGCCCGAAGCGGGCTGCACCGTGAGCGTCCTGCGCCCCACCGTGACCGCTGCATCTATGACGTATTCCGGCGGCTTCACAAACACTGGCGTCACAACCGCTGAAGACGGCACTGTGACCGTCAGCGGTCTGATCACCGGCCGCAATATCATCAAGGTCACGAAGGGCGGCCTTTCGACCTATCAGGTCGTGACGGCACGCGGCGTGAGCTACAAGTTCGTCAACGCGGAGGGCACGGAGCTGACGCAGGAAGAGCTGGCTGCCATCAAGCCGGGCGATTCCGTCACGATCCAGTTCTCCAACCTGATCAGCCCCAAGGAAAAGCTTTCCGGCGCGTATAACTTCAACTTCTCCCTGTATATGCAGGGCCCGGATGGCACCTTCTTCAAGAGTGATCCCGGCGGAAACTTCGGCGTTTATGACTTCAGCGGCAACTCTGAGCGGCAGAAGCTGACTGTCACCATCCCGAAGTTCTGGGCTGAGGAGAGCTACACGCTGAGCGGCGCGATCAAGCAGGCGGGCTGGCCCGGCGTTCCGACGCACCGCGGCATCACCTATGCTGTGGGCACGAATCCCGGCTTCGACGCGCCCAAGACGGCAGGCATTCTCAGCCGTCTGCCGGAGATCACGATCCCGGTCGTAAAGCTTGACTTCCTGACCGGCAAGCTGATTTTCCGGGATCAGAATGGCACATCCATTGACCGCAAGAACCTGACCGTCACGCTGGCGGACAGCGCAGGCAACGGCATTGCGGTCGCGGAAGACGGCACGTTCAAGGCTTATGCCGAGGAATACTTCTACACCGTTTCCGGCGCTGGCGTTGAATACGCCACTGGCAGCGTCACCATGAAGGAGGAAGACCCCAACGAATTCATCATCACGCTGCAAGCGACCGCAACGGGCGCATGGGACGGCAAGACGCAGACCGAACCGCAGACCGACGAAAACGGCGTTTACCAGATCGGTACCGGCGCGGAGTTGGCATGGTTCGTTGCGAAGAGCAAGGACGCGGACGTTACGGGCGTTCTAACTGCCAATATCAACCTCGGCAAATACGCATGGCTGAACATCAGCTCCAGCAAGAAGGTCACGCTTGACGGCGCAGGCTTCGAGATCACCGGCCTGAACGCCACGGCTGGCCTGTTTGCGCAGATCGGCTCGAATTCCTACATCCATGATCTGACCATCCGCGGCGCAGTTTCCGGCAAGGGCAACGCAGGCGCGATCGCCGGCTATGCCAGCGGCACTGCTCCGAAAATTGCGAACTGCTTCAACTACGCAGTCATCACCTCTACCGGCAACAACGTCGGCGGTCTTGTGGGATACACCTATCAGAACGCCGTGATTGAGAACTGCGCGAACTTCGGCGCTGTCACCGGCGGCAGCAGCGTCGGCGGCATTATCGGCGGCACAGTCAGCAACGGCTCGACCATCACCGGCTGCTATAACACCGCAGAAATTTCCGCGACCGGCAGCAAGGCTGGCGGCATCATCGGCGGCACCAGCAGCGAAATGACTGTTACAAGCTGCTACAACACCGGCAAGATCTCCGGCACGGCCTCCGGCGGCATCGCAGGCGAGGTCAAGGGCAATGTGAACTGGAGCGGCACTGTGCAGGGGAAAATCACCATCTCCAGCTGCTACTCCACCGGCGAAGCGGGCAGCGCCGTATTCGGCACGGTTGACACTGCTTCCTCCGAGATCTCCAAGTGCTATTATCTGAACACGCTGAACGCGGACGCGAACGCCGAAGCGCTGAACGAAGCTGACCTCAAGGACGCCGACCTGTCCGACGCGTTCGGCCCGGTCTGCGGCGGCTATCCCGCGCTCAGATGGCAGACCGACGCGACCTTCCACAAGGCGAACGGCGAGGGCACGGTCGTTGACCCACTTTGCACCGTGAAGGGCTATACCCGCTTCACCTGCAGCGAGTGCGGCGAAAGCTACCGCACGGCCTATGTCGCGGCGCTCGGCCACGACTTCTGCGAGGATCTGGACGGCAGCGACAACAGCTGTGTCCTGACGGCTCCCACCTGCACGCAGCCGGGCAAGATCGTCCGTACCTGCCGCAGAGACGGCTGCTCAGAAACGAAGGAAGACATCGTTCCCGCCAAGGGCCATACGCCCAAGGACGGCACCGAGCAGGTCTTCACCGGCTATAAGACCTACGAATGCGCCGTCTGCGGCGAAACCTACACGGTCTGGGACGACGACCGCCTCGGCCACGTCTCCTACCCCGAGCAGACTGTCACCTCTATCAGCGTTTCCGACAACGGCAATTACCCCTGGGTCTACAATGCCGATCTGGACCGCTTTGAGAGCAGCAACCAGGAGCAGGACAAGACAAGTTCCACGACCTCGTTCGCCTTTACGCTGAGCGCCCCCACTGTTCTGCGCTTCGGCTACGGCGTTTCCTCGGAAAACGGCTATGACAAACTGACCATCACGCTCGCAGCCGACGGCGGCAGCACGGAAACGCTGGCTGACGCTGTCAGCGGTGAGAAGAGCGGCAGCATCAAAAAGCAGCTCGGAGCCGGCAGCTACACACTGACGCTGTCCTATGTGAAGGACGATGCCTCCAAGGGCGGCTCGGATATGGCGTACGTCAGCGTTCTGACGCTGGCCGGCATGGCCCGCGTGATCGTGGAGAACACCACGTTCCCGAAGGCGGAAGGCGCTGCGTGGGAAGGCACGCTGGCCGACACCTGGATCGAGCTGACTGGCGAATCGACCATGATGGGCTGCGTTGTGGAAGCACTGGATGGCCACACCGTCGTCGGCGCGGAAAGCAACTACATCTCCTCCATTGACAACTTGAAGGCGTTTGACGGCGGTACCATGTCCGGCTGGATGGGCACGCTCAACGACTGGTTCACAAACTTTGGCTTTGGTGAATTTACCGTTGCAAAGGGCACGCTCTGCGCGGGCGACGAGATCCGCATCATGTACACCCGTACCGTTGAGGATCTTGGCGGCAGCTGGAACAATTCCGACACCCGCCTCAAAGCGCTCACGTTCAGCGCAGGTAAGCTGGCGCCCAAGTTCAGCGGCGACACCTTCACCTACACCCTGACTGTGCCGGAAGGCACGACCTCGCTGCTCGTCACACCGACGGCGGCAAACAAGAACTATCAGGTCCGCGCCTATCTCGGCACGCAGGCTACGGGCCGCGAATATTCCCGCACGTCCCTGATCCCCATTGAAAACGGCAGCGTCATCACCGTCGTCTGTGCAGACGACAGCTGGCCCACCATGAATGAAACGAGCGACGGCAAGCGCACCTACACCATCAATGTGGTTTACGGCGAAGTCAAGTCCGACGACGCGGGCGTCACATCTGTCAAGGTTGCAGGCGTTTCTGCAGCAGCCGGTACGGCTGAAAACAGCTTCTCCGTAACGCTTCCGGCAGGCACGGAGGTCACGGCAGACAGCTTCGAGATCACACTTTCCGACAGCAAGGCCACGCTTACCGGCCCGGCCAAGGGTGAGGACGGCGTCTGGACGTTTACTGTGACCGCTGAGGACGGCACTGCCGTGACCTACTCCGTCACGGTCACGGTGAAAGAGGCCAAGACGATCCACGCGACCATTTCCATGCAGGCAGAAAATATGTTTATCATGGTTCCGACCCGCGTGGAAGTCTCCAGCGATCTCGCCGAACGCTATGGCTACGCTGATGATGTCACAGACGGCGTTTCCGCGCTGGACGTGCTCGTCAAGTACCACGAGCTCACCTTCGGTGAGGACTTCACGAAGGACAGCAAGAGCGATTATCTCGTCGTCAGCAACGGCACGATCACCACGGTCAACGGAGAAAAAACCTCCGCGTTCAGTTTCGCGGTCAACGGCGAGTTCCCCTGCGACAAGAACGGCGAATACAACACGCAGTACGGCTACACCGGCTACACCATCAGCCAGACCCCCGTTGCGGAGGACGGCACCGTTGAGTTCTTCTTCTATCAGGACACCAGCATGTACATGGACTATTATACCTGGTTCACGGATGCGGATGGAAACCGGCTCAACACGCTTACAGTTCAGGCCGGAACGGACTTCACGCTCGGCATGGATGGCTATATGTACGCCTACGGCGGCAGCCTGAAGCCGGAAGACCGTGAGACGCACGGTGCAGCGCTTGATCCCGAAGATCTGCAGATCTGCACAGTCGGCGAAGATGGAACGCTCACGCCGGTCGAGGGCAAAACAATCGGTGAAGACGGTCAGGTCACGCTCTCGTTCGCAGCAGCAGGCAGCTATGTTCTGTCCGCAATCGGCGACGAGTACACCGATATTGTCTCCCCGTGGCTCCCCGTCACGGTCACAGCAGCGCCGAAGTCCAATGACGCGGGCGTCAGAAGCGTTACTGTCGCGGACATCGAAGCAGCAGCAGGCGAAAACAACACCTACACTGTCACCGTTCCCTATGGCACAGACGTTACGGCGGACAGCTTCGTGATCGTCACGAGCGACTCCGGCGCGACCGTCGGCGCTCTGACGCATGACGGAAACGTCTGGTCCTTCACCATTACCGCTGAGGACGGCGTGACCTCCAGGACCTACACTGTCACCGTTTCGTTCACTGAAGCGCCGAAGTCCAACGACGCAGGTGTCAGAAGCATCACCGTTGCAGGCGTTAAGGCTAAGACCAGTGTGAATAACGAGTACACCGTCACCGTTCCCTACGGCACGAACGTCACAGCCAGCAGCTTCGTAATCATCACGAACCATGCTCGCGCAACCGTCGGCGCTCTGACACACATCAAAAACGTCTGGTACTTTACTGTCACAGCTGAAGACGGCGTGACCACCGCATCCTACACCGTTACGGTCACGACCGCCGCGCTTCCGACACCGATCAAGCCGGCTGTTGACAACACCAAGCCCGCTTCGGACTCCAAGCCCAAGCTTCCGTTCACCGATGTCTCCACGTCCGATTGGTTCTACAGCGACGTCATGTTCGTCTACGAGAACGGCCTGTTCTCCGGCACGGACAGCAGAAGTTTCAGCCCGAACGCATCTATGACGCGCGCAATGCTCGTCACGGTTCTCTACCGCCTCGAGGGTGAACCCGTCGGCACCGGCAGCAGCAGCTTCTCCGATGTGCGTTCCGGTTCGTATTATGAAAAGGCCGTCGCATGGGCAGCCGCCAACGGCATCGTCACCGGCACGGGCAGCACATCCTTCTCCCCCGATGCAAAGGTCACGCGTGAACAGCTTGCCGCGATCCTGTACCGCTATGCGCAGTACAAGAAGCTGGACACCGATGCAGGCGCGAAACTGGATAGCTTCTCCGACGCAGGCAATGTTTCCGGCTATGCCAGCGAGGCGCTCAGCTGGGCTGTCTCGGAGGGTCTGATCAACGGCGCTTCCGGCAGACTCATGCCGAAGGGCGACGCAACCAGAGCACAGGTCGCCGCGATTCTCCACCGGTTTGTGGAAAACGTGATGGACTGATCGCATAACCCCAATTTGCAGTACAGGACTGCCCCCCTTCGGGGGCAGCCCTGCCTGCTGCATTTTAGGGTGCATCTGAAAACCGGCCGGCCGGCCGGCTTTCAGATACATCCCAGCAACACAAGACATGCGGAGTTGATTTGAATGATAATCCGGAAAACGAACAAACAGACAGCCGTTTGGGCGCTGCTTACACTGGTGCTGACAGCTGTCCTTCTGACCGGGTGCGAAGCGCCGCAGGCCGGGCCGGCCTACAACTGCACCGTCTCCATTTCCTGCGCTTCCATTCTGGAACATATGGATCTGTGCAGCCCGGATAAGGCGGATCTGGTACCGGAGGATGGCTGGCTGCTGGAGCCGATGGAAGTCTCCTTTCAGGCAGGCCAGAGTGCCTTTGACGTTTTGCAGCAGGTCTGCCGGGATAAAAAACTCCATATGGAGTTTTCCGACACACCGGTCTATCACTCTGCTTACATAGAAGGCATCGGAAATCTCTACGAATTTGACTGCGGCGCGGAATCCGGCTGGATGTACGCGGTGAACAGCTGGTTTCCGAATTACGGGTGCAGTCAATATACGCTTCAGGATGGCGACGTGGTCGAATGGGTCTATACCTGTGAACTCGGCGCAGATGTCGGCGGCGGCGCTGCGGCAGGGGCGGAATCATGAGAAACCGCGACGCTTTTTCAGGGTATCACCCGACTGTCTGCTTTTTATATTTCGCGCTTGTCCTGATGCTGTCCATGTGCCTGATGCACCCGGTTTATCTGGCGATTTCGCTGACCGGTGCGCTGGCATATGCCATCTTGCTCAAAGGCAGGAAAGCAGTTCGGTTCGCCGCCATGGGGCTTTTGCCCATGGCGGCGCTTGCCGCGCTTGTCAATCCGGCTTTCAATCACGAAGGCGCAACGATTTTGACGTATCTTCCCTCCGGAAACCCGCTGACGCTGGAGTCCATGCTCTACGGTGCGGCCGCTGCCGTGATGCTGGCATCGGTCGTGCTCTGGTTTTCCAGCTTCAACGAGGTCATAACCTCGGATAAATTTGTCTACCTGTTTGGCCGGATTCTCCCCGCCCTGTCGCTCGTTCTGTCCATGGCGCTGCGCTTTATCCCGAAATTCAAGTCACAGCTGCAAGTCGTATCAGAAGCGCAGACATGTATTGGAAGGGACACGAAAACCGGCAGCGTATTCCGCCGCGTCGGAAATGCAATTCGGATTTTTTCCATTATGGTCACATGGAGCCTGGAAAACGCGATTGAAACGGCAGATTCCATGCGTGCGCGCGGCTACGGCCTGCCGGGGCGCACCTCATTTTCGATCTACCGCTTTGACAGCCGTGACAGTTCTGCCCTTGCATGGCTGGTTTTCTGCGGCGCGTATCTGCTCTCCGGATGGATTGCCGGCGGAACAGCGTTCCGGTACTATCCCACGATCAAAGCCGCCCCGTGGACACCCTTGACCATAAGCTTTCTGCTTGTTTATCTCGCACTGGTGCTCACCCCAGTCATTCTCGACCGAAAGGAGGACAGACAATGGAACTCTTCACGCTCAACCACTTGAATTTTGCATACCCGGAGCAGGAAAAGCAGGCCGTTTCCGATCTCACGCTGTCTGTCCATGCCGGGGAATTTCTGGTACTCTGCGGCCCGTCCGGCTGCGGAAAATCGACGCTTCTGCGGCAGCTGAAGCCTGTGCTTGCCCCGCACGGGCGCAGGAGCGGCGAGATTCTGTTTGAGGGCAGACCCTTGGACAAGGTATCGCAGCGCGAACAGACAGAGAAAATCGGGTTTGTCCAGCAGAGTCCGGAAAACCAGATCGTAACCGACAAGGTCTGGCACGAACTTGCCTTTGGACTGGAGTCTCTCGGCTATGACACACCAACAATTCGCCGCAAAGTGGCAGAAATGGCAAGCTTCTTTGGGATCCAGACGTGGTTTCACTGCTCTGTTACGGAACTGTCCGGCGGGCAGAAGCAGCTTTTGAATCTTGCATCCGTGATGGTTCTGCAGCCAAAGGTTTTGATTCTCGACGAGCCGACAAGCCAGCTTGACCCCATTGCAGCTTCCGATTTTCTTGCCACACTCAGCAGGCTCAACCGGGAGTTGGGCACAACTGTCATTCTGACGGAGCACCGGCTGGAAGAGGCGTTCAGTCTCGCCTCGCGCGTGGCCGTGATGGATAAGGGCCAGCTTCTTTGCACCGGTACGCCTGCCGAAGTGGGCGCCGAGTTAAAGGCCAACGGCAGCACCATGTTTTTGGCAATGCCGGCCGCCATGCGGATTTGGAGCGCCGTGAATTCCGATACAAGCTGCCCCGTTTCCGTCTGCGACGGCCGGAACTGGCTGCTGGATTATGCAAAAACACATAAACTGTCCCCCATCCCAGAAGGAAGCAAACATGTGCCGCAGGCGGAAACTGTCGTGTCGGTACAGGGACTCTGGTTCAAATATGAAAAAGACCTGCCCGATGTGCTCAAAGGCTTGTCCCTAAAACTCCGCAAAGGCGAATTTTTGGCGCTCCTCGGCGGAAACGGCACGGGCAAGACCACCACGCTCAAGCTGCTGGCAAGCCTGAAAAAGCCGTATCGCGGAGAGTTGACTATCAGCGGCAGTGTTGGACTGCTTCCGCAGAATCCGCAGACGCTGTTTGTAAAGCCGACCGTGCGCGAGGATTTGCTGGAACTTCTGCCGAAAGCGGAACGCCGGTCTGCGCGTCTGGCGCAGATTGTTTCGCTGTGCGGTCTTGCAGACTTACTAGACCAACATCCCTATGATCTCTCCGGCGGAGAGCAGCAGCGCGCAGCGCTGGCAAAGATTCTGCTCCTGAACCCGGATATTCTGCTTCTCGACGAGCCGACAAAAGGCTTGGACGCAGAGTTCAAGCAGACGTTCGGGCAGATTCTCCGTACGCTCCAAGTGTCCGGCACAGCAATTTTAATGGTTAGCCACGATATCGAGTTCTGCGCAAAATATGCTGATCGCTGCGCGTTGTTTTTCGACGGAAGCATCGTTACAGAAGCGGCTCCCCGTACCTTCTTCAGCGGAAACAGCTTCTAATCGACCGCCGCAAACCGCATCGCGCGGGATGTGCTGCCCGAAGCTGTCACGCCCGAGGACGTGATCGCCGCCTGCGGTGGTACCGTTGAAGCAGAACCGGCCTTGCCGGAATGCAAGCATGTTCCGGCAGTACCGGAAAAAGAAACGCAGGCATTAAAAAAACTCCCGGTCTGGCGCAAGATTCTTGCCGCCGTGTCCGGTTTTGCATCGTTAGCCCTGACCGTTCAGGCCATTGGCGCAACAGACCTCACGAATCTCATTGACGCAGGCGGTTTGACCGCATTCGCAGACAGCCAGCTGCGCCTGTACGGCATTCTGCTTATCTGCCTGCTTGTGTTTGCGCTGTCTGTCAGCCGCAAAGCAGACTGGCCGGACGCTTTGATACAACCGCCCGCAAAAAAACGAAAGCTTCGCAAGCGGACAATCATTGCGACGCTGCTTATCCTGCTTTTGATTCCTCTGACGCTGTTTCTTGGCCTGTACTGCTTCGGCGGGCGAAAGTACTATTTTACGTCGCTGCTGATTCTGCTTGAATGTATGCTGCCGTTTTTCCTGATTTTTGAGGGCAGAAAGCCGCAGGCGCGCGAACTTGTCCTGATTGCCGTTCTCGTTGCGCTGAATGTGGCAGGCCGCGCCGCATTTTTCATGCTGCCGGAATTCAAGCCGGTCGTCGCCATGACGATTCTGGCTGGTGTGGCCTTTGGCGGCGAAACGGGCTTCCTCGTCGGCGCTATGACCATGCTGGTGTCTAATATGCTGTTTTCGCAGGGGCCGTGGACGCCATGGCAGATGTTTGCCATGGGCGCAATCGGCTGGTTGGCGGGAATTTTGTATCGCAAGGGCGTGCTGCGGCGTTCAAAACTCAGTCTGTGCATCTTCGGCGTGATCGCCTCGACCGTGATCTACGGCGGCATTATGAATCCAGCGTCGGCCCTCATGTGGGCACAGTCCGTCAACTGGAAGATCATTCTAAGCTATTATATTTCCGGCATCCCGGTCGATCTGGTGCGTGCAATCGCCACATTCTTCTTCCTCTGGCTCGGCGCAGAACCGATGCTGGAAAAGCTGGACAGAATAAAAACAAAATACGGCTTAGCGGAGTAGATTCCGCTAAGCCGTATACTCGCATTCTTAGTGACCGGCGGCACTTGGAATATCCTGAAGTGCGAAGCGATATTCCTGCTCTGCGTCGGGATATTTCTCCCGGTCAACCTTGCTCAAAAACATGGCAAGTGGACGCACCCACAGGCCGCCATCTCCGTAAAGCTTCCGGTAAATTACGCAGGGTTCCCCACTCTCAGAGTTCTTCGCAAGCGCCTCTACAAGATAGTAATCACCTTTGAAATGACGGTAGACCCGCCCGATCTGAAGCTGCTGCATGCTGCTTCTCTCCTTTCGCAGTAAATGTCCCGCAGGCCGGTTTAACCGGCCTGCGGGCTTTTGGTTTTATTTTGTCAGCTTGTTTTTGTCGAAGAAATACTCTTTCGTCAGCTTCGCCACGACGCCGGACAGGGCAAACAGGGCGATAAAGTTCGGAATCGCCATGAGGCCGTTGAACGTATCGGCAATATCCCACACCACGTCGAGAGACGCGACCGCACCGATCACGACGACGATGATGAACACCACCTGATAAGCCTTCGAGACTTTGAGGCCGAACAGATACTGGACACAGCGGCTGCCGTAGAGCGACCATCCAAGAATCGTTGTAAACGCGAAAAGCATCAGCGCCAGCGCGACAAAGACGGAAGCGAATTTCTGGCCGAACATGGTGGCAAACGCGGCAGTGATGAGTTCGGAGCCGACTTTATGGCCGAAGGTGATGTCTACGCCGCTGCAAATGATAGTCAGGGCCGTCAGGGTGCAGATGACAATGGTATCGGCAAAGACCTCAAAAATGCCGTACAGGCCCTGTTGGACTGGACTCTTGGTATCAGCCGCCGCGTGGGCAATGGCTGCAGAACCGAGGCCGGCTTCGTTGGAGAATGCGCTTCTGCGCAGACCCCAGACAATCGTCTGCTTGAGCGCAATGCCACTAGCTGCGCCGCCGAGCGCCTTGGGTGTAAACGCTGTGGCAAAAATCTTGCCGAAAGCCGGGCCAATATTGCCGGCATGGCCGAAAATCACGGTCAGCGCGAAGATGATGTACAAAACGCTCATAACTGGGACAAGTTTTTCCGCCACGGCGCCGATGCGCTTGATGCCGCCGAAAAGGATTACGCCGATCAGCGCGGCAATCACAACGCCGAACACGAAGTTCAGCAGCTTCCGCTCCCCTTCCGCTGCCGGGATAAAGGCGTCGATGGCGTCGTTCAGGGAGCCAACGATGGAGTTGACCTGCGACATGTTGCCGATGCCGAAGGAGGCGACGGCCGCAAAGACGCAGAACAGAATGCCGACCCACTGCCAATGCTTGCCGAGGCCGTTTTTGACGTAGTACATCGGGCCGCCGACCCAGTCACCCTTCGCGTCGCGCTCACGGTACTGGATAGACAGTGTAACCTCGGAATATTTGATCATCATACCGAGC
>ERZ779895.2046-NODE-2046-length-19247-cov-3.751667_pt1 | contig 19247 bp, 10 predicted proteins | sample MGYA00511093_ERZ779895 | MGnify/ENA primary metagenome ERZ779895 (study PRJEB29588, sample SAMEA2142970) | human gut metagenome | biome: human gut; feature: human-associated habitat; material: faeces | place: Denmark | collected 2008/2010 ... | reverse complement strand
AACATACCTGCTTGCAATGATAATATTATTTCTCAATAAATTTAAAACAGCTTCTAAAAAAAGTATGCCCAAAAGTATTTAACTTTCGAGCATACCCCGCAATATTCCATTGGATCTCTTTTATTTCGTCGTCTTTTTCCGGGCCGGTTTCTTTTTGGCAGGAGCCTTGTCGGCATCCTCGACAATCTTCATGCAATCGGCGAACGTGAGCGATGCCGGTTCGGAACCTTTGGGTAATTTATAATTCTTCTTTTTATAAGCGATATACGGACCGAAACGACCGTTAAGCAGTTCGAGTTCATCATCTTCATCGAACTTCTTGATAAGGCGTTGACTTTCCTGCTCGCGCTTTTGCTGAATCAATATTATCGCATCCTCTAACGAAACACCCTGTGGGGTGAACTCTTTGGGCAACGATACATATTTGCCGTCGTGACGAATATACGGACCGAAACGGCCGATACCCACGACAACGGTTTTGCCTTCGAAATCGCCTAAGGTTCGGGGCAAATCGAACAGTTTCAAAGCCTCTTCCAGTGTAATCGTGCTCATCGATTGTCCTTTGAGCAACGAGGCAAACAACGGCTTCTCCGTATCTTCGGGAGTACCGATTTGTACCAACGGACCGAAACGGCCTATCTTCACCGATACGGGACGACCGCTTTTCGGGTCCGTACCCAATACCCGTTCGCCCACTTTATGCTCCAACCGCAAAGCGAGAGCGCTCTCTACCACCGGGTGAAAGAGTTTGTAAAAATGATCTATCTCATCGTTCCACACGGTTTTTCCCTCGGCAATATCGTCGAATTGCTGCTCGACATTCGCCGTAAAGTTATAATTGAGAATATCGGGGAAATACTCCGTCAAGAAATCGTTGACGACAACTCCTATATCGGTGGGGAGCAGTTTGCCTTTATCGGCTCCTGTGAGCTCGGTTTTCTCTCCCGATTCGATTTTCCCATCGTGCAGCGTCAACATACGATATTTCCGCTCCGTTCCTTTCCGATCGCCCTTCTCGACATATTCGCGTTGCTGTATGGTCGAAATGGTTGGTGCATAGGTAGAAGGCCGACCGATACCCAGCTCTTCCAATTTACGAACCAGACTGGCCTCGGTATAGCGGGCGGGAGCTTGCGAGAAACGTTCCGTTGCCGTGACCGACGACAATGTCAGCACATCGCCTTTCGCCAATGCAGGTAACATCTTGTCGTTTCCTTCTGCATCGCCTTCGTCATCGGTAGACTCCATATACACTTTCAGGAAACCGTCGAATTTCAAGACCTCGCCCACGGCGACGAAGTGTTCTTTCCTTCCCGAAACAGCGATGGTCGCAGTCGTCTTTTCCAACTCGGCATCGCTCATTTGCGAAGCGATCGTACGTTTCCAAATCAATTCATATAATCGTTTTTCCTGAGAGGAAGCATTGATTTCGTGATGGCTGATGTACGTGGGACGTATTGCCTCGTGCGCTTCCTGTGCTCCTTTGGTATGCGTATGGTAATTTCGAATATGCAGATATCTCTCGCCCAAAGTTTTTACAATCTCGTCTTTGGTCGTATTTATAGCCAGCGATGACAAATTCACCGAGTCGGTACGCATATAGGTGATATGTCCCGCCTCATAAAGCCGTTGAGCCACCATCATGGTTTGAGCCACGGAGAAGCCCAATTTCCGGGCGGCTTCCTGTTGCAATGAGGAAGTGGTGAACGGAGCCGCAGGCGATTTCTTTGCAGGTTTCACCGTCACGTCCCCGATAGAGAACCGTGCGGTCTTGCAGGCTTCGAGCAAAGCCTTCGCCTCGTCTTCGGTTTTCAATCGTTGGCTCAATTCGGCCTTCAACAATTCCCCTCCGGGTAACAAAAATTCCCCGATCACCCGATAGGCTGCTTCGGGCTTGAACGCCGAGATTTCTCGCTCCCGTTCTACAATCAAGCGCACTGCGACCGATTGTACACGACCGGCCGACAAAGCGGGCTTCACCTTTTTCCACAGAACAGGCGAAAGTTCGAATCCCACGATACGGTCGAGTACCCTGCGAGCCTGCTGGGCATCTACCCGATTCAAATCTATATCCCGGGGATTCTCAATGGCATGGAGTATGGCATCTTTGGTAATCTCATGGAATACAATCCGTTTCGTTTTCTCCGGTTTCAATTTCAACACTTCGAACAAGTGCCATGCGATAGCCTCTCCCTCGCGGTCCTCATCGGAAGCCAGCCAAACCATATCCGCTTTGTCTGCCTCCTGTTTCAGCGTTTCCACCAACTTTTTTTTGTCGGCGGGGATTTCATAAATAGGTTTATAGTTATGCTCGATATCCACACTGAAATCCTTTTTTTTGAGATCACGGATATGTCCGTAGCTCGAAAGGACTTCGAAATCCTTTCCTAAAAACTTCTCAATGGTTTTAGCCTTTGCCGGAGACTCTACGATTACCAAATTTTTTGCCATATGCGCAATGTTCGTTCAAATTTTGCGCAAAATTAGAAAAACAGATTGTAATACAGAGCTTTTTTCTACTTTTTTATTAAATAATGTATATCGCACACATTTTGAATCGTTCCTACCATGTAGAGTTTTTGTCGCATATCCTCCCCAACGCCTTTCTCCTATACTATTCCCTCCGAAAAAGCTGACGAGATAAATCCTGTTTTTAAACTACCCACTCGTCCCATGAGTACTCCCGACACGGTGGGAGAGGTTAAATCCTTCTTCTCCCCTGCCGCGTCCCGTAGTATTGCGGGGTGTGGCGTTAGTCATATAGGGGAGGTGGCACACATAGTGATGGAAGGGTTAAAAATGTCGAGAACAGACCTCTTACCCTCAAAATTTCAAATCGACCCCGAACATGAAATTGATGCCTTGTGCCGGCATACCGTAAAGAATATCGTATTTCCGGTTCAGCACATTGTCGGTAAGTCCGTAAAGCGAAAACCAAGAAGTGAAAGCATACGAGGCTTTCAAGTGAACGAGATGTATATCGGAGAGCTTTCCGAGATTTGAATACTCCCGACCCGCAGCAAACTCATATCCGGCTTCGAGCGTGAACGGGCGAACAGGCATATAACGGATATTCACTCCTCCTTCCCACTGCGGACGGTTATACGAAATCGTCTCCCCCCCATCGGCGGTCTTCCATCGGTGATACCCGACCTTCGCCGAAGCCTCCAATTTCGTACCGTAACGATAAGATACATCGAGCTCTGCTTTCAAAGCATTGGCATCGATACCCCAAAAACGCGACACACCTGTAAACTTTCCGTCCAAATCTTCGGGTAAAAGGAACAACGCCTTTTTACAAATTTCATAACCGCCCGAAAGCCCTATGGAAAATCCGGGTAATGCGTTAATGCGTATTCCCAATGAGGCATCCAACGGCACATACGTATTATCTACCTGTGCCGACGGATTGAAGTAGAGCGTATAGGCCGAAACACTTCGCCACGTATTCAGTTTCTTCCCGCCCGTAAAAGCCGTATAAAACTGTACATCGGGAACTATCGTCCAATCGAATCGCACATCGGGAGAGAATCGCAAAATAGTTCCGTTGTTGAAAGAAACATCGGCCTTGACACCGACCGCAAAAGCCACGTGTTCATTCCGCCAGTCATACCGGGGATTCAATGAAATCATACCGTAATTCGCTGCCGACTGTAACCGGCTGTAACCCACATAATCGAAAGAACCGTCCAAAGAAATAGAGCTGCGTCTGTCGATCGGCGCAGACAATGTAAAGTCTGCATTCACTAAATTCTCGGCAGCCCCTTTTTCACTTTGTAAATATCCCCGGTGATACCCGTATCGGTAATATGCCAATGAAACTTTATAAAGTAGGTCCGACTCTCCGGCAGTCGAGGCTATATGGCTTTTCAAGAAGAACCGGTTTATCTCTTGGTTAGGCGAAGATATTCCCGTCAAACCGGGGTATCGCAATCCGTAATAGTTGAAGGAGTCGTAACGATAACCGCCGCTTATTCCCAAATCCAGCTTCCCGAAGGAGTGAAGATAATCGGCGACCACTCGCTCTTCGAGCCGGTGCATCTTCTTCGAGTTGGGATAGTCCTCCGTTAACGATTGATTGTAATCCACCGTTCCGCAAGTAGAGCGATGCTGCAACCACACACCCAACTTGTCTTTGTCATTCTGCAAAATACGATAACCGGCATTCCCGACCATATTCAGGTAATTGCCTATCCCGAAATCCACGTATCCCCTCGATTGATTTTCTTCGGGTTTTTCTCCGAAACCGCCGGGAGCCAACAAGACAGCGCGAGGTTCGAGGGGAGCCGGAACCGTCCAGTCGCTATACCGTATAGATTGTTTGGTTACCGTCGGTGCTTCCACTTCGGGCAATGTATTGATTTTAGACGCATCGCGCACGATAGGTGTAAAATCTTTTTCTATGGTTACTTCCCGCCGCAACGAATCGGAACGTACCTGTGCCGACAGGAAGAATGGGAAAACCGATATGATTAAAAAAGAAAACCGTTTCATAAGCCATACATATTGTATCGTTCAACTACTCTGTTTGTCCCAGTTCGCTCAATTTCTTGTCTATCCGGGAAATAATATCGTCGTCGCTAGCCGGATAGTTATTCCGCAAACTTTGCAAATATTGACGGGCTTGGAAAGTCTCGCCCCGTTTTTCATAAATGTTGGCCATGAGCAAGAATGCCCGAGCCAACCAATAATTGTGGGGAGTACCTTTGTCGATAAAAGTATTCAGCGTCTTTTCAGCCGTATCGATCGCTTTATTGTCGAATTGATATTGGGCCAATAAATAGGCACTTTGCGCCCCGTAAATCGAACGGGTATCTTTCGAAAGCTCCCGCCAGTCATCGGCCGCATTTTCTCCCTTTCCCGTATGGAAATAGGCATCGGCACGAGCAAACAAAATCTCTTGCCGCAAATCGGGAGAAAGTTTGCTTTCGCTCAACAACTTGTCAGCAACTGTTACCACCTCGCCATATTGCCGCTTATTTCGGGCAATACGAAGCATACCCAACCGGGCGGCCTGTTTGTTCTCTCCGACAGTCGCTTTCTTTTCCAACTCCTTGAATCCGGCAAAAGCCTCGTCATAACGAGCTTTCAAATAAAGTATCTCGCACTTGCGGGCCAATGCTTCTTCGGCAAACTCGCCGTCGGGACTGTTCGTCACCACATAGTCGAACGCCGGAAGAGCTTTGTCGTAGTCTTTCGCTGCAAACGATGCTTTCCCGATATAGTAATTAGCCGGAATCAAAAACGCGCCCGACGGATAATTTCGTACATACTTCTTCAACGAAGCGATACCTTTCCCCGTCATATAAGTGCGCTCGGCTGCCATATACGACAAAGAATCCAATTCGCTCACAGGGGCCTGTTCCGACCGTCCCACGCTGTTCAGATAGTTAGCGTAGGCATCGACTGCATCTTTCTCTACATATACCGATTTGAGGTCGGCGACCGCTATGCGAGCCTCCTCGCTGGTCGGATAACGCTCTATCACTTGCTGGTAAGCAGCCACCGATTCGTCTGTCTGCCCGTTATTGAAATAGACCATACCCAACTGCAAACCTCCCTTGCGGGCAATCGCGCTCTGGGGATAATCGGCGATTAACTGTTTGTAACATACGATAGCATCGTTATTCCTATTCAATATCGTATAAGCCTGTCCCTTTTCGAACCATGCGTTCGCCAGATACCCCGAACGGGGATAATCTACAATCAATTTGTCCAACAACTCTATTTTGCGTTCGTGATTCCTCTGCAATCCCGCCATGAAAGCTTTTTGAAAAAGGGCATAATCTCCGTTCGCGACATCGGTCTCTTGGGCCCGGGCATAATACTGCTCGGCATCGGCGAACCGACGGGCGTAATAATAGCAATCGCCTATCCGGGAATAGGCATCGGCAAGCATGCTTCGATTTCCTCCGGTCTGTACAGAGACATACCGGGAAAAACCGTCGAGGGCTTGCGAGAAGTTATGCTGTTTGAACTGACAGTAGGCCCAATCGTACCAAGCCAGCGAATACATTTCGCTCCGCTTGTCCTTGCTGGAAGAAAGATATGCCGAATAATTCCGAGCAGCGATATCGTATTGTTCCCGACGATATTGGCACTCGGCGAGCCAAAACGCAGCCTTACCCCGTATATCGGTATCATAGTTTCCCACAGCGATCGCCCGGCTAAACAAACTTTCGGCATCAGCGATACGGGCATTGGTGAAAGCCTCTGTCCCCAACTGGAAAAGAATGCGCTGCTTGGCGGCGAGTATTTTCCCGTCGGGCTTCCGTATTTTATCGATAGACGCCAGTGCCGACCGATAATTACGGGTCGTCATGTAAACCTCTACCAAATAGTCGTTAATCTTGTCGGCATAGCGAGAACCGGGAAACTCGTTCAAGAAACGTTCGAACACACCCACCGAGTTATCGAAAGGCGAAGCCGTGCGATCATACAGGCAGAGCGCATAGTTGTAAAGCGCCGTTTCCCGAACCTGACGGTCGTAATTTCCTTGTGAAGCCATCTCGAACGCCATGCGGGCATTATTTTTATCTCCCGCTCGCAAATAGGCTTGCCCGATATAAAGATAAGCATTTTGAGAAAGAGCATCGTCCACGCCGGTCACACGCCCCAAATAATCGATCGCCTCGCCATCTTCTCCCCGGCGATAGGCCATGACACCCATGACATAAAGAGAAGAGCGTTCGGGTTTGCGACATCGTTGCAAATACCTTTCCAAATATTCCGTCGCCGCTTCATCGCCACCTTCTTGATAAGCGCTTTCGCCGAGCAACCGAAGAAGCTCGGTGTATAAGTCGGCATCGGAAGACGGACGGGACAACAACGCTTTACCCTCGGACAATACCTGTGCGAAACGTTTTTGCCCGAAATAAATCTGCAACATGTGCAGCCGTGCGGCATAGCCGAAACTCCTGTCGTCCGCCACTTTCGAAAATCCGCTTAAAGCGGCTCTATCGTCTCCCTCGTTCATCTGTATATACGAAAGGTAGAACGTGGCTCCTGTCCGAAATCTCTCTTTCCCGATTAGAAGCTGAAACAGCGGTTTCGCCGCATCGGGATTACCGGTCTTCAACAAAGAACATGCCGTGCGATATCCCCACCGGTCCTCCTCGTCGCCGGTCAACAGACTCACATTTACCGTCTGATAGGTTTTCAAGGCTTTTGCATAATCTTGGCTGTCGTAATAATAATCGGCCAATGCCAACCGAGCCTGCAAAGTATGTTTAGAATCCGGATAATTTCGCAAAAAATCCGTTAACCGCCGTACAGCCTGCGGCGAATAATTGCGGGCTTCCGAAAGAGCGATATACCAGTCGGCCGTTTCCCGCTGCTCAGGCGACAAATCGCCTTCACAAGCCTCTTTCATCACATCGGCACAACCCGCGTAGTTCTTCTCTTGAAAGAGAAAGATTCCCCTATCTATCAAAGCCCTGTCATCGTTATAAGCCGGGATTCCCGGCTTGGCGGCCAAAAGCTGTCCGGTGCATACGATTCCACAAAGTATAACTATCGCCCGTTTCATGAACATCTTTATTTTGTATTAAGTTCCGAACTATCCACCCATTTAAATAATTTATCCGACGGTCGTATCTTCTCATCGATACGCATCGAGAACCGCTCGCCTTTTACCGTCTTTTGTACCGGTTTCAAATCGACTCGTATCTCCTCCACCTTGCGGATAAGCGCACCGGTCGTCGGGCCGGTGACGAGTATCTCGTCTCCCACGCTCAACGAACCGCTCTCCATGAGAAATTCGGCCACACCGAGGTTGGAAAAATACTTCACGCCCTTGCCTATATATATCTTTCGTTTCGTGGCTCCCGAGCCATAATTGTGAGTCCATTCGCCCAAGCGCTGACCCAAATAATATCCGTTCCAAAACCCTCGATTAAAGACGGTAGCGAGCCGTTCGTCCCACTGTGCGACCTTCTCGTCGGTAAAGTCGTCGTTCAAATAAGACTCGATGGCCTCGTTGTAACACGAAACGACCGTACGCACATATTCCGGTCCCCTTGCACGACCCTCGATTTTAAATACCCGCACCCCCGAATCGATCAGTTTGTTCAGGAAATGTATCGTTTTCAAGTCCTTCGGCGACATGATGTAAGCGTTATCCACTTCCAACTCGTTACCGGTCTCCTTGTCTTTCACTTCGTATGAACGGCGACAAATCTGCATACAAGCCCCTCGATTCGCCGAAGCATTCATTTCGTGAAGACTCAAATAGCATTTGCCGGACACAGCCATGCACAATGCCCCGTGACAGAACATCTCGATACGTACCGGTTCTCCGCCCGGCCCCACGATACGATCCCGCAAAATGGCTTCGTGAATACGGGCTACCTGTTCCATATTCAACTCCCGAGCCAGTACCACCACATCGGCAAAACGGGCATAGAATCGCAACGCCTCGGTATTGGAAATATTCAGCTGGGTCGACAAATGCACCTCTACCCCTATCTCGCGGGCATAGGTCATAGCCGCCACATCGCTGGCGATAATAGCCGAGAGCCCGGCCTCCTTCGCCGCATCGATAATACGATGTAACAGAGGTATATCTTCGTCGTAGATAACGGTATTGACCGTCAGATAACTCTTTATGTGATGCTCGTTACAAATACGCACGATCTCGTGTAAATCGTCTATCGTAAAATTATTCGACGAACGGGCTCGCATATTCAGCCCCTCGATACCGAAATATACCGAATCGGCCCCTCCCTGTATGGCCGCCGTCAAAGAATCGTACGAACCCACCGGCGCCATAATTTCAAAATCGCTTCTCTTCATCATAAACAAACCGTTCTATTTCCCGGTGATTATTTTTCGTATTTCGTTCAGTTTATTCAATGCTTCTACCGGTGTAAGGTTATTGATATCGACCTGTAAAATTTCGTCCCGAACCTGTGAAAGCACAGGGTCGTCCAGTTGGAAAAAACTCAACTGCATGCCACCTCTCGACGAAGCGATTTCGGCGGTAGGCTTGGCGATACCGTTCTGACGGTTCTCCGACTCCAACTGTTTCAAAATCTGGTTGGCCCGCTTGACGATGCTCTGGGGCATACCGGCCAGCTTCGCCACATGGATACCGAAACTGTGCTCACTCCCGCCGCGTACCAATTTCCGCAAGAATATCACCTTGTTGTCGACCTCTTTTACCGAAACGTTATAATTGACAATGCGTTTATAAGTACGTTCCATTTCGTTCAGCTCGTGATAATGGGTAGCGAACAACGTCTTGGCACGAGCCTTGGGGTGTTCGTGTATGTGCTCGACAATAGCCCACGCGATAGATATACCGTCGTAAGTACTCGTTCCCCGTCCCAACTCGTCGAACAGAACCAAACTCCGCTCCGACAGATTGTTGAGAATATCGGCGGCCTCGGTCATCTCGACCATAAAGGTAGATTCGCCGAGCGAGATATTGTCCGATGCCCCCACACGAGTGAAAATCTTGTCCACAATACCTATCTTAGCGGCCTCGGCCGGAACGAAACTTCCTATCTGAGCCATCAGAACAATCAAAGCGGTCTGGCGCAACAACGCCGATTTACCAGCCATGTTGGGTCCCGTTATCATCATGATTTGCTGCTTGTCGTTGTCGAGCTCGACACTGTTGCTGATGTAGGGTTCGCCCGGCGGCAACTGTTTCTCGATAACCGGGTGACGTCCTTCCTTGATGTCGATAACCAGCGAATCGTTTACTTCGGGACGAATATACCGGTTTTCCACGGCTGACTTCACGAACGACAACAAGCAGTCGAGCCGCGCAATGAGATTGGAATCGAGTTGTATGGCAGGAATATACTCCGTCAATGCAAGAATCAAATCATTGAACAACTGCGTTTCCAATGAAAGGATTTTCTCCTCCGCCCCCAAAATCTTCTCCTCGTATTCTTTCAACTCTTGGGTAATATAACGCTCTGCGCTCACCAACGTCTGCTTTCTGATCCAATCGGAAGGAACCTTGTCCTTGTGAGTATTGCGCACTTCGATGTAATACCCAAATACGTTGTTATACCCGATTTTCAAGCTGGGAATACCTGTTTTCTCGCTCTCGCGCTGCTGCACGTGCAACAAATAGTCTTTCCCCGAATAGGAAATCTCTCGCAACTCGTCGAGTTCGTCGTTCACACCCTTGCGGATAATTCCTCCCCGATTCACCAAATTGGGCGCATCGGGATTAATTTCATGTTCGATTCGGTCCCTGATGATCGTACAGCAATTCAGTTGCTCCCCGATACGTTGCAATACAGGTTCATCGCTCTGCTCGCAAACAGCCTTGATAGGCTCTATCGCCGACAATGCCACCTTCAACTGAACCACCTCGCGAGGCGAAATACGCCCCACCGCCACTTTCGAAATGAGGCGTTCCATATCGCCTATCGTATCGAGTTGCGGATCGATAACCTCCCTAACTTCGGGGTGGCGGAAAAAGAACTCCACTCCGTTCAACCGATCCTCGATAGGCTTCACATCTTTCAACGGAAAGACAACCCACCGTTTGAGCATACGTGCCCCCATCGGGGTGACAGTCCGGTCTATCACGTCGAGCAGGCTCTTTCCCCCTTCGTTCATCGGAGAAAGCAATTCGAGACTCCGCACTGTGAATTTATCCAATCGCACATATCGCTCCTCCTCGATACGAGACAGCGATGTAATGTGCGAAATCTGCGTATGCTGTGTAATATCCAAATAATGAAGCAGAGACCCCGCGGCGATAATGGCGTTGGGCATATTGTGAATTCCGAAACCTTTGAGGTTTTTCGTCTCGAAGTGACGTAATAAGCGATCCGAAGCGGCATCCTCGGTATAAACCCAATCGTCCAACTCGAAAGTAAAAAAACGGGAACCGAAATGCTCCTCGAACAATTTCCGTTTCGTGCGTTCGAACAGCACCTCTTTCGGAGAGAAATTGCCCAACAGCTTGTCCACATAGTCGAAATCTCCCTCGGCGGTCAAGAACTCACCCGTCGATATATCGAGAAAAGCCACACCCACTTTGTTACCTTTCCCGAAATGAACACCCGCCAAGAAATTATTCTCTCGGTGATCGAGAATATTGTCGTTAATCGACACACCCGGTGTTACCAATTCCGTAATACCGCGCTTGACCAATTTTTTTGTCAGTTTCGGGTCTTCCAGCTGTTCGCAAATAGCCACCCGTTTTCCGGCACGCACCAATTTGGGAAGGTAAGTATCGAGAGCATGATGGGGAAAACCGGCCAACTCCACATACTGGGCGGCTCCATTTGCCCGGCGAGTCAATGTAATCCCCAATATTTCCGATGCCACCAAAGCATCGTCCGAAAACGTTTCATAAAAGTCCCCCACCCTGAAAAGCAATATCGCATCGGGATGCTTGGCTTTCATCTCGATATACTGTTTCATCAGCGGAGTTTCGACAATTTCCTTGGCCACGATATATTTCTTTTATATTCGTATGAATAATCCTGTTTAAGAGAAACAAAGATAACATTTTCGACCGGAATTGTGAAATTAAAAAAATGTAAGAAACCGTTTTTATTTTTTTCTATTCCTCTCTTCATCGCTGCCACTCCCCCATTCCCCCACTCTCCCCTGTGTTTCGAAAAACAAAAAGTCAGCTCTTAAAACGACGAGTAAGATCTGTGCTTCTCTATTGAAACAGCTCTCTCCCTCCTCCCGCCAGACCTTGTAACATTCGAAACATTTCACTCCTCCCCTTGCCGCATCCCGTAGCACTACGGGGTGTTTTACAACGCAAAATATAGGGGAGGTGGCACGTAGGGACGGAGGGGTTAAAGAAATACCAGCAATAAAAGAAACAAAGACAAGACTTCTCCCCCCTGCTCATCGTAGATGAGATGGGACGAGTTTACCACCGACAAACTATACTTTCAGGAAAATATTCTTCCGATACAGAAAATAGAGGAAGAGCCAGCAACAAGCGACATATCCTGCACGAAGGACGACCGCACCGGCAGGCTCACCGGCACATTCTCCCACCCATTGGGATATACCTCCGAACAAAAACTTATTCATGTGAGAAAATCCTACCACCTGCTGCGCCAGATAAATCGTTATCGAATTTAGTCCTATCACTCGGAAAAAGAGAGTCCACGATTTCCACCCTTTCACATCGACGATATAATAGAACAAAGCGAACAACAAGAACGAAAGCCCTCCCACGAAACAGGTAAACGAACTGCTCCAAAGCATTTTGTTAATCGGGAATACGGTATTCCAAACCAGCCCTATGACGACCAACACAACCCCGATTCCCGACAAAAGCAAACTCTTTCTCTCTCCGCTTCCCAAGCGGGTGGAACGGACGATTTCTCCCGCATAAATTCCCAATAATGCCGTGACTATCGCCGGAAGCGTGCTCAACAGGCCCTCCGGGTCGAAATTACCGTATATCAATTTCCCCGGCAAACAATGCCGATCGATATATCCGACCAGATTCCCTTCGATAGAAAGAGGAGAAGCCCCCGCAGCATCGGGAGCCGGCACAAAGGCCAACAACACCCAATAACCCACCAAGATAAAGACAATCAAACCATATTGTACCGACTTTTTCAAACTCATGTAAATGAAAGCCCCGAACATCCACGCCAGCCCGATACGCCCCAAAACGCTTGCCAAACGCACATCGGGGAAATTCAACTGTAAGAATCCGTTATACAAGAATCCCAGCAAAACGAGGGTGACACCCCGGCGGAGAACCCTCAGGTAAATGTGTTTGTCGCTTGATCCGCTCCCCCTTTGCTTGGCCAATGAAAACGGGAAAGATATACCTGCGATAAACAAGAATAGAGGGAATATCATATCGTGCTGGGTAAACCCGTCCCACGGGACGTGCCGCATGTGCCCCGCTATGACATCGCCCACCGCCGTCGGGTGCAAGGCATTCAAGGCGACTACCAACGGGGCGAAACCCATAATAAAAAGCATATCGAATCCCCGAAGGGTATCCAATGACAACAGACGTGTGTTTTTCTTTGTTTCTTTCTTTGTTTCCATATCCGAATTTTGTTTTTCTGTATAGTATACAAGCGACTCGGCTCGTTTATCCAATGATGCGTTACACTCCCTAATCCGCACCCGCAGCGATCCCGATCGAATGTATGTCTCTGCCTATTTCGACAACAGCTTTTTTATCCGTTCCACATCGTCTTCCCGTTCCGGGGGAATAATTCCCCGTCGATAGAAATCTTCGAAATCCGAGAGAAAGTCCTCTTTTAGCTCTTCCTTGTATCGCAGGTATATCTCTTCCGCCTCGGCATATCGACCTTGAAAAAGAAGGGATGCCGCAAGATTTGTATAAACGGTATGATGAGTAGAATCATATTTTGACCCCTCACGGGCATACCGTTCAGCTTCTTCAAAATTACCCTGAGCGAGAAATAAGAATGAAAGGTTATTGCACGCTCGTACTAAATACGGCTCGTACACTTGTGGATTCACTGCCGTAAGCCGTTGATAAACCTCCAAGGCAGAGAGATACATCTCCTCGCTTTCCTCATAACGTTGGGTATCTCTGTACAAATTGCCTAAATTATTTTGTGTCCTCGCCAAGCCCGGCTCGTAAACCTGTGGATTCACCGCTGCAAGTCGTCGACGAATTTCCATAGCGGAGAGATACATCTTCTCGCTATCTTCATAACGTTGGGTATCGCTATACAAATTACCTAAATTATTTTGTGTCGTTGCCAAATACGGCTCGTAGGATTGTGGATTCGCCGCTGCGAGCCGTCGACGAATTTCCATGGCGGAGAGATACATCTCCTCGCTATCTTCATAACATCGGATATCGCTATACAAAAGGCCTAAATTATTTTGTGTCATTGCCAAATACGGCTCGTAAACCTGTGGATTCACTACGGATAACCGTTGATAAATCTCCACGGCAGAGAGATACATCTCTTCGCTATCCTCATAACGTTGGGTATCGCTGCACAAAAGGCCTAAGTTATTTTGAACCATTGCCAAGCTCGGCTCATAGGCTTGTGGACTAATGGCCGCAAGTCGCTGGCAAATGTCTAAATTTTCTCGATAACGAGCTTCCGCCAAATCGTATCGTTTGTTTGTCTGTAAAAAACAACCATACTCAAACAAACTTTTTGCCAACTCTTCCTCCGAAAGGTTGGCACGGGTCAGCTCGATACCCTGCTCATAGGCATGGCAAGCCAATTCGAAGCGACGAGGCTCTGCATAGTCTGTCATCAAAGCCTTTGCCCGCAAAACATACTCCTCGGCCAACGATCGTGTCTTTTGAAGTCCCGCCTCGATAAGCGACCGACCGGAATCGACCAGTAGTTTCCCTTGCTCTATCTCCTTGCGGGCCTGAGCGGCATCGGCGGCGATATCTTTTTCATTCAAAATCTCCACGACCCCTTTGCTGTTCCCTCGCTCGAACATCTCTATCGCCAACCGTTTGCGCTCGCTCACCGGCGTTCCGCTCCCGATCAGCTTGTTGATGGATAGAGCAAGATCGAACAGCCGGCTCTCCAATCGATTGAGACTTTCCCGTTTCTTGTATAGTTCCGCCTGTTTCTCGTCAATCATCGGTTGGAGCTCGGCGACACCGGTCGCTCTCAGTCGGGCGATCTCTGTATTCAATCGGGCGATGGACTCTTTCAACGAAAGGTATTCCGGATTCTCGGCGGCAAAAGAGAGATTGTCCAGTTCGGCTATCTTGTGGCCGTAAAGCGAAACGACTCCGTTCTCTATCTTAAAGTGGTTACCCTCGGTTACGGAAGCGTTGCCCGATACCGATGGAATGATCCGCTCCAACTGCATGACAAAATGCAACTTCATGGCATCGTCGGTAGCATAGTTGCACCAATAATGCCCCACCCGATCGAACAAATCTTCCTTGAATCGTTTCAATGCCTCGTCTTCCATTTCACCTTCTATCAAGGCTCGAATATAGACAAATGTCTTGGGGTGACTCTGACTCTTCACATATTCGTCTAAGGCTTGATTGAACTCCTCTATGGTGTATTCTCCCGCTTTGCGATGAAACATACAGATACAAATATCGCTGGCACGTACTATGCGGTTGTAGTCGTCCTGAGTACGGCTTCCGGTGCAAAATGCCGAAAAATCTTCCCAACGTCTGCACCTTATGCGATACCCCCGAGGCTCGAAAATTTCGTCCAAAGAAGCCACCAATGAATGGAAGCTGTTACGGTCGTTTTTCAACTCGTCGCTGGATGCCAAAAATACGGTTATGTTCTTCATATCGTTATATCTGAGTTTCACTATACTTTAATATAGGTCTGCAAGACAAACAATTTCTACCTATCTCCCCAATTCTCCCGGTCGAGATTTCGGTAATTCACCGCTTCGTTGATGTGTTGCACCTGTACCCCTTCGCTACCTTCCAAATCGGCAATGGTACGTGCTACTTTCAAAATACGGTCGTAGGCCCGTGCCGACAGGTGGAAACGGTTCATCGCATCTTTCAGCCGTTTCAATCCCGCCTCATCGGGGACAGCGAATTGGTTCAGCAGCCGGGTAGTCATTTGGGCATTGCAATGAATGCCGGGATAGTCGGCAAAGCGTGCGGCTTGAATTTCTCTTGCGGCAATGACTCGTCGACGAATCGACTCGCTCGACTCCGCCGGACGGGTGTCGGAGATTTTCTCGAACGGGACGGGAACGATCTCCACTTGTATGTCTATGCGGTCGAGCAGAGGGCCCGAAATTTTTCCCAAATAACGTTGTATCGTTCCCGGGCTGCATATACACTCTTTCTCCGGGTGGTTATAATATCCGCAAGGACAAGGATTCATCGAAGCGACCAACATCACCCCGGCGGGATATTCTATCGAGTATTTCGCACGTGCTATCGTTATCTTGCGGTCTTCGAGCGGTTGACGCATCACTTCGAGGACTTGACGTGAAAACTCGGGCAACTCGTCGAGAAAAAGCACCCCGTTGTGTGCCAATGAAATTTCACCCGGCTGGGGAAAAGTCCCGCCGCCCACCAACGCTACCGGCGATATGGTATGATGCGGCGACCGGAACGGCCGTTGCGACAACAGCGAACTACCCCTCTCCATGCGTCCGGCGACCGAATGTATCTTGGTCGTTTCGAGTGCTTCCTGCAATGTGAGAGGCGGTAGTATAGAAGGCAACCGCTTCGCCATCATCGATTTTCCGGCGCCCGGAGGCCCTATGAGTATGATGTTATGTCCGCCGGCCGCCGCTACTTCGAAAGCCCTCTTGACACTCTCCTGACCTTTGACATCGCTGAAATCCAAATCGAAATGGGTATATTCCCTGAAAAATTCCGCACGAGTATCGATTACCGTCGGTTCCAGCTCGATCTCCCCGTTCAGGAAACGAATCACCTCGGTGATATTCTCTACGCCATACACATCGAGATGATTGACTACCGCAGCCTCGCGAACATTGGCTTTGGGAATAATCAACCCCTTAAAGCCCTCCTCCCTTGCCTTGATAGCTATGGGCAACGCCCCCTTGATAGGAAGAATGGAGCCGTCGAGAGACAACTCCCCCATCAACATATACTCGCTCAATTTACCCGTTTCTATCTTCTCGTCGCTCGCCAAAATCCCCACGGCCAAAGGCAAATCATACGCCGCCCCTTCCTTGCGTATATCGGCAGGCGACATGTTCACGATTACCTGTTTCCTCGGAAATCTGTAACCGTTATGTTCCACGGCCGAGACAATCCGCTCGTGGCTCTCTTTCACGGCTGCATCGGGCAATCCCACCATAAAGAAACGGATACCCTGCGAACAGTTCACCTCGATAGTCACTACAAGAGCATCGATACCCTGCACGGCTGCGCCAAAAACTTTCACCAACATAGTAATAGATTTTGCAATAATAGGTTATGGTGTTACTAAACGTTCGATATAAACCCTCGAAGAGTCGGGCGAAAGCCCTCGGGCGACAATCCGTCCCAAAGAGTCGGCGACCAACAGATAAGGTATGCTTTGGATATGAAGCTCTTTCACCCCCGGATAAAGATAACCGCCTTTCGCCCACCGCCGGGCCCATACGGCCGAATCGGACTCGATTCGCTCCTTCCACACGGCGCTGTCCCTATCCAGCGAAATTTCCACGACCTGCACCAACGAATCGTATCGTTCTGCTATCTCCCTTAAAAAGCCGCTGTACCTCTGTGTTCCGGGTGTCTCGGCAGCCCAAAAACAAAGCAGGGTCGCTTGGGCTTCTCGGGGATTCAGCAGTTCGGTCGTATCGGCCACCGTAGTCAATGATAAATAAGGTAATACGGTGTCACTCTTCTGTATGGTTTCAAATTGTCGATACATTTCCAATGCCGTGGCCGGCGGAGCCGACAGTACACGGTCGTCCAACAAACCGATCAACGAATCGCAAAACGCATCGCTCGCCCTTCCCAACACATAATCATCTAACAAAATAGCGCTCACGGGCGAATCTTTATGTTCGCCTACATACTTTGCCACAACACCTTGCAACTCCTTGCTCAACTGCTCGTATCGTCGGGTTCTCATTCCCGATGCCGAAATGTTCCTTTCTGCCGACCAAGACTGCAACAACTCTTTATTCTCTTGATTGAACTTAAACAAATCCTTATTTAGAGAACTTCCTTTCACTCTCAACCCGAAAGGATCCTGCCCGTCGCCCGACAATTCTATCCGGTCGCCGTTCTGCACATATATCTTGGTCAGGGGCGTTTTATCGAAATAATAAAACTGTATGGGAATAACTGCCGAAGCCGAGTTTTTGAATGTGATAAAACCATTCTGCGGACGGAGAGTATCCACGACAATGCCGTTTTCAAGACTATAAACGGCATAAATAGGGCGTCCTCCTAAATTATTGATAGTTCCCTCCACGACAAACTCGTTATCCTTGCCGCCGCAACCCGACAGCAAAAGGACACAAATACACAGTACCGCACCTATTTTATTCATGCAAAAAACATTTTCATTTCTTGCAAATGTACTGGATTTTACGGGAGGAGCAAAACAATATCCGGGCAAAACAAAGTATAAAACCCGACAACAATGGAAAAACCGGCGAAAAAGAACGACCTTTTTACCTATAAAATAAAGCCGATATAGCATATATTTGCACAATTATCTATATCGGAATGTATCGGATATAGATGCGGTTCGAAATAAAAAAATGAACAAGTTCATTTTTCATTTCTCCCACCATTTGTTATATTTGTATATGAAACGATTGTTTATCTTACTGCTGATAGTTCTGCTCTGCATTCCGGGTTTTACCCAAATCCGAAACGATGTCCCCCGATACAATCCCGACAGCGTGCGTGAAGAGCTGGACAAAAGACCTTATTTTTCACTATACAAAGATAACTACTTTATCGGGGGTACGACCATCGGGAGCAAACCGACCAATAAAAATTCCGATGTAAAATTCCAACTAAGCATCAGCCAGAGGCTTACAAAAAGCAAACTTCCATTCGACACCTACCTCTTTATAACCTATACGCAAAAAGCATTTTGGAATGTCTTTCAAGAATCTCTCCCGATGTACGATCTCAACTTCAATCCCGGCATAGGGCTATCGCATCTGGTCATACATCGAAATAGACTTATCGGACAAGTCTCGCTCCTGATCGAGCATGAATCGAACGGGAAAGACAGCATTTGGTCTCGCAGTTGGAATAAAATCTCGTTTATGGGTGCACTCGCCGTCGATCGCAATGTAGAGCTTCAATTCAAAACATGGATACCTATCATCGACAGCGGGAACAACCGGGATATCCTCAAATACTGCGGTATTTTTCAATTAGCAGGTAGTTACATAAGTGACAATCGTCGGTTCGGAGCTACCGTCATTCTCACCAAGCGGAGCGGCTGGAATTTCAATTTCAACACCGTTATCGAACTGAATGCCCGCTTATTCCCCAACGAAAACCAATATTTCTTTATACAATATTACAACGGTTACGGCGAAGGACTACTCGACTATAACAAATTCCATTCTCGCCTGAGAGTAGGGTTCGTCATCAAACCCCAGAATTTCAGCAATTACTGATTCCTCCTTCACACATAGCTTTTTCGGTTCCGCCAAAAATCCGTAGGGTAGGCATGAATTTTAGCAATGAATCACTTGTCGACAAACACATTCCGGACTTTTCGGTGAAAGGTTGATTCTTGCTTAAATTTCTGTACAAAGCGTACTACTCCTCCCCTGCTGTACCCCGTAGTACTACGGGGTACTATGTTAGCCATATAGAGGAGACACCGAAGAAACAATAGTTTCTA
>ERZ779895.2029-NODE-2029-length-19351-cov-4.613029_pt1 | contig 19351 bp, 22 predicted proteins | sample MGYA00511093_ERZ779895 | MGnify/ENA primary metagenome ERZ779895 (study PRJEB29588, sample SAMEA2142970) | human gut metagenome | biome: human gut; feature: human-associated habitat; material: faeces | place: Denmark | collected 2008/2010 ... | reverse complement strand
GACCGGCTTGTGGCGCTCCACGACCTCGACTGCCCGTGGCGGCCGGGCGATCTGGAGCAGCGCAGCGGGCGCATCATCCGGCAGGGCAACCGCAACAAGGAGGTACATATCTACCGTTATGTCACGGAATCCACATTCGACGCCTACCTCTGGCAGACCGTGGAAAATAAGCAGAAGTTCATCTCCCAGATCATGACCTCAAAATCCCCGGTGAGAAGCTGCGAGGACATTGACGAGGCGGCGCTCTCCTATGCCGAGATCAAGGCGCTGTGCGCCGGAGACGAACGCATCCGTGAAAAAATGGACCTCGACGTGGACGTGGCGCGGCTGCGGCTGATGAAGGCCAATCACCAGAGCCAGCAGTACCGCTTGGAGGACAACATCCTGCGGCATTTCCCGGCACAGATCGAGGAAAACAAAGGCTTCCTCTCCGGCTTTGAGGCGGATATGAAAACGCTGGAACAGCATCCCCACCCCAAGGACGGCTTTGCGGGCATGGAGGTCAAGGGGGATTTCCTCACCGATAAGGACAATGCCGGTGCTGCCATTCTGGAAGCGTTCAAGGACGCAAAGGGCTTGGAGCCCGTTCCAATTGGCAGCTATCGCGGCTTTTCTATGTCGCTGACCGTGGAAAACTTCGGAAAGGACTTCATCCTCACCCTCAAGGGCAGGATGAGCCACCGGGTAGAGCTGGGCAAGGACGCAAGGGGCAACCTTGTCCGCATCGACAACGCCCTCGCCCAGATGCCGGAGCGGTACAAAACGGTGCAGGGCAGGCTTGAAAACGTGCAGGCGCAGCTTGCGACGGCTAAGGCGGAGCTGGGCAAGCCCTTCCCGCAGGAAACGGAGCTGAAAGAAAAATCCGCGCGGCTGGCGGAGCTGAACGCCGAGCTGAACATCGACGACCGGACGCCCATGGAACAGGCGGCGGAGAATGTGGTGGCAAAACGCCCCTCCGTCCTCGGCAAGCTGAAAGCGCCCTGCGTCCACGGCGCTGGGGAAAAGAAAAAATCTCACGAACAGGAGGCACGATGAATATGAACGAAGAACTGAAAAACACCCTCATGGACAAGCTCTCGCGGGAGCAGGACAAATACCGGGACTGGCTGAAGGGCCAGCCCCCGGAGGAAATCCTCCATCACAGCTATGAATACACCGTGCGGGAGGATATTTTGATGAGTATGGAGGAGCTGACGCTCAGCGAGGCGGAAACGCGGGCGCTGCTGCTGTCCCCCTCGCCCATGGCGATCCTCTATGATAAGTTCTCCGATCTGGAAACCGGCTACATGGACACGATCCGCGACAGCATCGAGGACACGGCAAAAGACGAAGCAAAAAAGCTCCGGGATCTGCCGGTCTATCCCTACCCCGCCGATCACGCGCGGGAACAAGGGGAGCTGGACGTTTACCGTGCGTCCTTCCGCGCCAATGTGAGCTGTAAGGACGCCATTGAAGCCGCCATCCGGGACAATTACCATGACAACCGCCTTGACGCTGCGGCGGTGGGACAGGTGGCGGAGCAGTTCGGACAGGAGCGGATGCTCTACGTCCTGGCGGCAACCGTCCGCCATTTTGATTACGACGGGCGCATCTCGCGGGACAACAAGCGCTGGGCGAATACCATCCCCGTCTATGAAAACAAAGACGGCATGGATAGCGACCGCTCGGTGCAGTTTGTGGTCAGCTCCCACCCCGGCCTGACGGACCTGTTTCTCACACAGGCGCGGCACGAGCAGCGGCTGCGCCATCCCCTCACCGCCGACGAGATCAAAGCGGAGGCGGCGCGGCTGCTGGGTAAGCTGCAAGAGCCTGTGCAGCCCAACAGCCCCGGCGGTACGCACTTCATCGCAGAGGTGTCCCGTGACTTCATGGAACGCGCCGGAACAAAGGACACGGCGGCGCTGCAAAAGCTGCTGCCCTTTTCCACCCTTGCCCTCACGACCCTCAAAGACCGCAGGGGCGTGTTTGCCCTGATCGGCAAGGACGAGGACCGCAGCCAGAGCCTCCGGCGTCCCTCCGTCCGCTCCAAGCTGCAACAGGCTTCGGCGGAGCAGAAGCAGCCTGCCGCAAAGAAGAAGGATTTGGAGCTGTGACATGGCGAAGCGGAAACGGGACATCCAGCTCAAAGTCCGCGTGACGCCGGAGGAACGGGCGATGATCGAGGCGAAGATGGCGCAGCTCGGCACGACGAACATGGGCGCATATCTTCGGAAAATGGCCATTGACGGCTATGTGGTGAAGCTCGATCTGCCGGAGCTGCGGGAGCTGGTGTCGCTGCTGCGGTATTCCTCCAACAATCTCAATCAGCTTGCGCGGCGGGTGCATGAAACAGGGCGCGTTTACGCTGCGGATATGGAGGATATACTCCAAAATCAGGAGCGGATCTGGCAGGCGGCAAGCGGTATCCTGTCCCGGCTTGCCGCCATCAAATAAAGGGGTATTTATCCCATGCGGGGCGGCTTGCTGCGAGGTAAGCCGCCCCTGCTTTTTTGCGGTTCGGCATCCTTGCAGGGCAAGGCAGCTTCCTGTATGCTGAAAGCAGAAACAAACAAAACTGGAGGGATATTGATATGCGTTTCCTTTTGAAAATCCTCTTTGCGCCCATCCTCGCGGTGCTTGCCGTCGTGTCATGGTTTCTTGTGTTCGTTGTTGGCCTCTCCAGCGGCATCCTCTGCATCCCCGCCGCCATTCTCGGCTTTTTCGGTCTGTTCATACTCTTTGTGGATTCCGTCAGCTACGGCGTGGGGCTGCTGGTGATCGCGTTCCTCATAAGCCCCTACGGGCTTCCTATGCTGGCGGGCTGGCTGGTGGCAAAGCTCCATGTCCTACGCTATATGCTTCGGGACTGGATATATGGATAAGGCTGTTTTCAGAAACACCGCATCAAGCAAAAGCGCGGAGCATATCGCCCCGCGCTTTTCGTTTTATTCGATCTCGTAATCCTCACTGTCGTCGGCCTCTCCGGTGGTGCAGGTGAAGCACATATTCGTCCCCGTGATGGCGCTGCCGGCCGCCCAGATGGGCGCGCCGCAGATCATGCACCCTGCGCCGTTTTTCTTGGCGGCGAGGGATTCCCGCAGCGAGGCGATCAGCTCCTTACGGTTGGCGTCCTTATTGTTTTTTACCACGCCGTCCGCAAATTCTTCAATGGAAATATAGGTGAACATATCATTCCTCCGGTTTGACCGCAACATATTTTTGATTGCGGCTGTTGGGCTTGTCGGGAATGGTCATGCGAAGCTGCCCGCTTTCCAGCAGGGGCTTCAAATGGGATTGCATAAGGCTGCGGACGCTTTTATATCCACAGTATGCGGCGATCTCGGTTCTGGAACGCGGCTCTTGGCAGCAGGCCAAAATCTTATCTCTGATACCGACTTGTGCGGCATCTTGTGCGCCGACTTGTGCGTTATCTTGTGCGTCGCGGCTTTCACTGCGGAAGAACACAACAACGAACCCTGACTTCATAATCTTAAACGCAAACCGGCAATTTGCTTCGTTGCAGGCGTCGGCAATCCGCTTCAAGCCTGTGCCGAAGCTCTCCACATCCTTTGAGTAGTAGAGGATGGAGGTAATCAGCGGATTTCTGCGCACGGGGCGCTCATCGCCGCTGATGAAGTCCTCCGGCTTGTAGCCCTCCGGGAAGCTGCCCGGATTATATATCTCAACACGGTCTTTGTAGATGGCGACCTCGTTGCTCTGACAAGCGCCGTAGTCCTTATGGCAGAAGGAGTTGATCAGAGCCTCGCGGATGGCGTCGGCAGGGATTTCGGGAATCTCCTTGCGCTGCAAGGAACCGTCAAAATGAACGCGCCAGTGGATATTGCTCATGATGTATTTTTCGGCAAGCGCCACCAGCTCAAACACCGTTCCGCGATGACGCTGGATGTCCAGAAACGTCAGCCGCTCCGTTCCCGCGAAGATCGCCATTTGCAGCTCTGCGTACATACTCTCGCAGAACAGCACCATGCCCGCGTTCAGCAGATGCTCTCCCTCGGTCAGCAGCAGCTTATTCAGCGCAGAGGTCTTATCCGCATATTCAAATTCAATGCGCTTTGCCTCATGCCCGCGCTCAATATACCGCTCGACCAGCTTTCCGTCTACCTGCTCCACAAGAAAGTTTGACACGCGCCGTTCCCATGCGTCCTCTGCGCCGTCCTGCTTTCTCAGATAGGCCACAAGTTCCTGCTGCGACAGAACCTTGTCCTCGTCCGCAACGCGGATGCGGGCAACATCATACGCAAAGTATGGCGTATTGTAACCCTCAAAGCGGACAAGGATGCACTCTTTCCCGTCGATGCGCACGGTCTGTATCTCAGGAAAAATCTGCGGCTCGATATGATTGGAGATTGCCTGACTGATGTCCCGCAGCGTTTTTTCGGAGATTTCCTGTCCGATGGGCGTACCGTCCGGCCTGACCCCGAAATACAGCTCGCCCTTCTGATGCTTGTTGAGGATCGCGCCGATGGAAACGATCCCTTCCTTCAGCTCTCCGGTGGACTTCTTAAATTCAAGCGTTTCGGTTTCTCTGCCGAGATTCATCCCGCGTCACCCCGTTTCTGTTCCTCATCATAGGCAAATGCTACCCCATGGCGTTTGCAGTATTCCCGTATAACGAACATCGTCATCTTATTCGGAACGGTTCTTCCGTTCTCCCAACGGTTTACCGTTGCGCAGCTCACATTCAAATCCTCCGCAAACTCTTTTTGCGAAATCCTGCGCTCGCTGCGCAGCTTGATAATAGCGTCTGCAAAGCTCATACACTCCACGCTCCTTTTGCATAGTATAACACCTGTTAGGCGCTTTTACAATCGGAGCGGCGCATTGTTCAGAAAAAAGTTGCAAATCCATCCCACCGAAAGGAGGCCGCGCCCCATGGCGACCACACGCATCATTTCCATGCACGTTAATCAGGGCAAGACGATTGCCGACTGCCTGACCGACCGCATCGACTACTCCAAGAATCCAGACAAGACACAGGGCGGTGAGCTGATCTCCGCCTACGAATGCGACCCGAAAACCGCCGACGCCGAGTTCCTTTACTCCAAGCGCCAGTACCAGACCATCACCGGGCGGGAGCAGCGGCACAACGTGATCGCCTATCAGGTGCGCCAGTCCTTTAAGCCCGGAGAGATCACACCGGAGGAGGCGAACCGCGTGGGCTATGAGTTTGCCGAGCGGTTTCTGAAAGGACGACACGCCTTTTTCGTTGCCACGCACACCGACAAAAAGCACATTCATAATCACATCATCTGGAACTCCACCACGCTGGACTGCAAGCGAAAGTTTCGGGATTTTCTCGGCTCCGGCAGGGCTGTCGCACGGCTCAGTGACGCCATCTGCACCGAGCATCGGCTTTCCGTAATCGCCGATCCGAAGCGCGGGAAAAATCACTACGGCAAGTGGCTGGGCGACAACGCGAAGCCCACCCATAGGGAGCTGCTCTGCGGCCTCATAGACGCGGCGCTTTTGCGGAGGCCCGACAGCTTTGACGCGCTTTTGAAGCTGCTGCGCGATGCTGGTTGCGAGGTCAGACGGCGCGGGAATACGCTTTCCCTGCGCCATCCCGACAAAAAGGGCTTTGTCCGTCTTTCTTCCATAGACGGCTATACAGAGGACGAGCTGCGCGCCGTCCTCGCCGGGGAAAAGGAGCATACGCCGCGCAAAAAGCGGACGCAGGCCACGCGGAAAAAGAATACGCTGCTCATCGACATCGAGGCGAAGCTGCAAGCGGGAAAGGGCGGCGGTTACGAGCGCTGGGCAAAGGTATTCAACGTCAAGCAGATGGCGCAGACCTACAATTATCTCCGGGAGCATGGACTGCTGGACTACGGGGAGCTGGAGGAAAAAGCCTCTGCTGCAACGGAGCTGTTTCACGCGCTGTCCGCGCAGATCAAGGCGGCGGAGACGCGCATGGCGGAGATTGCCGTGCTGAAAACCCACATCGCCAACTACGCCAAGACCCGCGACGTTTACGCGGGCTACCGCAAGGCCGGTTACTCGAAAAAGTATCTCGCGGAGCATGAGAGCGACATCCTTCTGCACAAGGCGGCGAAGAACGCCTTTGACGAGCTGGGCGTGAAAAAGCTCCCCACCGTCAAGAGCTTGCAGGAGGAATATGCCAAGCTGCTTGCCGAAAAAAAGGCGGCGTATGCCGAATACCGGCGTTCGCGCGATGAGATGCGCGAGCTGCTGCTCCACAAGCAGAACGTGGATCGTATGCTGGGCAAGGATGAGCGCAGCGAGGAAAAGAAAAAGGAGCATGATCGCCAGTAACGGCCATGCTCCTAAAGCGTTTCGCAGAAACGCGCAGCCACACATTTATGTGTGTTCAAAGGGTTTCAGGGGCGCTGCCCCTGACAAGCAGAGGGCAGTTTTCGCGGCGGCGGAAATTGCCCGAAAAGCAAAGTGGGTATCCTTTGGTGCAGAGCCAGGAACATTTCTGGCACTTGTTGGCGAAAGTGGCTGCGGAAAAACGACGCTTCTGCGGATACTGGCTGGATTAGAATGCGCTGATCACGGAATCGTCCAAATCAATGGAAAAGCGGTTTCGGGTCCAAATGCAGACTGCGGCATGATGTTTCAGCAAAATGCGCTGTTTCCTTGGCTGACCGTCAGAGAAAATATCGAGTTTGGTCCCAAAATGCTGAGAAAAAGTCAACAAGATCAAGCAAGGATCAATGAACTGCTGCAAATTATGCGGCTGGAAGATTTCTCAAATGTTTATCCTGCAAAGATATCTGGCGGAATGCAGCAGCGTGCTGCATTGGCCAGAGCGCTGGCAAATGATCCTTCCGTACTGCTTCTGGATGAACCACTCGGCGCATTGGACGCGTTTACAAGGATGCGGCTGCAGGACGAGTTGATACGAATTTGGCAGTGGCAGAAGAACACCATGCTGATGATTACACATGACGTTGACGAAGCGGTTTATCTGGCCCAAAAAGTTATCATTTTGACGCCGCGTCCAAGCCGAATCCAAAAAGAACTTGCGATCTCTCTGCCATATCCAAGGGATCGAACCAGCAGCGAATTTGTCGGATTACGGAACGAGATTCTGGAGACGCTTCATTTTGTGTAGAGGAGTTTATCATGAACAAAAGGAACAAACAATTACAGGCAATGAGCTTTGAGCAGCTGCATGCACGAAGCGTGGAATTTCATGGTCATAGCTGCCCGGGACTTATCATCGGCATTAAGGCGGCGATGTATGTGATGGAGCTATTCCATGAGGCATTTTCCGAAGATGAGGAGTTAGTTTGCGTTGCGGAAAATGATGCCTGCGGCGTGGATGCGATTCAAAGCATTCTGGGATGCTCCGTTGGAAAAGGCAATTTGCTTTTCCGGATGCGCGGAAAACATGCATACACATTTTATTGCAGAAAGACAGGACAGAGTGCCCGACTGGTGCTGCGACCGCTTGTCGATATGACGGCAAAAGAAAAGAACGACTATCTGTGCAAAACAGCAGCCGCGGATCTTTTTGAAATTAAGCCTGCGCAACCGCTTCCGGAAAAAGCGCGGATTTTCAAAAGCATGACCTGTGAATGCTGCGGCGAACAAACAGCAGAGTATTACACAAGAAATGAAAACGGAAAGATTGTATGTCTGGATTGTGTTCATCCGTACAATCGTTTTCTACTAATTTGAGGAATTGATATGGAACGAACTTGGGAAACCTGTATTGCTTTTCATGGGCATCCGTGCCCTGTTCTCGCAACTGGCTATCGCGCTAGCGTAGAGGCTCTGCGCATTTTACATGTTACAGATTTACACCGGGAGAAACTGGCCTGTATCGCAGAAAATCAGGTTTGCGGTGTGGATGCGGTGCAAATCATGTTGAACTGTACGCTCGCAAAAGGAAATATTATCATTCGGAATCATGGAAAACAGGTCTATACTGTCATTCGCCTTTCGGATGGAAAAGCTGTCCGTCTGAGCCTACGCAATGAATTGGCTCTACCGTGGCCTGATCCTGACGTTTGGCCGGAAAATGCTGGATGGGAGGAGTTGACGGATACCATTCTTCACGCCCCAGCCGAACAGGTCTTTAAGATTACTGAAGAAAGCATTTCACTGGAACTTCCGTTCGTTGGTCATGTGTTTCAGTATAAGACTTGTTCTGGCTGTGGAGAACTTGTTTCTGAATATGCGGCGCATATTCAGAATGGAAAATGCTATTGCACGGATTGCTATCATGCAGAGCGACCGAAGCTGAACGGACTTTACCTCTGAATACCGATTATTTCTCCGCAGACAGCGTGCAGCCAATTCCGGCTGCACGCTGTTTTTATCCCCCGGTGTGGATATTCTTCCATATTGCCAGCTTTTTGCACAAAACTATGCTTAGTTTTTTGGACAATATATCTGATTATTCGATCTAATTATGGAAGATAGTACGAGTTATAGCCTATGACTGTACCTTTTACCCCCAGAGGGGGTTCCGATTTCTGCGCCACACACAAAATTTCATCCCCCGGGGAGGCTTACGAGCCAGCGCGAAATTTTGTAAAATACAAAATAAGAAAGGTGGCGGTATGCGTGGACGAACTGGAACAGGAGCATTTTCATGAACATGAACACACGCATGACCACGAGCATGCGCATCCGCACGAGCATGACCATGCAGACGGCCACAAGCACCTGCACCACCATGAAAACACGAAATATGTTCAGAACCGGCTGGCAAGAGCCTCCGGACATTTGCAGCACGTCCGCGCGATGGTAGACAGCGGAGAAGACTGCTCAGACGTTCTGATGCAGCTTTCTGCCGTGATCGGCGCGCTGCAATCCATCGCCAAGGTAATTTTGAAAGACCATCTCGACCACTGCGTTGTGGACGCAGTGCAGTCCGGCGATACACAGACGCTTGACGATTTCAAAAAGGCCATTGACCGCTACATTCGCTGAGGAGGAACGCTATGATCGACAAGAATTTTGACCCGTGGAAACGAGTTCGTGAGTTCAACCCCGAAGCGCTGCTTCAGGAAAGCAGCGACCTGGTGCAATGGCCGATCAAGCTCTACAAAGCGCCGAAGCTCTCGCCTTACTATCATCACGGACATCTGCTCATTGCGGCGGACTGCTCGGCATTTTCCTATCCGGGCTTCCATGACGCGCTGTCCAAGGGACGTGTTCCGCTGATCTGCTGCCCGGAAAACGACTTTGATATTACCGTGAAGCTGGCGGACATTTTCAGTCTCAACGACGTTGCAAGCGTCACCATCGTCACGATGGACAAGCCCTGCTGCGCCGAGCTCAAGGACATGGTGCTTCGCGCCGTCAAACAGAGCCGGATGCCGATTCCTGTGCAGATCACAAACCTCTTTGTAGATGCTGAGGAAGTGGACTAACGGAAACGAGCATGACATGCGAGAAAATATCCTGCGTGGACTTGGATTTCTGAAGGATGCGCCCGCCATATCGTATTCCCACACGATGGTACAGAACGGCCGGTATTTGGATGCACCGGCAAGCGGCTGTTGGTATCCGAGGAAAAAGCCCGGCGATCAAATCCAAAAGGGAGAACTTCTGGGCGAGATCCGGAGCATTTTCAGCGAGCCGCTTTGCAGGATTCACGCAGAAACTGACGGCGTGGTGCTGTATCAGACAGCGTCTCTTGGAATCGAGACAGGAGCGCCCATGATCGCATATGGAGAATTGGAAAAGGAAGTATGACAATGATTTCTGCAATGGAGCAGCGCGTCCGGCACTATTGGACGCTGCGCTCGCACGACTTTGGGGCAGTGCGAAAAAATGAGCTTGAAAATGAAATGGGGCAAAAATGGCTCCGTGAGATAGAAAGGCTTCTGCCGGAGAAGGAGCATTTGCGGATTCTGGACGTCGGCACAGGAACCGGCTTTTTTGCGGTGCTGCTGGCACAGACCGGGCATCAGGTAGAGGGCATTGATCTGACGCCTGCCATGCTGGAGGAAGCCAGATCGCTTGCCGCACAGCGAAATCTCGATATTGTATTCCGGGAGATGGACGCGCAGGCACTTTCCTATGCGGAGGAAAGCTTTGATGTGGTTCTCAGCCGCAATCTCACATGGACGCTTCCGGAACCGGAGAAGGCCTACCGGGAATGGTTCCGGGTTTTGAAGCCTGGCGGCTGGCTCCTGAACTTTGACGCGGACTACGCCGCGAATGTGCGCAGCCACAGTATGCAAAACTGCAAGGTCGCGCCGGACAGCCCGTATGGACATATCGGCATGACCGACGCCTTGCAGCAGGAAAACGACGAGATCACCTTGACCATGGACATTGGGCAGCTGCGCCCCGCGTGGGATATGCGTGTTTTGCGCAGGATCGGTTTTTCCGACTGCCGGTCAGATGCAACAGTCGGGCAGCGAATCCTTGGAGCGTTGGATTTGACGCACGCGCCGATGTTCGGCATTTGGGCAAGGAAAGCATAACGCTGCACGAGAGAGGATGATACCATGAAACAGTTTGCAACCTATGAGGAAGAAAATATTCACTACTGGACGAACCGCGCTTCCGGTTATTCTACAGTCAATCAGGAAGAGCTTGCCTCTGACCAGAAAACAGTCTGGCGCGGCGTGATCTCCGGCAGAATTACTGCACGATTCCCGGATAGATGCCCAGAGGAAATCCGGGTGCTGGATGTTGGCACCGGGCCGGGCTTTTTCGCGATCATTCTGGCAGAGCTCGGCTATCAGGTCACAGCGGTAGACTATACGGCGTCGATGCTGGAAGAAGCGCGGCACAATGCCGGTGCACTGGCAAAGCATATTCACTTTCAGCAGATGAACGCGGAAAAGCTTGCCTTTCAGACGGCGTCCTTCGATGTACTGGTCACGAGAAATGTTACATGGAACCTGCATGATCCGGAAAAAGCCTACGCCCAATGGATGCGCGTCTTGAAACCGGGCGGCGTGCTTCTGAACTTTGACGCGAACTGGTATCGCTATCTGTGGGATGAGGGCGCACAGCTTGCCCACGCGCAGGACAGAAAAAATCTGCAAAGCGCTGATGTTCGGGATGAAACGGCGGGAACAGATGTTTCTGCGATGGAAGCGATCGCGCGGCAGGCACCGCTTTCCGCGCACCAGCGTCCTGCATGGGATCTGCGGGTGCTGCGCGGACTAGGGATGCAGGCTGCCGCGGATACGGAGATCTGGAAGCAGGTCTGGACAAAGGAAGAGCGCATCAACAACGCCTCAACACCAATGTTTCTGGTGGAAGGGCGGAAATGTCCGCTGCTCCAGTAAGGAGACACTTTGAAAAAATACATTCTCAAACGATTTTTACAGCTCATACCGGTTCTCGTCGGCATCACATTTTTGTCCTTCGCCATGATGCGAATCGCGGGCAGCGACGCGATCACCGAGCTTTACGGCGACAAGGGCGCGGTAGCGCAGGAGATCATCGATGCCAAGCGCGCCGAGCTTGGACTCGATCAGCCGTTTTTGACGCAGTATCTGGCATGGGTTGGCGGGATACTGACCGGAGACATGGGCATCAGCTACATTTCCGGACGCGACGTGTTTCAGACCTTTGTGTCCAAGCTCCCGGCGACGCTTCTGCTGACGGTTCTGGCAATTTGTGCAACAGTTATCATCTCTATTCCGCTGGGCGTTTTGGCGGCGGTGCGGCATGATAAATTCACGGACTATTTTCTGCGCGTTTTCAGCTTTATCGGGAACTCCCTGCCCAACTTTTTTGTGGCGCTGCTTCTGATGCAGGTGTTCTCTATCCACTGGAGCATCTTCCCTGTGATCTCAAACGGGACGACTGTGCAGAGCGCCGTACTGCCGACGCTGACGCTTGCCGTTGCCATGTCCGCCAAGTATATGCGGCAGGTGCGCGCCACTGTGCTGGAGGAGCTGAACAAGGACTATGTGGAGGGCGCAAAAGCGCGCGGTGTGCGCGGACGGGTGATTCTCTGGAAAAGTGTTCTGAAATCCTCCATGCTGACAATTATTACGCTGCTGGCGCTGTCCATCGGAAGTCTTCTCGGCGGCACGGCGATCATTGAAAGCATCTTTATGTGGGATGGCGTCGGCAAGCTGGCGGTGGACGCGATCACGATGCGTGATTATCCACTCATTCAGGCGTATGTGGTCTGGATGGCAATCATCTATGTGATGGTAAACTTAATCACCGATCTTCTTTACCACGCTCTCGATCCGAGAATCAGGCTGGGGGTGAGCGAGGTATGAGTCAGCCGACGATCCGCAAACAGAGAATCCGGCGCAGCAGCGTCAAAGTCCGACTGATCGTGTTTGGAACGCTTGCCGTGCTGCTGATCCTGTTTTCTGTATTTTCAGAACAGCTTACTCCATACGATCCCTATTTGCAGGATCTGAGCAATGCCAAAGCCCCGCCCTCGGCAGAACATCTGCTGGGTACAGACCGCTATGGACGAGATATGCTCTCCCGCGTCATTGTGGGCAGCAGAACAAGTATTTTTTCTACCCTTCTGCTCGTGGCGGTCATTACCGTGTTAGGAACCGCCGTCGGTGTATTTTGCGGCTGGAACGGGTGCTGGATGGACACGGTGCTGATGCGCATCTCGGATATGTTTCTCGCCTTTCCGGGACTGGTGTTCGCATTGGCAGTGGCCGGTTCTCTGGGCGGAGGACTTCAAAACGCGATCATTGCGCTGGCGGCGATCTCGTGGCCGAAATATGCCCGTATTGCCCGCAGTCAGACGCTTGCGCAGAAGGAAACCGTCTGGATGAAGGCAGCGAAGCTGTCGGGAAGCAGCTCCGGCAAGCTGATTTTCAAACACATTTTGCCGAATATCATCGGTCCCATTCTGGTGACGGCCATGCTGGATATTGGCACGATGATGATGGAGCTGGCAGCGCTGAGCTTTCTTGGCCTTGGCGCGAAGCCTCCTACAGCCGAGTGGGGCAGTATGATGAGCGATACGCGCAGCCTGATGACCACTTCGCCGTGGATCACGTTTTCTCCTGGCATCGCAATTTTTATATCCGTCATGGTTTTTAATCTGCTGGGCGATACGATTCGGGACTACGCGGATCCCAAAAGCCGTGGGAGGTGAGCCAATGGAAGAATTACTGCGATATGACCATGTGGACATTTCCTACAACGGAATTCTGGCAGTACAGGATGTGAGCTTTACGCTGCGCCCCGGCGAGATCCTCGGAATTGTCGGAGAAAGCGGCTGCGGGAAATCCACGCTGCTGAAAGCTGCCATGGGGCTGCTCGGAAGCAGCGGCATGGTGACACGGGGCGACATCTGGTATAAAGGGAGGAACCTTCCGGATCTGCCTGCAAGAGCGCTGCGGAAGCTGAACGGGCCGGAGCTTGGCATGATCTTTCAGAGCGCAGGCAGCTCCTTCTGCCCGATCCGCACGGTGGGCGCACAGCTTTACGAAGTCATGACGCAGCACGGCTCTGTAGCAAAAAAGGAATTTGAGAACTGTGCATTGGAGCTTCTCGAAAAGCTCGGCTTTGAAGACGGCAGGCGTATTTTGCGCAGCTATCCTTTTGAACTGTCCGGCGGAATGCAGCAGCGTGTCGGCATTGCGGCAGCAATGCTCCTACGTCCCGGCGTTCTGTTTGCCGATGAACCGACAGCCGCGCTGGATGTTTCCGTGCAGAAACAGGTGCTGGAAGAACTGCTTCTGCTGCGCAAGACCTATGGAACCGCCATTGTGCTTGTTGCGCACAACATTGGCGTCATCGGTGCGATGGCAGACCGGGTGCTGGTCATGCAGGATGGAAGAACCGTAGAGTACGGAGAAACGCAGACGGTCCTGCATGATCCGCAGGCAAGCTATACGCGCATACTGCTGTCTGCCGTGCCGCGGTTAAGGAGGGCGTGAGATGGAGCCGATTCTGCGCGTTCAAAATCTGACAAAAACCTTTACCCGCAGCGGACAGAGCAATTTGACCGCTGTAAATGGCATCAGCTTTGACCTGCTGCCCGGCGAACGTCTCGGCATCATCGGCGAAAGCGGCAGCGGAAAGACAACGGCGGTGAATCTGATCACGCGGCTTCTGGATGCGACAGAAGGAAAGATTTTTCTGGATGGCGAGGACATTACGCTGAAAACGGGAAAATCACTCCGCATGATCTATCGGAAAATGCAGATGGTTTTTCAGACACCGACAGATTCCTTTGACCCACGCCGCACATTGGGTGACGGCATTGGGGAAAGCCTGCGAAACTGCGGGATGACCCGGCATGACGCAGACGCGCAGGCAGCGCGGCTTCTGGAACGGTGCGGACTGCCTGCCGCATTTGCTGGGCGGTATCCGCATGAGGTCAGCGGCGGACAGTGCCAGCGCGCAGCGATTGCCCGCGCCCTTGCTGTAAAGCCGAAGGTGCTGATTTGCGATGAGGCGACCTCTGCGCTGGATGTGACAGTGCAGAAAGAAATTCTGGAGCTTCTGAACGAGCTTCGTTGTGAACAGGGCACGGCGCTTTCCATTTTGTTTATCTGCCATGACATCTCTCTGGTGCAGCAGTTCTGCGACCGGATACTGGTTATGTACCATGGGGACATCGTGGAACAGGGAGCACCGGATGCGGTAATTTGTCATCCGCAGAATGATTATACAAAGCGCCTGATCGACAGCGTTTTGTAAGAAGACAATGCACAACCAGTTCGACTGGAACAATATTTGAAATCTGAAAGGAACAAAAAGATGAAAAAAGCAGTATCTCTTCTTTTGATCGTATGTCTTGCGATCACGCTGCTTGCCGGGTGCAGCGGCAACGCCAGCCAGCCATCAAGCGAACCGCCTGCCGCACAGGAAACGGCCGCGCCCCAGACGGACGCGTCGCAGGGCGAATCCGAACCCGCCGCCAAGAAGACGATGGTCATCGGCGATACGACGTTCAACTCGGAAAACTGGGAAGAGACCGTTGACCCCCACCGTACCTACAACGGCTGGGCCTGCATCCGCTATGGCATCGGCGAAACGCTGGTACACTATACCGACAGCATGGAGCTTGAGCCGTGGCTGGCAAAATCATGGGAAAACGACGGCAACCTCACGTGGACGATCACGCTTCAGGACAATGTTACGTTCTCCAGCGGGCGAGAGATGGACGCGGAAGCCGTAAAGCAGTGCTTTGAGCATCTGCTGGAAAACCACGACCGCGCACCCGGCGACACCAAAATTGCCGACATGCAGGCGGACGGTCAGGTCCTGACCATCACCACCAGCGAGCCGAACCCGGCACTTATGAACTATCTGGGCGATCCTTACGGCTGCATCATCGATGTAGACGCCAGTGATTTTGACGTCGGCATTGTCGCCGGTACCGGTCCTTATGTTGTGACAGACATGGTCACGGACGATCATCTGACGCTGACAAAGAACGAAAATTACTGGAACGGTACGCCGAAGATCGACGAGCTGATCATCCGCACGCTTTCCAACGGCGATACCCTCTCGGCGGCTTTGCAGGCCGGCGATATTGACGCAGCTTACGGCATGGCGTATGAAGCATATCCGAACTTTGAAAACGGCAATTATCAGTTCTCCAGCATCCAGACCTCCCGCGCGTTCTTTGCCTCCATGAACATGACAAGCCCCATCATCCAGGATGCGGCCGTTCGTAAGGCCATTGCTATGGGCATTGACAAGCAGGGCTTTGTCTCCGCGCTGCTGGACGGTCACGGCGTTCCCGGCAACGGTGCGTTCCCGGATGGATTTGCGACCTTCGGCGGGGAGAACGTGACGACCGAATCCTATGATCCGGAAGATGCGAAAGCAGTGCTGGAAGCCGCGGGCTGGCTTGATTCCGACGGCGACGGCATCCGCGAAAAGGACGGCGTGAAGCTGACGATCCGCTGGCTGACCTACCCCAGCCGTCAGGAGCTGCCGCTGCTGGCGGAGTCTGCGCAGGCGACACTCAAGGACATCGGAATTGACGTTGATATCAACTGCACAGCGAATCGCCGCGAGTTCCTCGCTGATATGACAAGCTGGGATATTTACGCTTCTGCGATGGTCACAGCACCGTCCGGCGACCCGCAGTATTTCTTCACATCCTGCTGTGTACCCGGCATGAGCTATAACTTTGGCGCATATGAAAACACGGACGTGAACGCCATGATCGACGAACTGGCAACAGAGTTTGACACCGAAAAGCGCGGCGAGCTGGCCGTTAAGCTCCAGCAGACGATTCTGGACGATAACGCCTATGTGTTCTGCTCGTTCCTCCAGATGAACATGATCTCCAAGAGTACCGTCACCGGCTATACCGCCCACGCCTGTGACTACTATCAGGTCACAGCCGATCTGGATATCAACGGCTGACCGGCGATAATTTTAGCTTTGCAGTATCTCTGAAATGCAGAATCCCTCAAAAATACCCGGCAGCAGTCAAGTGACTGCTGCCGGTTGTTGCTCTAAGCGATTTTTTGTTGTCCTTATGCGTGTTCACCTTTCGGGCGGCACGGTTTTTCTGCGCGTTAACAGCTTAAACGAAGAAATTGTGCAAAATATATATTTTTCTGCGGATGTATTGACAAGAATCTGTTCAACTTGTAAGATAAAAGAACCGGCAGTGTGCGGCGGCGCGGTTTCGGGTGCGGGCGCACACTGCGGCACATCGAATAAAAGGTGGATAGGAAATGGTTGAACTCAACGGCACGGAACTGACGATCGAGCAGGTCATGGCGGTTGCCAGACACAAGGAACAGGTGCGGATTTCCGAACCGGCGAAGCAGAAGATCGACCGGGCGCGGGCGTATGTAGACGAGAAGCTTGCGCAAAAGGCAGTGATTTACGGCCTGACGACCGGCTTCGGCAAATTTTCCGATACGTTTGTCCCAGAACAGGAGACAGCCGCGCTCCAGCGCAACCTGATCATCAGCCATGCCTGCGGCATGGGTGCGCCGCTGCCGTGCGAGGTGGTGCGCGGGGCGATGCTGCTGCGCTGCAATGCGCTTGCACGCGGCAATTCCGGTATCCGTCTGTCAACACTGGAAACGCTGCTGGCCATGCTGAACCGCGGTGTGCACCCGGTGGTACCAGAAAAAGGTTCGCTTGGTGCGAGCGGCGATCTTGCGCCGCTGTCACATATCGTGCTGGTCATGCTGGGTGAGGGCGAGGCGGAGTATCAGGGAGCCGTCATGCCAGGAAGACAGGCGATGGAGTCAGCAGGCATTTCACCCGTTGAACTTGCGGCCAAGGAAGGACTCGCGCTTATCAACGGCACACAGATCATGGCCGCCATTGCCTGCGGCGTAGTATATGACGCTGTGCAGCTGGCAAAAACGGCGGATATCGCCGCTGCCATGACGTGTGAGGCACAGCTGGGCATTCTGAGCGCCTACGACCCGGAGGTGCATGCGCTGCGTGGCCAGCAGGGGCAGATGTTCACGGCGCAGAATCTGCTGCGGCTTCTGGACGGAAGCCGTCTAGCACTTACACTGAACCCGGATAAGGTGCAGGATGCCTATTCGATCCGCTGTGTTCCGCAGATTCACGGCGCCAGCCGTGATGCCATCCGCTATGTGTGGGATATCTTGAGCCGCGAGATCAACGCTGTAACCGATAACCCGCTGATTTTCCCCGGGGAAGATAAGGTAATCTCTGGCGGCAATTTCCACGGCCAGCCCGTTGCGCTTGCAATGGACTTTTTGGGGATTGCTCTCAGCGAGTACGCCAATGTGTCTGAGCGTCGGCTGGAGCGCATGGTGAATCCCGCGCTGTCCAACGGGCTTCCTGCATTTTTGACGAAATACGGCGGCGTGCATTCCGGGTTCATGATCACGCAATACGCGGCGGCCTCCATGGTTTCGGAAAACAAGGTTTACGCCCACCCTGCGTCGGTGGATTCCATCCCGTCCTCCGCTAACCAGGAGGATCACGTCAGCATGGGCACGACCGCCGCCAGAAAAGCGCGGATGATCCTCGACAACAGCCAGAAGGTCATCGGGATCGAACTGCTTGCCGCAGTGCAGGCGCTGTGGCTGCGAGGCGAGTCGCTCCTTGCGCCCGCGACGGCGGCAGTCTATCAAAAAATCCGCCAGACCGTCCCGCCGGTCGATACCGATGTTGTCATGTACCCGCAGATGGCCGAACTTGACCGGCTGGTCAAGTCGGGTGCACTGCTTGAGGCTGCAGAGCAGGTCTGCGGCAGACTCCTATAGAAGAGAAAACTGCCGCCTCGGGCCGTGCATGGATACACGTCCGGGGCGACAGGTGGTTTCTCTTACAAACGATGATTCTCATATGAATAGAAGGAGAAAGTACTATGGCAAAGCTTGTTGAATGCGTTCCGAATTTCAGCGTCAGCCGGGAAACGGACCCGGCGGTGTTTCAGGGACTTGTTGACACGGCGAACAGCATTCCCGGCTGCTTCGTCTTCGATGTGCAGTCCGACGGCAGCCATAACCGCTGCGTCTTTACGCTGCTCGGTTCCCCCGAGGCAATGACCGAGGCGGCGTTCCAGCTGACAAAAAAGGCAACCGAAACGATCGACATGCGCCGGCATACGGGGCAGCACCCGCGCATGGGCGCAACGGACGTTATTCCCTTTATTCCGACCATGGACACGAGTGTGGAGGAATGTGTGGAACTGTCCAAGCGCGTTGCCGCGCGCATCTGGGACGAACTTCGCGTGCCGTCGTTCCTGTATGAAGACTCCGCCTCGCGCCCGGAACGCAGAAATCTGGCAGCGTGCCGCAAGGGGCAATTCGAGGGCATGCCTGAAAAGCTGCTGGAGCCGGACTGGGCGCCGGATTACGGCGAGCGGAAGATCCACCCGACGGCGGGTATCATCGCTATCGGCGCACGGATGCCGCTCATCGCCTATAACATCAATCTCGATACCTCTGATCTCGAGGTTGCGAAGAAGATCGCAAAAGCCATTCGGGCCAAGGACGGCGGCTTTGCCTGCTGCAAGGCCATCGGCGTGATGCTCGAAGGACGGAATATCGCGCAGGTGTCGATGAATCTTACAAACTTTGAAAAAACGCCGATCTACTATGCCTTTGAAATGACGCGTCAGCTGGCCGACCGCTACGGCGCGCGGATCATCGGCTCCGAGGTGGTCGGGCTGACGCCGGCGAAAGCGCTGCTTGACTGCGCGGAATTCTATCTGAAGCTTGAAAATTATGACTGCCGCAAGCAGGTCATGGAATATCATCTGATTGGGATGGAATGAGAGGTGTGACACATGGAACTGGCAGAACTGACGGTACGCGGCTTTACGGAGGAGATTGCCTCCGCATCTCCGGCTCCCGGCGGCGGCAGCGCCGCAGCACTGGCAGGCGCGGTAGGCGCGGCACTGACCGCGATGGTCAGCGGTCTGACGCTCGGCAGGAAAAAATATGAGGCCGTGCAGGAACTTGCGCTCCGCGCGCAGGCGCAGGCGGACGTACTCCGTAAGCGGCTG
>ERZ779895.2025-NODE-2025-length-19369-cov-23.124107_pt1 | contig 19369 bp, 15 predicted proteins | sample MGYA00511093_ERZ779895 | MGnify/ENA primary metagenome ERZ779895 (study PRJEB29588, sample SAMEA2142970) | human gut metagenome | biome: human gut; feature: human-associated habitat; material: faeces | place: Denmark | collected 2008/2010 ... | reverse complement strand
GGCCGTCTGACCAACTCCACCCAGGATGTGTTCGAGAAGCGCATTGCCGCTCTGGAAGGCGGCGTGGCTGCTCTGGCTACTGCTTCCGGTGCAGCTGCCATCACCTACACCATCGAGGCACTGGCTCAGGCCGGTGACCACATCGTAGCTCAGAAGACCATCTACGGCGGTAGTTACAATCTGCTGGAGCACACCCTGACCCAGTTCGGCGTCACCACCACCTTTGTGGACGCTCACGATCTGGAAGAGGTCGAGAACGCTATCCAGCCCAACACCAAGGCTGTCTACCTCGAGACTCTGGGCAACCCCAACAGTGATATTCCTGATATTGATGCCATCGCAGCCATCGCTCACAAGCATGGCCTGCCGCTGGTTATTGATAACACCTTCGGCACCCCGTACCTGATCCGTCCCATCGAGCATGGCGCTGACATCGTCGTCCACTCCGCTACCAAGTTCATCGGCGGCCACGGCACCACGCTGGGCGGCATCATCGTGGATAGCGGCAAGTTCGACTGGAAGGCCAGCGGCAAGTACGGCAACATCGCCGCCCCCAACCCCAGCTACCACGGCGTGTCCTTCGCTGACGCAGCCGGCCCCGCCGCTTTCGTCACCTACATCCGCGCCATCCTGCTGCGTGATACCGGCGCTACCATCTCTCCGTTCAACGCCTTCCTGCTGCTGCAGGGTACCGAGACTCTGAGCCTGCGCATTGAGCGCCATGTGGAGAACACCAAGAAGGTCGTCGAGTTCCTGGCCAACCATCCCCAGGTCGAGAAGGTCAACCATCCCTCTCTGCCGGATCACCCCGACCACGCCCTGTATGAGAAGTACTTCCCCAACGGCGGTGCTTCCATCTTCACCTTCAACATCAAGGGCGGCCGTGAGGAAGCATTCAAGTTCATCGACAACCTGAAGGTCTTCTCTCTGCTGGCAAATGTGGCCGACGTCAAGAGTCTGGTCATCCATCCGGCTTCCACCACTCACAGCCAGCTGACCGATGAGGAGCTGGCCGAGCAGCAGATCTACCAGAACACCATCCGCCTGTCCATCGGCACCGAGCACATCGACGACATCATCGCCGACCTCGAGGCTGGCTTCGCAGCCGTCCGCGGCGAGTAATTCTCCGGCACTTCCGTCCCCAGGAAGCATAAAAACGCTATTCTCTCCTCCATTCTCCTGAATTGCATAATAGAAGCAGCCAGCCGCCCTGTTACCTTGCAGGGCGGCTGGCTTGCTGTTTGCGGAATGACCGTCTGGCTCAGTGCTCTGCCGCCTCAAAGACGCTGGTCTGCTCCACGCCGGTGGCCTCCATCAGGCCGTCGTGGTAGAGCTGGCTGAGGATGTAGGCCGTGGTGTCGTCCAGTTCCTGCTGTACCAGCTCATCGCAGAAAACGCCGTCCAGCTCCTTGGCCGTCATGGGCTTGAGGGTGCCGGGGTTCAGCAGGGGAGCGGGTTTGTTTTTCATATCGGCCCGCACATTGTACCATGCGGTGGGCAGCTCCGATTCTTCCAGATAAAAGCGGAAAAAAGCGAAGTCGTACTACTACCTGAAACCTGTGCGAGAGGGATGAACACCAGCCGCCCTCGGGGGCTGTACACCGCCCCTGCCATGCAGCCGTAGAGAAAAAAGAGCATCACCGCCACTGCCGCCGCCAGAAGCAGCAGCCCCCGGTGGTGGAACGACAAAATGCGATGCCCGGGCCGCTGACGCTGCATACAAGACCCCTCCTTTTGTGGTTTGGGCCATCTTATGCCTGTCAGGGTGCGGCTGTGCGATTGTGCCGGGCCGAAGAGTGTGGTACACTATAGCCATCGAGATTTTTTGTGATACGGAGAAACTTTATGCTGACCATTACACTGCTGGGTACAGCGGCCACCATGCCCCTGCCCGACCGCGCCCTCACGGCGGCGGTGGCCGAATGCGGAGGACACAGCCTCCTGTTCGACTGCGGCGAGGGGACCCAGACTGCCGCCCGCCGGGCCGGAGTCAACCTGATGAAGATGGACGCCGTCTGCCTGACCCATTACCACGGCGACCACATCTTCGGCCTGCCGGGGCTGCTGCAGACGCTGGGCTGTCAGGGCCGCACCCGCCCGCTGGCGCTGTACGGGCCGAAGGGGCTCGGCGAAGTCTGGGCGGCACTGCAGGTGCTGACGGGGCCTCTGCCGTACCCGGTTTATGCTGAGGTGCTGGAGGCCCCGGCGGCGCTCTGCGAAAAATTCGGCGGCTGGCCCCAGGGCGCGAAACTCACGCCGGTGCCGACCCGCCACCGTGTCATCAGTCAGGGTTATCGACTCGATCTGCCCCGGGCCGGACGGTTCTCACCCGAACAGGCGCGGGCGTTGGGCGTACCGGTAAAGCAGTGGAAGACGCTCCAGCGCGGCGAGAGTATCACGCTGGACGGTGGACGTGTCATCCAGCCGGAAGCCGTCCTCGGCCCGGCCCGGCAGGGGCTGAGCTTTGTCTTCTCGGGCGACACCGCCCCCTGTCCGGCATTGGAAAAGGCCGCAGCGGGTGCTGACCTTCTGCTCTGCGATTCCACCTATGCTCTGCCGGAGCAGGCCGCGCAGGCCAAACAGTACGGCCACAGCACCTTCGGGCAGAGCGCAGCCCTCGCCGCCAAAGCGGGCGCGAAGCGGCTCTGGCTCGTCCACTATTCGCCCATGATCACCGACCCGGAAGAAGAGCTGGCCCAGGCGCAGAGCCTCTTCCCGGCGGCAGAGTGCGGCTATGACGGCAAGAGCATCACCCTGCAATATGAGGAGGCCGAAGAATGAACATCGTCCTGGAACCCGGCGCCTCCGCCCTGCTGGACGCGCTGCACCGGGCAGGTTTTGCGGCCTACGCCGTGGGCGGCTGTGTCCGGGACAGTCTGCTGGGCCTTGCGCCCCACGACTGGGACCTCTGCACCGCCGCCCGCCCGGAGCAGGTGATGGAGCTGTTCGGAGAAAAGCAGTGCATCCCCACCGGATTGCAGCATGGTACCGTGACTGTGAAGCGGGACGGCAGGCTCTACGAGATCACCACCTTCCGCACCGAAGGCAGTTATTCCGATGGCCGCCATCCCGACAGCGTGGCCTTTGTACCCGACGTCCGGGAGGACCTGGCCCGGCGGGACTTCACCATCAACGCCATGGCCTACAGCGCCGAAGAAGGCTTGTGCGACCCCTTTGGCGGGCAGGAAGATCTGGCCCGGGGCGTGGTGCGGGCCGTCGGTGAGCCGCTGCGCCGCTTTGAAGAAGACGCTCTGCGCATCCTGCGTCTCTACCGCTTTGCGGCCCGATTCGGGTTTGTTATCGACGAGGCCACCGAAGCGGCGGCGAAACAGCTGGCCGCCCACCTCGACTGCGTGTCGGTGGAGCGCATCGAAGAAGAGCTGAACAAGCTCCTGTCTGCCCCGAAGCCGGGGGCGTATCTGGAGCCGGAAGTGCTGGCCTTCGTCCTGCCGGAACTGCCGCCCGACGATCTGTCGGAAGCCCGTGAGATCATAGATGCCCTTCCGGCAGGAGCAGAGGAAGTGACCACCCGTTGGGCGGCGCTGCTTCTGCCGCTGGGGGAGGATGGAACACGAAAGGCGTTGAAACGCTTGAAATGCTCCAATGCTGTGATAGATGGAGTATCAACACTTGTGAAGGAGAAAGCTCCCCGCACTCCTGCGCTGTCGCTTCAAGCCAAACGACTTCTTGGCAAATACGACCTCCACACCGTGCAGCAGCTGACTGCCCTTTGGAGCGCTCTTCAACCGGAAAGAAAAGATAAATTTACCGCCCTGCAAAAAGAGGCCGAGACGCTGACCGCCCAAAGCGCCTGCTGCCGCGTCTCCCAGCTGGCCGTGAATGGCCGCGATCTGATGGCGGCGGGCGTCGCGCCCGGGCCGGGCCTGCGCCGCGCACTGGAAGCGCTGCTGGAAGAGGTCATCACCGGGCGGCTGCCCAACGAAAAAGCGGAACTTCTGGCCTTTGCGGCCAAATTTTCTGCGTCTTGACAAGAGAAAGAAGCTGCGGTAGTATTATGCTACTGTTTTAGTATGTTATATCAGAAGAGGAACAGAATGACAGAAACACAGAACACTTCCCGCCGCCCCGGGGCGCTCATCGCCATGAGCGGCGGTGTAGACAGCTCGGTGGCGGCATGGCTCATGCAGAGGGACGGTTTCGACTGCACCGGCGTCACCATGCGCCTCACCCGCAACGAGGCCGTGAACACCGAGGGTCTGCACACCTGCTGCTCGGAGCGGGACATTGAGGACGCCGCCGAGGTGGCCTATGCGATGGATATTCCCTACGAGGTGCTGGATTTTACGGCAGACTTTCAGGAAAAGATCATCGACAAATTCATCCGGGTCTACGAGGCCGGCGGTACGCCCAATCCCTGCATCGACTGCAACAGATATATGAAGTTCGATCACCTGCTTCGCTGGGCAGAAGCGCACGGACTGGATCATGTGGTCACGGGCCATTATGCCCGGGTGGAGCAGGACGAGGCCACGGGCCGTTGGCTGCTCAAAAAGGGTCTGGACGAGAACAAAGACCAGAGCTATGTGCTCTACAACCTCACGCAGGAGCAGCTGGCTCATGTCCGCCTGCCGCTGGGTGGTCTGCACAAGAGCGAAGTGCGCGCCATCGCCGAGCAGCAGCACTTCGTGAACGCCCGCAAGCATGACAGTCAGGACATCTGCTTCGTGCCGGACGGCGACTACGCCCGCTTTATGGAGGATTTCACCGGCAAGCACTACCCGGCGGGCGATTTCCTCGACGTCGGCGGCAAAAAGGTAGGCACCCACAGCGGCGCTGTGCGGTACACCATCGGCCAGCGGAAGGGCCTGGGCCTCGCCATGGGCGCACCGGTCTACGTCTGCGCCAAGGATATGCAGGCCAACACCGTCACGGTCGGCCCGGAGTCGGAGCTGTTCGATACCATCGTCTATGCGAACGAAGTGAACTGGATCGCCATCCCGGAGCTGAAAGGCCCCCTGCGGGTGACGGCCCGCACCCGTTATCATCAGACCGAACAGCCTGCCACCGTCTACCCGGCAGGGCCGGACAGCTTCCGTCTGGAATTTGACCAGCCTCAGCGCGCCCCCACCCCGGGGCAGGCCGTCGTGCTGTATCAGGGCGATGTCGTCCTCGGAGGCGGCACCATTACACAGGTGGCGAAGGGATAAGGGCAAGCCCGTGAATGTAAAAAGCAGAACCTAAAGGAGAAATGATATGCAAGACCAGTATTCCCGCACCCAGCTGCTGCTGGGCGCGGAAGCAATGACCAAACTGCACGATTCCCGCGTAGCCGTGTTCGGCGTGGGCGGCGTGGGCGGCTACACCGTCGAGGCGCTGGCCCGCAGCGGCGTGGGGGCTCTCGACCTGATCGACGACGACAAAGTCTGCCTCACCAACCTGAACCGCCAGATCATCGCCACCCACAAGACGGTGGGCAGGTTCAAGGTGGATGTGGCCGAAGAGCGCGTCCACGACATCGACCCTAACATCAAGGTCACCACCTACAAGACCTTCTTTGGCCCTGAGACGCAGGACAGCTTCGATTTCAGCCAGTTCGACTACGTGGTGGACGCCATCGACACTGTCACCGGTAAAATTGCGCTGGTCATGAAGTGCAAGGAGGCTGGCGTCCCCATCATCTGCTCCATGGGTGCAGGCAACAAGATGGACCCTACCCGCTTCGAGGTCACGGATATTTATAAGACTTCCGTCTGCCCGCTGGCCAAGGTCATGCGCACCGAGTGCCGCAAGCGCCGCATCAAGCACCTGAAAGTCGTTTATTCCAGGGAGCCTGTCATGACTCCCATCGAGGATGACTCCATCAGCTGCAAACACCACTGCATCTGCCCTCCGGGTACCCAGCGCAAGTGTACCATCCGCCGCTCCGTCCCCGGCTCGAATGCCTTTGTCCCGTCGGTCGTGGGCCTCATCATCGGCGGCGAGGTCGTGAAGGACCTCGTGGGCTTTGTCCCCATGAAGGGCTGAATTTGATAGAATAAGAAAACGGCAGGTTCAATGAACCTGCCGTTTTCTTCATTATGAGCTGATTTTTACTGCTCAGGAGCAGCGAATGCGATGGGGGTAGCGCCAGCAGCTGCGTCCACGCTCTTCAGAGAGATGGGAGTGGTCTCGTAGTGCAGGGTCTCGAAGCTCTGGGTGCTGCCGTCCTCGGTGGTGAACTCGAGAACATAGGTCATGTCGCCCTGCTTGTCGGCCTCGACATCGCGGGTGATGACGACATTCACAAAGTCATCCGCGGTTCAGCCGCCGCTGCGCCAGCGCAAAGCCGACGGCACTTGCCGCAAAGACGGCGTAATAGCTGGCCAGCCGGTAGAACATCAGCAGGCTCATGGACGAAGCATCGGGGAGGAAGCTGCTGTACACCAGCAGGAAGGCCGTCTCCACCGAGCCCATGCCCGCCACGTTGGGCAGGGCGTTGGAGACAAAGAGGGTCAGCGACGTCAGGAGCTGCACCTGCCAGAAGGTGAGTCTGGTATCCAGCCCCATGAACCGCAGCCCCATCCACGGCAGGCAGAAGAGCAGAAACAGCTTTACGAGATGCACGCCCAGAATGGCGGCACAGCGGGGCTTGTCTGCCAGCAGATGGCGGCTCTCGGTGCTCAGGGTGTCCAGCTGCTCCAGCCAGCTTTCCCGGCGCTCGGCCCAGCGGCCCGTGTCGGGCAGAAAATGCAGCAGCCACCGGGCCAGACGCTGCACCACCGGCAGCGCGCAGAGGGCGATGAGCACCACGATGACGCCCGCCACGACAGCGTAGGCCCCGGGCAGATACCGCAGCACACCGTCGGAGTGGGTCGCCATCCAGAGGCGGCCCGCCAGAAGCAGCACGGTGGCGTAAAGCAGGACGGCTGTCTTGTGGAAGACGTATTGCAGGGTCATCAGCCCCACGCCTGGGCCGACGTCCAGCCCGCGCCGGTGGAGATACCACGTCTGAAACGGCACCGACCCTGCGCCGAGGCCCACCACATTGCCGAAGGTCCCCATCCATGCATTGTCGATACCCTGCCGCAGCGGGAAATGGGACAGGCGGCTGCGGACGATGAGCCAGCTGGATACGCCCTCGAGAAGCGGGTAGCTCAGGCCCACGGCCAGTGCCAGAAGCCCCTGCCCGAGGGTGAGCCGGCTCAGCGCCTCGGAGATCTCGGCCCAGTGCTCCCGGAAGATGAACACCACGATGCCGGTCAGCAGAGCCAGAACGCCCAGCGAGAGCAGGGTCTTTCGGCGCGAAGGGGCGGGGGAGGCGGACGAACTCATGCGGGGACTCCTTTCAAATTTCAACAAAAACGGACTGGGATAAACTCTTAGGAGAGTATATCACAGTCCGGAAGTGTGTTTGTGAACAACTGCCAAATTTTTTGCCTCAGTTTCGGCAGAGTGATAAAGAACGGGGAGCTTACTCGCCGGTGAGTTCCTTTACAGCCTGTTGTAAACTGTCGGAAAACGCCTGCTTGGAGTAATGGCTCTCGTAAAGCTCACGGCAGGCGGGGCGCATGGCAGCCAGCTTTTCCGGGTGCTCGATGGCCCAGGCCAGCCGCTCGGCCAGCTTTTCGGGGTCGTCGTCCTCGTAGACGAAACCGTCCACGCCCTCGGTGATGAGCCCGGCGGTGCCGGTGTGCTCCGACACGATGGCGGGCTTGCCGAAGATGAGGCCCTCAGTGACGAAAGTAGGCATGGGGTCGTCGCGGGAGGCGCAGACGAGGCAGGTACACTGGGCCATCAGGCTCTTGATCTCGTCGCGGGTGAGCCGCTTGACGTAAAAGACGTTGTCGGGGCAGTCAGCGGTCAGGCTCCGCACGGCGTCCATCATCTCAGCCTCTGCGGCCTTGCCTACGAAGAGGAAGGATGCCTTCTTCATGGTCTCAGGCGGCAGCAGCCGGATGGCTTTGCAGAAGATGTCCTGACCTTTCCGGTTCTCGAAGGAACCCACGGTGGCGAACAGAGGCCGCCCGCCCGCATAGCTCAAATCGTAGTGGGAGAACTTCTCGGCGGCGTAGTCCGGCAGGCCGTAGATGAGGGGCCGGATGTTGAACTCCGGCCGCACCGAGTGCATGGCGTTGGCGGCGTGGCTGCCGACGGAGTAGAGCCGGATATTTTCGCCCAGCTCTCTGGGGATCTGGTGGGCGATGTGGGGGTAGCCTGCAAAGGCATCGTGGAGCCACCAGAGCACCGGCACACGCGCACCGCTCAGGGCGCGGACGGCCCGGGCCTCCACGACGGTGTTGGCCAGAACGAGGTCGGCGCAAAGGGCCAGCCCCCAGAGCAGGGGAGACTGAACACAGCCCTTGCGGGTGATGACGGTAGCTCCTGCCTCGAGGAAGAGCGGCATGGAGCCGCCGTCCTCAGGGCCGAGGACGACCACTTCGTAGCCCATGCTGCGCAGCACCGGCACGGCGCTCACCAGCACGATGGGCGCACCGGTCATGTCCAGCAGGTGGCTCATGATAAAGACGCGCTTCCCCTTTACAGACCAGACGTCTTCGGCGCAGATGTCCCGCTCATAGTGGGCCAGCGCCAGCGGGAGGCAGACGTGGCTGCGGCTGAGCTTCGCCGCCAGCGTCAGCAGTTCGACGGGATTTTCCGGGTCGCGGGCTTCCGCCTGACAGTGGCGCAGCAGCTCCCGGGAGACGAGGGCGCAGCCCGGGCAGGCTGCAAAGCCCTGACTGTGGTAGAGGGTGGTGACGCCTGAGTAGCCGAAGACGGCGTCGCTGGTGACGTAGTCTGCGCCGCTGCGCAGTGCGTCCGCAAAGCAGGAAAGGGCCGTGGACATCAGGAAAAGGTCTTCCCTGACCAGAAGCACACCGACGGCGCTGCCGAGGGCTTCGGGGCGGAGGCTGTCCGTCAATAAAAATTTGCGGTGGAGCTGGTCCTGCAGGGAAGCTTTCAGGGCGGCGTTCCGCCCCGGCGCATAGACGCCGAGAAAAACTTCCTGGGTGTCGAGATATTCCTGTTTGGCGAGCTGAGCCCGCTGCAGAGTGGTATAACTGCTGTACATCGTATCCTCCTCTCCGCAGGCAGGCTCAATGGCTGCGATGGAACAGCCCCAGCAGGCGGCGCAGGGGCAGCGTAAGTTTCCAGCTGCTGGAAGAGAGGATGTTTTCCAGCGAGCTCTCGTAGGCTTTGCTCCGGGTGCTCAGCTCGGCGTTGGCCTGATGCAGCTCGGAGAGATTCTTCTGCAGGGCCTCGATGGTCTGCTTCTGGTCAGCCGTAGTCTTTTCCAGCTGGTCGAGGTGCTTCTGCTCGCAGACGCGGGTCTTCTGGAAATACTGTACGCCCTCGAGAACGGCGGCGAACAATGGGTCGTCAGCCAGAGGCTCCAGCGGGAAGTAGCAGTAGCTCACGCCCAGCTTCATCCCGGCGGGGAAACGGTTCAGACCTTCCAGCATGAAATTCGGGTCGTTGTTGAGGAACAGGATGCCGTCGCCGTGGAGCGGCACACCGTTCACCGGGCGGCAGAGGATGCGGTCATCCGAGAAGACGAAATCGGTGATGCAGCAGGGCAGCTCACCGGGGTCGAGACGGAGATTGAACGCGGCCTCCGGCAGCTCGAAGGTCGCTGTCACCATGCCGTTCAGCTCGTCGTATTCGTAGTCTGGGGCCTTGACGGTGTCTTTCTGGGAAAAGCCGAACCCGGCATCATAGTAAAGCAGCGGCTGCACCAGAGCAGGCGAGTCGGTCTGCCTCTCTCTCTGGGGGTGGGCAGCATAGAAGGTCTGCAGCTGTTTTTCCAGCTCAAGGCAGCGCTGGGCCAGCCGCGAAGTGCCTTCGTCTGCAAGTTTGAGCTGTTGTTCAAGGTCCGCAATGCGGCTGCGCAGAGCCGCTTCAGGAGTTTCGTTCATCATTACCGGGGCCTCCTCCGATTTATCGCAAGGCGTACAACCCGCGCTGCAAGCCCATGCATCAAAAGTAATTATAGTCTGCCCTCAAAATGGCTGGATACCAAAGCGCAGGAATTTCAGTGTTTTGCCGCATAGCGGCGGGTCTTGCTCCGCTGCCGGGGCTTGTCCGCAGGCTTTCCGCCCCGAAGCTTCCGGCCAAGCTCTTTGCGGCGCATCAGAAGTTCGGTGACGGCGAAGATGGACACAAGCGAGAACACGAACTGCAGCAGCATCCCCTGCACCGGATGGTCAGCATACTTTGCAGCCATCAGATACCACGGGATGGCCGTCAGCTCCACAGTGTGGATGCAGAAGATGAAGAGCGAGCGCCGGCCCACCCACTCGATGGCATGGGAGATGGGGCCGTCCACTCGGCGCTGCCATTTCAAAAAGAGCCGGATGATGCCGTAGCCCACTGCGCCATCCAGCAGGATGCTCAGCGGCCCCATCGTCCACTCACCCAGCGAAACGCAGTCGGTGCTCTGGGTCAGCAAAACGCCCGCGACGACGCCCAGCGCGGACGCGATAAGTCCGGCTTTGGCTCTGCCGGAAAGGGGAGTTTCGAAAAGGCGGCGCTTCTTGGCCAGATAGCCGATGTAAAGGTAGGGCAGCGACACCATGCCCTGTGCGATGCAGAAAGGAGCCTCCCACACCAGCGTGACGCCCCAGCCAAGCAGGGTGACGCCGACGACTGCGGGGGTTATGTACCGCTCGGGGAAGACCTCGAGCAGCACGTCCAGCAGCACCCACGCCAGCATCAGAGCCACTAAGTACCACATGGGTCCGCAGGAGAAAAACTGCTGCCCGAAGTAAGTGGCCGTGTGGGGCAGGCCTAACAGGAAGCCGCCTAAGACCTTGGCCGATTCTGAGATGGCAGCATCCCACGAGCCGAAAGCTGCGTGGTGAATGAAAGCGTGGAGCACCGTGGTGGCCAGTGCAGTATAAAGATAAGGCTTGAACAGGGTCTTGAGCTGCTGCTCGATGCATTTGTGGATGGAGCGCTTGCGGAAGCCGTAGCCGCTGGCAATAAAAAAGGCGGCCATCAGCGCTTCGCGGTAAGCGAACAGCGCGAACGCGAAAGGGGTGACGTCGTTGGTGCCGAGGGGGTAAAGCTCTGCCGTGTGGGCAAAGACGATGGCCAGCATTCCGATGCCTTTCAGCAGGTCGAACATGCCAAGGCTGCTTACAGTGCGGGGCTTGGTGCCTTCCATGAAAAGGGTCCTCCTTGTGCGCCATTCGTCCCGGAGGCCCCGGAAGGCCGTGTTTTAGGCGCGATAAATAAAAATATGAAGCTCGGCGGGGAGCTTTTTTGCTAAATAATATAAACAGTATAATGCTTTTTGGGCTTGCTGTCAATTTGATAAGGACTCGATCTCCGGGCGAAGTTTCGTCCTGACGAAAAAAGTGTATCACAGCTTTTCGCACATCGCAACAAAAGGAAAGAATTACATCTGCCTGCACAAATTGAATGCAAGCTCAAGTTGCATATTTGTGCAATTAAATCTTGCGTTTACGCTCTGCTTGCGGTATACTGTTGCCATAAGGAGTCGTGCCAAAGTTTTCCTCGAACTGCCAGAGATTCGGAATGACTCTGGAAAGTGAATGAAAAAAGTGCTGAGCTGAAAATTTGACAAAAAAGGAGAAAAACCGATGGCTGAATGCATCAAAGTACCCGCAGGCGTATACGACATGGTGACCCGCTGCATGGAGCAGGAGTTTCCTGATCATGTGGCCATTCGCTATGTGGCCGAGGACGGCAAGACCGTCGTGGAGAAGAAGTATCGCGAGTATGCGCAGGACATCCGCCGGATGGTGGCCTATCTCAAGGCCGAAGTGCCGGACATCAAGGGCCGGCGCATCGTTCTGCTGAGCCGGAACTGCTATGAATTCTGCGTGGCGTCCTTCGGCATCATCCTCGCCGGCGGCGTTCTCGTGACCCTGAACCAGAAAAAGACCTGGGAGGAGCTGGAATATGAGCTGGGCCTCGTGGAGCCCGTCCTCATCCTGAACGACGGCATCGACTACGGCTGGCGCGCCGAGCTGGAAGCCGCCTACGGCCCGAAGCTCCGCCCTATGGACTGCTATAAAGAGACTGCCCCCGGCGAGCTGACCAACTGCGTGGGCCACGATGATTTGATGATGCTGATGTTCACCTCCGGCACCACCGGACGCAGCAAGGGCGTCATGCTCTCGGAGCGGAATATGTGCGCCAGCCTGCACACCTATTCGGAGGTGGCAGAGAACTGGATCACCAACCGCCTCCCGGCAGGCCAGAAGCTGCCGCTGAGCCATATGACCCTGCTGCCCCTCTTCCACATGGCCTGCTTCGTCTGCGTCATGTCCTACCCGCCTGCCGGCTGGGCTCTGAACCTCTGCGGCGACATCCGCGACTTCTACCGCGACCTGAGCCTGATGCACAGCGACGTCATGGCCTCGGCCCCCATGCTGGTGGAGACCATCTACAATGACATGAAGCGTGGCCGCGTCAGCCGTCTGAACGGCCTGTGGGACCTGTGCTGCTCTTCCGCTGCCCTCGACCCCAAGATGCTGCTGGAGCTGGCCCAGAACGGCTTCGTCGTCAACCAGTGCTACGGTATGACCGAGACCTTCGGCGACGGCATCCTGAACTTCACGCAGGTCGAAAAGCACATGAGTGCCGTGGGCAAGCCCGACGACCACGTTCAGTATAAGCTGGACGAGACCGGAGAAATTTGCATCAAGGGCGACTGCGTGATGCTGGGCTACTACAAGGACCCCGAGGCCACGGCAGAGGTCATCGACGCCGACGGCTGGTTCCACACCGGCGACCTGGCCCGGATGGATGAGGAAGGCTTCTATTACATCACCGGCCGCAAGAAGAACCTTATCATCCTCGCCAGCGGCGAGAACGTCAGCCCCGAAGAGCTGGAAAAGAAGCTGGCCCTCTGCCCGGCCATCACCGAGTGCATCGTGAAGGAAAAGGACCAGAAAATTTGTGCTGTCATCTACTGCCCTGAGGATAAGCAGGAAGAGGTCAGAGCCTTCGTCATCGAGGTGAACCGCAGCCTGCCGCTGTATAAGCGCATCAGTGCCGTGGAGTTCACCGTTGAGCCCCTGCCCCGCAACGCTCTGGGTAAGCTGCTGCGCAAGTAACAAGTAAGAAGAAACAGTGAAAAGGATACGCCGCGTAGTTGCATTTCTCTGCCGAAACAGGTATTATTACTCTGAGGCAGAATATGTCAAATGCCGGCGTTTCGCTGCAATAAAGAAAAACAGCAAGGAGCGACAAAAATGATAAATACTGTATATGAGCTCATCACGGACGTCATGGCGAAGCAGTACCCCGACCGGGTGGCTTTCCGCTATGTGGCCGCCGATGGCAAGACTGTGGTGGAAAAGACCTACGCCCAGTATGTGCAGGACATCCGCAGGGCCGTTACTTATTTTAAGGAGAATATCCCCGACATCAAGGGCAAGCGTGTCGGCATCATGAGCCGCAACTGCTATGAGTACGGTGTCAACAGCTTCGGCGCGATCCTCGCCGGGGCCGTCGTCGTGACCATCAACCAGAAAAAGACCTGGCCCGAGCTGGAATATGAGCTGGGCCTTGCCGAGCCTTCCCTCATCGTCAACGACGGCATCGACTATGGCTGCCGCCCCGACATCGAGGCCGCCTACGGCGATAAACTCCGCCCGATGGACGCCTTCAAGGACAGCGCGCCTGCAGAGCTTGTTGACTGCGTGGGCCATGATGATTTGATGGTGCTGATGTTCACTTCCGGCACTACCGGCCGCAGCAAGGCCGTCATGCTCTCGGAGCGCAACTTTTTTACCACTGTGGAGTGCCAGGTCAAATTCGGCGACGCCATGCTGGACTATAAGCACGAGCATATGCCCGAGGACAAAAACGACGTCCTGAGCAACTTCGCCATCCTGCCCCTGTTCCATTTGGGTACGTTCATCTGCCTCTTCGTTTGGGCCTGCAAGGGCTGGGCGCTGAACCTCTCCGCCGACATCCGCGACTTCTACCGCGACCTCGGCCTGATGCACAGCGATGCCATCGCTGTGGCTCCCATGCTGATGGAGGCCATCTACAAAGACGTCAAGCGGGGCCGCCGCGCCCGCCTGAACGGCGTCTGGAACCCCTGCGGCTCCTCTGCCATGTTTGACGGCGCCATGCTGGCCGAGCTGGCACAGCAGGGCATGATGATTACTCAGGTGTACGGCATGACCGAGACCTGCGGCGACGGCATCATCAACTACGAGCAGGACGAAAAGCACATCCGCGCCGTGGGCAAGCCCGACGACCACGCCGAGTACAAGCTGGACGAGACGGGCGAAATCTGCATCCGCGGCGGCTGCGTCATGCTGGGCTATTACAAGGACCCCGAGGCCACCGCAGAAGTCCTCGACGCCGACGGCTGGTTCCACACCGGAGACCTGGCCCGTGTGGACGAGGACGGCTTCTATTACATCACCGGACGCAAGAAGAATATCATCATCCTCGACAACGGTGAGAATGTCAGCCCCGAAGAACTGGAAAATCTGCTGTCCAAGTGCGAGGCCGTCAAGGAATGCATCGTCAGGGAGAAGGGCAAGAAGATCTGTGCCGTCATCTACTGCGGCGAGGCCGACCAGCAGACCGTCCGCGACTTCATCACCGAGACCAACCGCACCCTGCCGCTCTACAAGCGGATGAGCGCCGTGGAGTTCAGCACCGAGCCTCTGCCCCGCACCGGCACCGGCAAGCTGCTGCGCAAGTAAGAATAAACCGGGCAGGCTGCGGAATACTGGAAAAGAGCCGCAGCCGCCTTTAATGGAATTACGAAAGGAAGATTCAAACTATGGAAAGAACCGAGATCGTGTCCCAGATCCTTGCCATTCTGGAAGATGTTGCAGAAATTTCCCCCGATGATGTCAACGAGAACAGCGTCTTGATGGACGATCTGGACCTGTCGTCCATGGAGATCCTGACCGTCGTCGCCGACCTGGAGGAGACTTTCGGCCTGCGCATCCCCGAAAAGGAGCTGCGCAACTTCGTCACCGTCAGCGATTTGGCCGACTATCTGGCTGCACACGCGGGGGAATAAGGAATGGATGCCGAACAGCGCTCTGTTTTTCAGGGGATCGTTTACTATTACCGCGAAAACATGGTCAACTGCCGCTATCAGGTCACGCTGAAAGATGCCGTGGACGGTGCGCTTTTGCAGCAGGCTCTGGATGCGGCCCGGGCAAAGGCACCCTACTATTTCCAGAAGCCGGTGTGGGAGAAAAAGCTGCTCCACCTCGAGCCGTCGGACGCCCCCTGCCCGGTGCGGCAGGGCAGCGCAAAGCCCGAATTTCCGGACGAGAACGGCTTTACGGTTGCCCTGAGCTATGAGGGGAAAGTCGTCTACTTTGACTGGTTCCACTTTCTGACCGATGGCCGGGGCATAGCACCCTTCATGACCATGGTGCTGCAGTTCTACTGCAACCTGCGGTACGGCACGGCTTTCGAAGGCCAGACCCTTGAGACGGACCCTGCCTACGACATCGAGGACATCCTTGCAAAGTACCCCGAGAGTCAGGTGGCCAACGATATGCAGCGCCCCGTGGTGCAGACCTTTGAAGAGACGCCCACCTGCTGCCGCATCCGGCTGGAAAAGGCGGGGCTTGTGGACGCCGCCCTCCGCTGCGGCGTCAAGCCTTTCAGTACCCTCACGGCCCTGCTCTGTAAGGCGGTGCGGGCGTATCTGGACAAGGACGAGGTGCTCTACAGCTACTCGACAGACGCCCGCGACGCGCTGGGTGCGCCGAACGCCCTCTACAACTGCGTGGCATCCTTCCAGCGCAAGCTGCCGCTGACGGCAGATGCCCCGCTGGCCGAAGTGGCCGTGGGCGTGGACGCTGACCTGAAAGAGAACCTTTCCGCTGAGCGAAAACTGTTCCGTATCGCGGAGCAGATGGGCTGGGTCTACCGGGTCTACCAGCAGAAAGCCAGCCTCAGCATCAAAAAACGCATCTTCCAGATGGGCGAGTACATCAGCGGCTTCCCGGCGGACTTCTGGGTGAGCTATCTGGGCGACCCCTTCGCCCCGTCCAGCCCGGAGCTGACCCGGTACATCGAGGACTTCCAGACCTGGGTGCCGGCGGACGGCGCTTCCATCGGTCTGGAATGCACCAGCCTGCATGGCATCATCACCCTCTGCGTCAAGAACAAGGTGCCGCGCCCCGGCTTTGCCGAGGCTCTGCGCGCCGCGTTCGAGGCCGAAGGCATCAAGGTGCTGGAAGCCGCAGAGCTGGGCGCAGACAATACATAAGATCAAACCTCTCCGTCACGCCGTAGGCGTGACGGAGAGGTTTTCTTTTGAACTTTTATCCAAAATGTAATTTTTACATCAAATTTTCATGCGTCATACTTTTGCGAAAAAATCGCCTGAAAAGCCGATTTTTCCCTTGCGTCCAATAGTTTGCCGTGGTAGGATAGGTCGAATGTGAGCGAAACACACTGGGAAATGGACAAAAGTGAGGAAAATCGTATGGAAAAAAATAAGAACAGCGGCGCGGCACTGGCAAGAAAGATGGCGGTGTCTCTGGTTTGCGGTCTGGCGGCAGGCTTTGCCTTTATAATGCTGCGCGAAAAGCTCGTGGCTTCCGGCAACAGCGGCATCTGGCAGACCATCAACGACCTGCTCTTCCAGGACATCACCGCAGAGGGCGCGGAACGTGCGCTCGGCCTCTTCTACATCATCGGCCAGCTCTTCATCAAAGCACTGCAGCTGGTCATCATCCCGATGGTCTTCACCTCCATCGCGCTGGCCATCGGCAGCATCGCCGATACCCGCACCATGGGCCGCATCTCGGCCAAGACCCTCTTCTGGTTCCTGCTCTGCTCCTTTATGGCGCTGGCACTGGCCGGATGCGTGGGCTATGCCACCTATTCCATGGGTCTCTTCAACGCTCACATCGAGGGCCTGACGGAAGCCGCCGGCTCCACCGGTTCCAACCCACTGAACGTGGTGCTGAATGTCATCCCCTCCAACATCGTCACGGCTTTCGGCAGCAACAACGCTGTTCTTTCCTCCGTCTTCCTCGCGGTGGCTGTGGGCCTGAGCATGAATGTGCTGGGTGAGAGCCGTACTTCCACCCTCCGCCGCCTGCTGGGCGAGGTGAACGACGTGGTGGTGGTCTTCCTGAACTTCGTCGTCACAAACTTCGCGCCCTTTGCAGTCTTCGTGCTGCTGACCCGCACCTTCGCCATCTATGGCATTGATTACCTCAAGCCCGCTCTGGTGTATGTGGTGGTCACGGTGGTTCTGCTCTTCGTCTTCCTGCTGGTGGCCTATCCTCTGGTGGTGGCGCTGGGCGCAAAGCAGAACCCCATCACTTTCATTAAGAAGATCGCCAACGTGGCCGTCTTCGGCTTCTCCACCTCTTCCAGCGCAGCCACTCTCCCCCTGAACATCAGGGTCTGCACCGAGGATTTCGGCGTCGATGAGTCCATCGCCTCCTTCGTCCTGCCTCTGGGCATGACCATCAACATGGACGGCACCGCCATCATGCAGGTGGTGGCCACTGTCTTCATCGCAGGCTGCGCCGGTTACACCGTTACTCCCGCCCAGCTGGTCGTGGTCGCTCTGCTGGCTCTGCTGGCCTCGGTGGGGACGCCTGCCGCCCCCGGCGCAGGGGCCGTCATCCTCTTCACCATCCTGTCCGGTGCGGGCTTCGTGAATGACAGCGCCCTGCTGGCCTACTCCCTCATCCTCGCCATCAACCGCCCCATCGAGATGCTCGTCACCTCCCTGAACGTGGTGGGCGACGCTGTCGCCAGCATCTGCGTGGCCAAGAGCGAGGGTCTGCTGAACGAGGAAAAGTTCAACGCATAATTGACCTGTAACATACAAAAGCGCCTTTCCGTTTTACCGGAGAGGCGCTTTTTGCGCAGCAGAAGTCTTCTTTTTTACAGACGGCCCAAAGCCGCCGCCGGGGTTTTACGCCGATTTTGCGTCCGCATGGTTTCGGGCCGGGCGGCTGCGGCGGTAGAATAAGGCCGTTCCCGGTAAATCGAAAAAGAGAGAAGGAGCCATGAGGCTCATGGAAAGAGAGGACTTTCGCATGAAAGAGAATAAAATGTCCCGCCGCAGCTTTTTGAAGGCCGGTGCCTTTGCATCCGCCGCCGGTATGCTGGCCGCAGCGCCTGCCGCTGCCAACGCCGCTGCCCCCAATGCCGCCAAAGCAGCAGAGGAAGAGAACGGACTGCTGGGCGTGTTCGGCGGCAAACCCAAGTATGTCTTCCTCTTCATCGGCGACGGTATGGGTACGGCCCAGATACAGTCCGCCCGATTCTATAAGGGTACGGTGGAGAACAACGGCGCTGTCGTCGAGGGCGAGCTGAGCTTCACCCAGTTCCCCGAGGTGGGCAGTGTGACCACCTACGACAGCACTTCTTTCTGCCCCGACTCCGCTTCCACTGCCACTTCCATCGCCACCGGCCACAAGACCGAGAGCGGCGTCATCAATATGTGTCCGTGGACCCGCGATGTGCCGTATGAGACCATCGCCGAGAAGCTCCACGCCCAGAAGAACTACAAGGTGGGCGTTGTGTCCACCGTCAACATCGACCACGCCACCCCCGCCGCCTTCTATGCACATCAGAAGACCCGCAAGAACTACTACGCCATCGGCAAAGAGCTGGCCGCCTCCGGCTTCGAGTATTTCGCAGGCGGCGAGTTCCAGAAGGTGAACGGCGACGGCACCGGCCCCAACAACCACGAGATCGCTGCCCAGAACGGCTACAACGTCGTCACCCGTCAGGCAGACGCTGCTACCCTCAAGGCTGGTGCAGGCAAGACCCTCATCATCGCCGAGGCACTGGCCGACGGCAAAGCCATGAACTACGCCATGGACGCCGCCGCAGGCGAGTGGCAGCTGACCGACTACGTCAGGAAGGGCATCGAGCTGCTGGACAACAAGAAGGGCTTCTTCCTGATGACCGAGTCCGGCAAGATCGACTGGGCCTGCCATGCCAACGATGCCGCCGCTTCCATCCACGATGTGCTGGAGATGAGCAACGCCGTGCAGGCCGCTGTGGACTTCTACAACGCCCACCCCAACGACACCCTCATCCTCGTCACCGCAGACCACGAGACGGGCGGCATGGCCATCGGCTACAAGACCACCAACTACGACACCTTCCTGACCAACCTCACCCACCAGAAGATGTCTTACGCCAAGTTCGACTCCACCTATGTGAAGGGCTACATCGCCAACAAGACTCCCTTCGAGGCCGCCATGGCCGACGTGAAGGCAAACTTCGGCCTGACCCTGCCCACCGACCCCGATGCTGCCAGTGCAGGCAAGCTGCTGCTGACCGACTACGAGGTGGAGAATCTGCGCAAGGCCTACGAGCGGACGCTGGAAGTCGGCGCTGCCTCCCAGAAGGAGATGAGCCAGCAGGACTATGAGCTGTACGGCACCTACATCCCCTTCAGCATGGCCATCTGCCACACCATCAACCA
>ERZ779895.2024-NODE-2024-length-19372-cov-7.931666_pt1 | contig 19372 bp, 23 predicted proteins | sample MGYA00511093_ERZ779895 | MGnify/ENA primary metagenome ERZ779895 (study PRJEB29588, sample SAMEA2142970) | human gut metagenome | biome: human gut; feature: human-associated habitat; material: faeces | place: Denmark | collected 2008/2010 ... | reverse complement strand
ACTTCGTGGGACGTATTTAAATAACCGCCGCAGGCGGCACCGAAATTCCGAATTCTGCATTCATAATTCCGAATTTTTCGACTGAAAGGAGAAATCTATGGCTCATGAGGCTCAGGAGCGCTATTCTTCGCTTGTCCTTGCGAAAATGCGCTCGGAAAACATTCTTAAGGACGGTATCATCTTCAACAACGACTACGAGGGCGACCCGGTCGCGGGCGCGGTCAAGGTTCCGGTGCGCGACGGCGAGGTCAAGGTCGGCGACTACGACCGCAGCGCCGGCGGCGATCTTTCCGAAAGCTCCACCGAGTACCGCTCTATCCTCATCAACCGCGAGAAGTACGTCAACGAGCTTGTGGACGGCTACGACGCGGCTTCCGTTCCCGACAACCTTGTCGCGGACAGACTTGACAGCGCGGGTTACTCCATGGCGACCGCCCTCGACCGGGACGGCGCTTCCACGCTCATCTCGCAGGGCACCCGCGTCAATACGTCCTCCATTTCCGCAAGCACCGTATACAGCGATGTTGTGGATATCCGTACGCTGATGAGCAAGGCGAACGTCCCGAACGACGGCAGGCGCTACCTGCTCGTTACCCCGGACATCTACGCGGCTATGCTGAAAAGCCCGCTGTTCGTGCAGGCTTCCGCGCTCGGCGACGAGGTGAAGCAGTCCGGCGCGGTCGGCAAGATCGCGGGATTCACCGTGTACGAGTGGAACGACGACACCGCTAACCTTGCGATGATCGCAGGTCACCCGCGCTATGCTACGCGCATCAACGCATGGAAGGTGCCTATCGCCGTGAATGACCTCAAGGACAGCAAGCACATCGGCTCTTCTGCGGTACAGGGGCGTTCCGTTTACGGACACGAGGTGCTCCGCAAGAGCGCTATTTACGCCGTATTTTCCGCAGGTTCGCTCACTCTTACGCAGGGCGCGTTCGCTTCCGATAAGTGCAAGGTCACTGTCGCCGAGAGCGCTACTGGCGCGTTCGCATACCGCGTGAATCCGGCAAAGCGCGCGGCGCTTGAGGAGGACTTCACCGCCATCGCTGCGACAAACGCGTTCACTTCCAACAGCACGCAGATCTCCTGCAAGAAGGGCGACGTCATTGAAATAATCGACCTCGACAGCAACAAGAAGTGCGTTAAGGTCGGCTATGTTACAGTAGCATGACGGTCACGGCTGAATACTACTCCGCGAACTGGGGCGGCTGGACGGATTCGGACGAGCTGACAGCCGCTCTCAAACGCGCGGAGCTTATCGTAGACCGGGAGATATTCCCCTCGGGGTATACTGTAGCTGCCACGCCGGAAGTCTGGCGTACAGCCGCTCAGAACGCTGTCTGCGCGCAGGCGGAGTTTATCCTCGAAAACGGCGGCGTTTCTGCGCTGTCGGAGACCACGGACGGCGGCTCAGTAACGCTCGGGAAGTTCAGCTATTCCGGCGGCGGGAGCCCCGCTGGCGGGAGTTCAGGCAATTCCGGCGGTTCGGCGGCGAATTCGCTGTGCGCCCAGGCTCTGGCGCTGCTGGAGCCGACCGGACTGCTCTACAGAGGGGTGAGGATATGAGACCTATCCCGCGTTCCCTGCTGATTCATTCGGCGGTGCTGTACGAGGAGAAAGAAAACGCGTGGCAGAAAAAGGAGCTCGTCGAGCTGGCGAAGCTCACGCATATCCGCGTAGAGCCTGCGAGTAAAATGATAATCACGTCCGACAACCGCTCCATTACGCTGTCTGCAACGCTTTTCTACGACTGCCGGAACAGCGCTCCGGGGGCGGAGTTCAAGCCGGGATATATCGTCGAATTTGGCGGCAAGCGTTACCGCGTTGAGACTGTCGAGGTTTTTTACGACCGTCAGAAACTCCACCATCTGGAGGTGGGACTGTGCCTGTGACGGTGAACATCAATTCCGCTCAGATAGCGGTCGATATCCGCGCGGCTTCCGAAAAGGCGCGCGGGATAACCTCTCAGCAGGCGCTCGCGGACTGCAACGAGTACGTTCCGGACGACCAGGACGCGCTCGTCAACAGCTCGAATATCCACAGCGATATACTGCACGGAAAGCTCGTCTGGTCTACTCCCTACGCTAGATATCTGTATCACGGCGTGCTGATGGTGGACCCGAAAACCGGTTCAGCATGGGCGCGGGAGGGTCAGACGAAGGTCAAGGTCTCGCCGGAGGTGCGGCTTAAATTCGATAAGCGCAAGAACCCGAAAGCCGGCTCCCACTGGTGCGAGCGCGCCCAGGCAGACCACGGCGAGGAATGGCGGCAAATCTACGAAACAGCATTGCGAAAGGAGCTGAACAAATGACGGCGCAGTTACAGGCAGTCGAAGCTTTCCGGGCTTTTGCGGAGAAAACAACAGGACAGCCGGCGTCCGTCGGGCTTCTTTCGACCGGGGAGAGTATCGCAGTGCAGGTCGTGACAGGTTCCCGGGAGTTCACCTCGCTGGACCTCGCGAACCGCCGGGCGGTGCTTTCCCTCGACGTGCTGTCGAAATTCAAGGAACAGGAGCAGGCTTACGGCTTCCTCTGCGGGATAGCCAACGCCTGCGATACAGCCCGGCTCGGTGCGCCTGTCGTTAACGCGGAGGCACGCAGCGAGCCGTTATTTGTAGGCACGGACGGCGATTACTGGATATATTCGCTGTCCGTCAGCCTGCGGATCATTATTTAATTCGGAATTCGGAATTCTTAATTCGGAATTAAGGTGTCCCACTTCGTGGGACGTATTTAAATAACCGCCGCAGGCGGCACCGAAATTCCGAATTCCGCATTCATAATTCCGAATTTTTCGACTGAAAGGAGAATTACTATGTCCCAGACATTACCCAAGGTCGCGGGTGTTGAGCTTAACCACGAGGTCAAGGTGTTCATCAACACCACGCCCACAGGTGACAGCGCGACCTATAAGTCCATGTGCAATGCGTTCAAGAACTGCGCGAACGCGCTGAACGAGAATGTGTATTCCGCGTCCTACCTCAGCGACGGCGGCTACAGCTCCAGCACAGTTACCGGATTCCAGCCTACTATAACGCTTCAGGGTGACTTCATGGCAAGCGACCCGGTGTGCGCTTATCTCGACAAGATTCAGTGGAGCCCCGGCGCGGCGCGTGTTACCGATATCAAGATGAACCGCAACGGGCAGATAGTCACCTGTCCGGTAACGCTGACCCAGATAGCCATTGCGGGCGGCGAATCCACTGCGCCGAACGCCGTGACTGTAGTCATGGCGTTGAATGGCAAGCCCACCGTCGAGGACGGAAATCTGGACGACACCGGTGAGAAGAAGACAGGGCTTTAATGCTGAAAGGAGCAGAAAATGTACCAGATAAAGAGATCGGAGAAGATACGCGACGCGCTGGAGCTTTGCGGAGAGGACGGAAAGCCCGCCGCAAAGCTGGAGTTCGTCGTTGACATCGACGCCATCGCGGGCGAACTCCGCAGGAACCTCACCGGCATCACGACCGCTGAGCAGGCGCTGAAAAAGGCGGCTTCCGATAAGGACTACGCCGAGGCTTACGAGCAGTATGGCAGGGCGGTGCGCGGGGTGTTCGCCATCTGCTTTGGCAGGGAGAACGCGGAAACCATCTGCGAGTTCTTCGATGGGAACTACGTTGAGATGTCAGTCGCGATAGTGCCGTATATCTACGACGTGATACTCCCCCGCGTGAACGAGTGCATAGCCCGCCGCCGCGAACAGCTCAAGGGAATCTACCGCAGGGGGAAGAAGCTCAGATGAAGCTGTACGAGCCGTTTCCCGACCGCATTACCGTTGAAGGTCAGGAGTATCGGCTGGCTCTGTGGTTCGACCGGGTGCTGAGGTTCTACGACGTCCTCGACGACCCCGGCCTCACGCCGGAGGAAAAGACGGAGGCGGGTTTCTCATGGCTCGTGGACTGCCGGAAAACCCCGCCGCCGGAGGTACAGAGCCGGGTACTCCAACAGCTTATGGACGAGGTGATAGCTCCACCGCAGCGGAGGCTGTCAACGCAGAAGCAGCCGCAGAAGTGCGTTGATTTCAGCTTCGACGCGGAGGAGATATACTCGTCGTTCCGGCAGGCTTACGGTATCGACCTGATACAGGAGTGCGGGCGGCTGCACTGGTGCGCGTTCCTCGCGATGTTCCACGGGCTTCCGGAGGACGCGCCGGTGAAGCAGATAATGCGGATACGCTCGGAGGATATCCCGGCTCCGAACAAGCACAACGCGGAGTATATCCGGCGGCTCACGGAGCTGAAAACGCTGTATGCGCTGCCGAATAAGGGCGCTTCGCAGGCGCAGGACGGAGGGGGCTGGGACGGGCTGTTCAATATGCTGCGGGCGCAGGCTGAATGATTTCTGTATTGACATTTCCGGAGGGACGTGCTATAATGTAGGAAATAAACGATTTGGAGGTAATTTCCTATGAAGAAGATAATAGCATTTTGCGCAGCCGGCGCAATCGCTCTGCTTGCCGGTTGTTCTTCCGTATCGCAGGAGAAATATAATTCGCTTGAATCGGAGGAAAGTAACCTGCGCGAGCAGTATCGCCAGTTGAGCGTTGAGCACAACGATTTGCAGAAACAGTATGATTCGCTGAATTCCGACTACGAGGAACTGAAAAGCGAGTACAATTCCTTGCAGAGCGCCGCTGAATCCGCTGCCCAGACGACAGCCGCGACTACTACGGCGACGCCCGCAACGACCGCCGCGCCTGTGACTACAGTCCAGACAACTACAGCAAAGCCGCAGACCGCGAAACCCGTCGAAGTCAAGGCAACGATGGGCGAAACCAACGCGCTGAACAAAGCCAAGGACTACCTTAGCATAATGGCGTTTTCGTATTCCGGACTTATCAATCAGCTTGAATACGAGGGCTACTCGGCTTCCGAAGCTACATACGGAGCAGACCACTGCGGCGCTGACTGGAATGAACAGGCGGCGAAAAAAGCTGCTGACTACCTGGATATCATGAGCTTTTCAAAGAGCGGGCTTATCGATCAGCTCGAGTATGAGGGGTTCACTCATTCGCAGGCTGTTTACGGCGTTGAGGCTGTGGGGTATTAAAATCTGAACAAAATCAAATACACAAAGCACGTTGAGAAATCAGCGTGCTTTTTTCATGCCCGAAAGGAGGAAAAATGCCCGAAGGAGAAGTAGTATATCATATCCGGGGCGACAACAGCAAGCTCCCCGACGATCTCAAGAACGCGGAGAAGATAATCGGAGATTCCGCAGATAAGGTTGAAAAAGCGGCTCTGGGAGCTATCAAGGCAATAGGCGCGGCTGCTTCCGCAGCGGCTGCGGCGGGTACTGCGATAGGCACGGCGGCGGTAAGATCTGCTGACGACCTGGACAAGGCAGTCAAGCGTGTTACCAGCGCCACAGGCGAGGGCGCGGCTGCCGCTGAAAAGTACTCCGAGGTGATAAAGGGAGTTTACGGCAACAACTTCGGCGAGAATTTCGACGACATCGCCGCGAGCATTTCCACGATAACTCAGAATCTCGGCGAAATGGACGCGGAGCCGCTCGAAAAAATCACCGAGAGCGCCTACGCATTGCAGGACGCGTTCGATATGGACGTCGCCGAGACCTCCCGCGCCGCTAAAGCTATGGTGGAGAACTTCGGTATAGCTGCCGAGGACGCGTTCGATTATATCGCCAAAGGCGCGCAGGACGGCCTCGACTACTCCGGAGAGCTGCTGGACAATATCAGCGAGTACTCCGTGCAGTTCAAAAAGCTGGGGCTTTCTGCCGACGATATGTTCACTATCTTCGCGAACGGCGCGGAGAACGGAGCATGGAACCTCGATAAAATAGGCGACGCAGTCAAGGAGTTTTCTATCCGCGCTATCGACGGCTCGGACACGACTGAAAAAGGCTTTGAAGCCCTCGGCTACGACGCGGAGGATATGGCGAAGAAGTTCGCGCAGGGCGGCGACGCTGCCCGGGACGCGTTCCAGACAATCATAAAGGCTCTCGGCGATATGGAAGACCCCATCGCGCAGAACGAGGCAGGCGTGAACCTGTTCGGGACCATGTGGGAAGATCTCGGCGCTGACGCGGTTAAGGCGCTCGGCGATATCTCCGACAGCGCCTACGACTGCGCGGGAGCTGTGGACGAGATAGTCGAGGTGAATTACAGTTCGCTCTCGGACGCGCTCGGCGGGCTGAAAAGGCAGGTTGAGCTGTTGATACAGCCGCTTGGCGACGAGCTTATCCCGGTCGTTTCGGAGGTCATTGACAAGCTCGGCAAGATAGCCGACGAGGTCGTTCCGGTGCTGTTGGACGCAGCGGAGCCACTTGTTGAATCGTTGCTCGACCTCATCGACCCGCTCACGCTTATAATATCAGAGCTGCTACCGCCGCTCATTGAGATAGCCGCTGACATCGCGGCCAAGATTTCGGACTTTGCGGCGCGGCACCTGCCTACTCTGATATCCGCGCTCAAAGGTGCGGTCGATTTTATCGGCAAGGCTATCAAAGTAGCATGGGAAATGCGTGACGTTATCGCGGCGATAGTAGCGGCACTCATCACGTTCAATACCGTTATCAAGATAGGAAACGCTGTTTCGGCGGCGGTTTCCGCGCTAAAATCATTCAAGGCCATCACTGACGCGGCGACAGCCTCGCAGATAGCCCTGAATGTTGCAGGCGCAGCAAATCCGTTCGTGCTGATAGCCTCGCTTGCGGCGGGCGCGATAGGCGCGCTTGTGGCTTTCAACAATACCACTGAAACCTCAGCCGAAAAGGTGAACGAGCTCCATAATCAGGCTATGCAGCTTAACGAAACCGCAAAGGATTCCGCGAACGCCGCAACGGAAGTAAAAAAGCTTTCCGACCAGTACAAGGCATTGAAAAATTCTGCTGATGACGCCAAAGAAACAAAGGAAAAACTTGAGGAACTGCAAAAGGCCCTGATAGACACCTACGGTCAGGAGGCCGCGAAAATCGACCTTGTTAACGGCAAGTATGAGGAGCAGCTTTCATTGCTGGGCGAGCTCATCAACAGCAAAAGCGAGCTTGCGGAAGCTGACGCGAAAGCAGCATACTACACCGCGCAGGACGCGCAGGATACGGAATGGGCGCTGTCGCTGAATAATACCGATTCCAACAGCGACTTGCACAAATATCTCCAGAAGTGGTTCATTGACGAATCCGGCGGGAATTACGAAGGAATAACCAGCGATTTGTTTTCTTCCACGACCGACTACAAATTCAAGGCGGGAACTACCTACCGTGAGCGATATGAAGCGCTTTCAAGAATGGTCAGCCGCATGGAGAAATATGCCGGCACGGACGCGTTCGACAGCGCCATCTACAGCCAGCTTGTCCAGGCGCGGGACGATATGTACGCAAAAATGACGGAGTTCGAAGAGATAGAAAGCACATTCAATGAGCTGACTGCTCCCAAGCAAAAACAGCTCATATATGGTTCAAAAACGCAGGCAGACTACTATCGGAAAAAGTCGGGCGGTGGTAATACAGCCGCTCCCGCAGAAGAAACGCCCGCTGAACCCGAGCATGAAAGCACCTACACCTACAAGCCCTACACCCCAACCGCCGACACATCGAAAACCAAGACCAGCTCAGGCAGTTCGAGCAGTTCCACAGGCAGCCAGGGCAATTTCATCAGCATAACAAGCTATGTCCCGACCATGTGGGACAACGACCAGACAGCCGCGCTGAAATCCCTTATCGGCAAGGACGTCCTCGGAAAGACGACCTCCGCGCACCAGATAAACACCCTGACCGGCGCGATATCGGGCGCGGCTGAAAGTTCGTCCGCTTCGAAGGAGACCGACCTCGCCGACGTGATAAACGCGATAACCAAACTGCAGCGCAAGGTCGAGAGGTTTGAGGACGCGTTCGGCGATATCACCATCGAGCTGACCGCCGGCGACCTGACGATAGGCAAGGCGTGCGTCCGGGACTGCAACATTATGGCGAAGCGCTCCGGCAAATCGCCGTTCAATTTCTAGGAGGTATCATGATACTAAAAATAGGCGATATCGACGTCAGCAAATTTATCCTGCCGCCGGACATCGCGGATACGTTCCGGAGCCAGTCGGTAAACCAGACGCTGAACGGCTCGCTGGTGGTAGACCGTATCTCCGAGCTTTCAAAGAAGCGCATTTCGGTGCAGTTCCCGATAGTTCCCCTTGCGAAATGGGAGGAGATAAAGGCGGTCATAAAGCCGATAACGTTCAATGTCAGCGTTGACAGCAGCGTGTATTCTGTTCACCTGAGCGGTGATATCCCGACCCCGGTGCTTTACGCAGACGGCGACGACATAATGTGCAGCGAGATCTCGCTGGTGTTCGAGGAGATGTGATATGAGGACAGTTTCAGACGAATATCTTGCGCAGGTGCAGAGCTCCGGGCGGCAGTTCGGAGTTATGGTCAAGGTTTACGGCAATTCTGCCGAACCGGACACGCTATGGCTCGGGGACGTTATCAGCGTTGATATCCTGCGGAGCTGCTCCGATCAGCTCCAGATAGGCGCGTGCATGTCGGACATGCTCACGCTCGAAACTAAGGCGACAACTCTTTTCAACGGGCGGCTGAAAAAAGTTGAGGTTTTTTACCGCTGCACTGCGCCGGTGCTCGACTGGATACGGCTCGGGACATTCTACGTTGACGAGGCGGTCACTCGCAACGGCGTTACCGCGGTCAAGGCTTACGACATGATGAGCAGGCTCGACAAGCGCGTGAGCTGGGTGGACACCAGCAAAGCGACCGCGCCGACATTTCCTTGCAAAATGCAGGCAATGCTGAATTATCTCTGTGTCCGCGCCGGGGTCACGACCGATTTTGTCTGCGAGGATATCACGGTCGAGAAAGCTCCCGACGGCTACACGGCGCAGGAGTTGATAAGCTATATTGCCGCAAGTCACGGCAGGAACGCGCGGTTCTCGCCGTCTGAGGTGCTGAAATTTCCGGCTTACGAGGAGGTCGGAAAAACCGTTCAGCACGGACGGTGCTACTCGCTGGATATAGCAGGTGGAAGCGGATACACGGTCAAGGGGATACTGCTTCAGCGCGGCGGCGACGATAAAATCTACATCGACGGCACTGCTTCTGAGTACGACGAAACCGCCGACGGCATAGTGACGGCGTATGACCCGTTTGCGACGGTCGGTATCGCGGAATACGCATGGAACAGGCTCGGCGGGTTGAATTACTCGGCTGTATCGCTCGAAATGCCTGCGGAAAATATCCTCGAACCGGGCGATGTGTTCACGGTCGAGGACGCGGACGGCACTCAGAAGAAGGTGATCGTTATGGAACAGGAGCTGTCGCTGACCTGCACGGGCGGCTTTGTCGAGAAGATATCCTGCACGGCGGAAAGCAAGGCGCAGAACCGGAGCACTGAGAACCGGCAGGAGGCCACGGAGAAGCAGGTGGCGGCGGGGGCAACGTCTGCTACTCTCACCGAATACCAGTACCTGACCGACGCCTCGGTAAAATTCAACGGCACGACGTACACGATAGAAAAGGACGCGAAAACCGGGCTGATATCGAAGATATCAGACAGCAACGGGAACGAGTTCGAGCCGGAAATCTCGGCGGGTATAACCGATGTGGCTGCGCATAACGCGGTGTTCTGGGCTGTAGCAATGTGCAGAGGAATAAGCAAGACGGCATTTATCATGGACGGAATATTCGGAATGTTCACGCCAGATACGCGGGATATTGCGAACCTGCGCTGGAAGAATTCAGTTACTGGGTACAACGATATCATTCTTTCAGGCGCTTCGGAGAACGGTGAAGCAGTGCACTTTACAGCTAGTCAGTACGGTACGTTCGCTTGCGCTGAGCCAAGTACAGTGTATGCCATAGTAAAGTCTGAGGTTAGTAAGGTTATCAACTGCATTATCACGAAGAGGCTTTCACAGCTGTCTAATTCTGAGCATTATGGTTTCGGTTTATTGCAGTTTGATGGCAATTTGTACTTTTCGTCTGCAGCGTATGATATTCAGCAAACAAACGTAAGTTGTATCGAGTACCATGTGTACTGCTTTACACGTGTGGACGGTGTTACTTATTTTTACATTGATGGCGCTCTTGTTGGGCATGTCGGTAACTGCATGACCGGGCAGTACGCGAATATGATGTACCTCAACAACGAGTATCTCGGGTCAACAAGATTGGACGCACCAACAATTTGTGACTTTGTAATGTGTGCTTTTGGCTCGCAATACCACGATGAAGCAACGGTGCGTAATAACTCGGCGTACTTAATGAAAAAATACAAAATAGGAGGCAACACATGACATCAAAGACGATAGCGCTGACAGGCGCGGAAATCAGGGCGGATTACTCGGGCGGCACAAACGCCTGGCTCCGGAACGACGGCACTGCAACGGTGTACGCGTCCACTGCTCCCGCCGTAACGCCCGGAGCAGACGGAGTAGTCAGCATTCCGGCGGGACAGGCGGTAAGGATTGACGGGGCTTGCAGGACAGTGTACCTGCTCGGGACGACTGGATCGGTGCAGCTTGTAGGCTCGGATTACACTGCATGCCCTTTTAAGACGTCAGCACAGTCCGGCGGCTCGGGTGCTGACGATGTAGCAAGAGCCGCCATAGAAGCACACGCGGGGAATGCGGATATCCACGTTACCGCCACTGAAAAGGCAGCGTGGAACGCGGTGAATTACAGCAATCCGAACCTGCTGATAAATCCGGATTTCCGTATAAATCAGCGCGGGCAGGCTGAATACACCTCCGGCTACACGGTCGACAGATGGTATTCCCCCGGGAAGTGCAGCGCAGCGCCGATTTCCGGCGGTGTAAAGCTCACCTCTACGGTAACAGCGTCGTCAACAACCCACGCTTTTTGGCAGGATTTTGAGTTCCCGCTTCCACCGGGAAAATACACGCTATCTCTCAAGGCAGCGGACATCACCGGAGTATGGGCCGCGCGTATCCGCACTGTGACCGCAGCTGGGGACTACGTTGACAGCTACTATACTTCGGCGCTTCGCGAGGGAGTGAACAAGGTATCGGTCGACCTGCCAGATGGCGAATACATCTCCGCAGTCTCCATCGGGTTCAACAAGGGCACCGAAGCCGGGGACTCCCTGAAACTCGCATGGGCGAAGCTGGAGAGTGGTTCACTGGCAACGCCGTTCGTCCCGCCCGACCCTGCGACGGAACTCGCGAAGTGCCAGCGCTACTACCAGATGCGCACCACAAACGACATCGATACGCTGGATTTACGTCCCAGCATGAGGACAATAACGGACATCAAGGCAGTAGAAGGAGGATACGCATATGTCGCAGAATTATGATGAAATCATCGAACCGCGCGAAAATGACGAGCAGCGTGCTGCCCGCGAAAATCGGCTGCGCACCGCCGAGATATCCCGGAGATTCGTGGAGATAGACCGGGAAAGAATACGCCCACTTGCTGCAATAGTTGCGGGCGTCGGAACAGATGAGGATAAATCCCGGCTCAAGGCGCTTGAGGAAGAAGCAGCGCAGCTCCGCGCGGAGCTTGCGGAAATGGAGGAAACATGACTGTAGAGAACATCATCACAATTATCAGCGTAATCGCCGCGATATCCGGTATCATTTTTGGCGCGGCGGCGTTCGCACGGAACAAGCGGGACGATAATCGCGAGGACGGCTCATACCGCAGCGATATCGGGTACATAAAAGCAAGCATGGACGACATCAAGCGCAAGCTGGACAAGCAGGAACAGCAGTATCTTGACCTTGTAACGCGGCTTACGGCGGTGGAATCCAGCGCAAAGCAGGCACATCACAGAATAGACAGACTGGAGGGCAACAACCATGAAAATTGACTGGAGAAGAAAGCTGACATCAAGAAAGCTCTGGATAGCGCTCGCAGGCTTTATCGCAGGTCTGATTGTAGCGTTTGGCGGAAGCTCTGAAACCGCCGAGACCGTGTCCGGATGCATACTCAGCGGAGCGGCTGTGATAGGCTACATGGTCGGCGAAGGTCTCGCCGACAGCGGCAGAGAAAACGGAGGTGGCGACGATGGCGATAACCTTTGAAGCATACGCCCGGAACAACGGAGCGTTCAAAGCCGCCCGTCCCATGCCGCATGGTAGTCCGGCAGGCATCATAATCCACTCAACCGGGGCGAATAACCCGAACCTTAAGCGCTACGTCAACGCGCCGGAGATCTGCGGCGATAACCCCTACAAGAATTACTTCGACCGCTCCGACAGCGATGTCTGCCCGCACGCGGTCATAGGCAAGGACAAGAACGGCGAAGTGAAAGCGGCTAAGCTGCTCCCCTGGAACGTCTGCTGTTGGGGCTGCGGCTCTGGCTCAAAAGGCAGCTACAATTACAGCCCGGCGTACATTCAGATAGAGATAGCCGAGGACGCGCTGAACGACCGCGCCTACTTCGAGGAGTCCTTCGGGCTTGCAGCTGACCTCTGCCAGCGGCTCATGAAGAACTACCCGACCATTAAGCCGGGAAACATCATCAGCCACAAGGAAGCCTGCGCCCGTGGTTACGCTTCCAACCACGGCGACCCGGAGCACTGGCTCGCCAGGTTCGGCAAGAATATGGACTGGTTCCGGGGGCAGGTCGCGCCGGAGAAGCAGGTCAGGATCACTGCCGAGATCTCAGTCGCCCAGAGCAAAGTAGAGCGTTACCGCCAGGCACTCCAGGCGCTGGGCTGCTCTGTGAAAATCGAATAATGATTATCCCCGGGGCGTTGGCTCCGGGGAATTCGTTATTTTGCATAAAACAGAGCTTGAATTTTTTGGCAGTTGCATTTACCCTACTTGTCACGATAAAAACAGTTTTAACGCCAAACTTGACACCCATGTTGACACCCATACTTGCGAAAAAATACGCAAAAATGTGGTAAAATACATTCGTTGCGCGTCGCGATTCCGGATAGCAAAAATCCCCGTCAAACAGCTAATCAAGCCATTTGGCGGGGATTAAGTCTTTGGAGCGGATAATGGGAGTCGAACCCACCACCTCAGCTTGGGAAGCTAATGTTTTACCGATAAACTATATCCGCATCTCACGAATATATTATATCATCTTTGGTCAGATTTGTCAAGACCCCGGAACGACGCTCCGGGAAATTCCTGCGGAAAACCCCGAACACTGCCGCTAATCCGGGGGCTCCTCCGCTGAAAGCGCTCCGTGAGCGGAGATCATCGCTTCCTCGCGGGAGCCATGGAACCTCCGCGCTGAGAAATTTCGTGTTATCTGAACCACCTTTCCGGAAAGCAGCAGAACTACCGGAAGATTCACCGCCGCCATCACGCCGTTGAACAGGTCGGCAGCGCCCCAGGCCGCAGAAACGTCCAGCATGCCGCCAACTACCGAAACCGCCGTGAATACCACCAGATAAGGCACCCGAAAGCCTTTCCCGAACAAGTACTCCGCCGCGCCGCTCCCGAAGCAGCTCCAGCCGATGACCGTCGTGAACGCGAACATGACCACCGCCGCGCTGATGAGCTTCCCAGCCATTCCGCCGAAAACAGACGAAAACGCCGTCGTTACAAGCTCCGAGCCGCTCACTTCCTCAATAACCACCCCGGAGATCTCACCGCCCTGCCCTACTCCGGTGATCTTCATGATGTTCGCGCAGGTGATCCCCCCGCTCTTCACGGGCGCGCTGAACGTACCGCCGTCCGCTGTGCGGAACTCACGAAGTTCCCCGCCGCCTGAAACCAAAAGTTCCGCCCCAGGCGTAACCAGCCCCTCCTGCTCCGTAAGCCGGAAGTACTGCGGCTGCGCAGTGATGTTCTGAAAAACTTCGTCCATCGGAGCCGCCCGGCAGGGACAGCACAGCAGCACCAGTGCCGTCATTGAGCACATTATCAGCGTGTTGAAGGTTATCTCAACTATGCTCCACATGCCAAGAATGCACGGCTCTGTTTCCTCCGATGAGGCGTGCGCCGACGGCGACGACCCAAGCCCCGCTTCGTTCGAAAACACCCCTCGGCGTATCCCCATGCCGGCCGCCTGCTTCACCATATAACTGCTGACCCCGGCCGCCGCCTGCTCCAGCCCGAATGCTCCGCGGAAAATCTCCCCCATCACCTCCGGGAGTCTCCGGAAATTCACCGCAATTATCATCAGCGAGCCGATTATGTACAGCCCCGACATCAGCGGCACCAGCTTCTCCGAGACCTTCGCGGTGCGCTTCATTCCACCGAATATCACCGCCCCCGCGCACACGGTGAGCGCCAGCCCGGCTATCCATGCAGGTACCCCGAATCCGGATTCCAGCGCCAGCGCCGCCGAATTCATCTGCACGATGTTCCCCATTCCGAAGGACGCAAGCACGCAGGCTCCCGCAAATACCGCCGCAAGCGGCTTCGCAGCGCGGCTCGTGCGCTTGCGCTCAGCCAGGCCGTACCTGATGTAGTACATCGCGCCGCCGTGCCATTCCCCGCCGTTTTTCCTGCGATAATAGCCGCCGAGTACGTTCTCCGCATATCCCGTCATAGTTCCGAGAAGAGCCGTCACCCACATCCAGAACACCGCCCCCGCGCCTCCGGAGGTCAGCGCCGCCGCCACTCCCGCGATGTTCCCCGTTCCCAGGGTCGCCGCAAGCGACGACGCCATCGCCTGGAATGGCGTGACCCCGCTCCCTGAGCTGTTCCGGCTGCTCTTTGAAAACACCGTGGCCCTCAGGCAGAACAGCCACCGCCTGAATTGCATCCCGCCGGTACGCAGCGTGAAATATCCTCCGGAAAACACCAGCACGGCTAACATTGGCGCTCCCCACAATATGGAATTTGCTTCCTCAACAAGTGAAAAAATGACATTCATTGCAGCCTCCCGAACTCAACGCCTGACAAGCCTGTTACGATGTTATTCCTGGAGGCATATCTTTATTCAATTTTTATTACTCAACTTTACATTGTTTTGTGCATTATGTTGCTTTTCGGTAATAAAAAATATTCCAATCGTTCAAAAAATGTGATATAATAGTGATGAATAAATGATGAATAAATGTAAAATTCCGGAGGCGAGTACATGGAGTTCAGATACAAGGTGCTGGTAATTGACGACGACAGCAGCGTCAGCTTTTACATAAAATCTGTTCTGGAAGCCCAGGGGTACGACGTTATCGTTGCCGAAAACGGCAGGGATTCCGAAATATTCGCTAGCTCGCACTGCCCCGACATTATACTGCTTGACCTCGGGCTTCCGGATATGGACGGCGTCGCAGTACTGAATAAAATACGCGAATGGTCGGCTGTGCCGGTGATCGTTGTGTCCTCCCGCCAACAGGAGCAGGACAAGGTACGCGCCCTCGAAAACGGAGCCGACGATTATGTACAGAAACCATTCAGCACGCAGGAGCTTCTCGCACGGATCAGGGTAGCGCTCCGGCACTCCCGCAACAGCGGCACGAACCTCTCCATAGCGCGGGATTCCCGGTTTGAGGTCGGCGGGCTGGTAATAGATTACGCGAAGTACCGCGTGTATGTCGACGGAAACGACGTTGAACTCACCCAGAATGAATACCGCCTGGTCGCGCTGCTGGGGCAGTACGCCGGAACGGTTCTTACCTACGCTGACCTGATACGCCGCATGTGGGGTCCCAATGCGAAGCAGGACAACCAGATACTCCGCGTGAACATGGCGAACATACGCCGCAAGATCGAGAAAGACCCCGCGCACCCGCGCTACATCTTCACCGAGACCGGCATAGGCTACCGTATGGCGGATAAATAACCGCCGACTTCAAATCCGGCGATAACCGGACTCCGCACGGAACCGGACAATACGGGGAATGACGTCCTCCCCGCGGGCAATCGCCCCGAACCGCCCTTACGGGCTGATGGCATCTGCAAATACAGATCAGCCGGGAATATTCCGGCGCGGTTTTGGTATCTGCGGGCTGTCAGCCCTTTTTGTTACGCCGCGCCCCGGCAGGGAGGCTTTTATGTTACTAAGCATTGCACTTATCCTTATCTTCGGGCTGGCGCTCGGGGAACTCGCGGGGCTTCTGCGGCTGCCGAAGCTCACTGGAATGATCGCCGCCGGGATACTCCTCGGCTCGCTCGGGTGGCTCGACCCGGCGCTGCTCGGAATCTCCGCCGACCTGCGGAAGATCGCGCTGATCATTATACTGACCCGCGCCGGGCTTAACCTGGAGCTGTCAGACCTGAAAAAATGCGGCAGACCCGCACTGCTGCTGAGCTTCGTCCCGGCGGCGTGCGAAATCGTCGGAGTTACGCTGCTCGCGCAGCTTCTGCTGGGGCTTGACATAGCGGAAGCGGCTACGATGGGTTCTGTTCTCGCGGCGGTGTCCCCTGCCGTTATCGTTCCGAAAATGCTGAAACTCATGGAAGAAAAACGCGGCACCGACAAGCAGATACCGCAGATGATACTAGCCGGAGCTTCAATGGACGACGTGTTCGTTATCGTGATGTTCTCGGTATTCTCAGGGCTTTGCGCCGGCGGCGAAGTCTCGGCGGTCTCCATCGTTAACATTCCGGTGTCCATTCTGCTCGGAGCCGCCGTGGGAGCCGTCTGCGGAGTTCTCATGGCGCTGCTGTTCCGGAAGCTCCACATGCGCGACAGCGTAAAGGTAATACTGGTTATGAGCCTCGCGTTCCTGCTGGTGACACTGGAGGACTTCCTGCCGGACTTCATCGGGTTCTCCGGACTTGTGGCGGTCATGACGGCGGGTATCGCGCTGCGCCAGCGTGAGCCGGAGCGCGCCGTGCGTATCTCCGCAAAATACTCCAAACTGTGGACTGCGGCGGAGCTCATGCTGTTCGTGCTGGTCGGCGCGGAAGTCGACCTGAATTCCATCGGCGGCATATGGCTTCCGGTACTTGGAGTTATCATCGGCGCCCTGGCGTTCCGCTGCGCGGGAGTGTTCCTCTGCCTGCTGAGAACCCGGCTCTGCCTGAAAGAACGGCTGTTCTGCATGCTCGCTTATACTCCGAAGGCAACGGTGCAGGCTGCCATCGGCGGAGTCCCACTCGCGATGGGGCTTGCATGCGGAAACGTGATACTTTCCGGAGCAGTGCTTGCGATACTCGTAACAGCCGCGGCGGGAGCGTTCCTGATAGACCTCACCGCACCCCGGCTGCTGAAAAAAGAGGAGTAAAATTTCACAAATTAATGCAAGTTACAACAAGCGGAACACTCGCTGCTTTATAGTTTACCCTTAAAAAAACGGACAGACTCGCCTTGTCTGCCCGTTTTCTACAATCAGCCGCCTCAGGTGCAGCCTTTATTTCTTCTTATCCTTAATATGGAGCTTCTCCTTACAAAGCTGCACCCGGTTAGTAACCACGTCCTTGAAAGAGTGCTTATTCTCAGGCTCCGGCGCAGGAACCTCCTCCGGCTCGTCGCAGACGTAATCCGGCGTGATATACCCAACGTCCCGGGCGTAATCCGAAGTCTTCTGCGGGAGCTGCCGCTTTCTCAGCCTGCCCTCGATGAAATCCTTGAACAGCATGTAAACCACCGCGCAGACCGGCACTCCCAGGAACATTCCCAGCATGCCGAACAGACCGCCGCCTACGAGTATCGCGATCAGTATCCACACCGCCGGAAGTCCGGTGGAATCTCCCAGTATCCACGGCGCAATGATGTTCCCGTCTACAGTCTGTAGCACCACAATGAAAATAACGAACCACAGCGCCTGTATCGGCTTATCGGACAGAAGCAGCAGAAGAGTACATGGGATAGCGCCGATGAACGGACCTACGAACGGTATCAGATTGAACACGAACATTATCGCCGCGATAAGCAGTGAATACGGCAGGCGGAGTATCGTGCAGCCGATGAAGCATATCATGGCGACAATAAACGCCTCGATTATTTTCCCCACGATGGAGCCGAGGAACTTCTTGCTTGCCTCGCGGCATACGCCGAGGAACCGCTGTGCGCGCTCCACCTTCAGGAACGCGAATATCAGCTTCTTGGTCTGACCGATGAACATTTCCTTGCGCGCCAGCAGGTAGATCGAAATAATAAGCCCTATCAGCACGTTCTTCATCGTGTCGATGACCGCCCACACCGTTGACGCTACGTTTCCGGCTATGTTCATCAGCTCGTTGGAATACTCCTTCCATATTCCCGCTATGAACTTGTTGAAATCGTCCAGCGGGTTCCCCAGGAACTCCACCAGCGTGGGATTATCGTCGAAAATGTTGCTCAGCCATTCCTTGATGGTGTTGATGTAGGAATCCATGTTGCTGAAGATCACTATCAGGTTCTCGATAAGCTGAGGTATCACCATTATAACTATCAGACCAAGTATCACAAGAACCAGCAGCATTGTCAGCGTAAGCGCGATACCCCGCGCCTTGCTCCGTTTTTTCTTGTCCGGGGAATCCGACAGCTTTTTTAATGGGCCGGTCTCGATTTTTGTCATGAGCGGATTCAGCAGGTAGGCGCAGAATATCCCTATGATTATCGGAGTTGTGACCGCGCCCAGCACCGACAGCTTAGCCATCACCGAATCAAAATTGAATATCACCATCACCGCGATGGCGCTGACGATCACCGCGCAGGTCGCGTAGACCGCTATCGTCAGGTATTTTCTGTTCCAGTTTATGTTCATATTATCTCCCCCAGGCGCACGCCGCGCGGCGTGTATTCTAATTAATTATACTACACGGTACGCAAAAAATCAAGTGCGGTCAGAAATAATATTGGCACAACTTTCCTGAATAATACCGCGCCCCCGGAGCAAAATATCAGTGCGGCGAAAAGCCGGATATTTACGGAGCCTAGCTCCATAGGAGGAAAAACAATGTCCAACCAGAATAACCAGAACAATCAGAATCAGAACAGAAACCAGCAGAATCAGCAGAATCAGCAGAACCGTCAGAACCAGAACGATCAGGGTCAGAACCGCCAGAATCAGAACCAGAACAGATAACGGACTGACTTCAGACTCAATGCTCCGGGCGAATCGTCCGGGGCAGTTTTTTGCGCTTTTTCCAGACAAAAGCGGCTCTGTAAAAACAAAGCCGCATTCAATATCTGCGCAGAGGCTGCGTACGGAATTCACGCCTGTTCAGCCGCAGTCGTATCCCGGAACAGCAGCGAAATGCACCACGCTGCGGACAGCGCGACCAGTATATAGACGATACGGCTGAGAACGGCGCCCTGCCCACCGAAGAGCCAAGCCACCAGGTCAAAGCTGAAGACCCCGACAAGACCCCAGTTGAGCCCGCCGATGATCAGCAGAACGAGCGCCAGTTTATCTATCCACATAGTTTTCCCACCTTTCAAAAATACGCGGAAATTCCCGCTGCTGTTATTATGCACAAATCAGGGCGGATTATTATGTCGATTTATTTCTTTACAACTCAGTTTTTTTATGGTAAAATATTTATATACGGGAACCTCTAAAAACCGGTTTGAAAAGGGAAAATGGGTAGAGTGCGCCGAATGC
>ERZ779895.2014-NODE-2014-length-19433-cov-6.457013_pt1 | contig 19433 bp, 18 predicted proteins | sample MGYA00511093_ERZ779895 | MGnify/ENA primary metagenome ERZ779895 (study PRJEB29588, sample SAMEA2142970) | human gut metagenome | biome: human gut; feature: human-associated habitat; material: faeces | place: Denmark | collected 2008/2010 ... | reverse complement strand
TATCGACCCAAAAAACCACGCGGTCAGTCTCTCGGCTGACCGCGTGGTTCCACAAGTATTCTGTTTTTACTGTACGGAATTTTTCATTCTCCACACGATGGCAGAGACCTGACCGCGGGTCAGGGTGTTGTTGGGCTTATAGGTGCTGGTGCCGTTGGAGAAGTACCCCTCAATGATACCGGCGGCATTCAGCGCCTGCACATAGACGTCATTGGTGTCGGTAAAGGGCTTCTTGCTGGGCAGACCGGCGGTAGAAAGCTTCAACGCCTTGGCGGCGATCTGCGCGATCTGCAAACGGGTGATAGGCCCGTTCAGCTTGGGATTGCCGGACACCAGTCCGGCAGCCTTGGCCTTCGCCAGATAGCCGCTGAAGGGGCTGCCCTTCACCGTGGGGGCCTGCTCGCCGTAGCCCGCCGCCAGCATGATGAGCTTCAGGGCCGCGCCGTAAGTAATGGTATTCTTCTCCTGAAACGTTCCGTTGCTGTAGCCGGAGATAACATTGGCGCTGGCAAGTTCCGTAACATACTTATAGCACCAGGTGGAGGTGGAGATATCCGTAAACTTCTTCACGCTGTCCACCACGCCGATGGAGACCACACCGGCCCCCAAAGCGGTGCCGCTGCTGCTCAATGCCACATAGGGAATAGAGACAGAACCGGTGAACCCACTGTTGGGAATGAAGCGCAGCTGGCTCATGGAATCAGTGTCGCTGCCGTAGCTGTAAGCGCTGGTGGTATCCGCCGCATAGGAGCCAACGTACAGAACACCGGCAGTGGAGGCAGGCAGCTCCAGCAGCTGGATGCTGCTAAGGCCGAAGCCAGTGGCGGATGCCACCGCGGAATACACAGAGTTTGCCGGGAAGTTCACGGAGGTACCCTTGGTGGTCACGCTGTAAACCTCAGACACCGGAGAAGCCGTCACACTGATCAGAATGGTTGCAGAAACAGCCGTTCCGCTGCTGCTGTATCCGGTAAAGGTGAGGGCTGTGCAGTAATTGCTGCCGCTGGGGATATAGGTCAGCTCGGAGAGGTCATATTCCGATGCAGAGGCGGGACTGTAGGAGAAGACCACATTCCCCGCTGTGGAAGCGGTGAGCGGCATCTGTGCGGAGCCATACTTGCTGGTATTGTAATAGTTGTAATATAGGCTGCCGGTAGCAGGTACACTGGTCAGCGTCAAATACTGCAGGGCTTCGCCAGAGGTGTACTTACGGAAAAGACGGGCAATGTCATTGGCATTGATCTGCAGGGCGGTGTTGGGCGTGGTATTGTAACGGATGTTGCCCACATAACGGGATGTTCCCGCAGATGTGCCGGTGGTGATGGCCAGTGTACCGGTGGTCGACTGATCGCATTTGCTGTTTTTTCCGCCGTAAAGGGTGAAGCTCAGCGTAATACTGCCCGAGAAGGTCCGATCCGCCACAAAGCTCAGCTCGTCCAGATCGTAGTCACCATAGTCGCTGTCACCGTAGTAGAACTTGTTGCTGCTGAGGCTGGAACGGGTGAAGGCAGTCTCATTCCGCTTGCCATACCGGGAGTAGAGGGTACCGGCATTGTTGAACGCGCTGTCGGGCCGGCTGAATTCCACATACTTGAAGCTGCCGGTGCAGCTGCTGTTCTCATAGATCTTCTCAAAATCGTCATCGTCAAAGGTAACTTCCTCACCGGCTTTCACTGTGTAAGTAATGTCACCCTTGCTGGAGGATGCAGATTTAGAAGATGTGATTTTCAGGGTTCCGCTGACAGAATCATTCTCCTTGCTGCCTCTCCCGCCGTAAGCTGTAAATGCAATCTCAATACTATCGGAAAAAGACTTATCCGCCACAAAGCTCAGTTCGTCCAGATCATAGTCACCATAGTCGCTGTCACCGTAGTAGAACTTGTAATCGTCCAGTTCAGAGCGGGTAAAAGAGGTTGCATTCCGCTTGCCGTACCGGGAATAAACGGTACCGGCATTGCTGTAATCAGAGGAAGGCTTTTCAAATACCACATACTTCATCGTGCCGGAGCCGCCAGCATTGTCATAGGCATTAACAAAATCTTCATCGTCAAAGGTAACTTCCTCGCCGGGCTTCACCGTATAGGTGATGTCCCCCTTGGAGGAACCGGAACCGCCGCCGACTTTAATATCCATGGTGCCGTACACATAATTCTTGCCGTCGGCGTCATAGATCTCAAATTTCAGCCGCAGCGTGCCGCTGTCGGCCCGGCGGTTGGCTTCAAATGTCAAGCCATCCAACGCGTAGTCCATATTCTTGGGCACATCGCGGCTGTCATAATAAAACCATGTGTTACGCAGATCGCTTTCACTGAGGCTCACAGTCTTATCATAGTAATTCACAGCGGTCAAGTACCCATAGTCATCCAGATCGCTGTAATCGGTGAATACCACATAGCTGGGATCACCACTATATTCACTTCTGTAAAGGTCGCGGAACTCCCGCTCTTTGAATGATACAGAGTCCCCCTTATCCACTTCATAAGTCAGATCCGCTAAAGATTTTGCGGACACGGCCGGGACCATCGTCATGACCATGACCAGCGTCAGCAGAAAGGCCGGAAGCCGTTTTCTGAAAAATCGTCTCATAAAAAACCTCCTAAATTCAGTTTAGCACCTATGTACACTTCTATAAACCTACCATAGCGGAAAGTTGCTTTATAATCATGAACAAATTGTGAACAAGATGCTACAATCCGGTTAAAATTTATCGCTGCGAACAGCCGGAATTTTTCACACCACAGCGGGCATTTCCTTCTCGTGAAACAGTCCTCCAAGCCGGACCCGCTTTTCATGCCGCGCCGCCTTTCTTCAGCCGCGGAAAAGGGGTTTGTATTTTGAGGAAATATCTGCTATAATAAAGGTCAACCTTAGAAAACTTGGCGGCCGGACGCTGCTGCGGGCCGTGTGCCCCGGCGAACACGCCCGGAGAAATTCCGGGCCGCAGCTTGGGACGATAGGAAGTAATGCGATGATCGATCAATATGGCCGGACAATTGATTATCTGCGGCTGTCGGTAACGGACCTTTGCAATTACCGGTGCCAATACTGTATGCCGGCGGACGGCGTGGAAAAGGGTCCCCATGGGGCCGTCCTCTCCGTAGAGGAATACGGCGAGATCGCCCGGGCTGCGGTGAAGCTGGGAATCCGGAAGATCCGTCTCACCGGCGGAGAACCGCTGGTGCGGCGAGGGATTCTGGACATCTGCCGAACGCTGCGGACCATCCCGGAATTGAAGGAGCTTTGCCTCACCACCAACGGCAGCCTGCTGCCGGAGTTAGCAAAGCCCCTGCGGGAGGCCGGAGTGGACCGGCTGAACATCAGTCTGGACACCCTGCGGGCGGAGCGATTCCGGGAAATCACCCGCCGGGGAGATCTGGAGGACGCCTTTGCGGGCATCCGGGCAGCGGAGGATGCCGGATTTCAGAATTTGAAGCTGGACACCGTGCTGATGGGCGGCGTGAACGATGACGAGATCGAGGATTTTCTGAACCTGACGAAAGAGCACCCCTGGGAGGTGCGGTTCATCGAGCTGATGCCTATGGGGCCCTGTGCGGCATGGCCAAAGGAACGCTTTCTGCCGGTAACTGAGATTCTGAACCGATTCCCGGCGCTGGAAGAAATCGAACCCAATGGCGTGGCCCGGCGGTACCGTCTGCCGGGAGCCATGGGTGCTGTGGGGCTGATCACCCCCATGAGCCACGAGTTCTGTGGAGCGTGCCGCCGCATCCGGGTAACGGCGGACGGCAAGCTGAAGGGCTGTCTCCACAGCCGGGAGGAAATCTCCCTCCGGGGACTTCACGGCAGGGAATTGGAGGACGCCATCCTACGGGGCATCCTGCATAAGCCCAAGGGGCACCACCTGACAGAGCATGCCAGCGATACGCCCCGGACCATGAATGAGATCGGAGGCTGAACCATGGGAGAACTGACCCATTTCAACAAGCAGGGCCGCGCCCGGATGGTGGATGTAACGGAAAAGGCTGTGACCCACCGGCGGGCGGTGGCGGCGGGGGAGATCCGCATATCACCGGAAACTATGGTCCATATCAAAAACGGTACCCTGAAAAAGGGTGATGTGCTGGCGGTGGCCCAGGTGGCGGGTATTCAGGCCGCCAAGCGCAACTGGGAGCTGATCCCCATGTGCCACCCCCTGCCCTTGACGGGCATCGACATCACGTTTCGCCTGTCTGATGAACCGTGCATGGTGGAAATTCAGGCCGCCGTCACCTGCACCGGCGTCACCGGCGTAGAGATGGAGGCACTGACCGCCGTTTCCGTGGCGGCCCTCACCGTTTACGATATGTGCAAGGCGGTGCAGAAGGATATGGAGATCACCAACATCCGCCTGCTGGAAAAATCCGGCGGCAAGAGCGGAGACTATAAGCGAGAGGACTGATAGAACCATGGCAAAGGTCGTATCCGTCAATATCAGCGAGAAAAAGGGAACACTGAAAAAGCCCGTTCCGGAAATTGAATTGAAACTGCGTCACGGCATCGTGGGGGACGCCCACGCCGGGGACTGGCACCGCCAGATCTCTCTGTTGGCGGAGGAAAGCATCGACACCATGCGGGCCCTGTCGCCTATTCCCCTGGACCCGGGCGTGTTCGCGGAGAATATCAATACAGAGGGCATCGACCTCAAGCACCTGCCGGTGGGCACCCATCTGCGCATCGGAGAGACGGAGGTGGGGGTCACCCAGATCGGCAAGGAATGCCACAACGACTGCGCCATCAAAAAGGCGGTCGGCAAGTGCGTCATGCCCACGGAGGGCATCTTCGCCGTGGTAGTAAAAGAGGGCGTTGTCAGGCCCGGAGACGAAATTGAGGTGCTGAAGTGAAGCTGATCCGAACAGAGGAGGCCGTGGGCCACGTGCTGTGCCATGATATGACCCAGATCATCAAGGACAAGTATAAGGACGCCCGGTTCCGCAAGGGCCACATCGTCACAGAGGACGATATTCCCGTTCTCCTGAGCATGGGCAAGGAGAACCTGTATGTCTGGGAGATGACTCCGGGCATGGTCCACGAAAATGATGCGGCGGAGCGGCTGCTGGCCCTGTGTGGTCAGGAGAACATGGTCCGCAGTGAGACGAAGGAGGGCAAGATCGAGCTGCGAGCCGCCTGCGACGGCCTGTTCCGGGTGGACAGCCAGCGGCTCATCGCCGTCAACTCCCGGGAGGATGTGATGATCGCCACCCGGAAGGGCAATACCGCCGTGAAAAAGGGGGACAAGCTGGCGGGGATGCGGGTCATCCCTCTCATCATCAAGGAGGAAACACTGCAAGCCGCTGAGCAGGCAGCAGGCGCCGGCCCTCTGTTGGAGCTGCTGCCCTATGTGAAGAAAACCGCCGCCATCGTTGCCACCGGCAGTGAGGTGAAGAAGGGGCTCATTCAGGACACCTTCACCCCTGTGGTGAAGGAGAAGCTGGCGGCCTACGGTATCGAGACCATCTCCATCGCCTATTCCGGCGACGGCGTAGAAAATGTGGCCAACGCCATCAGTGAGGCCAGGAAAACCGGCGCGGACCTGATCCTGTGCACTGGCGGCATGAGCGTGGACCCGGACGACAACACCCCCGGCGGCATCAAGCAGAGCGGCGCACGGATCGTTACCTATGGCGCCCCGGTGCTGCCCGGCGCCATGTTCCTGCTGGGCTATTTTGAGGACGGAACGCCTGTGATGGGGTTGCCTGGCTGCGTCATGTATGCCGGGGCCACCATTTTCGACCTGGCGCTCCCCCGGATCGCCGCAGGCGTGGAACTGACCCGCAGAGACTTCGCCGTGATGGGCGAGGGCGGGCTGTGCCTTGGCTGTAAGCCCTGTCACTGGCCCAACTGCCCCTTCGGAAAATAAAAGCGAGAGCGCCCAAGCGCGCTCCTGCTTTTCCGAACCGTTCATCTTGATTGAGTATCACGCTTTACTCTGTAAAGTCGAGATAGATTTTCCATCGAATCAGGAAGGAAGAACCAACATGAAAAAATATTTGTCCCTGCTGCTGGCCCTGTGCCTGACCCTGTCCCTCGCCGCCTGCGGCTCCAAGGCCGACACCAGTGCCAACGCCGCCGACGGTTCCCAGACGCAGGACAACGCCCCCACGGAAGCCCCCGCCGGTGAGCCGGTGGAGCTGATCGTGTTCGCAGCCGCCTCTATGACGGAGACCATAAACCAGCTCAAGGAAATGTACGAGCAGAATAATCCCAACGTGACCGTTACATATAACTTCGATTCCTCCGGCAAGCTGCTCACCCAGATCAAGGAGGGCGCGGACTGCGATCTGTTCATCTCCGCCGCACCCAAGCAGATGAACGCCATGGACGGCAGCCTGATCGGTGATGCCGAGAAGAACCCCGACGGGCTTGACCTCATCGTCACCGACAGCCGTGTGGACCTGCTGGAAAACAAGGTGACGCTCACCGTTCCCGCCGGCAATCCCAAGGGCATTGAGAGCTTTGACCAGCTTGCCGAGCTGCTGAAGGGCGGCGATGTGATGCTGGCCATCGGCAACAGCGATGTGCCCGTGGGTCAGTACACCCTGATGATCTTCAACTACTACGGCATCGACGAGACCGCCGTCGCGGATAAGCTGACCTACGGCAACAACGTGAAGGAGGTTGCCTCTCAGGTCAGTGAGGGCGCTGTGGACTGCGGCATCATCTACGCCACCGACGCCCACTCCGCCGGTCTGACAGTGGTGGACAGCGCCACTGCCGAAATGTGCGGTCAGGTCATCTACCCCGCCGCCGTGCTCAAGGGGGACAAGGAGGACGCCGCCCAGGACTTCCTGGCCTATCTCCAGACCGATGCGGCCATGACCGTGTTTGAGTCCGTGGGCTTCTCCGCCGCTTGACCGAGAATTTTTTCTGAAAAGGCCGACGATAAATCGCTTGCCCGCCGCTGATACGGTGGCGGGCCGTCGGTCCTCCATCCCTTCCCCCTCAGGAGGTAACTTATGGACCTGTTTCCCCTATGGAACTCGCTGCGTGTGGCGGCTATTTCCACGGTGATCGTCTTTTTCGCCGGGATCTTCGCGGCGTACTATATCGCCCGCCTGCCCCGGCTGGTGAAGGGCGTTCTGGACGTGGTGCTGACGCTGCCGCTGGTGCTGCCCCCCACCGTCATCGGCTATCTGCTGCTGCGGCTGCTGGGGCCAAAGCGGATCCTCGGCGCGTGGCTGCTGCGTCATTTCGGCGTAAAGGTGGTGATGACCTGGTGGTCTGCCATCTTTGCCACCGCCGTGGTGATCTTCCCGTTGATGTACCGCACCGCCCGCGGAGCTTTCGAATCCTTTGACGAGACGCTGGCCTACTCCGGACAGACACTGGGCCTTTCCAACGCCTATATTTTCTGGCACATCCGGATGCCCTGCTGCCGGCAGGGCATCTTAGCGGGAACGGTGCTGGCCTTCGCCCGGGCCCTGGGTGAATACGGCGCTACCAGCATGATCGCCGGGTACACCCCCGGCAAGACCGCCACCATCTCCACCACGGTCTACCAGCTTTGGCAGACCAGCAATGACGCGTTGGCTATGAAATGGGTAATGGTCAACCTAAGCATCTCCGCCGTGGTGCTGCTGACGGTGAATATGCTGGAACGCCGGGACTTTCTGGTATCCGGCGGGAAAAGGAGGGGGACGGCTTGAGCCTGCTTGTGGAGATTGAAAAGCAGCTGGGGAATTTCCATCTGAACGTCCGCTTTCAGGCGGAGACGGAAACGCTGGCCCTGCTGGGGGCCTCCGGCTGCGGCAAGAGCATGACCCTCAAATGCATCGCGGGGATCATGACCCCGGATCGGGGGCGGATCGTGCTGAACGGCCGGGTGCTGTTTGACAGCGAGGCCAGGATCGCCCTGCCGCCCCAGCAGCGCCGGGTGGGGTATTTATTCCAGAATTACGCCCTGTTCCCCACCATGACGGTGGAGAAAAACATCCTCTGCGGCATCCGCTCCGGCTCCAAGGCGGAAAAAAACGCTGCACTGCCGGCGACCCTCCACCACTTTCGGCTGGAGGGTCTGGAAAAGCGGTATCCCGCCCAGCTTTCCAGCGGACAGCAGCAGCGGGTGGCGCTGGCAAGGATTCTCTGCTCCCAGCCGGAGGTCATTTTGCTGGACGAGCCGTTTTCCGCGCTGGACAGCTATCTGAAATGGGACTTGGAGCTGAAGCTGTCCGATTTTCTGGAGAATTTCTCCGGACCGATTTTATGGGTGTCCCATGACCGGGGCGAGGTGTTCCGCAACTGCAAGCGGGTGTGCGTACTGGATCAGGGGGCCTCGCAAGGAACCTTCACTCTGCGGCAGCTGTTTCACGAGCCAGAAACGGAGGCCGCCGCCCGGCTCTCCGGATGCAAGAACATCGTGGAGGCCGTACCGGCAGGCAGCGCCGTAACGCTGCCTGCGTGGGGCCTGACACTGAGTTGCGGCAAGCCGGTCCCGGCGGACATCTGTCAGGCAGGCATCCGGGCAAGACACGTGATGACGGTGCCGGAGGGCACCCCGGACGCCTTCTACTGCACGGTGGAGCGGGTCATTCAGGATGTATTCACCACCATCGTCCTGCTGCGGCCGGAGGGAGCCGCGTCCGGTGCCCCCCTCCTGCGGATGGAACTGGAACGGGATGATTGGCGGCGGCTGAACCGCCCGGAGGGGCTTTGGATCGCCATCCAGCCAAGGGATATTCTACTGTTGAAATGAGGAGATGATCGTATGTATCGTGCTGCTGTATTGACGGTCAGCGACCGTGTTTCCCGGGGCGAGCGCTACGACGAGGGCGGCCCGCTGGTGGCAGAGCTGCTGAAAAACGCAGGCTATGAGGTGGTTCGGACCGATGTGGTGCCGGACGAACAGGCGCAGATCGAAGCGGCGCTGCGGCAGATGGCCGACGGCGGTAACATTCAACTGCTTGTAACCACCGGCGGCACCGGCTTCGCCCCACGGGACGTGACCCCGGAGGCTACCCTTGCCGTGTGCGACCGGCTGACTCCCGGCATCCCGGAGGCCATGCGCTATGCCTCCATGCAGATCACCAGCCGGGCCATGCTGTCCCGGGCGCAGGCGGGCATCCGGAAGGGGACCTTGATCCTGAACCTCCCCGGCTCCCCCAAGGCGGCTAAGGAGAATCTGGAGGCGGTGCTGCCCGCCATCGGTCACGGTCTGGAAATGCTCTCCGGCCGCCCTGCCGACTGCGTCAAGCTGACGGACTGAGGGGAATATCTCTGCCAAAACCGGATGCTTCCCCTGCAAGCAAAAAATCGGCTAATCTTTTGTATAGAGAAATTGCAAAAAAAGCTACCGCCTGCAAAATGCAGGCGGTAGCTTCATACATATCTCGGCGCTTTTTCGTTGGCAATTGTTGTAAATTTGTGGTAAATTCATCAGATTGCCACGGAAAAGCCCTTTATTTTCAAGGCTTTGCGGTGTCTCTTAGTACATGCCGCCCTTCAAAACCGCAACTTTTTGAAGCAAAACGAATATAACGGAAAACGCAGATTTTCGTAGAGTTATCAAGGCTTTGAACTAATTTTTGCCGCTTCCTTGATTTTGATGAAATTCACACATTTCTACGCAAATCTACGCCACTTGACAGGGAATTGGCGTAAGTTGTGGCGTAAGCCAGCCAACTTCGTACAATGAAAATTACAGGTTGCTGGCGATCTGTTCAAAGGCTCTCTCGACGGAATCAAAGCTGCTGTGGGTGTAGACATCCAGCGTCACACTGGCGTTGGAATGTCCCATCAGATATTGCAGGCTTTTCACGTCAAGTCCCGCCTGTTGGACGTTGGTGCAGAAGGTATGGCGCAGCACATGAGGCGTGATCCGAGGGACAGACTTTCCGTATGCCTTTTCAAATCGTGCTTGCAAACCTCGCATATAGTTCTCCAAGTGCATCGCGACCTTCGGCATCCCGGACTTGTCCAGAAAGAGAAAACCGCTGTAACCGTCCACCAGCAATTCCACCTTCGGGGCGGTTCTGGCTTTCACCACCCGCATCAGTGCCATGTAAACCGCGTCCGTCATGGGGACGTTTCGGATGCCGCTTTTGGTTTTGGGCGGCGTGACGAAATAGGGCTTCTCCGCCGTCCGGCATAGCTGCCGCCGAACGTGAATACAGCGTCGGTCGAAGTCAATATCTGCCCGTGTCAGACCGTACAGCTCGCTCACACGCAAGCCGGTTCCCAGCAGAATCACAATGTCATCATAGTAATTCCCGCCGCAGTCCTGCACGAATTGCAGATACTTCTCCTGCTGCTCCTTGGTCAGCGCATCGCGTACATAGGCATCCTTCGGCACCACATCAGACAGCTTGAACTTGAACGGGTTCTTGCGGATGATGTCATCATCCACCGCCATTTCAAATGCCGGTCTGACAACGCTTTGCAGCACACCGATGGTGTTTTGCTTGATGCCGCTGTCGTGCAGGAACACGAACCAGCCCTTTGCGTCGGAGAGCTTTACGGTTTTGATCGGCTTCTGTCCGAATGGGTCGGCGTGAATCCGTTTGACCGCAGAGCCATAAGACCGCAGCGAATTTTGCTTCAAGCCCCGTTTTAGATTCATGTAGCGATCAACCAGCTCCGCCACGGTCATTTCTCCCGCAGCATAGTCGATGCCGTCCGCCATGTCGCGCCGCAGCTCGTCCTCTTTCTTCCGCAACTCTGTCAGGGATTTGGCGTAAATACAACGCCGTTTCTTGTGTATATCGGTATAACGATAGTCATAAGTGCCGTTTGCTCTTTGGCTTTCGCCGTCCTTCAAAACACGACCTTTGCTATCTTTGCGCTTTTCAGACAATTCAGAAACTCCTTTCCGTGAAAAGCGCTATTATAGGGATTGATACAAGTATATCATACCGAATATGCGATTTCCACTGATATTGAACAGGAACAGACAACTTTTTCAAAGTGTCGCTGTGTCATAGATTTTCACATCACTTCTTCAAATAGAATACGCCTGCTCGATGAACTGATCGAACAGGCGGCGTTTAATCAGGCGCTTGTTGCCCACCCAGAGGACGAATTTGCACCGGTCCTCGTTGGTGATCTCGCGCAGTTTGTTGATACCAATGCCGGAGTAAGCCGCAGCCTCCTCCAAGCTCAGATTGCTCTTTTCCCAAACCGGGATTTCCTTCATAGGCAGTTTACCCTCCTTATAAAAATAGCCAGACAGGGTGAGGCGGCAACGAAGTCCGGCAACGGACTTCCAAAAACCTCGAAACATACCCGGTCTGACGGTTAATTTACGATTTATCTTTTCTTCTATTTTTCTGTTGTTTTGGTTGTCAAAGGTAGAAAAAGGCTGACAGGACAGGGATTTCTCCGGCAACCAGCCCGGCAACGGGATAACAACAGACTTTGCAACCAGCCGTGCTTTTCAGAACGGCATCTCGATCTGCTCCGTAATCTCTGCAAAGCCGTCCGGGATTTTTGCGACTGAGTTGCCGCTGCCCGTTGCAGCCTTTTCTCGCTCCCAGCCCTTTTGCCTGCCGTACCCTGCAAAGTTGCGGGGATTGGAGAAATACGTCCAGCCGGTCACACACTGGTTCATAATCTCGTTGATCTCGCGGATTTCCCATTGCTTCGGCTCGTCAAAAGCATGGTTCAGCGCCTCCTTGTAAAGCTGCTTGGAACAGACGGTATCGCCCGTGTAGCTGTCCAGAAACGCCTGAATCATGCCCGCTTTCGTGTCCTCCGGCATGAAGTCCTTCTGATGTTCCTTGAGATAACGTACCATTTCCGGGCTGAACGTCAGCTTCCAGCCGCCTGCCCGGTAGATGGTCATTGCCTCCGCCCACACCTGCTGCAAGTAGGCTCTGGATGCGGCTTCATCCTCCAAAATGTGAACCTCTGCCTGTTCCGGGCAGACCTGCACCGGCAAAAAGCGACGATTACCGGAGCGGTCGAGGGGCAGGAAGTCCATTGCGTTTGACGTACCGCCGAACACGCATTGCCGCAATCGATCTGCCGGATGGGTTTCATACGGGATTTTGTAGACCTCCTTCTGGCGGCTCAGAAACGACTTGATTTCCTCAATACTCTTGGCATTGGCGGTTGCGATCATTTCGGACATTTCTATAATCCAGTGCCCTTGCAGCTTACGGTATACATTTTCATCGTCCAGCTTCCGCAGATCGTCGGAAAACCACTCATCCTTGCCTGCCAGTAGGCGAAAGAAGGTGGACTTTCCTGCGCCCTGACCACCCACCAGACAGAGCATAACCTCAAATTTGCAGCCGGGATGAAATGCCCGATGAATCGCACCCAGCAGGAACAGCCGTAATGCCTGAAAGGTATACTCATCCGCTTCCGCGCCGAGAAAGTGGTGCAGACAGTAGCGGATACGTTCTGTTCTGTCCCATGCAAGACTGTTCAGAAAGTCCCGGACAGGGTGATAGCTGTTCTGATGGGCGGCGAGATCGGCGGCATCTATGATTTTCTTCTCACTTGTCAGGTCGTAATTCTCTTCCAGATACAGCCGGATGTACTTCATATCCGTGTCGGTCATGGAACTGCTGGGGCTTCGGTCGTAGCCGATGGGCTTTACAATGTCGGTGCGGTCGGTCAGCAGATTGTAGGCAATCGCGCCGGAGAGCAGCGGATCATGTTGAAACACTGTCAGGCAGTTCTTGATACTGTTGCGGACGCCGCCTTTTTCCGTGGTGTCCAGCATGGCTTTTACTTCTTCAATGCTCATCGGCTGTGCCATGCTGCCTGCCTGCATTTTGAGCTGCTGCTTCATCTGCGGCGGCAAGCTCTGCCATTCGCTGCTCAATTTTCCTCACTTCCTCTCCATATTCGATCACAACGGATGCCCGCGCCTGTATATCCCCGCACAGCAGCTCGTCCAGCAGATATTCAACCAGCGAGAGCTTCTGTAATGCTTCTACAAAGCGCGGATGATAGTCGTCCTCCGGCGTTCGTGGGGCATAGTCCTCCTTCCAGCGGCATAGCAGCCGGTAATAGTCCAACAGCACACGGAAGCAGTAGCGTTCCATGTGCTGATAATTCTGTTCGTCGGTATTCTGTTGTCGCGGCTTGCTCATTTTGCCCGTGCCATCCTCATACGGAATAGCAAAATCCTGTGCCAGCAAAGTTGCCGCCTCCTTGCTGCCGATCCCGCGAAGCCGGGAAACGAAGTCAATCACGTCCCCGGTGGCACCGCAGCCAAAGCAGTAAAACCGGCGATCCAGCTTCATGCTGGGCGTATCATCGTGATGGAATGGGCAGCGGCACATCCCGTTCCGTTCCACCCGGATGCCGTATCGCTCCGCAGCCTGTCGGGTGGTCACAGACTGCTTGACGGCTTCAAAGATGCTCAATAGGCATTGTCCTCCTTAGTGTTCGATTTCCTGCTTTTTCTGCCGTGTAACGGCATTCTGGCGTTCCTGCTCATGCTGCACTTCATAGATGCTGTAATGAATCGCCCAGAGCTTTTTTGCGTCGGCATGGAGCGGTGAAAGATCCGATTGAATGTTCCTATATTCCTGCTCCAACTGTTCGCGTTCCCTACGCCATGCGGTGATGGGCAGCTTGCCATCCTTGAAATACGGTTTCATCTTGCGCTCTGCCATGTAGAACGTCCGCAACGTATCGTCATGTTCCGACTTGTATTTCTGTCTGGATTTTTCAAAACGAATGCTTCTCAGCTTGTCCGCAACCGGTTTTCCATCGACATAATACTGCGCCATGCGAAACAGCTCGTCCAATTCCTTGATGCGGGATTGCTTTGCAGAAGCAGACTTTTTCAGCGTGTCGATCTTGTTCTGCATGGCGTGAAGCGTATTTTCCAGATCGTCCACGGTGTAAAGATTCTTGGATTGCAGAAAGCTGAACGCCTCGGCGTAACGCTGCAAGTTGGCGTTCTTTGCCTTGTTGCTGTATGCGCCCTTATTGCGATTGGCGCAATGCAGCGCCAGCAGATCGTTAAGCGTAGGCGGCTGGGGATTGGAAAGCTCGGCTTTTACGTCCTTCATCCAGCCGATCAGTGCGGCGATTTTCTGTTTAGCCTCCCGAAGCATGGCGTTGGTTTTTCTGATCCAGCGGTTGAGATCGCCCTTGTCGGTGCGGATGCCCTTCGCTTCCATTGCCCGGACAGACGGTCCCTCATGGATGGTAGGAATCTGTTCAATGCCTTGCCGCTCATAGCTGCGGTGGTCGATGCGGCAGTCTAAGCCCTTTTCGGCAAACTTGGCATTGCACGTCTCAGCCCATCCCTGCCGCCACGTTTCCAGCGTTTCAGGCTTACCCCAATCTGTCGTGGAAACGGCGTTGAATACATAATTACCATTACCCGCCTCATCCAGAACGCGCTCACCATGCTCGTCCAACACATATTCCCGCCGCTGTTTGTTTCCCCAACTGCCATCCGACTCGATGGGGCGGATGGGACACATGACGTGAAAGTGCGGATTGGAAATACCGCCGTCCTCCTTGTCGGGAGAATGAACAGAAAAGTCCACCACCATCCCTCGGCTCACAAAGTTCTCCAACAAAAATTGCCTTGCCAGAGCGATGTTCTCCTGCATAGAAAACTCGTTTTGCAAGGCAATGTCAAAGCTGTATGCAAGCTGGGCTTTCTTCCCACGCTCGGCTTTCTCGACCGCGTTCCAGAGGGTTTCACGGTCTGCATACTCCGGCGGTGCATGGGATGGCAAAAGGATTTCCGAACAGATCACGCCGCCCTTGCGGGTGTAGTCGCTGTCCTCGCCGTAGTATTTGCTGTGTAGCTTTTCCCCGGCGCGATAGGCGGCAGCAGCCACGGCAGATTGCCCCGCACTGCGCTTGATCTGCGTTACATGAAAATGAAATAACGCGATACTCAGTCACCTCCCGCATGATCTCTGACGGTTTTTGTGAGCAATCTTTGCGTGTCTGTCAGCGCAAAGACCTGTTCGGCAAAAGCATAAAATGCGCTTTCGCTCAAATCCTTTGTCTGCGGTGCGACGCTCTCGATGGCTGCACCACGGGTGATAAGCCGGTGCGCCCGCTTGCGCCGTTCTCCCTTTTCGTAGTAGGCGGCGCGGTTTTCAAGCCGCTGGATTATGTGCTGTTCCTGTACAAGCTGGCGTTCGATTTTCTTTTTCTCGGCTTGCAGCTTCTCAATTTCTTTTTCGTGCATGATTTCAATCTCCTGACTGATATAAAGATGGATACAAAAAGACCGTCTACGTTTTCGGTAGACGGTCTAACTCACGGTATGGAATTTTCAGACTTTGCGGCGCGAACGGTCTGCGTCAGCAGACGGTTTTCGCTGCAAAGTACGCAGGGATAGCCGCACAGCGGCGCAAGGGGTGCAGCCCCTTGTACGGAACGAAGTGACGCAAAACAGCCCGGACATTCAGGCGTCCGGGCTGTCTGCCTCGCAGAGCGCACATACTCCCATCAGGAGAGTATAGAAGTGCGCCCTTTGTTCCAAAGGGATTATTTTATGTCAATCGCTCCGTTTATTTGTTCTCACTTAATCATTTCAACGCCTTCATTTGTTGGGTAGAATTGAAGCGCATCTTGGACTGTCATAAACGCTCCGGCATCATTCCAGCTATTTGTCATTCGTTTTTCCATTGCTGTCATTGCAGGATATTGGAGCCAGCTTCGTTGATGAGTGTAATTGACCCAACTGCTGATGATATAGCCATCCTGCATCTCAGCAATGGGATAAGCAACATAGCCACGATAATTTTCACCTTGCCTTGGCATAGAAAAAGCGGCAAAAACATCGGTACTTGTTTGCTCTCCCCAGAAAATGCTGTTGGATGTAAAAGTTTGATTGTCAAGAGAATAATAAGGGGCAGCGAAGGTTTCCCCACCCTTGTCATACAGCACACGTCCAGTTACTTCACCGTTAGAAGCCCATCCATCTGAAATATCTCGATATACGGGCCAAAGCTGAATCGACTCTGTTCCGTAAAATCCAGGATCGGTAGTCCAAAGGAAATGATGGAAAATGATCCATCTTTCTCGTTCGCCAGGTATTTGCACTCCAACGCCGGTAATGCGTAACTCTTTTACATCATAGACAGTCTTTTGCTCAATATGGCGTTTCTCTCCATTACTATTCTCTGTAGTTACCGTTCTGCCGTCATTCACTGGTTCGTCCGTGATGTCAACGACAACCTGTAAAGCACCATCACAAGCTGCAATGTCTTCTGGCGTGAGATCGTTCAAAACATATTCTGGGAAGCCAAGTTCCGTGAGATGGCTCTTGATTACCTCTACTTCAGTATGTTCTGACGAATCCACTGTACTCCAGGCCATCGGATAACTGCCACCGAAAATATAGCCAAAAGCACAGCCGATGATAAGCACTGAAAGGAGAACGAGCACGATACATCTGTCTGTTACCTTAATAGATACGGTTTGAATTGAATACCCAGCTTCATCAAGTTCTTTTGAGAGCATATAGATATTACGGATAATGAAGATGTATCCAATAACCATTGCCCCAGCAACTACCAGTCCATTATACTGAATAACAGCCAGAACGCACATGAGTGCATACCAGATAATCAGTGCAACGGCACCTCCCGCTCGCGGAGGAAGATTTACTTTTCTCTGCACAGCTCTGAGTCCACGCCAGAGACAAAAGAACTCGACAAGCAGAAGCAAAAGGTTTGCAACGGTTAGCACCGATGTGACTTGGGGAGTAAAAATTGTGCTTTGGATAATGGTCGTATTTAGAATCAGCATCGGGAAAAAGTATGCCGCTCGGATTACTGTTATAATAAAGCAATTTCTAAACCATTTATTTTCACGCCATAGAGAACGAAACCCTAATAGTGACAGCACCATTCCAACGGCAGGAAGAATATAATTTAGGCACCAAAAGTTCAGCGTGATAGCGCAAAGTGCCATGCCAACGAGTACACGGCTCATTGCTTTTCTCCATGGTGTTACATCTTCAACAACATCATCAGGGGGAAAATCTAAAACGCTTTTTTCAAGCATTGTCTCAAAATCTCTTTCGTTCATGGATTCCCATTCATGATTACTCATGCACTTCACCTCCTAACATCTTGCGAAGCTGCTTTTTCAAGCGATACAGTTTTCCCTCGACCGATCTTTCAGTCATCCCCAGCTCGGAAGCAATTTGGGCTGTTGATTGTAAGTAATAATATTTTCTGTAAAACAGCATCCTGTCCTTGGGCGATAACTGGCGCAAAGCGTAATTAACCGCAGATTGCCGTTCTTTTTGTATAATCAGTTCTTCAGGACTTGGCTCCGGTGATGGTGTATCGTCTGGAATTTCTTCAACGCTATTATGGCGGTGAGTATTCCTCGTATAGTTCAGCGCAGCATTTCTGGTAATTGCCGTCAACCACGTCTTCCAACTTCCTCGTTCTTGGTTGAACTGTTCTATTTTTTCCCAGACACGCGTTGCTACTTCTGAAAGGCAGTCCTCTTGATCCTGTGGATTTTGCAAAATAGGCGCAATAATGTATCTCATCAGTGGCCCATAATGCAACAATAAGGCGTCCATGCCTTTTTCATTTCTTTGAAGCAGCAATTCGATAATATCCTGTTCTTGCACAGCATCGCCTCCTCTCGGATTTGTTTTCTATTTAATTATACACGAGTTGACAAGAAAACCCACAGATATGATTTAATTATACTCGAAGTCTGTGAATAAATCCATTGCTTTCAGTTAAGGGCAAAAAAATAACGGGTACTCAGCTTTTACGCCGAATACCCGTTTTTTCGTTGCCAACCCTGCCTGACAGATACTCATTTCGTAATTTTGGTCTAAACCTGTTTTACGAACACCCGTCTAAAGGCGTCCTTCCCTTTTATACACTTTCACATTTCCTGAGCCTGTAATTGGAGGCGGTCGGCGATCATGGCGATGAATTCGGAGTTTGTGGGCTTGCCCTTCGCGGAATTCACCGTATAGCCAAAGTATTTCTGCAGCGTTTCCAGGTCGCCGCGGTCCCACGCCACCTCGATCGCGTGGCGAATGGCGCGCTCCACCCGGCTGGGCGTCGTCCCGAACCGCTTTGCGATCTCCGGATACAGCACCTTCGTCACCGCGTTGATGACCTCCATATTCCGTACCGTCAGGATAATACCCTCCCGCAGGTACTGGTAGCCCTTGATGTGCGCCGGCACGCCGATCTCGTGGATGATGGCCGTGACCATCATCTCCAGCTGCTGCAGCGGCAGGTCGCAGCGCGGGCCTGCCGCGTGGCGGATATGCTCCAGCACTGAGGTGTCGTCCGCCGGCTTGGGCAGGAATGCATAGGCGCCGGCATCCCGGATGTCCCGGGCCGCCTCGGCGGTGCGGAATTCCGTCACCACAATGCACCGCGTCGGACTTGCCCTTTAGCCGCCGCAGGATGCCCGTGCCGTCTAGCCCGGGCAGTACCGTGTCCAGCACCAGCACGGCGGGGTGCTGTGCCTCCACCATCGCCAGCGCCTCACGGCCGTCGGCAGTGTCGCCGATCAGACAGATATCCCCCTGCTTCTTCAAGAAATCGCATAGCTCCGTCCGATACGCCTGGTCCGCATCCGCAACGCATACAGTGATCTTGTTCTCCATATTCACTTTCCCCTTTAACATAATTTTAACGGCACGCAATTCCCCATATACACACCACGAACCGCTTTGACGCTATCAAAAATACCACAAACAGACAGCAAATGCAAGGGCAATTTGTCGAAAACCAACATTTTCGTTCGACACCCAGCGACCGCATTCGACAAAAAGTGGTGCTCACGAGATGAAATGCTCCATTTTACCGATATTCCGTCTCTATAATTGCGCATAGATCGGCAGTTGTGCCCGCTAATCGGCATTTCATGTGCAATGTATCGAGTTTCCGTTTCTCCACAGGTCTACGGCTGCCCCAAGGAGATGCAGGGGGTGCCGGTCAGACCGGCGCAAAAGGCAAAACAACTCCGCGCGGAAATGGTTGTGTTGGCGGGAAAATCGGCGTATAATAAATTGAAAACGATCACAAAACGGAGGCTCACCTATGAAACTGATGGTTCTCGACGGCAACAGTATCGTCAACCGCGCCTATTACGGCGTCGGAAAGGCGCGCCTGCTGACCACACGGCAGGGGCTGCACACAAACGCCATTTACGGCTTTGTCACCATGCTGCAGAAGCTGCTGGACCAGGAGAAGCCGGACGCCGTGTGCGCGGCCTTCGACCGGCGGGAGCCAACATTCCGGCACAAGGCCGACGCGGCCTATAAGGCCAACCGCAAGGGTATGCCCGAGGAGCTGGCCGAACAGATGCTGCCGCTGAAGCAGGTGCTCGACGCCATGTCCGTGCCCTGCTATGAGCTGTCCGGCTACGAGGCCGATGACCTGATCGGTACCATCAGCCGCAAGTGCGAGGCCGCCGGATGGGACTGCACCATCGCCACCGGCGACCGCGACAGCCTGCAGCTGATCACCGCCCACACCCATGTGCGTCTGTTGACCGGCGGCAAGGGACCGGACGGC
>ERZ779895.2011-NODE-2011-length-19464-cov-27.320470_pt1 | contig 19464 bp, 18 predicted proteins | sample MGYA00511093_ERZ779895 | MGnify/ENA primary metagenome ERZ779895 (study PRJEB29588, sample SAMEA2142970) | human gut metagenome | biome: human gut; feature: human-associated habitat; material: faeces | place: Denmark | collected 2008/2010 ... | reverse complement strand
GGGGGTGAGCCGGAACATCCGGCTGCCCATGGCGGGCAGGTCCACGGTGAGGGTGTAGTCCCGGCCATAGACGCCGCCGTCCGAGGTGTGGAGGGGTTTGGGCTTCGATTTGTCCGCGCCGCCCCAGCAGGGGGCCTCAGTGTTCAGAAGTTCTTCGGCCCCGGCGGGGAAGCTCAGGTAGAGCGGGAACTTTTTGTGGGCAGTGTTCTGGGTGTTCATGACGCAGAGGATGGTCTGTCCCGCACCCTTGCGCAGCCAGGCGTACACGCCCTCGTCCCGGCTCTCGCTGGCCACCCACTCGAAGCAGCGGGGGTCATACTCGCCCGCGTAGAGGGCAGGCTGGGTGGCGTAAAGGCGGCTCAGAGCGCCGAAATATTTCTGGAATGCATCGTGGAAGGGGTACTTGAGCAGATCCCAGTCCAGCTCCCGCTTTTCGTCCCACTCCCGGAAATGCCCCAGCTCGTTGCCCATAAAATTGAGCTTTTTGCCCGGGTGCGCATACATATAGAAATAGAGGGTGCGCAGCTGGGCGCATTTTTCCTCGTAGGTGCCCCAGAGCTTGTCGATGACTGTCTTTTTGCCGTGGACGACCTCGTCGTGGCTCAGCGCCAGCAGGTAGAGCTCGTTGTAGAAATAGTGCATACTGAAAATGATCTTTCCGTATGCGTCGGGCCGCTGGCCGAAGGGGGTGGCGAAGTAGTCCAGCGTATCGTGCATCCAGCCCATGTCCCACTTGTAGTCGAAGCCGATGCCGTCGTAGCGGGTGGGGGCCGTGACTTTGAGGAAGTTGGTGGAATCTTCGGCCATGTAAACGCCGGTGGGCCAGCGATCGTTCAGGCCGTGGTTGAGGTTCCGCAGGAAGGTGACGGCGCCCTCGTTGACGCCCCGGGCAGGGTCGCCCTGCCAGTAGAGGGCGCGGGAGATGGCGTCCATCCGGATGCCGTCGCAGTGGTAGACCTCCATCCAGAGGGCGGCGGCGCTGTTCAGGAAGCTGCACACCTCCCGGCGGTAGTAGTTGAAGTTGCAGGTACCCCACTCGCTGTGGCCCACATCGCTGTCGTACTCGTAGAGGTGGGTGCCGTCAAAGTTGGCCAGCGCGTCGGCGTTGGCCGCAAAGTGGACGGGGACAAAGTCCATGATGACGCCGATGCCCATCCGGTGGCAGGCGTTGACAAAGGAGGCAAACTGGGCCGGGGTGCCGTACCGGCTGGTGACGGCGAAGTAGCCGGTGGTCTGGTAGCCCCAGCTGCCGTCGAAGGGGTGTTCTGCCAGCGGCAGAAGCTCTACATGGGTGAAGTGGTGTTCCAGCAGCCAGGGGATGAGCTCCCGGGCCAGCTCTTCGTAATCGTACCAGCCGTCCGAGCCGTCGGGCTGGGTGGAGTTGGGCTTATGCTTCCAGCTGCCGGCATGGAGTTCGTAGATGTTCATGGGCAGATTACGGCATTTATCCCGCCGCTCCATCCATGCGCTGTCGTCAAAGGAAAAGTCCAGTTTGGTCAGGCGGCTGGCGTTGGCGGGGCGGACTTCGGACGCGAAAGCGTAGGGGTCGGCCCGCATGACCACGCTGCCGTCGGCTCCGTGGATGCGGTATTTGTAGAGCTCCCCCTCGCACAGCCCGGAGACAAAGCCGCTCCACACGCCGGTGTCGGCTTTCTGGAGCGGGATCCCTGCGCCCCAGCCGTCAAAGCCGCCGCAGACCTCCACGGCAGTGGCACCGGGAGCCCAGACTGCAAAGCGCCAGCCCTCTTCGCCGTGGTCACCCTGCCAGGGGTGCGCACCGAGGATGCGGTAGGCGTCGAAGCAGTCGCCGTTGAAGAAGGATTTGGGGATGGAGGGAAGATTCATACGAAAGACTCCTTTTATCGCAATTTTTACAGAACACGGACGATGAAATATGTAAAATGAGAAATATACAACACTTTTACCACACTTTTGTCGGAAAATGTGCTATACTGAATACGACACAGATGCACTTTTGTCGGAAAAGTGCTCTGCTGTAACTTTTTGAAAACAGGAGCGGTACAGACAATGGCTTGGTATGACGATGCGGTATTCTATCACATCTATCCTCTGGGATTGTGCGGCTGCGCGCATGAAAACGACGGACAGCCTGTCCCCGGGGCTTTCAAAAAGCTGGATGCGTGGGCAGAACACGCGGCAAAGCTTGGCTGTACGGCGATCTATATCGGCCCGCTGTTCGAGAGCGGTTCCCACGGCTATGACACCATCGACTACCGTCTGGTAGACCGGCGTCTCGGCACCAACGAGGAGTTCAGGGAATTTGTCGCCGCCTGCCATGAGCGCGGCCAGAAGGTCATCGTGGACGGCGTGTTCAACCATGTTGGCCGCGATTTCTTCGCGTTCCAGGAGCTGAAGGAGCACCGCGAGAACGCCCGCTACCGCGACTGGTTCTGCGACGTGAATTTCTGGGGCAACAACGAGTACAACGACGGCTTCTCTTACGGCAACTGGGGCGGCTTCAACCTGCTGGTCAAGCTGAACCAGCGCAACCCCGAGGTGCAGAACTACCACTTCGACACCATCCGCTTCTGGGTGGATAAGTTCGATATTGACGGCATCCGTCTGGACGCTGCCGATGTGCTGGACTTCGACTTCATGAAGGGCCTGCGCCGCGTTGCCAACGAGGTGAAGCCCGAGTTCTGGCTGATGGGCGAGGTCATCCATGGCGACTACAGCCGCTGGGCCAACCCAGAGATGCTCCACTCCGTCACCAACTACGAACTGCATAAGGGTCTGTGGAGCGGCCACAACGACCACAACTATTTCGAGATCGCCCATACCATGCGGCGTCTGCAGGGCCTCTGCCACGATACCCGGCTCTATAACTTCTCGGATAACCACGATGTGGAGCGGCTGCCCAATAAACTGCGCAACCGCGACCACATCCGGCATATTGCTCTTCTAGTATATACGCTTTGGGGCATTCCGTCCATCTATTATGGCTCGGAATTTGGCATCGAGGGCAAAAAAGAGTGGGGCAGCGACTGGCCGCTCCGCCCCTGCCTCGAGCTGGCCGACTACACCGACGCCGAGAAGACGAACCCTGTCACCAGCATCTATGCCGCACTGGGCAGGCTGAAAGCGGAGTGTCCCGAGTTGAGCTGGGGCGAGTTCAAGGAGCTGACGCTGACCACCCAGAGCTACGCCTACGCCCGGGTGCTGGACGGCAAGGCTGTCGTGGCGGTGTACAATAACGGTGACAGCCCGGTTTCGATGGAGTTCCAGCTGCCGGTGGAGGCTTCGGGTGTCGAAGACCTGCTGGCCGACTGTGTGGGCAGTCAGCCCATCCTGACGCAGGTGGAGTGGGGTAAGCTGAAAGTCCAGCTGCCCTCCAACTACGCCACCCTGCTGCGGCTGGTAGGATAAAAAGGGGGAGTGCGGAAGATGAATGCTGCGCAGCGCAGAAAAGTGATCTTAGAGCGGCTGACGGAGGCCGATGCACCGCTGAGTGCCAGTGTACTGGCCGGGGAACTGGGGGTCTCGCGGCAGATCGTGGTGGGTGATGTGGCCCTGCTGCGGGCGTCGGGGACGCAGATCGACGCAACGCCCCGGGGTTATCAGCTCCACCCGGCGGCGCGGGGCTACACGGGCATTCTCGCCTGTGTCCACAGCACTGCAGACCAGATGCGGGAGGAGCTGTATACCGTGGTGGACCAGGGCGGCATCGTGGTGGATGTGGCCGTGGAGAACCCGCTTTACGGTGAGCTGCGCGGCAACCTCAACCTCGCCAGCCGGTACGACGTGGACCATTTTATCCAGCAGGCGGCGGACACGCCCGAGTGCCTGCTGAGCCGGATGACCGGCGGTGTGCATCTGCACACCTTGAGCTGCCCCACGCCGGAGGCGTTCCGCCGCATCGAAGCGGCACTGGACGCCAAGGGACTGCTCTATAAAAAAGAAGAATAAGGGTACTGCTTTCATTGTAAAAAATCCACGGGGTCTTGTCCATCGACGAAAGACGAAAACCGTTGGATAATCAACTAAAACACGGAAGAGGTGGATTTTGTGGACATCCGTATCGCCCGTACCGACCGCGCCATCGAACAGGCTTTCATGGAACTGCGGGAGAAGAACCCTCTGGAAAAAATCAAGATAAAAGACTTGTGTGCGATGGCCTGCATCAACAAATCGACGTTCTATGCCCACTATGAGGACATCTACGCGCTGGCCAATGCACTGGAAAACAAGCTCATCGAGTCTATCCTGGCCAGCGTACCCCGCACCAACGACAGCGTGGCACTGCATCAGGCAGAGACGCTGACGCGGGAGCTGTTCCATGCCTTCATGCAGAACCAGCGGGCCGTGAACATCCTCTTTTCGGGCAGTCGGCAGGGCATCTTCGCCAACAGCATCGAGAAGGGGCTGCGCCAGCGCTTTGAGGAAGCCGACCCGACCTTCGCGGCTGATTTGAACCGGGGCATCCTGCTCTCGTTCTGCGTGCAGGGCTGCTTCTACGCCTTTGCCAACAACAGCAGCCGGATGGACGAGAGCAAGCTGGTGGAGCTGCTGGGAGCCATCGCCAAGGCGGCGCAGAGCATCGAGTTTTAAGAAGCAAAAAATGGCTCCGGCAGATGCCAGAGCCATTTTTTACGATGCGAAGTTATTTAGAATAAAGTTCAACGATATTCAGCAGGATCTCGGTGGCCTTGTCCATCCGCTCGACGGTGGTGCATTCGCAGACGCCGTGGAAGTTGAAACCGCCGGTGCCGAGGTTGGGGCAGGGCAGACCCTTCCAGCTCAGGACAGCGCCGTCGGTGCCGCCGCGGACGGGGATCTCTTCCGGGGTCAGGCCGGCCTTCTCGATGGCCTTGCGGGCCGTCTCCACAAGGTGGAAGTGGGGCTTGATCTTCTCCAGCATATTGCGGTAGCTGTCCTTGATCTCGACTTCCACCGTGCCGGGGCCGTACTTGCCGTTGAGGTAGCAGGCGATGTGGAGAAGGTTGTCCTTCTTGAACTGCAGCTTGCCGGCGTCGTGGTCGCGGAGGATGTAGCCCAGCTTTGCCTCGGTGACGTCGCCGTACATCTGGCACAGGTGGTAGAAGCCCTGATAGCCCTCGGTGGTCTCGGGGCGGGCCATGACGGGCAGGGCCATGTGGAACTCCATTGCCACGTTGGAGGCGTTGATCATAGCGTCCTTGGCGCTGCCGGGGTGGACGGAGAAGCCGTGGATGGTGACAGTGGCAGATGCGGCGTTGAAGTTCTCGTACTCGATGCCGCCCACGTCGCCGCCATCGACGGTGTAGGCGAAGTCTGCGCCGAAGCCCGGGATGTCGAAGAGAGAAGCGCCCTCGCCGATCTCCTCATCGGGGGTAAAGGCGATGCAGAGCTTGCCGTGGGGCAGCTTCTTTTTGATAAGGGTCTCGGCAGCGGTCAGGATCTCAGCGACGCCGGATTTATCGTCAGCGCCCAGCAGGGTGGTGCCGTCGGTGGTGATGAGAGTCTCGCCCTTCAGCTCCTTCAGAAAGGGGAAGGTGGAGGTCTTCATGACCATGCCGGTGCCGGGCAGGGTGACATCGCCGCCGTCGTAGTTCTCGTGGAGGATGGGCTTGACGTTCTCGCCGGAAGCGTCGGGGGCGGTGTCCATGTGGGCGATGAGGCCCAGCGCGGGCTTCTTCTCGCAGCCCTTGGTGGCGGGAATGCTGCCGTAGACGTAGCAGTGCTCGTCCACAAAGGCGTCCTCAATGCCGATGGATTTCATCTCTTCCACCAGCAGGTGGGCGAGGTCGAATTCCCGTGCGGCAGAAGGATGGGTGCCGGACTCGGGGTCCGAGGTGGTGTATACTTTGGCATATTTCAGCAGTCGCTCGTAAGCACGCATAAGTAAGGCTCCTTTGCTTTTTTCTTTATGATACCCTTTTTGAAGGCTTTTTACAAGGGCAGAGCGCTTTTTCATTAAGGCTAATTGTTCTCTTTTGGTGTCAAAAGAGAACCAGAAAACCACCAGCGATTTCGACGCGCTGGATCCACGAGAAAGGGGCTGCTCGCCCCTTTCAGACCCCGAAGGGGAAGTCGAAGTGGAAAAATGCTAGCCGCTTCGCTAAACGCATTTTTCTCACTTCTCCGATTTGCTGCTCCGCAGCTGGTGTTACCTCTCTGCTGGCGGTAAAGTTCTGCTAAAGCCTGAAATCTTCGGCAAAGCCGTAAAACGGCGGAGGCTCAAAATGCGGTTAAGAGATCTTCACGCCGAATGGCGTGAATCTCCAGCATTTTGAGTTGGAGCCCACCTCTGTGGGATTATCAAGGGCGAGCAGCCCTTGATTCGTGCCTCCCGCGCCTCGAAAGTAGCGGGCACTTTTCTGGTTCTCTTTTGGTGCGCAAAAGAGAACTTAGCCCAGCGTAAAAGCGCTCTAACCCCGCGCACCGGCGCGCGATGCCGTCAATCAGTAACAGTTTCAAAATCTGCTTTCTTTTCAATGCCGTATTGTGCAAAATACCCCTCTTCCAGCGGGATCCACCGCTCCACAAAATTCGAATACCGCTCCCCCTCCCGTTTGCGGAGCCGCCGGGCCTGCTCATCGGGAGAGCAGGTGACGAATATTCTTATATCATAATAGGGTGCAAGGCTGGGATGATGGCTGTAGCTTCCCTCCACGATGACTAGCGGCGCAGAGCCGAGGGGACGCGGCGGCAGATAGACACCTTCGCGGCAGGAGTAGGCCTGGTAGGAGAACGCCTGCCCTGCCCGGGCGGGAGCGACGACCTCATTCCGCAGGCGCTGGATGTCCATGTTGGCGCAGGGAATCTTCTCCCAGCCCGTGACACGCCGGGATGGCGGGAGATAGAAGTCATCGGTGTGGACGGTGATGCTTTGAGGAAAACGCTCTGCCAGCTGTGCGGCCAGCGTCGTTTTGCCGCTGCCGCAGCGGCCATCCAGTGCGACGAGGACGGCAGACTGTCGGGCCAGACGGTCGGCGATGGTCGAGGTCAGCTCTTCGGGTGAGATAAGATGCATGGGGATACCATTCCTTTTTATCGCAAGTCAAGAAATTAGTGCAACATCCAAACAGCATAGTTGCGATATGCAATTCAACGCTGTTGCTGTTGCATTAAAAAGTTGAATTGCTATATCAGCTTTGGCTCAGTATAGCACGGCGGAGAAAATGGAGCAAATATTTTTACAAAAAAGGTGTTGACACAGAGCCAGACCTATGGTAAGATAATGCCACGTTAGAAACGACTAACCTAGAAGCGGAAGAAGCTCGAGATGAGCAGGCTGCCGCATTCTTTTTGAAGCCTTGGTTAGCTTTTTCTAACTGTATCTCCTGCATAAGCACCACACGGCAGGAGACAATAGTGGAAAACGGGCAGGGAGGCCGAAGACATGGAACGCAACTTTGAGACAGTCATGATCGAACAGTGCGCCCCGGTGCTGGCCAGCTTAAAGCCTGCGGGACTTTTCCGCTACGAGACGAGCGACTGCGCCGACCTTGTCCGCCGCGTCCGCAGCTGGAACGAACAGCTGGGCGAAAAGGGCCTCTGCGTCCGCGTCCTCAAGGGCTGTGTGCGGACCCACCGGTATCTGGTGTACGTCTACCGCGAGAGCAAGCTCCGCACTGTGCTGGCCCAGCCGCAGGTGCGGGATTTCCTGTGCAAGGAAGGCTACACTCTGCCTGAGCAGTCGGACGACTACGCGCCGCTTTTGCGGCAGCTGTCCCGCCGGCTCTGCTGCGAGGCCGATTTTCCCCATGAAATCGGCGTATTTCTGGGCTATCCGCTTTACGATGTGGTGGGCTTTATCGAAAATGCGGGCCGCAACTTCACCTGCTGCGGCTGCTGGAAAGCCTATGGTGACCCCAATGCCGCCCAGCAGCATTTTGCTCAACTGAACAAGTGTACGGCAGTATATCTCCGTCTGTTCCGCAGCGGAACGCCCATCCAGCGTCTGGCTGTTGCAGCCTGACGCCCCTGAATTTTGACATTCTCTTCCAAATACTCTCTTTTTATCCTGGCGCCCGCCAGAGCGAAACCACGCACTGGCGGGAAGAATCCTCCTTTTGACACGCGGCCGCTCGTTGCAGAATACCCCCTGCACCGGGCGGCTGTGTCATTTGCGGGGAGTGTAAAAGAGAAAAATCGTAAATATGTGCAAACAAAGTTAGCATATAGAAACTGTAAAAATCTTCTTGAAATAAAGGAAGAAAATTTGTTTGTTCATACAAACTAACTTTTTTGAGCCGGAAAATGGTTGACAATGCGGGTCAGTAAGTATAAACTATCCATGCTGATAGTTGCGACTGACTAACTGCCGTAGCTTTTCGGAGGGGGACGCGGGCATGAGCGAGCGCGTTGCGGCGTCTGGCTGGTGCGACCATCCCCGAGGACGAAAAAAAGCGAACCGAAAAGCTCCCCGCAGAATGGGGAGCACGAATGGGAGTGGAACAATTATGATGCCTTTGACTATGGCAAAAGCAGGCGATACCGTCACCATCCAGAAGATCACCGGCAAGGATGAAGTGCGTCTGCACTTGGCAGAGCTTGGTTTCGTGGTGGGCAGTCAGGTGACTGTCGTCAATGAGATCGCAGGCAACCTCATCGTTCAGGTCAAGGAGAGCCGTCTGGCCCTCGACAAGACGATGGCAAACCGCATTATGGTTGGCTGAGCAGCGGCAAAACGCTGTTTGGGAGACGCTCCGAAACTGGATAGTCTCTGAATAGAAAGACAAGTAGAGGAGGATTTTTTATGAAGACTCTGAAAGACGTTAAGGTCGGCGAGACTGCCACCGTGGCGCGCCTGCACGGCGAAGGCCCGGTCAAACGCCGCATCATGGACATGGGCATCACCAAGGGTGTGGAGATCTACGTCCGCAAGGTCGCCCCTCTGGGCGACCCGATGGAGCTGACCGTGCGCAACTACGAACTGAGCGTGCGCAAGGCCGACGCCGAAATGATCGAAGTCGTTTGATCGTAACGAGAGGAAAGGAGTTGCAATGAGCATTAAAATTGCACTGGCCGGCAACCCGAACTGTGGTAAGACTACCCTGTTCAACAATCTGACCGGCTCTAATCAGTACGTCGGCAACTGGCCCGGCGTTACCGTCGAGAAGAAGGAAGGCAAGCTGAAGGGCGAGAAGGATGTCATCATCCAGGACCTGCCCGGTATCTACTCCCTGTCTCCGTACACTCTGGAAGAAGTCGTCTCCCGTACTTATCTGGTCAAGGAGAAGCCCGATGCCATCCTGAACATCATTGATGGCACCAACATCGAGCGCAACCTGTACCTGACCACTCAGCTCATCGAGCTGGGCATCCCCGTGGTCATGGCTGTCAATATGATCGACCTCGTCCGCAAGAACGGCGATAAGATCGACCTGAAGAAGCTGAGCGCCGAGCTGGGCTGTCAGGCTGTTGAGATCAGCGCACTGAAGGGCGAAGGCACCGAGGCTGCTGCAAAGGCTGCTATGGCTGCTGCAAAGGCTGGCAAGGGTGGCGAGCTGCCCCACGTCTTCACCGGCAGCGTTGAGCACGCCATCGCTCACATCGAGGAGTCCATCCAGGGCAAAGTCGATGATCGCTTCCTGCGCTGGTACGCTGTCAAGCTGTTCGAGCGCGATGACAAGGTCATGGATGAGCTGAAGCTCTCCTCCGACCTGATCGCTCACATCGACCAGCACATCAAGGACTGCGAGGCTGAGATGGACGATGACGCCGAGAGCATCATCACCAACCAGCGTTACGCATACATCAACGGCGTCGTCGATAAGGCTGTCAAGAAGAAGGCCCGCGTCGAGCACCTGACCGTTTCCGATAAGGTCGACCAGATCGTCACCAACCGTGTGCTGGCTCTGCCCATCTTCGCAGTCATCATGTACCTGATGTACTCCCTGTCTATGGGTACTTCCATCGCCGACGGCGGCTGGGCCATCGGCACGTTTGCGACCGACTGGACCAACGACGTCCTGTTCGGTGAGATCGTTCCTGATGCTCTGGGCGGCTTCCTCGAGAGCATCGGCGTGGCAGGCTGGCTGTACGGCCTGATCATGGACGGTATCGTCGCCGGTGTCGGCGCGGTCCTGGGCTTCGTTCCCCAGATGCTGGTCCTGTTCTTCCTGCTGTCCATCCTGGAGGACATCGGCTATATGTCCCGTGTTGCCTTCATCATGGACCGTATCTTCCGTAAGTTCGGCCTGTCCGGTAAGAGCTTTATCCCCGTGCTGGTCGGCACGGGCTGCGGCGTCCCGGGCGTCATGGCTTCCCGTACCATTGAGAACGAGCGTGACCGCCGCATGACCATCATGACCACCTGCTTCATCCCCTGCGGCGCAAAGATGCCCATCATCGGCCTGATCGCAGGTGCGATGTTCGGCGGTTCTTCTCTGGTGGCTGTCTCTGCTTACTTCATCGGCATGGCTGCCATCATCTGCTCCGGCATCATCCTGAAGAAGACCAAGGCCTTTGCGGGTGACCCCGCTCCCTTCGTTATGGAGCTGCCCGCATACCACATCCCCGCCTGGGGCAACGTCTTCCGTGCTACCTGGGAGCGCGGCTGGTCCTTCATCAAGCGTGCTGGTTCCGTCATTCTGGCTGCTACCGTCGTCCTGTGGTTCCTGCAGGGCTTCGGCTTCGAGAACGGCGCCTTCGGCATGGTGGAGGATCAGGACAACTCCGTTCTGGCTGCTATCGCAACCAAAGTCGCTTGGATCTTCGCTCCTCTGGGCTTCGGCAACTGGAAGGCTACCGTCGCTTCTGTCTCCGGCCTGATCGCAAAGGAGAACGTCGTTGGCACCTTCGGCGTCCTGTACCACTTCGGCGGCGAGGAGCTGTCTGAGAACGGCGACGAGATCTGGAACCTCGTTGCGGCAGATTACACCGCTCTGAGCGCTTACGCATTCATGATCTTCAACCTGCTGTGCGCTCCCTGCTTCGCTGCTATGGGCGCTATCAAGCGTGAGATGAACAACGGCAAGTGGACGGCATTCGCCATCGGCTATATGTGCGCACTGGCTTACTGCTCCGCTCTGGTCGTGTACCAGCTGGGCGGCATCATCACCGGCGAGCTGAGCTTCAACTTCTTCACCATCGTGGCTGCTGTCATCCTGGTGGCCTTCATCTACCTGATGGTCCGTCCCAACAAGTATGTGAACGACAACGAGGTCAAGATCGACGTTTCCAAGATCAAGTAAAAAACTTCTCAAAACGCGCTGAAAGGAGTGCATTGTTATGATGGAGTTCCTGGCTGCTAATTTCAATCTGCCGACGATCATCGTCGGAGCCATCGTGTTTGGCGGTGTAGGCTGGATCACCTGGCACTCTCATAAGCATGGCGGCTGCAGTGGATGCAGCGGCGGCTGTGACAGTGGCTGCAGTGGAAACTGCAGCAGCTGCGGCGGTGGCTGCCACTGAGCGATCGCGTAGGAGAAGGGGGCGCGGGTCAAGGCTTTGGCCCGCGCCCCTTTTGTAAACCAAAAGTTCGTGTGATATAACGAAAAGAGAGTGATACGAGATGGAACTGACGCCAGCACACCTGCGGTACCTGCTCGCGATCTATGAGGTCTCGCAGACCCATCTTGACATCAGCTCCCGCAGCATCGCCGAGAAGCTGGGCGTGACCAAACCCTCGGTGGTGCGGGTGATGAACCTGCTGATGGAGCGGGGGATGATCGTCAAGGAGTATTACGGCAAGATCTACCTCACCGACCGGGGCATCTTTGTGGCCCGGGAGGTCAAAAAGCAGCTGGACGAAGTGCTCGCGCACTTCCCACCGGTGGAGGAAGCGCTGACCGATGAGGAGCGGTTCACCGCCGCCCTCGCCCTGACGGCGGCCCTGCCGGAACGGGTGTTCACCGGCCGGTACGACCAGCTGATGGGCGCAGAGGAAGCGCCTCCTGCCGCAGGCTGATGCCTTGAAAGGCAAAAGAACCGGACTCCGCGGAGTCCGGTTCTTTTCGTATGCGGGTCCTCAGACCAGATAGCCCTCGAAGCAGTGGAGGTCTTCGGTCTTGACGATGCCTTCGAGATAAAGGCCGTCTTCGCGGTACTCCTCGAGCTGGACGCTGCCGCGCTCCCGCATGGGGGCGGCGAGGCCCAGCTTATCGTAGGGCAGGAGAACGCGGATGGTGTGGACGCGGTCGCTGAGGGTCTCGTCCAGCTTGGCCAGCAGCTTGTCGAGGCCGTAGCCGGTCTTGGCGCTGGTGAGCAGGATGTCGGGGTCGAAGCTCAGCGCGCCGGGCTTGTCGCACTTGTTGTAGACGGTCAGGCGGGGAATGTCGGCGCAGTCGAGGCCGTCCAACACTTCGTCGGTGACGGCCAGCTGCTCTTCCCGCTGCTCATCGCCGGCGTCGGCCACCCGGACGATGACGTCCGACCATGCAGCCTCTTCCAGCGTGGACTTGAATGCTTCCACCAGATTGTGGGGCAGACGGGAGACGAAGCCGACGGTGTCCACCAGCAGCACGGCCATGCCGCTGGGCAGGACGAGCTTCCGGCTGGTGGGGTCGAGGGTGGCAAAGAGCATATCGGCCTCGGCGACGCTGGGGCCGCAGAGGGCATTCATCAGGCTGGATTTGCCCACATTGGTGTAGCCCACGAGGCTGACCACCGGCATTCCGGTTTTGGCGCGGGCTTTCCGGCTCTCGCCCCGGCGCTTTTCCATCTCGGCCAGTTTCTCAGCCAGTGCGTCGATGCGGGCGTGGACGTGGCGGCGGTCAAGCTCGAGCTTCGTTTCACCGGCACCACGGCGGGCACCGCTGCCGCCGCCACCGCCGCCGCCCTGACGGCTCAGGCTTTCGCCCATGCCCTGCAGGCGGGGCAGACGGTAGCGCAGGAGCGCCAGCTCAGTCTGCAGCTTGCCTTCGTTGGTCACGGCACGGCTGCGGAAGATCTCGAGGATGAGCATGGTGCGGTCGATGACTTCGAGGCCGCCGAGGGCCGTGGAGATGTTGCGGATCTGGCTGCCGGTCAGCTCACCGTCGAAGACGGCGCACTCGGCCCCCAGCTCTGCTGCGGCAGCAGCGGCTTCTTCCAGCTTGCCGCTGCCCAGCACGATGCCGGTCTCAGGGGTCTGGCGCTTCTGGGTGACTTCGGCCACGGCCTCCATGTGGTTGGCCTCACACAGCGCAGCCAGCTCGGCAAGGCTGCGCTCGCAGTCCCACAGGCCCTGGTCGAGGGCGAGAAGGATGACCTTCGTCGGGGGAGTTTCGACTAAAATATCGTAAAGTTCGCTCAAAATGATTCCTTTCTGTTAGTGGAGCCAACCTCTCAGTCTCGCTATCGCTCAACAGCTCCCCTACCAAGGGGAGCCTCTGGCGAAGAGAAAAAGCTCTACGAAATGCCAAGGCCTCCCCTCAATAGGGGAGGTGGCAGCGCGTCAGCGCTGACGGAGAGGTTGCTCCTTATAGTATTCTCGCGTCAGGGCATAGCACTTGCAGGGTATCGCTGTACCGTCGAATTTGTGGTAGACGGCCTCGTGGTCGTAAACAAAGCCTGCTTTCATCATGACCTTGCCGCTGGCGGGGTTCTCCACGGCGTGGGAGCAGGCAAGCCAATTACTGTCTGTATTCTTGAACCAGTATTCTACCAGAGCTTTCAGAGCCTCGGTGGTGCAGCCTTTGCCCCACCATGCTCTGCCGATGCAGTAGCCCGGCTCCCAGATGCCCTCGGAGAGGTCGAATCCCGGCCATTCATTTCGCTGTGCCGGTTCTCCCAGCAGGCTGTTGTAGATGCTGATGGAGCCGAACACCTGTCCGGTGGCCTTTTCCACGATGGCCCACTGGTAGTAGTCTTCGTTGGGATAGAGCAGCGCCCATGCGCTCAGAAGCTCCTGCGTCTCGGCCACATCCTTGTGCGGCGTCCAGCGCAGCCAGCGGGTGACTTCCGGGTCGTTGGCCCAGTTCGAGTACATCATCGGGGCATCCGACGGCATAAGGCGGCGCAGAAGCAGCCGCGGCGTTTCGATTTCCTGTGTGCCGGCGTGGCGCATGATACATTCCTCCCAACCATTGTAAATATGCATAGAATAGCACAAAACCGGCTTCGGCGCAAGCAAAATGGGCTGCTTCGGGGCAAAAATGCTTGACAAGTGCGCAAACTTCATTAAACTGAAGATGACTGCATAAAAATTCTCCCCGGCAAAGGGCCGGGGAGAATGCTCAGGTTGGAAGAACATCTGCCCGCAGGATAACCTGCCAGTCGCTGTGACCATACAGGAAGCGGAGGATGTGGACGGTCTGGGTGGAAGAATCGACTTTATAAAATGCAAGATAGTTTTGAACTGGAATGAGCCGGATTCCCGAAGAGGAAAGAAATGGGTCATTCACAAGTGAAAAACGCTGTGGGAAGGTGTCGAGAGAACGGAATTTTTTCCATGCGATGGCAACCAGCTTGTCGGCAGCAGAGGGATTTTTCAAGGTCAGGTCGATATAGTCGAAGGCATCTGCAAGGTCACGCTGAGCAGAAGCGGCAACATCGATAACGTAGTTCATCGAAGACTCCTTCTGTTTTGCAGCTCCTGCATGAACTCATCCAGCGGGCGCGTTCTTCCCGCCGCCACATCATCCAGACCTTCCTGCAATTTCGCATACAAATCGAACCGGGCTGTCAGGGCTTCGTAGGTCTCGATGCTCATCACGGCAAGGTCGCCTTTGCCATTTTTGGTGATGAACACCGGCTCGGCGTAGTCGTGGCAGAAGGTGGAGATCTCATTGTAGTTGTTGCGCAGGTCTGCGCTGGAACGAATCTTGGGCATCCAAAAGCACCTCACTTTCATACAAAAATTATACCTGAATTTCTTTATAAAATCAAGGAAAATAAAAAAGGAGAACCTTTCTATGACGGACATCCGAGAGTATCTTGCCCGCAAGCCGCTTTTGTTCGACGGCGGCATGGGTACCTATTATAAAGCGGCACCGGGCGCGGACTGCGAAATGGCCAACCTCACCGACCCCGAGGGCGTGAAGAAGGTCCATGCGGAATATCTGGCCGCAGGTGCGCAGGCCATCAAGACCAACACCTTCGGTCTGCCCCGGATGGCGGCGGCCCAGATGCCGGGCTGGGAAGAGCTGGCCGAGGCGGGCTGGAAGCTGGCCTGTGACGCTGCTGCCGAGAAGGACGCCGCCGTCTTTGCTGACCTCGGCCCGGCCCCGGACACCGAAGCTGCCCCGGCCAGCAGCGCCTACGGCCTTGTGGCGCAGCAGTTCGCCGCACTGGGTGCAAAGAACTTTCTGTTCGAGACGCTCAGCTCCGATGTGGGCATTGTGGAGGCGGTAAAGGCACTGCGTGTGGCCGTGCCGGACGCCTTTGTCATGGTGTCCTTCGCGGTGCTGCCGGACGGCTACACCCGCGAGGGTCTGCTGTTCCGCGACCTGCTGCGCCGGATGGAGCAGAGCGGCGTGGTGGACGCCGTGGGCCTGAACTGCGTCTCGGCCCCCGGCGCGATGAAGAAACTGGTGCAGAGCCTTGGTGAGACGCTGCTGCCCCTGTCGGTGATGCCCAACGCGGGCTATCCGGTGGTCACCCGGGCGCGGGTGCTGTATCAGGGCAAGCCCGCGTATTTTGCCCGGGAGATGGGGCAGATCGCCGCTGCGGGCGTCCGTATTTTGGGCGGCTGCTGCGGCACGACGCCCGCCCACATCGCGGCCCTGCGTGCAGAGCTGGATGCCCTGCCCCAGCAGACCGAAGCCGCTCCGGCAGCGAAACTTTCCACCGGGACTGCACCGGCGGTGGAAAAAGATGACACTTTCCTGCGGAAACTGAACGCAGGTGAGAAGGTCATCGCCATTGAACTGGATTCGCCCCGGGTGGCCGACCTGAGCGGCTATCTGGACGGCGCACGGCGGCTGCAGGCCGCAGGCGCTGACCTGCTGACCATCGCCGACTGCCCCATCGCGCAGGCCCGGATGGATTCCTCCCTCGTGGCCTGCCGGATACACCGGGAACTGGGAATGTGTGCTCTGCCCCACATGACCTGCCGCGACCGTAACCTCAACGCCACCAAGGCTCTTCTTCTGGGCCTTTACGCCGAGGGCGTGCGGGAGGTGCTGGCCATCACCGGCGACCCCATCCCCACCGCAGAGCGGGACGAGGTGAAGAATGTCTACCAGTTCAACTCCCGCAAACTGGCCCAGTACATCGTCTCGCTGGCCGGGGAGGGCCGGGAGATGCCCTCGGCCATGACCGTCTTTGGTGCGCTGAATCTCAACGCTCGAAACTTTGACGTGGAGCTGCGCCGGGCCGTGGAAAAGTTGGAAAACGGGATGTCGGGCTTTTTGACCCAGCCGGTGCTGTCGGCACAGGCGGTGGAGAATCTCCGCAAGGCCCGGCAGACACTGGGCGAACGGGCTAAAATTCTGGCCGGCATCATGCCCGTGGTCAGCCAGCGGAACGCAATCTTTATGGAAAACGAGATCAACGGCATCCATGTGGAGGAGGACATCATCCAGCGCTTCGCGGGCCTCGACCGGGAGCAGGGCGAGGCGCTGGGCCTTGAGGTGTCGATGCAGATGGCCCGGGAGGCTCTGCCCTACGCCGACGGCTTCTATCTCATGACCCCCTTCAACCGTGTGGCCCTGATGGAGCGGCTCATTGACCGGCTGAAAACGGAGCTTCTGGACGCGGAAGGATGAAAAACGGATAAATCGTTGAAAGTGCCGCAATGAGATGATATTCTAATAAAGAATAACGAACAGGGTCCCTGTGGACCCTGATGCAGCGGATGCAGCGGGCCACACTCGAAAAGGAAGGGACATAAGAAAAATGCGGACACGGTATACCCTTATCAATATGGTCGTCAATGTGGGTGGACAGCTCATGAATCAGGTGCTGCTGTTCATCAGCCGGATGGTGTTCATCCACTATCTGTCGGCGGCATATCTGGGTGTCAACGGACTGTTCACCGATGTGCTGGGCATCCTGAACCTTGCAGAGCTTGGCATCGGCACGGCGATGATATACAGCCTGTATGAGCCGGCTGCGAAGAATGATGAGCATCGGCTGGCGCAGCTGATGAATCTTTACCGGCTCCTCTACCGTATCGTGGCGGTCGTGGTGCTGCTCGTGGGCCTTGCACTGATGCCGTTTCTGGGCTTTTTCATCAAGGACAGCAGCGGCATCGAGCATCTGCGGCTCATCTATCTGATGTATGTGGCAAACTCGGTCTGCTCCTATCTGCTGAGCTATAAAAACTCCATCTATCTGGCCTACCAGAAAGCCTATGTCCGCAACCTCTGGGCGCAGCTCTGCGACGCGGTCAAGACTCTGTTCCAAATCGTCCTCATCGTGCTGACCGGGAACTTTATCCTTTATCTGGCAGTGCAGTTTGTGATGCAGTTCATCCCGAACATCATCGTATCGGTCAAGGTGGATAAGGAATTTCCCTACCTGAAAGAGTGCAGGGAGCTGCCGGAAAAAGAAAAATTTCACGGCATCCTGCGGAACGTCGGTGCCATGAGCTTCCACAAACTGGGAACGGTCATCGTCCGGAACACGGACAGCCTGCTGATGTCCAGCTTCGTGGGTTTATTGTCAGTGGGCATCTACTCCAACTACAAGCTCGTTCTGTCCGGCATCAACAACCTGATGGATAAATTCTCGAATGCCTTTACCGGAAGTCTGGGCAATCTGGGAGCCATTGAAGATGAGACACGGGTGTACAGCATCTACCGGGAACTGGATCTGCTCTTCTTCGTCATTTACGCTTACTGGACGGCGGGATTGTTCGCGCTGTTCAATGCTTTTATCACCCTCTGCTTCGGCGCGGAATACTGCTTCTCCACGGCGACAGTCGCCGTCCTCGTGACGGAATTTTATGTTTCGGGTCAGCGGAAGGTCAACCTGCTCTTCCGTGAAGCCAAGGGCCTGTTCTGGTACGACCGGTATAAGCCGCTGTTCGAATCGGCCATCAATCTGGCGGCGTCGCTGCTGCTGGTGCAGAAGTTCGGCGTGGCAGGCATTCTGGGCGGAACGGTCATCAGCACCGTGACGACCTGCCTCTGGATGGAGCCTTACATCCTGATGCGCTACGGCATCCGGGAAGACTGGCAGGGCAAGCTGAAAGACTACTTTGTCCGCTACGCCGAACGCGTTGCTGTCGTCGCGGCGCTGGCCGCTGTGTCCTACGGATGGGTGAGCTTCTGCCCGGCGAAGAACATCGGCTGGTTTCTGCTGGACGGTGTGCTGTATACGCTGCTGTTCGGGGCTGTCATGGTGGTGCTCCACCGGAACGCGCCGGAGTTCAATCAGCTCAAGGGCCGTGTCACGGCTGTCATGAAAAGGAGGGAAAGCTGAATGGCAGGGCGGGACAGCCACGTCCGGCCCATCCAGCAGAAGAACGGCGGTCTGAGCGCGGCCCGTACGCTGAACGGCAGCTGTGAAAATTTTGTTCCGGACAAAAAGAGATTGACAAAACGCACAAAAAACGCTATATTCTTTTTATAAATGCAGGGAAAAAGAGTGTGCGTCGTTTTCGCCATCCAGAGAGCCGGGGGCTGCTGAAAACCCGGTATGGCGGCGCGGCGTGCTGTCGCTTTTGAGCAGAGGCGGGGAAACAAGAGTAGTCGCCTCCGGGTCTGCCCCACGTTATCGGGGCATCAAGGGGCATACGGCAGAAAGCCGTGTGCAATTTGGGTGGTACCGCGGTTATATTACAGCCGTCCCATGGAACGCTCCGTGGGGCGGCTTTTTTCGTCCCACTCCAATTATTCATCTGGGAGGATACTATGAAAGAACTCGCAAAACAGTATGATCCGAGCCAGGTGGAAGACCGCATCTACCAGTTCTGGCTGGATGGCGGCTACTTCCACACCAAGGCCGACCCCGACAAGAAGCCCTATACCATCGTGATGCCCCCTCCGAACGTCACCGGCCAGCTCCACATGGGCCACGCCGTGGACAACACCATGCAGGACATCCTCATCCGCACCAAGCGGATGCAGGGCTATGCCGCTCTGTGGGTGCCTGGCACGGACCACGCTTCCATCGCTACGGAGGCCAAGGTCGTGGAGGCCATGCGTGCTGAGGGCCTGACCAAGGAAATGGTGGGCCGCGACGGCTTCCTGGAGCGCGCCTGGGCCTGGAAGACCAAGTATGGCAACCGCATTGTCAGCCAGCTCAAGAAGCTGGGCAGCAGCTGCGACTGGGAGCGTGAGCGCTTCACCATGGACGAGGGCTGCTCTGAGGCTGTCAAGGAAGTCTTTGTCCGCCTGTACGACAAGGGCCTCATCTACCGCGGCAACCGCATGGTCAACTGGTGCCCCCACTGCAACACCTCCATTTCCGACGCCGAGGTGGAGTATGAGGAAAAGGACGGCAGCTTCTGGCACCTGCTCTACCCGGTCAAGGAGACCGGCGAGATGCTGGAACTGGCTACCACCCGTCCCGAGACCATGCTGGGCGATACCGCCGTTGCCATCAACGGCGATGACCCCCGCTATGCTCATCTGCACGGCTGCCACGTCATCCTGCCCCTGCTGAACAAGGAGATCCCCATCGTCTGCGACGAGCACGCCGACATGA
>ERZ779895.1999-NODE-1999-length-19660-cov-6.342770_pt1 | contig 19660 bp, 18 predicted proteins | sample MGYA00511093_ERZ779895 | MGnify/ENA primary metagenome ERZ779895 (study PRJEB29588, sample SAMEA2142970) | human gut metagenome | biome: human gut; feature: human-associated habitat; material: faeces | place: Denmark | collected 2008/2010 ... | reverse complement strand
TTGCAGCGTCTTGCCGTTGTACGTTACGGTGAAGCCCGGCGCGGTAGTGGTGGCGTTATAAGGCTCATAGGTGCTTTCGTTGCTGCCGCGGAAGGTGATCTCGGCATTGCTGAGATTCGGCTTGGTGACGGTCAGCTTTTTTTGGGTGCTCGTCACCGAATAGCCGTCCTTGGTGGCGGTGAAATAGATGGTGTATTCTCCGATCGTATCGAAGGAGTAATCTTTTGTATACTTCCTATCGGCATAGCTCGGCTTCGTCAAGGTGATGGGCGTTGTTTCGCCCTTCTTCAGGATGGAGAATTCCACCGTCGCGCCATTTGTATTGCAGCTGGCGCAAAGCTGGACGGTCGTACCGCGCTCCACCTTCGGCGAGTTGCCGGTCAGGTTCTTGCCATCGACCTTCAGATTCAAGGTCTTGGTCGTGATGGGCAGGCTATTGATGATAACGTTGTTCAGCTGGGAGCCTTTGACATCATTCGGGGCGTACCACTTGTAAGTACCGTCCGCGTTCGTGACCCTGAAGCCAAGGCGGGTGGGCTGCTGCAGGATATCCTTCCACTTCGTAGTATCGGCCAACGTCAATGTGCCGATCACGGCGGACTTTCCCGACCCGGCGAGTTTTGCACCCTTGCAGGCAACGACCGCGTCAATGCTGGCTGTGGTGATGTTTTTCGTGTTGCTCAAGGTGGTGGTATTGTTGCCCGCAGCCGCCTTGACCGTCACCGTGCCCTTGATGGAGTGGCCGTTCAGGTTAAGTCCCGTGTCCTGCGTGCCGTCGATGGTATAATCGCCGGTCACGTCGGTCAGCAGCGTGAGTTCTGCGCCGCCGTATCTGTCTGCGTCAAGGGCCGTTTGCAAATCAGCAAATCTCCGCTGCGGGCGGTTGCCCTCGCCATTGTTCAAGGCTGTTTCAGCCACCGCGGGCGCGCCGCAGTAGGGGCAGGTAGTGGCGCTTTTGTCAAAGCCGTTCTTGCCGCCGTGGCTGCACGGTGCGACAGCGAGATAGCGCCCCGCACTTACCACGCTGGCCACATCTGCCGCTGTTACAATGCTTCCCAGGTCAGAACCACTGCCACTATAATTATAGTAGCAGTACCCTTTCGGTAGAAAATCCGCATATGCGACGTCATTATGCAGTTCAAAGCTACGGATATTGCCGCCGTAGAACTTGACATCTCCCCCGTAGACTTGAAGCTGGAGACAAGATGTTGCCACGCTGCCACGGAACTCCACCTTGCCGCCGTCCCGCACGGTCACACCTACCGCGCCGTTGCCGCCACTGCTGTCAATGACCGTCAGTTTACCGGTGCGAACCTTGCTCAAGGCTGTAAGACCGCCGACATTCAGGGGGGATCCGTCCAGACTGTGGCCGTTCAGATCCAAGGTGATACCTGCCTGGTTCTCCACATAAATGCCATCCGGGAGCGTAATCTGGCTCCTTGCCGCAATGACCGTAATCGTACTGCCGTCCAGGGCCTTCTCGATGGCATCCTTGATGGTGGTGTAATAATTACCCTTATCATCCTTGGCCACGGTGGAAATTACGTTGATCGTTGCCTTCGCCTGTACAGAGGGATTCCCCATCTCGTGAACGTACAGCGTATATTCCCCCGCGGGCGTTTCCTTGGCGATTTTGGCGGAAACTGTATAGGAGCCGTCACCGTTGTCCGTCTGGTTGAAGGTAAAATACTCGTCCAACGAACTTCCCTGAACATAGACATTCAGTTTATCCGTGCCATCATAGGTCACGGTGAACGTGGCAGTTTCGCCCGCCGCTACATCCGCAGTCTTAGGGGTCAGCGTCAGCGTTGGGTCAGATGGCTCCGGCGTAACCGAGCTGTAGCTCAGCTTTTTGGTGACGCCGCCGCTTACCTGATATGTACTGCCATCAAACGTGGCTTCCTCGGCGGTGTCGCCGTCCACGTTGGTGGAGCCATGGAATTTTTTGCCGCTCGGCTCTGCGGCAGCGGTCAGCTCAACGGCCTTGTCCGTGCCGGTGATGGTCATGTCCGTACCGCCAAAGAACAGCGTGCCATTCACGCCAATCTTCGCGCCGCTGACAGAGCAGGAGCCGTCATTTACTTCCAGCGAGCCCGTGATGGCCGCGTCAGCACCAGAAGGTGCAATCATGGTGAATGCGCCATCATCTTCCGAACAGTCAACTGTCACATTGCCAATAACCGTGCCGTTCATCAGCGTCAGGCTGTCCGCGGCATCGATATCGCCGGCAATGCTGAAGCCGCCCATGTGGATGGTCGTCGTGGCGTAAACGGTAATATCTTCTGTGACGTTGCCGAGCAGCGTGATCTCGACCTCGTCCGCATCATCCAATATCTCTTGCAGCGTGTCATACTCCGTATCGTCGACTTTGGCGACAGGGGCGCTGACGGTCCCGCTTTGCTCAGACGGTACTACAAAGCCGCCGCCCGTCTTTTCGTTCTCGCCGACAAGGACACCGCCGCCTGTGCCGCCTGTGCCGCCTGTTTCGCCGCCGATCGTCGTGTTGCCCGACATGCTGCCGCCGCCTTCTCCCTCGGCGAAGACCGCCGTGGGCAGGAGTGTCAGGCAGAGGGTGAGCGCCAGAAATAAGCTCAAAACTCGTTTTTTCATAGGTTCCTCCTTTGGGATATGCGTGTATGCTTCTATATTCAGCCCGCCTGCTCACGGGCGCGGTTTATTCAGTCCTCTGAGATCAGCCGCAGCTTTTTTGCGGCGGTTTTCGCCTCGCTGCGGCGGCTGACACCCAGCTTGGTCAGGATGTGGCTCACATGGGTCTTCACCGTGGGCAGCTTGATGTCCAGCACCGCGCAGATCTCCGCGTTGCTCTTGTCAGCGCAGATGAGGTGCAGGATCTGCAGCTCCGTGGGCGTCAGCGCTTCGTTAGGCGCCAGCCGCGTTTGCAGGAAGTGGGGATAGAACGCCGCCTGCGTCCGCACATCCGCCATCAGGCGCTTGTGCCACTTGGCATTCCCGTCCCATATCAGCTTTTCCAACAGGGGCAGGATTGCCGCGCCGTAGACGCTGACGGTCCGGATAAACCGGAACTCCGCCGCCGTCTCCAACGCGTCGCTCAGATGCTGCCGCCACCCCTCGTCTCGACCTCGGTACAGGGCGATGGCGGTGAGGACACGCAGATGGATGCCGTCGATATGCCGGGCGCAGCTGCGGATATACGGTTCCAACGGGGAAAGCGTCAAAAGCGCCGCATCCGGTTTTCCGTCTGAAAGTTCCACCATAGCCTGGGTCAGATATTGATACCGCTTCATCACATTCAGGTGCATGGGGTCCCGGGGCGCTTTCTCCCGGTACCACCCGTCCGCCGCGTCCAGATCGCCCGTATGGAGCGCGATGCGGCAGAGCATAGCATCCATGTTTGGGAGGAATCGGGTCTGTCCATTCTCCGCAAAGCGCTGCCGCAGGGACTCTACCGTGCGGCGGGCGTCCCCGCTCCGGCCGCCGAAGAGCTGACTGCGGGCCAGCAGGCCGCCCATGGCAAACTCGATGTCCGGCGTTCCCCTCTGCCGGATCTCGCTCATGCGCGGGATCAGCGACAGCATCCGATTGGCGATGTCCTCGCCCTTTTCAAATTTACTCTCGGCGATGGCGCAGTCCGGAAGGCCCACGCCGTCCTTTCCCAGAACGGCCTCCACGGGGACCCGAAGCGTCTGGTAGAGCAGATCGTCCTTCTTGCTCCATAGGGAGAAGTCCTTGCCGCCGTTCATAATGCTGGGCAGCGTGCTGGTAACGGAGAAGGCCGGCAGTATCACTTCCTTATTGCGCAGCAGACGGAAAACTGCGGGAATGGTCTCCGTCAAGCCCTCCACGCCCCGCTGCGGCAGCGCGATGTCCAGCCACGCCAGGCGGCTGCGGGCCTGCTTCCCCGCCGCGTCCTGGTTTCCGCAGCGCCGCGCGAAATCCTCCAGCGCACGGTACCAGCGCTCGGAGCCGGCATAGTCCGTTGCCAGCGCGCAGAGCATGCTCATGCCCTGCATCAGCGAGGGCGAGGCCAGGATCTCCGCTTCCGGCAGACTGCGGTAATAGCGCTCCATCTCGCTGTAGTGCCCCATACCGGGGTGCAGCTCCGCGTTGCGGATCAGCAGCTCGGAGACCTTGGCGTGGTCCCCGCCCGCGGTATAGCATTCCAGCGCGTGGGCGTAGTCCTCCTTCAGCTCATAATAGAGGCCGCCGCGGCTGAACAACGCCCGGCGCTTTTCCTCGGTGTATTCCCGCTCCATCTCCCAAAGGAGGAAAACGCGGAACTGGGGCCAGAAGTGGAAGTGCTGCACATCGTCATAGCGCAGCATGGTGGTATGGCTCAGCAGCCAGTCCAGCAGCTCTCCGGCGTGGGGATCGCCGCTGACCATCCGGGCCATCTCCAGATCAAAGCGCTCAAATGGCGCCAGCTCCAGCAGGAAGCGGCGTACCGGCAGGTCGAAGCGCCGGTAGATGTTTGCTTCAAAATAGGAAAACACCTGCCGGAATGCCTGGGCCACAAGCTCGGGGCCAAAGGGCTTTCCATCGGACATATACTGCACGGTGGTGACAACGCCCAGAGGGTAGCCGATGGATTCCTTTAGGATGCCGTCGATCTCGGCGTCCGCCGCCTTGACCCCGCAGGCGTCAAAGAGCCGTCGGATGTCGCCGCGGTCAAAGAGCAGGTCCTCGGCGCTCAGCACGGTCATCAGCCTCGTGTACTGAAACGCCATCAGGCACCCCGGCGGCGCGCCGCGGGAGAGAAAGACAAAGCGCTTTTCCGGATTGGACCGGATCAGCTCGCAGAGGGCCTGCTGCTCGTCTTCCTGCAGCTGTTGAAAATCGTCGATGAGCAGAATGTCCCAGTCCTGCGCCGCCGGCGGGATGGCGCAGTCCGGCGCTCCCGCGTTCAAGCGCAGCACATTCCGACCATGCAGCAGCGCGTCCGCCAGGGAGGTCTTTCCAAAGCCGCAGGGGGCGCTGAAAAAAAGGACTCTGCCATGCTCCATAAAGCTGTCAAACCGCTTTTGGACAGAGGGCCTTATGAGGATGGTTCCGGTCATTTCTTCCCTCCTTTTGATAAACAGAATGAGCTTGTCCCGTAGGGTTCCCCTACGGGACAAGGGAGCATGCTCCCTTGTCCTAAGCCATTTAATACCATTCTGATTTTTATTATACATGGCCGCGCGGAAATGTAAATCGTTCCAAAGTATGAGACGGTTGGATGGCTGGCAGCGGACTCCATGTGTCAAAATGAAGTAAAGGGTTTATAGCAGGAAATAGCGCGCCTTTACAGGATAAATGCCGGTTCCTTACATTTCTAAGATATTCGAACTCCGGAAGAGAGCTATGAAGGATGCCTGCCGATACAAAAAGGTTCTTATATACATGCGTTGTATAGACTGCGTTAGGCTGCTTCTGACTATGGAAAAACTCCAACTATACAGGCGGCAGGAGCTTCTGCTAAACTGAGAGTGTATTTCAGGGCGAAGTAAGTTAGGGCGGAGTAAGTTAGGGAGGAACGGCGACAGAAAGGGGGTCATTGCGCTCTCCGTCAGAAACTCAAACGAACTGGAATCAAATAAGGACAAGAATGAAACCGTAATTGCTCACAGGAGCGATTGCGGTCTTTTTTTGTCCCAAAATCGAAAGGAGTACGCATTCTATGAGTGAATCCAACAACAATGCATGGCCCTTTACGGAGATTTCCGACGAAGAAGGACTGGACATCAGCGCAATCTTTGGAAACAGCACAGGTCCGGCGAATCAGGGCAACCCGTTTACAGAACCTACGGCAGCCGCAGCACCTGCTCCGACACCCGCGCCGCAGGAAACGCCTGTGGTGTCTGTTGAGCCGGTGCCTGCACCGAAACCTACTGCTGCCCCACCCGCGGAAAAGCCCGCGCCCGCGCAGCCGGAGGTGAGCATGGCCGCAGAAAATCCCATCGCCGCGGCCTTTGAGCAAAAAACGGCGGAGAACACCAAGAAAGGACTTTTGGAAAAGCCGCCGGTCTTCTATCACAAGGGCGTGAAGGAGGACATTGAGGATGCTTCCATGACTTTTGAGGAACTGCGCATCCGCAAATCCGAGGACTTTGCCGACCTTGAGGAAGGTAAGCGCGTATCCTGGAGCGTGGAATATTGCGGTATCCGCAAGGAGGTCAAGGATCCCAAAGGCACCACGATCATTTCCATGAAGGAGACCATCGAACGCTCCCGTGAATTTCTGGAAGCCCTCAAAAAATCAAAAGAGAAAGATCCCTGCTGCTATGTAAAGCCCAAGGTGGAAATGAAGACTAAGGGCAACGCCGCCTATAAGGGGAAATTTGGTTCCCTGGAAGAAGCCCGGGCATCGGATAAGGTCATCTGCCTGATTCCCTCTCGCGACGGCAGAATCTATGAGCTTCGCAAAATGGAGCAGGGCGAGTTCATCGCCCCCAAAAACAATGTGGTGGATCTTTCGGAAATCAGGGCCGGGTTTACCCCGGCTCTGCCGAAAATCCCCGCTCAGCTGATGGGTGAGATCGTCGCATTTTTCCGTGCTTTTATGACGGAGAACGAGGAAAACGAGGCGCTGGCCCTGATCTACTGGGACAAAGAGGAAAAACGCTTTTTTGCCTATGTCCCTAAGCAGAGCGTGTGCAAAGAGGAAGTAGAGGCTGACCTGCGCGGCTGCCCCTATGACGATGAGGAACGGTATATCTGCTATGCCGATATTCACTCCCACAACAGTATGGACGCCTTTTTCTCGGGAAAGGATGATCGAGATGAACGTTCTACGGGACTCTACCTTGTTCTCGGTGAACTCGATCATTTCTACCCTGAGATCAAGGCCCGCATCTTCTGCGGAGACAGCTTCGTTCCCATTGATCCGAATTTGGTTATTGAGGGACTGGAGCAGCCGTTCCCGAAAGAGTGGCTGGAGCAGGTCAGCATTCGTAGTTCTCTGCCGAAAAAAGAGAAAAAACGCAGCTTTCGAGATTTCCTTGCGGAGGTGCTGTGATGAAATTTCCAACGGATCATCCGGTAAAGGTCGTGATGCTGGGTGCAGGCGGAACGGGCGGCTATGTTGCGCCGTACCTTTTTCGTCTGCTGCACATGCTGGACCGTCCGGTACGCTTTATCATCTGCGACGGAGACATTGTTGAGCGAAAAAATCTTGACCGGCAGAACTTCGTGGAAGCTGACCTTGGAGAAAACAAGGCCCGTGTGCTCTCGGAGCGCTATTCCGCCGTGCTGGGCATGAAAACAGAGTATGTTCCCAATTTTATTGAAATGCTCCCAGAGCTTATGGCTCTGCTCGAGCCGGGAGAATGGGAATCGGAAGATTATCCTCGAAAGAAGATCCATGAAATGGTGCTTCTGCTGGGATGTGTGGACAATAACCGCACACGCCAGCTATGCCACGATGCCTTCAAGCAGAGTCATGACCTTATCTACATCGACAGCGGCAACGGAAGCTATACCGGTCAGGTAGTCTGCGGTGTGCGCAAAAACGGCCATACCGTGCGAAAGCCCATCGGCAGCGTCCACCCGGAAATGCTGAAGAGCACAGACCGGTTCCCTTCGGAATTGAGCTGTGCTGAAGCGGCGCAGGCCGATCCGCAGAGCATCGTTGCCAATGTCACGGCGGCTACCGCCGTGTTGACAATGGTTTATAACATCCTGACCCACGGAGAAAATATCGCGCTCCAAACGGACTTTTCTACAAGGACGATTCGAATGCAGACGGTGCTTGAGAAGCAGCCGAGGAGGAAAGCAGCATGAAAAGAGCGATAGTGGACGCAAAAGCATTTGCGGAGGCAATGAACAAAGTCAGCAAGGTTTTGAAGAAGAGTGCGATCCCCATTTTGGAAGAGATTGCAGTCCGCATCCAAGATGATCGCTGCACGCTGACCGCAACAGACATGGAGACATGGCTGGTGGCAGAGCTCCCGGTCCATGGCGATGATATGTCCTTCGTTTTTCGCAGAACAAAGGATGTGTTGAAGGCCTGCGCCCATTTTGAAGGAGAATTGATGCTCACCCTTGTCCAGCAGACCGAGGAGGATTGGAAGCTGGAGGTGCTCTGCGGTCAGAGAGCCGCGGAATTTCCCGTTGCCTCCCGCAAAGATTATCCGGAGTGTGGAACTGTAGAGGATGGCAAATCCCTGCAAGTGAACGCGGCGGAGCTTTTCCGAAGAGTTGAGAGGGTACGCTATGCCGTGCGGAAGAAAGACCCGAGCACAGATCCGAAAGGTGCCTGTGTTCAGTTTCGCGGAGGTCATGTTTTTTCGCTGGATGGGTACCGCATGGCCTGTGACACAGAGTCGGATACAGTTTTCCCCGTACCCTGCTTGCTTTCAGGAGATGCGCTTGCCCACCTGAAGGCATTTGGGGAGAGCGAAGTCATGGTACAGATCGGTGCCTACAAAGTGTGCTTTTCGGATGACAGGCTGAAATTGTATATCCGCAGGTATGGCGTGGACACCTACGATCCCGATACCGCACTTCCAAAAGCGTATCAGGAAATCATTACTGCACGAACGGACGAACTGCTGCGGGAGCTCACCTATCTCAAAGAATGCGCCGGCAGCTGCGAAAAACCTTATGTGCGCTTTGCGGGAGAAGAATTATCCATAAACGGACTCTCCGGCCACTTTGTAACCCGAGTTTCTATGTCCGGGCGTGGTGATCTCGTTGTTGGCTTTGACCTTCGCTATATGCTGGATGCTTTGAAACAGTTCCGAAAGGAACCGGAGGTACAAATCAAGCTCAGCGGCGTCTATACGCCTATCGTGGTCGATGCGGAAGGACGCGGCGATTTTGCCCTGGTACTGCCGGTCCGTCTTCGTGAGGAAAAGGCCGCCTGAGCACCACAAGAAAAACGGGAGGCATTCGCCGCCCGAATAACAAAAAAGGAGATAAGCAATATGAAAACCGTCTACATTCCCAAAGGAGAAACCGTCCATTATGAATCTCTTGCAACGGAGCATCTGGTTGTCCGAGGCCACCTTCATGTGGACTATGGCATCAAAGCCAAGACCATCACCGGCGGTGGCACGATCAATGCCGGCACGGTAGATGCCGATGTGATCCGCGTCGATGATGTGGAATCCGGCAGCATTGTTTGTAAGCGTCTGCTTGCCAAACGTGTGCAGGCTCCGGAGGTCTTCGCCTCGGAGAGCGCCGCTGTATCCAGTTTTCTCTCTGCCGCCTATGTGGAGACAGGGCGGCTCACGGTGGCGCTCAGCGAGATTGATGAGGTCAACGCACAGGAAGTCATCAACCTTACGCCGAAAAAACGCACGCTGCTGGGTACGCTCCTTGCCTCCCTGCTCCGCTCGTTCTGGACGGTATTGACCGTTCACGGCCAAAAGAAGCCGGCGGTCATGGTGAATGCCTGTGAAGCGGTGCCGGAGGATATTACCGAACCGGCACAGAAGGGATCGCAGACGCCCGAGGCAGAGCATGCCGTGCCGCGTGAGGAAGAGAGCTCTACCGAGCCGATGGCCGTGGATGAAGAGCTCAACCGCATCGTCGGCATCTTCAAGCTGGCGCGTGAGCAGGGCTACACCCTCAAGCTCATTCCCGGCACACCGGAGGAAAACGCGCCCGTATTCGATTTTGAAAATGAGCGCATTCTCCGCAACGTCGCGTGAGGGCCTATGCAGGAAATTTGCGTAGAAAACAGGACGCAGATCAGTAAGGGCGGAAAAACCGTCCTTTATGAAAAGTGTTATCGAGGCGTTCTGCTGGAAAATGGCAGCATAAAGCTGCGGGCATACTGCGCCAAGCGTATCCCACTTAATGAGGTAAATACGGAAGCAACTTTCCGTGCAGAAAGAAATTGGAAGGGCGCGGCATGACCCGCGCGATGAAAGAGGCAAGGAGCAATGTGTTTCCTTGCCTTCTTTCTATCTTAGAAATGGAGGAATCGTTATGTCTGTAAAATCACAGGAAAGCAATATGCGGCGTTTATCCGTGCTGCTCAGTCATGACCTCAGCTACGCTTACGGCGACAGCGAAGGTGGTCCTAATGGCAGCAAGAAGGTCTTCCTCAATGTGGGAAAAGCCTTTCTGCGTGCGCTTTCAAAGGATCTGGGGCTCCGCGATGTCACAGTCAGCGCCAATCCCGGCGGCATTGCCGTATCGGGAGAGTGCAGTCTGATCGGGATGTGGGAGACCGGCGGCATCTATGTCTGTCTTTATCAGCCCGCTGGCGGTGGAAATGATGTGCTTCTCTACCGCACCATCCGCCACAGCCGGGACTATAAGGGCGGCTATAACCGCTATCTCACATGCAGGGATCTCAAGAAGTGGTCTTACCTGCATCTGCTGGATACCCTGAGTGCGCTGAGAAAGGATCGTGCAGATAATGAGCGAGCCGCTTGAGCTACAGACGCAAAAGCCCTATGCCCTTGACCAGCTCACCCAGCTCCAATCGCAGATCATGCAGTCGGCGCAAGGTATGGTCGTGCAGCGGGCAAGGATTGAAAAATACCGACAGAGCAATCTGGCAGCAGCACGGGACACCTACACGGAGTTGGAGCGCATCCGCGCGCACCTGGTCGAACGGCTTACCGCCTCCCAGCTTTTCCTGCTGGAAATGGAGGAATATCCGCTCGCCTCTGCAGCAGAGCAGCTCCGACGCGGGCTTGCAGGCTTCCAGCTCATGAGCATGGGTTATAAGCCGGTGTATGAAACGCTGGCCAAGTTCACCGCGTCGTTCCCTACGGGGCAGAAAACCAACGCCGCGATCGTCGGCCGGCTCATGAATAACATCAAGCTGGGCTATTATCCTACCAATCCCGACAATATTTCGCTGATCCTGCGGGGCATTCACTTCCCCGAAGGCGTCACGACAAATCTTTTCGATCCCTGCTGCGGCTGCGGCAGGGCCCTGCGTCAGCTGGCGCAGGGAAACAACTGCTACGCCTATGGGGTGGAACTGGACGAGAGCCGCGCAGAGGAAGCGCAGACAAGGCTTCACCGTGTCGGCTTCGGCAGCTTCTTTCACAGCCGCATCAGTCACGAAGCGTTTCACCTGCTCTTTTTGAACCCACCGTATCTGTCAGTCATCAACGAAAACGGTGGGCGCTCCCGACACGAGAAAAGGTTTCTGATCGAAAGCATTCCCACGCTGATGTACGGCGGGCTGCTGATCTACGTTATCCCCTACTATCGCCTGACGCCGGATATCTGCCGCGTTCTCGTGGACAATTTTGACGGACTCACCGTCTGGCGCTTTACCGACAGCGAGTTCAAGAAATTCAAACAGGTGGCTGTGCTGGGTATCCGGAAAAAGCGGGATACGGAGCTTCAGGATACGCTCTGGCTGGAACAGCTTGCGTGCAGCCCTGCCGGGATACCGCTTTTGACGCAGCTCCCCGAGAGCCGCTATGCCCTTCCGGCGCAGCCCATGACGGTCAACACCTTCAAGGGAGAGCGGTTCAATCAAAAGGAATTGGAACAGCAGCTTCGCAAGTCCGACAGCTTTGCTCAAATGATGGCACGCAGCGAGTTAGATAGCGGTGTCAAGCATCCGCTGCTGCCGCTGTCCATCAGCCAGATCGGGCTGATTGGGGGCTCCGGTATGATCAACGGCCTTATTGAGTGCGATACGCCTCACATTATCAAAGGGCGTATCGTCAAGGTCGTGCGCACGGAGAGCGAAGAAAAGTTCAGCGCCCGCGGAAATCACATGGGAAGCGAGATCCGGGAAACCATTACAAACAAAATGATCTTCAATGTCCTGACACCCAACGGTTTTAAGGCATTGACATGAAGAAGGGAGTTCCACCAATCATGGATAGCAAACCCATTCTGTTTCGCCCCGGAACAGTCTGCGCCACGCCAGCCGTTCTGGAGAATGTCTCAAAGGAAAAGCTGATCCATCTTGTGAATCGGCATATCTGCGGTGACTGGGGCGATACCTGCATGAGGGATCAAAAAGCCAATAAGCAAGCGATCCGCGATGGGGACCGTATCTTGTCCTGGTATCAGATCAGCGGCAAGATCCGCATCCTGATCATCACGGAGGCGGACCGCTCAGCCACTACGGTCATGCTGGCCAATGAATATTGATGAAGGAGAAAATCAAAATGAAGTCTTGTGATATGGTGATCGTCGTCCCTGTGGACGGCTTTGCCGGAAAGGAAGACGCCCTACGCGTACAGGTATGGGAAACTGTGGCGGAGCTGCTCCGCCCAGAACTCGGAAAGCTGTACCGCCAATTTAACCCATCGGGCAGCGTTTGGGAGCACAAATATCCGCGTCCCTTCGGCGTTGTGCTGGGGTGGCAGGAACCGGATGTGTTTCGGAAGCTACTCAAAGCAGGCGAAGAAGCACAGCATGAGGCTGCCGCCTATCACCTAGAGGCAATGCTCCGCAAGGCAGACCTTGACAGCGCGCAGAAAATCGGTGATATGCTGCTCTGTTCTACGGTTGTGGACGGCAGCGATCCCGAACTGCTGGCACATGGCGTTTGGCATATCCTCATGCAGAAAGGCATTCCCGTCCCGGACTGCGGCATTTACTATGCCGCGCTGCACCGCGCGTTCGCAACCGAGGAGGAACGGCGCGAGGTCTTGGATCATGACGGCAAATACGCAGCGTGCATGGTTGCGCTGAGTCAGGGGGTGCGCAAAGATGATTGAATTCAGCAAGGAGCGCTTTGTGCAGTTGCTTCACGAGGTGCCGGAAAAGAAGCAGCTGTTCTCGGAGCCACAGTATAGTCCCTATGTCCAGTCTCTCATTGACATATTCAAAAAAGAGGGCAACTTACCTCTTGACGTGATCGACTGGTCCGCCTTCGAGATGGAGGATGTGACCCCAAAGAGCTGCAAGTCCGAGATTGAAAATATCTCCAATGGCTGGATTGAGGGTTTTTCCAGAAAGATTCAAAGGGTGCCGGCTCTTCATCTGCGGTGCCGTACGTTCTTTTGAGGTCGTGCCATGTACGATTATGAATATGAAGACGAGATTCTGATTTTTCTGCGGTTCATGAAATTTCTGCACATCTACGAGCCGGAGGCACTAAAACTGCTCATAAAAGAGCATCCCAAAGTAGACGAAGACGAAATTTACATGATTTTAGACGAGCTGCTGTGGACTTTCTTCGATGACGCCGGTCCATATGAAGATGACGAAATGACAACCGTGCGTTTTTCTGATGAACGGATCGACCGACTCTATGAACTTGGCTGCAAGGGCTGTCAATCTCTCAGAGAGATCCGTGCGTGGCAGGAAAAAATAGAAGACATTTTCCTCTTTTATGTAGTTGGCGCGTCATATTCCGTTTTTGACGTTGCCTATCATTTTTCCGCCTCACACGTCACAATCGACATCACGCTGTCCCCAGACTGCTATGACCCAGCACCGTTTCTCAATTCCGTTATCAATATGATCCTCCATTGTCAGCAGGAACTCCGGCACATGGAGGAACGCAGCGAAGAAGATCAGAGTTCTGCAGAAAAGGAGGCCGCATAATGGCGTGGAAACGCTCAGAACAGCCGAAAGATACGATCCTCCGAATTTCATCCAGTCGGAATGCGATCATCGTGCAGGAACACACTCCCGGCGGCGCTGTAAGTTACCGGGAGATCGATCCCATCGAGCTGTATTTCGCACTCAACGAGAGTTACACAAGCGATGACTATCTGGATAGCGGCTTTCTGCCTGAGAACTGTCTGCATCTTTCCATGAATGCAGCAGAGCGCCGCTATGTGATCTGGAACCCGGAATTGCGGGCGGATGTGATCTACCGTGATATGGAATACCCCGACTTCCCTTTGCCGCGGCTGGTGTTCGGGCTTCGGGTACTTGCCAATGGGAAAGTCGTGGACTGCTCCATGGGCGTTGTGGCAGATGAAAAGCCCACGGAAGATACGCCGATGTTTTTTTACCCGTTTTCTAATGTCTACGGAAATGAGCGCGTCTGTACGGGGAACAATGTGTTGCCTCGATACAAAAAGCTTTCAGCGTTGAAAAATTTTCCGAGGTATCTGCTGGGATTGCCTGACAACGACGATATGTTTAACTCCGCGCATAATCAAAAGGGCCTTGACCACAAAGCGCTGCTGGAGCATCTCAAGGACAAGGACCCCGCCTACTACTACACGGACATTCTCGTCCCCAATGGCCGCACGTTGAGTGATTTTATTCTTAGGAGGTAAAAAATTGACAGAAAAAGATACCAGAGAAATGCAGGCGGCGCTTGCAAAGCCTTTTGCGCCGGAGGATCTGGAATGGCGCCTGCAAAATACGATTGAGGAAACAATGCGGGGTATGGCCGTTCCCTATGTGACCAACCGTGCCATCCAGAATCGGCTGGACGAGGTCTGCGGCCCAGAAAACTGGTACAACGAGTTCAAGCCGTGGCACTCCAATGGGAAAAAGGATGCACAGCTCTGCGGCATCGCCATCTATTTTGAAGGCAAAGGCTTCATCACCAAGTGGGATGGTGCCGAGGACTCGGATATTGAGCCCATCAAAGGCGGCCTCTCCGACAGTATGAAGCGTGCTGCCTATCAATGGGGCATCGGACGCGTCCTCTACAGTCTCGACACCGTATGGGTGGACATTGAGCGCCGGGGACGCAGCTACGTTATTAAGGCTAGTGAGCGGAAAAAGCTGGATGACGCTTATTTGAACGCGCTTAAAAAGCTGGGCCTTGAACCCGCTGCAGCGAGTGGCATCCAATCCCTGCTGACGCCCAAGACCGCGCCGGAGCAGAAAACCGCAGGCGGTCAAAAGCCAACCTCCACACCTGTGCAGGATCAGCGCAGCGGCGACACAACGCAGCAATCTGCTGAGCCCCAGGATCGCTCAGCACAGCAGAAACCGCCGGCGGATCCCAAAAAGCAGGAACATACTGCTGAATCTGCCGGAAAGACCGTTCCGTTCCGTAATGCCGCGCAGGCCATGCCCGAAGAGAACATCTACACCGTGCTGGCATCGAAGGTCCAAGGCGGCATGAGCGGCAGCAATACGCTGGTCAATCTGGAAACGCCGGAGAAAAAACAGACCTATGCCTATGTCCGGGGTGCGCGCCCCGAATTGACGCCGGGTACGCAGCTTTCTCATGTGAAGCTCACAACCCGCAAGCAGGATACCGTGGTTTTCTATGTACTGGAGTCCTACGAGGTTTATCAGCCGGGGCAGCAAGCGGCATAAAATAGGGGCATAGAATCAAAGGAAGGAGACAAACGTTGAAAAAAATCGAACAGTTCCAGATCACCAGCATGAACATTTCCGGATTTAAGCCCTATGAGGAGCCCATAGAGTTTGTCTTTGGCAATCCCACCGTCATCACAGGCGGGAATGGGCGAGGCAAGACCAGCATTGCGGATGCCATTGCTTTTGCCGTGACCGGGCTCCCGTTCTTCGGCGAGCGTGGAATTGACCGGCTCCACAACGAGAATAATCCCGATGCCACCGTTCAGATGTGCTTTGTGGATGAGGCGGGTGTGGCCCACGAGTTGACTCGTGTCCGGCGAAAGAACCGCATGACTATCACCTATGACGGCTATGAGATCCGCCAGCTTGATTTAGCTGACCTCTTTGGTGAGCGGGATGTGTTCCTCTCTATTCTCAATCCCCTGTACTTTATTGAGGAATTGGGGGAAAATGGCAAGAATCTGCTGGAGCGGTATCTTCCGCTTATCCCGCAGGAAACGATTCTTGCACAGCTCCCCGAGCCGGTGCGAGAATCTTTGAAGGATGAGGAAATTCTTTCGCCTGATGCCTATCTCAAACGGCGGCGTGAGGAGATCCGTGGACTTGAGGAACACATTACTTATCTTGGCGGGCAAAAGGATCTTGCGGCAGCGCAGGGTCAGCAGCACGAAAAAATGCAGGCGGAACTTGCTGAAAATCTTGCCGCGCTCCGCGCCGAGATCGCTGCGCTGGAGGAAAAGCAGTTTGACGGCCTTGATCCTGTAAAAACGCAGGAACGGCTTGTAGAACTGAGCCATCGCTACGAGGAGATAGCTCGGGACGAACGCGGCGATACAATGCAGAAGCAAAAAGAACTTCATACTTTGCGTGAGAAGATCATCCGCAGGCAGGCTGAACAGTATCAGTCCAAATTCACGGAACCACTGGCGGAAATCACCTCTAAGGTCAACGATCTTGGAACGCGATATAGGCGTGAGATGTCCGCTTATAAGGCGTTTCACGCCGGTATGGATTGCCCCACCTGCCATCGCCGCGTAACGGAGGAAACCCTGCCAGAGGTGCAAACCGCGCTCAAGGAAGCCATTTCCCAACTGTGGGCTGCCGGAACAGAACTGAAAGGGCAGCTTACAGAGCTCCAGGAAATGGATAAAAAGGCGAAAGACACCTTTGAGACATTTCAGGCGGATGACCTTCGCAAATGGGAAGCGGAAGCTGCCGAACTGGAACAACGCTGCGAAGAGCAAACCGATGGCGCACAAGACAGCGAGCAGATGCGCAGCGAGATTCAAAGCCTGACGGCAGATCTGGAATACGGTAATCTTACGCAGGCGGAGTATGACCGCTTGGGCGAATGCCGGGAGCAGTACCGCGAGGTGGAGGCAAAAATTTCTGCGCTCAATGCGATGGTGGCAGCAGAAATGCCTGATTTTGACCGGGAAATCCGTGAGGCACAGGAAACCATAGGCGGAATCAAGCGCACAATGACGAATGTGATCGCCTATATCAGCAAGCGGGCGGAACTGACTTTTTCGCAGCTCAAAATGAACCGTGTGGAGATATCCCTTTATGATGTGGTGAAATCCACCGGCGAAGCCAAAGATACCTTCAAATTCACTTACAGCGGCCGCCGCTATGACCGGCTCTCCCTTTCGGAGAAGGTACGTGCGGGCATGGAGGTATCAGAACTGGTGAAACGGCTGACCGGCCGGAATTATCCCGTTTTTGTGGATAATATGGAGTCCGTGGATGATCTTGCCAATGTACGTCCTACGGGACAGGTCATTATGGCAAAGTGCGTGAGCAATGCGCCTTTGCAGGTGCGGCCGATCAAGCCTATTGTCTGCGTAGAGCAGCGGGCCGCCTGATAGGACGGTGATTCCGTTTGGCCGTCCGACAATATGATAAGATCCCCATCGTGGAAACGGCCAGACGGTGCGGGCTTGTCCTCGACTCCCGAACGCTGCGGCGGACGGAGGTCGAGGCAAGCTGCCCCTTCTGCGGTGACCACGGATCGGGAAAGCATCATTTGAGCCTCAATACGGATACAGACCAGTACCGCTGCAATCTGTGCGGGACCCATGGCAACAGCGTGAGCCTGTATGCACGGATCAAAGGACTCAGCAACAAAGAGGCTTATCTGGAGTTGGTGCGAGAGACAAAGGTATATCCTTTGCCCCAGGCGCCCACTCCCCAAATGAAAGAACGGCAGCCTGTTTCACTGGAACAGCGCCACGCCGTATATGCGGATATGCTGGAGCACCTGACGCTCCTTGACCGACACGGTGAAAATCTGCTGGAAAGAGGTTTATCCGAGGAACGTATCCGAAAAAACGGATATAAGAGTATGCCTGAAACTGAGCGGGGTCGTCGGCTTTTGGCTGATCTGCTCCGCTCCCACGGGTATGACCTGCGCGGCGTTCCCGGCTTTCGCACCTACTATGGCGAGTGGACGCTCTCCGGGCCGAATGGATTCCTTATTCCGGTTCGGAATAAGGACGGGCTCATACAGGGGCTTAAAATCAGACTGGACGAAGCTGACCATCCCAACCGGAAATACCGCTGGCTTTCCAGCCGAAATCTGCCATCCGGCACCCGCAGCTATTCGTGGGTGCATGTGACAGGGAACACCCAAAGCAAGCGTGCGTTTCTGACGGAAGGTCCGCTGAAGGGCGATGTAGCCAGTTTCCTTGCGCAAGATGCGCTCTTTATCTGCATCGGCGGCGTCAACGCGCTGAACGGTTTGAATGATACCGTCCGGGAACTTGGCGTCCGTGAGGTCGTAGAGGCGATGGATATGGATCAGATGACCAACCCCAATGTGCGGAAGGCCATCCTCACTATGCGGAAGGAAGTGCAGAAGATACCGGGCATCCGCTATGCAAAGTACACATGGAATCCCGCCTACAAGGGAGTGGACGACTACCTCCTGAGCCGAGCGGCAACGATGTAAAGGAGAAACGATGTTAACAAAGCAAGAAAAAGCACGAATCCAAACGAAGATCCGAAAAGACGGCTATGGCATTACGCTGGAGCAAATGAAGCAGTATTTCAAGAAGCATCAGCACGCGCGGGAAATTGGTGACAAAAAAACGATGGAAAAAATCGAGTACCATCTAACCGATATCAATTTCCACTATGAATGCGGACTGCTGATCTCCGGGCAGTATGATAAGCTCCCGGAGGTCATCAAAAACTGGTGAGGCATCTCACCATAGAAAGGAACGACACGAATATGGATAAAATCATAAATATGGGTGAATTTATCGGTGCAGCCAAAGGCGATAAACAGCACATGCTGGGAAAGTTTCTGTATTTCTCTCTGGCAAATCTTCTGGTGGATAAGGACGAGCTTTCCTCGCTGTGTGAGAGTATGGGCATTGCGTATGCCGGATGCAACCGTCTTTCCGTGTCAGACGCTTTCCGCTCTGCCACAGGTGACATTCGAGAGCGTGTTCCGGTCACCACAGACGGAGAGACGAATATTTATCTTGCCTACTGCCGGGATAATAAGCACATGGCGGGTATTCTCTCCCGTGAGCTGGTAAAGGAAACCCTGAATCGCCATACCAATCAGTATGAGAAGCTGGCGAACATCAGCTACGATAAAGCAGACGGCATTTTTCGCTGCGACAACATGGTATATGATGATGCCGTGGATGTGCCGGAGTGCTGCCGTCGTGCAGAGGAGCTCTTTGAGCTCTACCAACGCTGCGCCAACCGTAAGCAGATCGAGACGATTTGTGTGAATTACCTGCGTGCGCTGGAGGCAACAAAGCTGAGTATCACCGGCCACATGTATTTTGTTCCCCACACCCACATGGATCAGGTGGACATTTTCGAGGACTTTATCACGCTTCTCAGCGGGCTCAACAAAAAGAAAACGCCGCTGGTCGTCAACAGCTTCTATATCATTGACGATGCCAAGCAGCGTGAGAAAATGACAGAGGAATTCTATATCGCCGTTAAAAAAGAGATCACCGCCTATCAGGAAAAATGTGATTATCTGATTAAAAGCAGCAGTCAAAGTCCCGCGGTCATGGACCGCTGGGTATTGAAGGTGCAGGCTTTGGAAGAGAAAAAGCGCCACTATGAAGATGTGCTGCAAAGGGAGCTGGACGGACTGGATGACGAGTTTTCCGTTCTGAAGCTACTCTCGCAGGAGCTTCAGGTCCGGGCAAACAGCATCCGCAGCCAGCGATTTCAGCAAAAAGCAGCGTAAATAACCATCAGCGGGGGTATCGGTTCGCAGCCGGATACCCCCGCTTGTATTTCCTGTCACACTCCACTACCGCAACTCCCCCTTGAAAGAACGCGGCGCTTCCCCTATAATAACCGTAAAAACACGGCACAGGAGGCGGCGAGACCATGACGGACGAGGCCTTATACCGCCAGTATCTGAGCGGCGACGATGCGGGGCTGGACGCCCTGATGAAAAAATACGGTGACCCCCTGACCCTGTATATTGACGGCTATCTGCACGACGTTCACGAGGCGGAGGAGCTGATGCTGGATGTTTTCGCCTATCTGT